>Ga0209517_10004125_pt1 | contig 19277 bp, 15 predicted proteins | sample PeaSoiMetSII2010_FD_187695 | JGI IMG/M metagenome (GOLD analysis project Ga0209517, IMG submission 187695) | Peat soil microbial communities from Weissenstadt, Germany - SII-2010 (SPAdes) (version 2) | ecosystem: Environmental > Terrestrial > Soil > Wetlands > Peat | place: Germany...
ACTCCACCTGACGGATGTAAGAAAGGTCCACTTGGCGGTTGCCTTTCCTTACCTCTCAGGTCATGTGTCTTCGTGAAAGCTGCATGCGGGAAAACCGCACGTGCAGTTTGAGCGGCGGACGGAGACTAGCGCGCAAGCGCGCCTCCTCCGACCCGACTGCAGTACCACCGCACGCTAGAATCACTCCACGGGGTTACTTCAAGACGCGGTTGGCACTCTGTACCAGACGGCAATCGCGGTCAGGCTACAGCAATAAGCAATCTCGCTGCGGCCCAACCCCTCGCGCCTTTTGTCCTTACCGCCCTCCCAAGCCAATGACTACCGGGCAGCACCCGCCGGACGTTTCTCGTCCGGCGTCTCTTTGGCCGTGGAGCCTTGCGTCAATGCCGATGACAGCGCTATTGCGTCAGCTTTGGCGATGGCGCGCGCCGCCACTGGTTTCAGCCACAGCAATGCCATGAAGGCGGCGACGAGGTCGCAGGCGATCATGACGTAGAACACCGGTACCCAGGAGCCTGTCCTGAGCATCACGTATGCAGCGACCGGAGCGGAAAAAATGGCTGCTGTACCTTTCGCGGTGTAGACGATGCCGTAGTTCGTTGTGGCCCATGTCCTGCCGTAAAGGTCCGCCGTGATGGAGGGGAAGAGCGAGAAAATCTCGCCCCAGGCAAAAAATACCGCGCTGGACAACAGGACGAACATTACAGGCCGGTGGATGGTCTGCAACCATCCGTATACCGCAAGACCCTCGATCAGGAAAGCGGTGAACATGGCGTTTTCTCGGCCAATGTGATCGGAGATCCAGCCCCACAGAGGACGGGTCACACCATTTACGATGCGGTTCAACTGGATCGCCAGAATTGCCGCTGACATGCCCCAGGCAATGATGACTTTGTCTACTTTGTAAAAACCGGCAATCTCCTTCAGTTGCGAAGTGACGACCAGGCCGCCGAACGCCACCAACGTCATCATGATGTATATGAGGTAAAACGATGGTTGCTTCAGCATCTGCCACCAAGTCATGTCCATAGTGGCTTGATGGACTCTGGCGACACGTTTCCACGCTTTTGGTAGCCATCCCTTCGGTGGCGCCACGATGAACATGGCCGCAGCCGTCACGATGATGCCTTGCAGGAAGCCCCAAAAGACGAACGCATGCCGATAACCGGAAGCATGGATCATGTTCTCGATCGGGGCGACGGTCACCGCGGTGCCGATGCCATAGGCGCCGGAAACAATGCCCGCGCAAAGTCCGCGGTGGTCGGGAAACCACTTCAGCACGTTGCCGGTGCAACCGCCATAAACGGCGCCGGCGCCAATTCCACCGATCGCGTACCAGATGTAGAGTCCGGTGGTCGTGTAGGAATAGCCGGAACCGATCCAGCCCGCGCCCACCAGCAGGCCGCCGATCCCGATGATCAGCCGCGGCCCGAGACGATCAACCAGGTAGCCTTCGAATGGGACCAGCCAGGTTTCACAGAAGATGAACGCGGCAAATGCGATCTGCACCGCGGCCAAAGTCGCGTGCAGGCTTGAGGTTAAGGGTTTCGTGAAAAGCGTCCAGGCATATTGAAGGTTGGCGATGGCCATCATCGCAATTATGCAGGCGCACATTTGAACCCAGCGGTTGACGATCTTGGGTTCTGTAGGAACTAAGGAGGTCACATTCGTGGCCATAGGCTCCTCCTGGGAAATTGTCAGATTGGTCGTCTCTTCTCGCTCAGCACTCCTTGCCGCAAATCGTGCGGATAAATGAAACCCCGCCCCCTTATCGGGAGGGCGGGGTATCGGCTTCGATTTCTTTCTGGAGCGGAATGATTCCCGGCACCAGCCACCTGTCCCACATCTCGTCGATCTTGCTCTGGAAGTATTCGATATCCTCGTCGATAAAGTGCGCGAACCTTCCCTGCTTGAGCAAGTAATCACGAACCGGAAGACGCTTGAATCTGCCGTTCGCGATGTCCTTGGTCTTGCCGTAGAACTTCAGCTTGCCGTTTTCGATCTCGTACAGAGGCCAAATGCCGGTGTTCACGGCCAGTTCGCCCAATTCGAAGGAAAGCACGGGATCGAAATCCCAGCCCTTCGGACAGGGGTTGAGGCAGTGAATAAAGGTAGGGCCGCCGATCGACAGCGCCTTGCGAACGTTGTTCATCGCCTGCAACGGGTAGGAGGTAGAGATGGTTCCTACATACTTAACTGTGGGATGGCCAACCATCATCAACGGCGCCATGTTCTTTTTCCAGCGGTGATTCATGATGCGCTTCACTTTTCCCGGCGTGCTGAACGAGGTGTTGACGCCATACGGCGATGTCCCGGAAATCTGGATATCGGTATTGGCATACGACTCGTTATCGTACATCAGGATCAGCAGGTTGTAGTCGGGATGGCACATGGTGGCCGAAATAGCGCCCAAGCCCATGTCCGCACCGCCGCCATCGCCGCAGAAGGCGATGACGTTGATGGGCTCATCCTTCATGAAGCCCTTGCGCATCTGGACGCGGAATGCCGCGGCCGCTCCCAGTGCGCTGGAGCCCGAACTGCCCAGTTGCGTGTGCATCCAGGGGACGCCCCAGGGGGTAGCGTAGTAAGAGGTGTTAGCCACATACATGCACCCAGTGCTACCCAGAATGACCGTTCTGGGTCCCGCGGCCTTCGCCATCAATTTCATGATTTGCGCAGACTCGCAACCTTGGCAGGTGCGGTGGCCGGACGTGTAGTATTCCTCGTGTGGAACCTTCTTGACTCCTTTGAAGGGTTCCAGGTTTTGCGTCGGTTTTTCGTCTACAAAAGTGCTCATGGTTGTTATCCTTTCCGGCTCTGGAAACGCGTCGAAACGCGTTATCCCCGCAGCCCAATCCATTGCGTCAGGGGTTGCGCCTTACCTTTGGCGGCTTCGAAGGTGATTTCCGTCATCTTCTCCACGTCCGGCACTGTCACTTCACGTCCACCCAGCCCGCAGATGAAGTCCAGTACGGGTGGCCGCGTGGCCGCGCTGCTATACATGGCCGAGCGAACCTCGGTGGCCACGACACCGCTAAGATCGGGCGAACCGAACGAGAAGTCGCGGTCGATTACGCCGACTGCTTTGAAGCGTTCCAGACACTTGGCAATCTGCGGACCGGCAAAGGGCCGGAACCAGCGCAGCCGCACAAATCCGACTTTCTTGCCTTCCTCGCGCAGCTTCCGGACCGCAACTCTTACCGGGGTAGACATCGTTCCCATGCCCAGCAGCACGACGTCCGCATCTTCGGTCATATACTCTTCGAAGAACGGATTGCCGTACTTGCGTCCGAAGGTACGTTCGAAGTCGGTATAGACTTCGCGAATCACGTCGCAGGCAATCTCGGTGACTGCGTAGTTCTGCCGTCGAATCTCCATCACCCAGTCCTCGTTGGCCTGTGGGGCCACCGAAATGACGTTGTCGGGGTGGAGCAGCAGATCGCCGCGGTTGTAGCGAGGCAGGAACTTTTTAACCTGCTCCGCCGCCGGGATCTTGACCAGGGCTTGGGAGTGGGTGAGGAACGCGCCATCGCAACTAATCGCCAAAGGAACGAACATGCGGCGATCTTCCGCCACGCGATAGGCGATCAAAGCGGTGTCCAACGCTTCCTGCGCGCTATCGACCCAGGTCAACATCCAACCTAGATCGCGTACGGCCAGAGCGTCGTTGTGTTCCACACCGAAGGCGCCGGGATCGTCGAGCGCCCGGTTGCCCACCATGGCAACCATGGGGATGCGCAGGGCGGGAGTTACTGTCAGACATTCCATGGCGTACATCCAGCCGACGCCGCTGGAACCGCAAAACACACGCGCTCCGCAAGCGGAGGCGTGTTTGACGATTTCGAATTGTGAGTGTTCGCCTTCCGCCACGATGTACTCACAGTCCATTTCGCCATCCGCAACCAACTGGCTGATGTACTGCATCACCGTGTCATAAGGACGAATCGGGTAAGCCGTGACCACGTCCACGTTGGCCAGTTTGCAGGCAATCGCAATGGCTTCGGCGCCGGTAATCAGGGCTTCCTGCTCGTAGGTTTTCTTTTTTTCCTCAACCGGTATTGTCAGTGTCGCCATCTTAATCTCCTTGTCTTCAGGCTTGCCGCCGGGCCACTAGCCTTTGTTAGCGATTTCCAGGGCTTCGGGGACCTGCTCTTGATATTGACCGCGATAACGGAACCCATGCGATCGCTTTTCGATCGGCTCGGCTTTCTGAATTGTGGTCGCCAGCCACTTCAGGTAGGCGTCCTTGTCTTTCTCGAACGCCGCCCACTGGCTGTCGTTATCGTGGAACTCGGACTCGTTCACCATGGTGATGCAGTTCTTCACCGGGCAAATCTCCTCGCAGATGCCGCAACCGGAGCAGGCTTCGAGGTTGGTGTCGTAGGTGCCCGCGGTCGTGATATCGAACGCGGCATCCGGACAGTTCAGCCAGCACAGCGTGCACTTGGTGCAGGTGGAGAAGTTCACCACCGGCCGTTGCGTGCGCGTCGAGTACTTCTTGAACAGTTCGTTGCGGACTGGCCGGAAGCCCCCGACTTGCCCGGTCACCGGATCGGCGAACGGGCCGCCTTGCGCCTGACCCTTGATGGATACGCCGCAGCGCATGTCCTCCCAGCGGGGCAGGCCGACCTTGAATAACTCTTCGGGATTGCCCTCGCCCGCCTTCACGTCGATGGCAGTAAAGCGCTCGAAGGCAGTGCGAGCGGACGTAACTTTCAGGGAGTTCTTGAGTTTTTCGTTGATGAATTTCTCCACCGACTCCAGGCTCATCAGCACAGGCAGCGCCTTGGCGATGGCGCCGAGGATGCGGACGTCAGTGTGGTCATCCTTATAAACCCACATGCCGGAGAAACTGGTAACGCCTTTCACGATTCCCAGCTTATAAGGCTGTTCCCGGCGGTGAATGTTCTTTAGCAGGGCGGGTGCGTCCTCCAGAGAAATTACGATGAGAGTGTGTCCGGGTTTCAGAGCATGGTGTACGGGTTGCAGCCCAGACCACGCCCACGACTCCGCGCCCTTACAGAGCGTGTCATCGAGAACCACAGTCAAGTCGACTTGTTTCGGCTCGTATTGCGCCATTCCGGCTTCGAGCGTCAGCTCGTCGTTGGCGACGATAGCAAAACTCTTCGCTGGAATTCCATTGCGCTCCGGAGAATCTCCATAACGACCAAAGGAAATGCCCAGTTTGCCTTCGTTGTGCGCAGCCAAAACAATGTCGCGCGTTATGTTCTTCGCCAAGGTCTTCTGAAAGACCCCTCGGTAGATGATTTCGACCGCGAGTAGCTGGCCCATTTGTCAACCTCCATTTTTTTTACAACTTCTTCAGTACGATGTTTTCCATTTCCTGCAGGTGCCGGCGCATGGCAGCCTCGGCGGCTGCGGCGTCGCCCCGTTTCAGGGCCGCAAGGATGCGGCGGTGACCGGCGAGCGACTTCTCTTGCCGTCCTTCCACCTGCAACGAGCGTTCGCGGGTCTCGCGCAACAAATCCATCAACACGTCCACCACTTTCAAGATCGCGCTGTTGTCGGACGCCAGAGCGATGCTGTAGTGAAACTCAGAGTCCTCTTCGATTCCAAGTTCGCCCTGACGTACCTTCGCCTCGTGGCGTACAAGAATGTTCTCCATGTCAGCGATCTCATCGCGAGAGGCGTGCAGAGCAGCGCGCCCGGCCAAGGGCGGCTCGATCATCTTGCGTACGTCGAGCAGTTCCGCAACCATCTTCCGCTTCTCGAGGAGTGCGGTAGCCAGGGGATTGGCTGGGGTAGCGCTCGGACTGCAAACCACCGTGCCGATACCCTGGCGGGGCTCGAGCAGACCCTTCAGTTCCAAAGTGCGGATGGCATCGCGCACGGAGCTGCGACTGACCCCAAGCATCTGCACAAGCTCGCGTTCTGGGGGGAGTAGGTCGCCGGGTTTCAGCTCTTCCGCAATGCGCCGCTCCAGTTGCTTGGCGACCTCCTGGTAGACCTTATTTCTGGGGATGGCCTCGAACCCGACTCTTGCTGGTGATTCAGTGCCCATCATTGGCATTGGTCTGATGACTGACCATGTCATTTCAACTCTTAACCCAAAATGTGGCAAGGACATGTATCACACATCGACGTGACAGTGATCACATGAGGCTTTGGTTTGGGACGGAGAGTCCTCGTACGGCACGCTGAAACCGGCGGGCGGCCAGGCTTTCGCGTTCTTTGTGAAGGGGGGCAGTTCGGCGGGTGGCCTAGCGAGCTTTCTTGCCGCGAGATGGGAAGGTTACTCTAATGACAAGACCGGCATAGGAAGGTATTAGAAGATATTAGAGGACGAATCAGCATAAAGAGGTCTTTCGCGGTAATCGCAGCCGCAGCTCGCTTTGGCTCGCACTAGCACTTTGCACTCGAAAAGGTCACCTTCCGATTCGAGTGTTTCCTGGAAAGTTTCCGTGGTAAATTTCACGTTTGCACTTAAGCCAGGCCATCTTCCTGTTTTTCGCCGCAGTAATTAGTGGGACGCTAAACGCGGTGGCGGGCGGCGGCACCTTTATTTCGTTCCCCGCACTGTTGGTGACAGGTGTGCCAGCGGTGGAGGCCAACGCGACCAACACGGTCGCGCTGTGGCCTGGTTTGGCAGCCAGCACCGGAGCGTACCTAAAACGGCTGAACGTGCCGCGACGCTTGCTGGTTCCATTGCTGCTGACGAGCGTTGCCGGAGGGCTGGTTGGCGCGTTGCTGCTGCTCAAGACGCCCCAACATACCTTCCTCCACCTCGTCCCCTGGCTGCTGCTGGGTGGCACCTTGCTGTTCGCCTTCGGCAACACGATCCGCGCCCTGGCCGGCAAGACTGCCGCTGTGGATGATTTGCGGACGATGTCATGGCAGGCGATCACGGTGACTTCGATGGCTGAGTTGCTGGTCGCAACCTATGGCGGGTATTTCGGGGCGGGGATCGGGTTCATGACCCTGGGAATGTTGGCGGCCTTGGGGATGCGTGACATCCTTGCCATGGGCGCGATCAGGACAATGCTTGCGGTCGTGATTAATGCTGCGGCGGTGCTGACATTCATTCTGGCGGGGGCCGTGCTTTGGCCGCAGTGCGTGGTGATGATTGCGGGTGCTCTGGTAGGCGGCTGGTTTGGCGCGCACTACGCGCAAAAAGCCGATCCCCGGAAGGTGCGGCGCGTCGTGATCGCCGTCGGCGTGGCGATGAGCGCGTACTACTTTGTCACGGTGCGGTAGGGCGGGAATGCGCGAAGGGCCAACCGATCCCTTAACTACCCCGCGAATGGAACTGTCTGTGCGTTCCCCGACCGCAGCTATGATCACCATGTTTCCTGCCAGCCGGTGTCTGCTTTTCCAGCCCGGCGCGAGCCGACCGAATCATTAGCTGGAATAATCATCGCAAGTGAGAGAGAATATCGGGTTGTATTTGCCGGAGAAGATGCTACCTAGGGCAACTCAAACCGGCGAGGGGTAGCCCGCATGGATTTTGCTGCGGCGGTCCGACACGTGTGCGCCGTGACCGCAGCCCAGGGTTAACTCGCAGACGACGCATTCTGCATGCGTCAAACATGTTCAGCGAGGGTTTGCAATACGCAGTTCGTTACACGGAGAGAGATTTATCATGGCCAGCATCACGATAGAAGTTGAGAGAGCCGCCCACAACTATAGGCATCCCAAGCTAGAGCGCTGGGTTGAAGAAGTAGCACAGATGTGCAAACCCGATCGCGTTCACTGGTGCGATGGCTCGCCGGAGGAGTATCAGTCGATGCTGCGGCTGATGGTCCTCACGGGCGCTGCGATCCCGCTTGATGCGGCGAAGCGGCCGAACAGCGTGCTCGTCCGGTCGGACCCTGCGGATGTGGCCCGCGTCGAGGATCAGACTTTCATCTGCTCACGAACCCAGGAAGAGGCTGGCCCGACCAACAACTGGGAAGATCCGACGAAGATGAAGGAGAAGCTGGCAGGAATATTCGCGGGCTCAATGGTGGGCCGCACCATGTACATTGTTCCCTACAGCATGGGCCCAATCGGATCGCCAATCGCGAAGATCGGGGTGGAGATCACCGACTCGGAATACGTCGTCGTTAGCATGCACATCATGTCCCGCGTGGGAAGCCGCGTGCTGGAGGTTCTCGGCGAAGATGGCGATTTTGTTCGCGGACTGCACTCGGTCGGCTCCCCGCTCGGCGCCAATCAGCCGGACGCGGCCTGGAGCTGCAACGCAGAACAAAAGTACATCTGCCATTTTCCCGAAACGCGTGAGATCTGGTCGTATGGTTCCGGCTACGGCGGCAACGCCCTGTTGGGCAAGAAGTGCCACGCGCTGCGCATCGCATCGGTTCAGGCGCGTGACGAGGGTTGGATGGCCGAGCACATGCTTATCCTCAAGCTCATCAGCCCCGCGGGTCAGATCAAATACTTCACGGGCGCATTTCCCTCGGCCTGTGGGAAGACCAACCTCGCGATGCTGATCCCAACCATTCCCGGTTGGAAGGTAGAGACCATCGGCGATGACATCGCCTGGATGAAATTCGGCGCGGATGGCCGGCTCTACGCCATCAATCCGGAGTACGGTTTCTTTGGCGTTGCCCCGGGCACGAACATGAAATCGAATCCGAACGCCATGCTCACCATCGCCCGGAATTCTATCTTTACCAATTGCGCGATGACGCCCGATGGCGACGTGTGGTGGGAGGGGATGACCGATCGGAAACCGTCCCAGTTGGTGGACTGGCTGCGGCGGCCGTGGGCCCCATTCGCGGGACGGAAGGCGGCGCACCCGAATGCGCGGTTTACGGCTCCCGCGAGTCAGTGCCCGGTGATCGCTCCCGAGTGGGAGGACCCGAAGGGCGTGCCGATCGATGCGATCCTGTTCGGTGGAAGGCGCGCGGAGATTGTTCCGCTGGTCACCGAAGCATTCAATTGGCAGCATGGCACTTTCCTGGGCGCAACCGCCAGCAGCGAGACGACCGCCGCGATCATCGGCGAAGTGGGCCGGCTGCGCCGCGATCCCATGGCGATGCTTCCGTTTTGTGGCTACCACATGGGCGACTATTTCGCACACTGGCTTGAGATCGGGGCAAGCTCGGACGCGTCCAAGCTGCCGAAGATTTTCTACGTCAACTGGTTTCGCCAGGACGAGAACCGCGAGTTCCTGTGGCCGGGCTATGGTGAAAATGGCCGGGTGTTGAAATGGATCTTTGAGCGCTGCGACGGTAAGGTGCATGCCAAAGATACACCCATCGGACGGATTCCCGAGGTCGCCGATCTCGACACGACAGGGTTGGACATCAAAGGCGCTCATGTGGACGAACTGCTCAGCGTCGATATCGAGGGCTGGTTGGCGGAGGTGCCGTTGATCAAGGAGCACTTCGCCCAGTTTGGTGGCCATCTTCCCGAGGGGTTGAACCTTGAAGTGAAGGCTCTTGAAGAGCGTCTTCAGGCGGCTCAGCGATAGTTGCCTTGAGGCGTGTTCGTTCGCAAGACGCCGAACCGCGTTCAACATCTGTTTTCCCATACCAGAGGACGCTTCTTGCTGGCAGGCGCTTGCCGCGAGTTTTCACGCCCAATGGAATCTGAAGCAGTCCCAAGGCAAAAGCAATAGAGGTCATCGCGACCGGAATTCCGAGCGAACCGAAATACCGGACGCCTAGCAATCGAAGCTATGTGCTCCGAATCTTCGACGACGCGGGCTGCCAGAGGCTCTAACTCGATGGCGCGGCGTCGGCCTCCACTTCTGTCCGGAATGGGATCACACCGGGAATCAGCCACTTTCCCCACATCTCATCGACCTTACTCTGGAAGTAGTCGATATCATCTTTGGTAAAGTGCGCGAATCTTCCTTGCTTTAGTAAGTAATCCCGTACCGGTTGCCGCGGAATTTTTTTGGCGGCGATTTGCTGCGTCCTGCCGGTCAGCTTCAGCACACCGTCTTCAATTTCATAGAGCGGCCAAACTCCCGTATTCACTGCCAGCTCACCCATCTCGTGCGAGAGGTAGGGATCGTAATCCCAGCCCTTGGGGCATGGATCAAGCGAGTGAATGAAGGTGGGACCGCCGATCGCCAGCGCTTTGCGCATGGAGTTCATTCCCGCCAGACCGTAGGACATGCAGATGGTCGCAACATATCGGCACGTTGGATGGCCGGCCGCCATCATGCCCGCCATGTTTTTCTTCCAGCGGCGATGCATAATTCTTTTCACCCTGCCGGGCGAACTGAACGTGGTGTTGGCGCCCCACGGTGTGCTGCCCGATAGCTGAATATCAGTATTGGCGTAGGACTCGTTGTCATACATCAGGATGAGGCAGTTGTAATCGGGATGAGTGAGCGTCGCCGAGATCCCCCCTATACCCATGTCTGCCCCGCCGCCATCGCCGCAGAAGGCTATCACATTGATGGGCTCCTTCTTCATTTTTCCCTTGCGCATCAGCGCTTTCAGGGCCGCCGCGGTGCCCAGAGCTGCCGATCCGCTGCTCCCCAGTTGGGTGTGCATCCAGGGAAGCACCCAAGCGGTGCTGTAATATGTCGTGTTCGCCACATACATGCATCCCGTGCTGCCCAGCACGATGGTTCTGGGGCCGGCAGCCTTGGCCATCATCTTCATCACCAGCGCCGACTCACAGCCCTGGCACGTCCTGTGACCCGAAGTAAAGAACTCCTCCAGCGGGATCTTCTTAACGGCTTTGAAGGGATCTAATTTCTGGGTCGGATCGATCTGTACGTAGGTAGCCATAGTTCTTCATCCTCTCTGAGATCTGGAACCCATCCGCAAAAACGGATTACTCTCGCAATCCGATCCATTGGGTTAATGGCTGCGCTTTGCCCTCCGCAGCGTTGTAAACGGACTCGGCCATCCTCTGCACATCAGGCACGGTGACTTCGCGCCCACCGAGACCGCAAATAAAATCCACTACCGGCGGTTTTTTGCCGGGTCCCGGATACAGTGCGTGGCGAACCTCGCCGGCCAACACGCCACCGAGATAGGGCGAGCCGAAAGAGTAGTCACGATCGATGACCCCAATCGCCGCAAAGCGTTGCAGCGACTTCGCCAATTCTTCCGCGGCAAACGGCCGGAACCAGCGCATGCGCACAAAACCCACTCGCTTTCCTTGCTTGCGCATCTGCCGGATTGCTACTTTCACCGAGATCGAGAGCGTTCCCATTCCCATGAGAACGATATCCGCATCATCGGTCATGTACTCTTCGAAGAACGGATTGCCATAGGAGCGTCCAAAGATGCGCTCGAAATCGGCGTAGGCTTCCTTGATCACGCCATGAGACCGCTCCATGGCCGCGTAGTTCTGGCGGCGAATTTCCATGACCCAGTCTTCATTGCCCTGGGGCGCCACCGTGATGGGATTATCGGGATGGAGCAGCAGGTCCCCACGGTTGTAAGGCGGCAGGAATTCGTTCACCTTCTCTTGCGATGGGATTTTGACCAGCGCCTGCGAGTGAGTCAGAAACGCACCATCGCAACTGATGGCGCAGGGCAGGAAGATACGCCGGTCCTCCGCCACTCGATAAGCGATCAGGGCCGTGTCCAGCGCCTCTTGAGCGTTGTCCACCCAAACCAATTGCCAGCCCAGATCGCGCACCGTCAGCGCGTCGTTGTGCTCCACGCCGAAGGCGCCAGGATCATCCAACGCCCTGTTCCCGACCATGGCTATCATGGGAATGCGCAGAGCGGGAGTTACAGTCAGACATTCCATGGCATACATCCAGCCGACGCCGCTGGAACCGCAAAACACACGCGCTCCGCAGGCGGAAGCGTGCTTCACGATTTCAAACTGCGAGTGTTCGCCTTCCGCGACGATATATTCGCAATCCATTTCGCCGTTGGCCACGAGTTTGCAGACGTACTGCATGACGGTGTCGTAGGGACGGATTGGGTAGGCGGTGATTACGTCAACGTCCGCCAGCTTGCAAGCGACTGCAATTGCTTCGCTGCCGGTGATTAAAGCTGTTTCCTCAATCTTGCGCTGATCCTCGATTACTGTGGCCACTGCCATGACAGACTCTCCTCGTAAAGGGACGCTTTTCAAATGAATGTTTATTTTTCTTGAGCGATCTCGAGCATCTCCGGAATCTGCTCCTCATACTGCCCGCGATAGCGGAACCCGTGGGAACGTTCCGGGTGCGCTTTAATTTTGTCTTCCAGCCAGGTCTTATATGCGTCTTTGTCCTCGCGCCAGTCTTCCCACTGGCTGCTGTTGTCACTGAATTCCGTCTCATTGACCATGGTGACGCATTCCTTGACGGGGCAGACTGCTTCGCACACACCGCACCCGCAGCAGGCTTGCATATTCGCGTCGTATAGACCTTCTGGAGTCACATCGAAGCATGAGTCCGGGCACTGCAGCCAGCACAGTGTGCATTTGATACAGGTATCGAAATTCACCACCGGCCTCATGGTTCTCGTGCTGAATTTCTTAAAGGTGGGATTGCGATCGGGCTGAAATCCACCGTGGGCGTGGGACACCGGATCTTCCATGTTCCGTCCGGCGGGGATGCTGGGGATGGCAATGCCTTCGCCCATTTCGTGCCACTTGGGCAGGTCAAACTTGTAAGGCGTTTCAGGATTGCCCTGATTTGGCTGCACCGTGATGCTGGTGGTGCGCTCGTAGGACTTGGCCGCCGAGGTGGCCTTGAGTTCATCTTTCCACTCGGAGACGATCGCTTTTTGGACGGACTGCAGGCTGAACAGATCGGGCAGGATCTTGGCAATCGCGCCAAGAATGCGTACGTCGGTGTGATCGTCCTTGTACACCCACAGGCCTGAAAAGCTGACCGTACCCTTAACGATCGACAATTGGTAAGGGCTCTCCTTGCGGTGGGCCATGGCGATGATGGCTTCCGGGCCTTCGCGGGAGGTCACAATCAGGGTGCCTCCGGGTTTCAGCAGCCGATTGACGGGCTGCAGACCGTACCATGCCCACGACTCCACGCCTTTGCACAGCGTGTCATCGACGCAAATAGTGATATCGACTTCTTTGGGCTCGTACTTCGCCATTCCATCCTGTAGGGTCTGTTCGTCGGTAGCCACGATCGCGAAGTTCTTCGCGGGAATGCCGTTGCGCTCGGGACTGTCACCGTAACGGCCAAAGGAAATGCCCATCTTGCCTTCGTGATGAGCGGCGAGCACGATGGCTCGACTCATTCTCGTGGCCAGAGTTTTTTGAAAAATTCCTCGATAGATGATCTCAATTGCGAACAGCCGGCCCATGGTGAAAACCCTCCTTTGATCAAAACTTGTCAAGTACGATCTCTTCGACGTCTTCAATGTGCCGCCGCATAGCAGCCATTGCCGCTTCGGCATCGTGGCGCTTGATGGCAGCCAGGATCCGCCGGTGGCCGGCGATCGACTTTTGCGGGCGTCCTTCCACCTGCAAAGAGCGTTCCCGCGTGTCGCGCAGCAGGTCCATGAGAATGTCGAGCACTTTCAGCACGACACTGTTATCGGAAGCCAGAGCAACGCTGTAGTGGAATTCCGCATCCTCAGCGACCGCGGCGTCTCCCTGACCCTGCTTTTCCGCTTGCCGCTGCAGAATCTCTTCCATCTCGGAAATCTCTTCGGCAGAAGCGTGGGTGGCGGCTCGTGCGGCCAGCGGCGGTTCGAGCATCTTGCGAAAATCCAGAAGCTCACTCACCAGTTCCCGCCGGTGCTTCAGCGCATTGGCAAAAGGATGGACCAACGACTCGGATGAGGTTTCGCGAACGATCGTCCCGGCGCCTTGCCGTGGCTCAACCAAGCCCATCAGCTCCAGGCTTCGAATCGCATCCCGAATGGAACTGCGGCTCACTCTCAGCAGTTCTGCCAGTTCGCGTTCCGAGGGCAGTTTGTCACCGGGTTTCAGTTTTTTCAGAATCAGACGTTCGATCTGCTTGGCGACTTCTTCGTAGACCTTGTTCCTGCGGACAACCTCGAAGTCGGGCTTGATGACGGTGGGCAACCTGGGGCTCGCAAGTGGTCCGATAAGTGGACCAGACGATGAGGGGCAGTATACCCCCGTTGTCAAGCCTCCAGCAAATATTTTTTCGGGTGGATGAAAAAAGGCATGGAAGCTTGCCGGAAGTCACACAGAGCGGCTGCTTGGACCCCACTGAAGATCGTCAGTCGGAGCCGGATGGCGAATTTGGGTGAGAAGCGGAAAGCTAGACCAACCGCCTCTTGCTACTGGGCTAGAGCATCTCGTGGGTGCGGCTCACTTTGCCTGCTGCTGAGCGGCACACTGGGACAGTAGCTTGGTGCAGTTGTACACCGTGCGGGTGCAGGTCATGGGAAGCCCTACCCGCTCTCCCAACTCCACGACCGCGCCCACCAGCGCTTCCAGTTCCATGGGGCGGCCCGCTTCGAGATCTTGCAGCATGGAAGTCTTGTGCGCCCCAACTTTTTCCGCGCCTGCCATTCGCTGCTCGATGGAAACAGGTAACTCCATGCCCAATTTGAGGGAGACCGCTTCCACTTCCCGCATGATGTCGCGGATCACCGACGAAACTCCCGGATCGCGCACCATCTGCACCAGCGTGGCGCGCGTCAGTGCGCTGACCGGATTCAAAGAAGCGTTGCCCATAGCCTTTACCCAAATCTCGTGCCGGAGGCGAGTGGTGACCGGGCAGCGCAAGCCGGAGGCGATGAGCGCCTCGGCAATTCGGCGGCAGCGATCGGAGCGCGAGCCGTCGGGCTCGCCGAGAGAAATGCGGTTGCCCTCAATGTGTTGAATCACGCCGGGTGAGGGAATCTCGGTCGAAAAGTAAACGATCGACCCGACCACCCGATGCGCTTCGATGGCCGAGGAAATCACGCCGCCGGGATCGACGCGCTCAAGATGCATTCCTTCCCACTCGCCGCCGAAACCCTGGAAGTACCACCACGGCATTCCATTTTGTGTGCTGACGACTGTGGTATCTGGACCCATCACCGGGCTTAACTGCGGCGCCAGTTGCGGCAAGCCGTGCGCCTTCACCCCAAGAAAGACGACGTCTACCGGTCCCACTTCTTCGAGGGAACTGGCGATTGCGGGCCGCGCCACGAAATCTCCCTCGCTACTCTTCACCTGAACGCCACGCTCCTGCATGGCGCGAAGATGCGGCCCGCGCGCGAAGAGCGTGACCTCGAACCCGGCTTGCGCCATGCGAGCACCGATGTAGGCTCCGATGGCGCCCGCCCCCGCGATCAGGAATCTCATCGTTGGTCATCCAGGAGCGCGGCGGCGACTGCGCGACGGCGAATTTTTCCGGTGGCGGTGGTTGGGATACTTTTTACGAGATAAATCTTCTTAGGACATTTGTATTCGGCCAGCAACTCGCGGCAGTGCTTGATGAGTGCCGACTCGGTGGCACCATGGGGTTCGTGCAAGACCACGGCGGCATACACTTCTTCACCCAGCGTGGGATGCGCGCAGCCAAACGTGACCGCCGCCGCGACTGCGGGATGCCGCAGCAGAATCTCATCGATTTCGTGCGGAGCGATGTTCTCGCCTGCGCGGATGATGATGTCCTTGATCCGGCCGGTCAAGTGCAAATAGCAGTCTTCGTCAAGCAATCCTTCGTCGCCGGTACGGAACCATCCATTCACAAAAGCGCGAGCGTTGGCTTCGGGATTATTTTCATATCCACGAAACACATTGGCTCCCTGAATGACGACTTCGCCGCGCTGGTTGGTTCCGAGGTGATGGCCGTCATTGTCCATGATGCTGATGCGGAGCCCAGTGGCCACGCCCACCGAACCTGCTTTCCGATGTCGCGGGGGCAGAGGATTCGAGGTCATCTGGTGGGCCGCTTCGGTCATTCCGTAGGCTTCGACGAAGGGCACGCCAAAGAGCCCCTCGATCTTATGAATGAGTTCTGGCGACAAGGGCGCGCTGCAGGAACGGATGAAGCGCAGAGAGGCAGCTTCTACGGGCTTGTGGTGGGAACGGGCCAGCAGAAGCTGATGCATCGTGGGCACTCCCGAATACCAGGTCACCCGATGCTCTCGCACTGTCCGCCAGAAAGAAAGCGCGTTGAATTTGGTGGGAACAACCACGGCACCTCCGGAAAGCAAAGTTGCCATGGTTGAGCCAATCAAGCCATGAATGTGGAACAGCGGCATGATGCACAGCGAAACATCTTCCTCAGAAAGAGCATATGTGTTCGCGATATTTGCCGAGGAAACCGCCAGGTTGAAATGCCGCAGGGGAACACGCTTCGGCCGCCCCGTGCTTCCGCTAGTGTGCAGGATCAGGGCAATGTCGTTAGCCGTGGGCTCGGTTGCGGAAACACCGGTGGGAGCACCCACTAACTGAACATTGCCTTCCTCGCTCATTTCCACCGGGAACACCGGAATCTTGCGGTCGAGGGCTGCACTGCGCGCGAATTCTTCGCCGACTGGGGGGCAAAGCAAAATGCGAGCATCAGTGTCACCGAGAAAAAAAAGAAACTCCTCATAGGGGTACGCTGGGTTCAAAGGGGCTGCGGTTCCGGCGATGGAGGCAGCTAGAAAGCTCACAATCGCGGGCAACCCATTCGGCAATGCGATCGCTACAGCATCGCCCCGGCGAATGCCGGCGGAGGCCAAAGCGTTCGCCATGGCCAGGACCTGCTGCCGGAGCGAATCGTAGGTGACCCGGATTCCAAGCTCGGGAACGATAACTGCCGTGTGACTGTCAGCAAAATGTAAAACGTCAAGAAGAGTCTCTACCGACTTCAGTGTCATTCGTTGTCGCCTTTACCTCGGAGTTCTGGATGATTGAGCAATTCTGTTTGCTATTCACGAAACGAAGAGGTTGTCGCCGACTTTGATCGAGTAGCCCTCTGCGCTCAGAGTCTTTTTGAATTCTTTCAGAAAAAACTGCACGTTATCTTCGGTGGCCAAAGGGCCCATCACGCCAATGCGGAAGACTCTGCCTGCGAGCGGACCGAAACCGCCGGCGATCTCAATGCCCGGTTCGTCCAACAGGCGTTTTCGCACTTTTGTTTCGTCAACTCCTTTTGGAACGCACACCGTGTTCAGGGTTGCGATGCGATGCTCTTCGGAGACGTGCATGCTTAGACCCATCGCTTCTATGCCCTGGACAAAAAGCCTATGGCAACGGCGATGCCGCTCCCAGCGGTTCTCGATTCCTTCCTCAGCAATGACCAGCAGCGCCTCACGCAGGGCGTAGAACATGGAAATCGGCGCCGTATGATGGTAGCGGTGCGATACCGTGGAGTAGTCGTGAATCAGCTTGAGGTCCAGGTACCAACTGCGTGACGGGGAAGTGCGAGCGCGCAGCCAGTCCATGGCTCTCTTCGACATGGCCATTGGCGATAAGCCCGGCGGACAGCTCAGCCCTTTTTGCGAGCAACTGTAGGCGACGTCGATTCCGGTTTTGTCGAACTCCACCGGCACTCCGCCTAGCGAGGTGACGCAATCCGCGATCACCAGAGCGCCAGCATCGTGAGCGGCGGCACAGATCGCCTCGCCCGATTGCAATGCTCCGGTTGATGTCTCGGCGTGAACATAAGCCACAACCTTGGGCCTTTCGCGACGGATGAAATCTCCAGCTTCATCAGCCGTGAAGGTCTCACCCCAAAGCTTCTCAAAGCGTACGACGTTGGCGCCGTGGCGCTTCGCCATCTCCGTGAGCCGATCGGAGAAATACCCATTTGCGAACAATGCGAACTTGGTTCCAGGCTCCACGAAGTTAGCAACGGCAGCTTCCATGCCCGCGCTGCCAGTGCCGGAAATCACCAGCGTGACGCCGTCGTTGGTTCCGAAGTCGGCTTTGAGCAATTGCTGGACGTCTCCCATTACCTGGATGAAGTAGGGGTCGAGGTGCCCGACAATCGGTTTCGACAGCGCCTCGTAGACCCGCGGGTGAACCATGCTGGGTCCAGGCCCGAACAGATAGCGGCGAGGCGGTTGCAGGGCGGGGAAATGAAGTGCAGGATTTTCCTGTTCTATAGCGGTCATAGTCCTCGTTTCTCTTCCGAGATGGTTAGATTTTACGGCACGGAGCGGACAATCTCCAGAACACCACGCGAAATGTGACGTTCAGGATGCGATGTACATTGACAGTGAGCACCGATGACGCAAGTGCCGTCAAATTATTCTAACGATCCGTTCGATCAGTTTTCCTTGTTACAAGTTTCTTGTGCAACTTGAATTCGTCCGCCACAAGGTCCGGTCAGCCTAATCGGCGGGTGGTGTCCCTGCACGGCCGCTTCATCAAAGAGCGATTGTAAAGTGACTGGATGCCTGCTTAACGGATGTGGTCTAATGCGTCACTAACGGCGCCATCCTCTGGCCTGCACTCATGCTTGTCGAAATCAGACTGAAGTTGCTGCTTGGCTTTGTCAGCGTCAGTTACAAATTCTTGTCGCGTCCGGAATGCTAATTTGCAAACATCGCAATACGCGGTGTTCGGAGTGCTCCCGATGAATCGGACTATTTTGAGCTTCCGGTCTGACACTCCGACATGATGGCAGGGCCTCAATATGGAGTCAAATGCATTCGGCGTTCGTTAGTGGACGGAGTAGCGTAGCTTTGGCGGCGGCCCTCAAAGAGCACTCTCTAGCAGAGATGCGAGTGTCATCTCGATTCTAGGAGTAGAGTCGAGAACAGGCGCAGTAACTTTAGTCTCCCGGTGGATAATCGACTCGGCTTTCGCCTCATCACCTCAGTCCGGTTTGGCTTGGTTCGGTTTCCTGTTCCCGCTCATCGAACCGGACTGGCAGATTTCCCGCATCCGTCTCTCGGAAAGACTCACGCTTTCGCCCACGGAAGGCTCGCGGTCCGGTGTGGTAACTGGACCAAGCCAAACACGGAGTGAAGAGACGCTTCCGGAAATCGTTTGTATGCCGGGCGCGGCTCGTTGTGTTTGTCGCATAACCACCGACGCAGCCTCCGGCGGGCGTGTAGATCGACCGCACTGTAGGCTTTGCAGACTGGCCTTCTCGAATGTCTGGTTGTCCACTCCCGCAGCCCCGCCGTTGGCTTGGCAGCGTTCGTAGGCATAGGCCAGAACGTCTTTCCGATACACCTTGCCGTATAGCGCGTGGAAACGAAGGTTGGGCGATTCCTTCGCTTTTGCGTGCAACGCCGTCTGCAATTTCTGAACGCTGAATGGAGTTGTTAGGCTCATCGCCAATCCCTCGGTCCTTCGTCACTTGTTGCGTTCGTCTTTAACTGAGGCCCCTTCCCTCCACCGGAGTTACCCGGCTTCCTCGGTACTACGGACCTCTCCGTCACCCCACACGGCCCGGCCTGTCTCTCGCGAGTTGCCAGTTGATCCCTACCACGATCTCCGCTGGGACTTCCCGTGTTGCCTCTGGTCTC
>Ga0209517_10004127_pt1 | contig 19271 bp, 19 predicted proteins | sample PeaSoiMetSII2010_FD_187695 | JGI IMG/M metagenome (GOLD analysis project Ga0209517, IMG submission 187695) | Peat soil microbial communities from Weissenstadt, Germany - SII-2010 (SPAdes) (version 2) | ecosystem: Environmental > Terrestrial > Soil > Wetlands > Peat | place: Germany...
CGGCGCAATAGATGTGCTGTGCACGGATAAGACGGGGACCCTTACCCAGGACAGGGTAATTCTCGAGCGGCATGTGGACATTACCGGGCACATAAGCGGTGACGTTTTGAATTATGCCTACCTCAACAGCTATTATCAGACAGGCCTGCGCAATCTGCTCGACCGGGCCGTAGTCGATCATTCCGATCTGGATGCCGAACAACACTGCACCCTGGTCGATGAGCTGCCCTTTGACTTTCAGCGGCGACGCATGTCGGTCGTTGTCGACTACGAGGGCGATCACGTTCTGATATGCAAAGGGGCCGTCGAAGAGATCTACACCTGTTGCAATCATTATCAGTTAGGCGATGAAGTATATCCCCTGATTGATATGATCCGTGAGGACCTCTTCGAGGAAGTGGAACGACTCAACAAGGACGGCTACCGGGTGCTGGGGATTGCCTATCGCGAATTCCCGCGAACGAGATCCACCTATACCGTGGCCGACGAGAGCCAACTAATACTTTTGGGCTATATCGCTTTTGTCGATCCGCCCAAAGAATCGGCCGGACAGGCCATCGAGCTCCTGAGGCAGGCCGGAGTCCAGGTAAAGGTCGTCACCGGCGACAACGGCCTGGTTACCCGCAAGGTCTGCCGGGACGTCGGCCTGGAGCCAAACCGGATCATTACGGGCGCTGAGCTCGCGGCACTCTCGCCGGCGGAGCTAACCCGGTCCGTACTGGATGTGGATGTCTTCGTAAAGGTCACCCCGGCCCAGAAGGAGCAGATTGTCAGGACCTTGCGCGGCGCAGGGCGCGTGGTGGGGTTCATGGGGGACGGGGTCAACGATGCACCCGCTCTCAAGGCCGCCGATGTCGGGATTTCCGTGGATTCCGCCGTTGACATTGCAAAGGAAGCCGCGGATATAGTGCTCCTCGAAAAAAGCCTGCTTGTGCTCGAAGAAGGGATTGTCGAAGGCAGAAAAGTCTTTGCAAATATTATCAAGTATATCCGGATGGGCGCGAGTTCAAATTTCGGGAACATGTTCAGCGTTGTCGGAGCGAGCTACATACTGCCGTTCCTACCAATGCTCCCAGTGCAGGTCTTGACAAACAACCTGCTCTATGATTTTTCCCAGACCGGAATTCCAACGGACAATGTGGATGAGGAACTGATCCTCAAGCCTCTGAAATGGAACATCAGCAGCGTCAAGCTCTTCATGGTCTTTATCGGACCGGTGAGTTCCATATTCGACTATGCGACCTTCGCGCTGATGTGGTTCTTTTTCCATTGCAGCGCCTTTATTGATCCGGCCACGGGAGCGCAGCAAAAAGAAGCTCTGGCAAGCCTGTTCCAAACCGGCTGGTTCGTGGAATCACTCCTCACGCAGACCCTGATCGTTCATATCATAAGGACAAGAAAGGTCCCCTTCTTCCAGAGCCGTGCTTCCCTGCACCTGACACTGACAACCCTGACCATCATGGCCATAGGCGCATGGTTGCCGTATTCACCCTTTGCAGAAGGCCTCGGAATGGTTCCGCTGCCCCCCATTTACTGGGCCTGGATTGCTGCCTTCCTGGGTTCATACTCTGTATTGACGCACTTTATAAAGACATGGTTTTTCAAGCGTTATGGAGGAGAGTAATTATGGACAGCCTGCTTGATGCACTTCAAGAAGGACGATTGATAGAACTGCCCGATAATAATAAAGACGATGCACTGCAATTCCTTGCCCATATTATCGAGGCGATTCCCTCTCTTCCCACCGGCATCGATGTGGTCGGGCTGGTAATGGCAAGAGAGCGTTCGACGAGTTCGTCGCTTGGCAACGGCTGGGCCAGTCCGCACGTGCGCGTGCCGTTTGAAGAGGACCTCATCTGCGTTGTCGGATGGAGCCCAACGGGTATAGATTACGGCGCCCCGGACGGAAAGCCCGTATCGATTATTGCATTGTACCTTGTGCCCGAAAACCAGCGGAACCATTTCTTGCGGGAAGTTTCCATGCTGGCCAAGGTTTTAACGTCGTATCCAGGGTTTGAAAAACTCAACGCGGCCAAAGAACTCAACGAAGTCCGCGATCATCTGCTCGATCTGATCAGCACCAGCAGGGAAACGGCGGGTCCGGATACGCGGGCGCGCATGATTCAATTACAGGCAAGGCAAAGCGTTATATCAATTCCAGCCTATGACCTGGCAAATCTTGTCATTGAGCCGGTGACCATCGTATCCGGCCCCGGCCTCAAACACGTTGTGCTCGCTCAAGACCGCCAGCTTGTGGAGTATCTTGATGCGGCTCCCCGGTTGGTTGAGCGCCTTGCCTCGGAAAGCGTTTTCCAAAACGGCGGATGGCGCATTCTGAAGAGGGGAGAAACAGTCTTTCAGGGAGCTCGTGTTCTGTTCGACTGTCTTGCGATAAGGGTTGCGAACAATAATGCACCAGCAGCCACGAAGTCCTGAGAAGGACCCGATTTTTTCGCTTGACTGGGCTGTTCGTTTCACTACTGTCGCCTCCTTGACCGCTTTTTTCCATAAAGTCCGGATTGCGAAGCTGAAGGAGGCAATGACCAATCATGAGAGCTTCTAACAGGCTATGTTCATTAATTTTTCTGCTTACATTTTTATGTGCGTTCACCGGGCCGGTCTTCGGGGATGATTCCGACCCGCCTGAGCGTCCGGCAGCCGGTTCCTGCAAGGACTGCTCCGAGCAAGGGCCTGAAAACTTTCCCGATTGGTTTCCCAAGCTTCTCGGGGCGCAATATAACAACATATATCAGTACATGCCCTCTTTTCACGACCCATACGAGGGCCCGAACAGCCTGACTTTTAAAAACGGCCTGGGCAATCAGGTCACCCAAACGTATGGATTGTATTTGGGTTCACAATTGGCTCGGGGTCTACAATTATATGCAGATGGCGAGCTTTTTCAGGGAAATGGAATAAGCAACGGAATTGGGCTTGCCGGGTTCGTCAATGGGGATGTCATAAGAGCGGGGTCGTCGAACCTGCCGAAAGTCCCCTACATAGCCCGGCTGTATCTGCGATACTACTATCCTCTCTCAGGCGAAACCGAGAAACTGGAACGGTCCATGGATCAAATCCCGGGAGACCAGCCTGTCAGCAGGTGGGAGTTTAAAATCGGAAAGATGTCCGGAGCCGATGATTTCGACCTGAATCGCTATGCCGACAATAACCGTACCCAGTTCTTCAACTACGATTTCCTCTACAATCCGGCCTGGGACTATGCCGCAGATACCCGGGGCTACAGCTACGGAATCCTGGCGGCCCTGTATCAGCCGCTATGGAGAGTGGCATTTGGCGTCTATAAGATGCCTACTACCGCAAACGGCGCCGATTTCCACATGCTTGACACAGGCGAGCTGGGTTATAATTTGGAATTTACCTGGAAGCCAAACGACGCGGGTACTGTCGTCCGTCTTCTCTCCTACCTCAATGAGGCGCACATGGGCAATTACGATGATGCGCTTGCACTTGCCATTCAGACCGGGACTACGCCCAGCCTCCTTAATGTTGAGAAACCCGGAGGCATCAAATACGGCCTTGGGTTGAATTTTGAACAACCCTTGGCCGACGGCGGAGATACAGGCCTGTTCGGACGTCTGGGCTGGGACGACGGCCACCACGAGACCTTTGTCTATACGGAATGCGACCGGCATGCGAGCCTCGGTGCGCAATTGAGCGGAATCCATTGGGGAAGAGATGAAGACCGCGTAGGCATTGCGTACGCAGTTGACGGCCTGTCAACTCCGCATAAGGACTACCTCGAGGCCGGAGGGCTCGGCATCCTCCTGGGAGACGGAGCACTTAACTATGGTTTGGCACAGACCCTGGAAATGTATTACTCCATTCAATGTTGCAAATTCATTCAAATAAGTCCCGACTTCCAGTTCATACAGAACCCCGGCTATAACAGGGACAGGGGTCCCGTCGAGGTATACGGCGTGCGGTTTCGGCTAAGTTACTAAGTTACTGAAATCTTGAGAGCGATCTGCGCCCAGAACTTAACGTACGGCGAGCTTTGGGAATTTCCGTGGAAATCGAGCAGCCCGGTCTTCCAATCGTAGAAGTTCGCCTGGGAGCCGCCGGGGAAGCGAAGAACCGCGGGGGCAATCTCTCGTAGCGCTGCGGTTTTAGCCTGATTGCCAATGAGACGCTCGATCATCGGCTCAGACGAGGCGCCGGCGATTTCCGGCGGAAGTTGTCGTGCCGGACCTGCAGGCTCAAGACGAATTGCCTGTGCAGGCAACGGCTCAGCCGCACTCGTGGCGGATAGAGCAACGAATGACACCCACAACATCAATGCCGCGGCAAACATCGCGCCGTGCGGTACGGTTCTGCCGAACAATGTCCTATCTATCATTTCGGCTCCTTGTAATCTGGTCGAAAATGCGTATAAACACCAAATGGCAAGATAAGAATTACAAAGAAGCAAAGCATTCATCTTATTTTCACCCGGGCATTGCTTCGGGTTCATCTGAAGAAGAGAGGATAAAAGAAAATGGAGAGCACCACGGCTATTGAAGAAAAGACCTATCGGAAAGTAGACTGGCGTCTTATACCATTTCTTTTCCTGTGCTATATCCTTGCCTACCTCGACAGAGTGAACGTCGGTTTCGCAAAGCTCCAGATGCTCAAGGACTTATCACTGAGTGATGCTGCATTTGCAACGGGCGCAGGCATCTTCTTTATCGGGTATTTCTTCTTCGAAGTTCCAAGCAATGTCTTATTGAAGAAGTTCGGTGCACGCATGTGGATCGCCAGAATCATGATCACATGGGGCATTGTATCGGCTCTTATGATGTTTGTAAAAAGTCAGTGGGCCTTTTACGGCATGCGTTTCCTGCTTGGTTTGGCCGAAGCCGGCTTCTTTCCGGGCATCATCTTTTATCTGACTTTGTGGTATCCCTCCAGGATTCGTTCTTCCAGAACCGCCCTATTCGTCTCCGCCATTGCCGTATCAGGTGTAATAGGAAACCCCGTCTCCGGCTGGGTTATGGACATGCTCTCGGGGGTGGGGGGTTTGGCTGGGTGGCAATGGCTTTTTCTATTTGAAGGCATACCTTCAATAGCGGTCGGTATTTGGGTAATTTTCTACCTCGACAGCAGTATAGAAGATGCAAAATGGCTTACCGAAAATGAAAAGGCCCTGCTCATCAAAAATATCGAAGAAGAGGATAAACATAAGCACGAGGTAAGACTCAGCGATGCGTTTAAGAGCGGAAAAGTCTGGGTCTTGAGTGCAATTTACTTTACACTGATGATCGGCTTATACGGAATCGCCTTCTGGCTGCCAACGATCATCAAGGCATTCGGGGTCAAATCGTACCTTGGTGTGGGCCTCATAACAGCCATTCCTTACGGCGTAGCGACGATCGGGATGATTCTTCTTAGCTGGAGTTCCGACAGGACCGGCGAGAGGCGAATACATTATGTCGCTAATGTGACCGCCGGCGGGCTCGGTTTGATACTCAGCGGCATATTTGCCTCCAGCCCCGTTTTGTCCGTCATTTTCCTGTCGATAGGCACATTGGGAGTTCTGGGATCGATGCCCCTGTTCTGGCCCATCCCCTCGGCGTTTTTAACCGGTACGGCCGCGGCCGCGGGCATCGGGATCGTAAACTCGATCGGAAATCTGGGCGGCTACGTCGGGCCAAATGTTCCAATATGGGTCAAGAGTTTTTCGGCCGACCCTTCCGCTGCCTTGTATGTGATTGCCGGCGTCTTGTTTCTGGGCGGTCTTCTGGTTCTGGCATTCATCCCGAAGAGTGTTAACATTAAGCGCGTCGCGTCGCCTGAAGGCGTAAAAGCCGGAGCGAAACCAGGTTTGCAAAGCTCAAAGTTGTAATGCAGGCAGATTTATATCCGCTCGACAAATAACAGGAGGCCCTCTACGATGCAGTTTCGTTTGACTCCTGCATGGCCGATTCGCCTCGTCTGGGCTTGGATGGTTTCTTTTGATCCCAAAAGGCACTTTTAAGACCAAAAATAGAATGCTTTTGGATTAATGTCCGGTGATTTAAGCCTGTTAACTTGGTCCGAGTAGGTCCGAGTCCGACCGGTCCATTCTGACTCTATACGGTATTCTATGCTAACGGCCTAGACAGTCCTCGTCCGTGAATGAACATGGCGGCAGGTTCGGGGCCGGTGCTACATAGAAATCTCTGTAAATCATTGCGCCGGAATTGACATTTACAGCATCACTGTTTGCACAAGCAGTTATATTCTTGGTATCCAGGTTGACGACTCCGTAAAAAAGCGTTGTCGAATTTATCCATGAAAAATAGGCATTCTGTCCGGGCTTTTTTGCCAAACCCATTATGGTATGGTAATTAGTCTCAAAAATTGGCGTCATGGCTGCCGTAGTGGGTTCTATACTCACGATACTGGCTTTATAGGGGCTATCCCAACTGCCACTGCCATATATAATATAACTATTTAATTGCCCGTCACATTCTCTCCAGCAGAGGCTGTCACATAATCCATCTGCTATTGTTCCAACCACCGTAACATTTGCATTATCGATATTGACTTTGGCAAGCGCACTCTTAAGACTGGTGTAACCAGCGTTAAAATAGAGTATTACGGTATATAGAGCGTCACTTATAGGGTCATATGACAATCCTGATACATCTTGGCCGTCACTTTGCAGCGTGCCAATCAATTTAACATCCCTTGTAATTGGGTTAATGGAGTACAAATTATATGCGACTTGAGAAAGAGCATACAACATATTTCGATTATAATCATACGCCAAACCTACAAATGATTCTTCTTGCTTAAGCCATGCATGTTTTTCATTTATGTGGCCAGTGTAAGGATCGAAGGAAACTAGAACGCTTTTATCCCAAGTGATTCCTAGAATCGTCATGATCTACTCCTCTTATTTACTTGTTTTTATTTATATGCCTTCGTCCTCAAGAGGATACCTGTCCTTTCATATAAGTCTCCTAACGGTCTGTATAAACCGGTTCAACGTCCGTAGATCGGCTTCGTATCTCATAACCTCCCTGGTTCAATACATGGGTGCGAAGCGTGGTCTCATAGTCTCGCTCAATGGAGACAAGTTAATGGAGAAGGATGTTGCATAATTCAATGTCGTACCGATATGGCTTCCACATTTCGATAGGGTAGGTAGGATGATTACCTTTGTCAAGTCGCTTTCTTTCTCGAGATCCCGCCAAAAAGTGCAAAGTCAACCCCCCCAAACGCCAAACCGGTCAACCCGGGTCTCAAACCGGATCGGCCGGGTCTCAAACCGCTCAAACCGGTTCGGGCCGGTCCGACCCCATTTCACATTCACTCGTGCGATACGGGCTTGTTTTTCCGAATTTTTTCAACTACTTTATGCCTGATATTGCAGGTCCGAATCTTATCGATTCTGCTCCTATGACCATTCCTAACAATCGCACACATGACGACTCTAATTGGCCCGTGGACCCAATAAGGTGGAGACGACGACATGAAGGTCCTCTTTTGCAGCAAGGCATTTCCCAATGCTTTTGAATTGTTGAAAGTGCTCTTGCCCGATGAAGATGTTTTCAGTTGCGAGAGAGAACATGTAGTCAGGCTCGGAATGGCGACTGACGTTCTCATCCCCTTGATGCACAGGCTGGAACCTGAATTGATTGAAGGTACTGCCGCCAAATTGATCCACCAATGGGGGGTGGGGCTCGAAGGTGTCGATATCGCTGCTGCGACTGCACGCGGCATAATGGTTTGCAACGTTCCCGGAGATGCCACCGCCAATGCCGATTCTACAGCCGAACACGCTCTTTTTCTGATGCTTGCCGTTGCCAGGCGCATCCACGAATGTTTCGGCGCTTTCCATCAGGGTGCCTGGGGGACTCCGTTGGGTCAGGCTTTGGGAGGCGGCGCCGCTCTCATCGTGGGACTGGGAAGAGTCGGCAAAGCCCTGGCTCGGAAACTGGTGGCGCTAGGCATGAATGTGCAGGCAGTGCGGCGTAGTGCGAACATCGAAATGGAAGCGGCCCTGGGCCTGGTTGGCGCCGGTAATATGTCCCGGCTCTACGAGATGGCCTCTTCTGCCGATTTCGTAATTTCCACCATTGCTCTGACCGATCACACAAGGGCGCTGTTCAACAGGGACCTGTTCCGCGTGATGAAACCTTCAGCATTCGTAATCAATGTTTCACGGGGACCTGTGATCGTGGAATCGGATCTTGTAGAAGCTTTGCGGACCGGCGAGATTGCGGGTGCTGGGCTGGATGTGTACGAACAGGAACCTCTCGATCCAAATAACCCGCTTCTGATCCTGCCAAACGTTGTTGCAACACCACACATCGGCGGAGTGACAAGACAGAATTACGACGGAATAGCGAGAATCGTTACCGACAATATCTTGCGCGTGAAGTGTGGCAAAGTACCCATGTATTGTGTAAATGAATCGGCATTGAAGGCTCAAAAGGACCTTCTGAGAACAACGGGTTAAGAGCAGTCCATCGGACAGCTATTCCCGGAGCCCGTTCCCCGCAACCGAAGGCATAGCAGCGAGCAAAAACTTCGTGTTCTCCTGCCCCTTCGTGGGACTGGCGTTTGGAGCGGTCAGGACGGCCCGCCAGGGTCACGCAGAACAATAAGGAGCCACGAACGATGATTTTCCTTAGTGCATGAACGAACTGATGTCGAGCAGCGAACTTCGGTCCGTCACAACAGGGGAGCAAACCCATCCCGAAGAACTGGAACACTGCTCGGATAAGGCAGGCTGGATAGGCAGATAAGTTTACCGATGCAAACTGCCACTCGATTAGTTTGTGACTCTTGCCAACTCGTTAACATCACAAAAGATTAATGTGGGAAATACATATTGCGGTTGTCTGATATACAGCCCAAAACCCTGACAGGGAACGACTCCTCTCACCCGTTACTATCTGTCTTCGAAAAGGGCTGACGGGTTGCGCTTCGCTCCATCCATCCTGATACGGTTCTTTTCATGGTTTAGGGTGTCCCAATGGGACATGAGATGCTGTGGTGAACGCTTATCCCTTCGGATCAAGGGCGAATAAAATGCCCGTAATGGAGGGTATGATTAATGATATTCGATTTGAGCTTTGCGACCGGCATTCTTTCCTTTATTACGAAGCGATACAATCCAGCCCTGGAAATATCGCCGACAAACAAGACTCCCACCAGTCGAGCGCCGTCAGGCGAAAACACCAGTTTTCGGTAGGCATTGCGTGAGCTGGACACGTAAGTTTCGTAATTGTGACCTGTCGTGTGCACGATCCCCATGGAGACGAATGGAACGTCGGCCACTTGGGTAGCATTCATGATACCAAAGGTTCCACCATATTCAGCGGGTCTGCCGGCCATGTTATATCCGGCGCATTTGCCCATCTCAACGGCGTTGGTCCACAGTCCGGTAACTATTCTGCCCCCGGTGATGGGATCAAAGGTTACGGCGGCATCGCCTGCTGCGTAGACATTGTAGGCACTGCAAGCCGTGAAACTGTCTACCACGACGCCGCGGTCGATTCGAATATCGTCGAGACCGGCAAAGGCGACGTTTGGCCGCACTCCTTTGCCGATACAAACCATCTCACAGGCAATCATGCGGCCGTCGTCCAATAAAACTCCATTGACCCCATTGTCGTTGGACAGAATCCTGCTGGCGCTGGCGCCGGTCTCTATTTTCAGTCCAGCATTGTTCAATGCATTACGGATCAGGGTGGCATCCCCTGGTTCCATTAACTGGGAGAGGACCTGGGGCGATTGGACCACCATGGTGACTTTAAGGCCACGCTCCAACAGGGCGAAGGACGCCTTGAGATTCAACATTCCGCCACCCAGCATAACTGCATGATGCGTGCTTTCAACCCGCCCTGCTACGGCCCGGGCATCCGCCAGGGTCCGCAGGGCAAATACACCTTCGGCGTCGGTCCCCTCGATCTCCGGGGGAATATATGATCTACTGCCTGTTGCGATGAGCAGTTTATCGTAGCCGACGCGCTCCCCGCCTGGAATTTCGACCGTTTGAGCCAGGCTGTCTATTCTCTCGACTCGGGAATTGAGCCGCACCTCTATACCGACGCCCTGGTATGGCCCTTGTCCTACCAGGGCCATATCGGCGGCGCTTTTCTTGCCGCTGATCAAAAATGGAATCAAAGGCCTGAAGTAGGGCGGGTCGGGTTCATCCGAAAAAACAGTGATCGAGCCGCGCTTGTCGATTGCGCGAATGGCTTCGGCCGCAGCCATGCCGGCCGCGCTTGCCCCCACGATGACGTAGCGCTTTTCACTTGAGGCCACTTCTATCCCCCTTGCACTCCAAGAATTCCAGCCGATGCGGCCTGCCGCGCGTCCCTGGAAAAATCCTTCACACTCCGATAAACCAATGCCTTGGTGGGACATGCATCAACACATGCAGGCACCGCGCGTTCGGGGCAGCGATCGCACCTGTATGCTTTGTGCTCTTCGATCTGCCGTCCTATAACCCCGTATGGACATACCATCACACATGTCCAGCAGCCGATGCACTTATCGCTCTGCGTTACCACCACCCCCTCTTCGCTACGCCGGATGGCGCCGGCGATACAGGCGTGCATGCAGGGAGCATCCTCACAGTGGCGGCACACTATAGGCACGGGGGTTTTCGACAATACCGATTCCACATAGACGCGAGCCTTCGGCCGCGGTTGTTCGGCGATGGCCCCATATAAAGACCGGCTTCTGGAGTGCTCAACGGCGCAGGCCAGTTCGCAAGAGTGGCACCCCATGCATCGATCCAGCCGAACGAATATCTCTTTGGGTTCAGACATGATCAGCTCCTTACCGTGCACCTGTTGTTTGAGATACAGGCGGCAACTGTAGCCCCAAGCCGGCACGACGCTCATCGATAGCCGCGAGAAGTTTATCGGCCGCCGATTCCGGATCGAGATCAACGATAAAGTAGCCGCCGGTCAAGCCCTTCACTGTCTCCGTCAACACTTGGGTAACCAGCGGTCCACCCAGGACGGGCAGCATGACGCCAACATGGGTCGGCAAGCCGGCTGCCACGGCATAGGCGCCAATGGAAACCGCCTTTTCCGAAACCGCCTCCGCTGCTGACGCCACCACCGGAAGCTTGTCGGTATCCACCCCCAAATAGTTGGCTACGGCTACCGTCAGGGCCACGGCTCGGGAATTATCCACACAAGAGCCCATGTGTAGAACCGGAGGCAGAGGCCCACCCAGACCGTTCGCCTCTCCGACGGCCCTCAAGACTGCCCTCAATCCGTCCCCGCACAATTGATCCGTATTGGCCGGGTCCATGAACCCGTGGCGCATCAGCGCACCTGCGCCACAGCCGGTGGCGAGCACCAAAACATTTGCCTTGAGCAGTTTGCGGGCCATTACAATGAAGTTGCTATCCTGGGGGACCTTCACATTGTTGCATCCGGCGAAAAGGCATACACCCCGTATATTGCCCGCGACAATGTTATCCACAAGGGGTTTCAAGGGCTCTTTGGCATCCAGCTTAGAGAGTGCGGCAATGATGGTTTCCACTGAAAAGCCTGCGACCACAGGGGTCTTGATATTCGGAATATCCACGGATTTGTTCTTGCGTCGCCTGAAATTTGCTATGGCAATATCGAAAATCTCGTCCGCCTTTTCTTCTGCCGTTTCCTCGGTGAACGGAATATGAGTGGCGCCGGGGATCTTTCCGATTTCCATGGTTGTGATAAGCGTAGTGCCCATACATTCGGCTACCGAAGCCACCGAAGGCATGATGCATTGATAATCTACGACCATGGCGTCCAGCGCGCCTGTAACGATGGCCATCTCCTGGCTCACGGAATGGGTGCAGGCTGGAATCCCGTGACGCATCATGATTTCATTGCCTGTGCAACATATGCCGACAATGTTGATGCCCGAGGCGCCGGCGGCAATCGCCGCTTCATTCCTGCTATCGGCCCTGGTTACAAGAATATCCGACAGCAACGGATTATGGCCATGAAGAGCAATGTTTACCGCTCCTTTTTTCAGTGTCCCCAGATTGGCTTCGGTAACTCTTGGTTTTGGAATCCCGAAAAGTATGTCGGCAAGGTCGGTTGCCATGTAACATCCCGCAAGGTCGGCGACGGCGCAGCGCATTCCGCCCAAAAGCAGATTTACCGGATCGGCGTCCACCCCATAGAGCGTGCGGTGCATTATTTCGGAAATCTCATGATCGATTCCTTCAGGCACAAGGCCCAGGTCTGTCAAAACTTTTGCCCGTTGGGGGTTGACCACTGTGGCCGCCCACAGAACCGGCGTATCCTTTTGGTGGAAATCAGCCAACGCCGCATTGGCCAGGTCCAGAGCGATGTCGTTATCCGGTCTGCCCTCCACCGGAATACTCATTCGAGTTGCCACGGCCCTGAGCTTTTCCGGCTCCTTGATCGAATAGGCCCCCGTTTGACCTTTGGCCACCTTCAAAAGGGTGTGGGCCAAATGCTTGGCATGGCCGGAATGGGCGGCAGTTCCCGCCGCAATGGCCCGGTCAAGACCGCGCGCCACCATTGTATCCGCCGTTGCGCCACAGATGCCCTCGCTGGGTCCTTCGCCAAAAGGATCAATCCGGCAGGGACCCTGCAAACAATGACGACAGCACAGTCCCGCATCGCCGAACCCGCATTGGGGCTGCATGGCTTCGTAGCGGTCCCATACCGTCTTGATTTCCAATGTTGCAGCCTTGCCGATCATTTCCCGGACCGCTGGATCCATGCTTTTGGACCGAAGGTCTTTGCCGTCAGCCATGGTCTTTCTCCTTCGTAAAATTAAAAAAGTGGTTCTACACCAGAATGGATAGCCACACTATGCACAGCACCGAACGCTGGACCGAAATATCACAGCTTCATTCCTATGCGGTGATGCAACGGTCTTTGGCGCCGAGAAAAGCTTGATTGTTCCAATGATTTAAAACGCAAAGGCGTGGAAACAGAGGACACGCCAATAAGAATTGAGATTTCATTATCTTATGGCCCTGTACCTACGAGTGAAGGATGGAGGGGCGGCATGGAATCGGATATTGAAAAAACCGCTGCCCTTTGAGACAGAGTGTACTTGAAAAATGAGGGAGACGTCAATAATGAATACGCAGATTTGTGAAGGTTCAACACAGCTTGCCGGTACACGTACGTTTATAGGGATCCGAGAATTTTTGCTCTATGATTCTGAGCGTTGAGGATTTCAGCTCTCCAATTCTCAAGGCACATAGGAGCTATCGTGGCTTTCTAATGGACTTTCTGGACTTCGAAGAAAAGTAGCTTCGGTTGAATCCTCCGGAAGCCCGCAAGCCTCGTGATAGTTCAACGTGTTGATGAGAGCCAGTTCCATGCTGCGATGCAGTGGCACGGGACTCTTAGGGCTTGTCCAACGGCAAAAAGGGCAGGACCCTTTTCAGGCCCTGCCCCCCGTCAACGCTACTCCTGTTAGTGCCCGTTGGCCTCATTGGGCCATAACGTGTACACCACTATTTCGTCGACATTCGAGACCCACCGGCCCGCCGCAGTGTCGTTGGGGAGTGTGAGACGGGCAAAACCGTTGTCTCCAGCGGCGCAGGTTGTACCACAGTTAATAGAGGTACCTGACGCGCTGCTGATCGCCAGCAAGTCAAACTGAGATCCGGTCTTATGGGCCACCTCATACATTGATAGAACTGTGGCGTAGCCGTCGGTTGCCGAAATGACGACATAGCTATTCATGTCTCTCGTGTCAACGCCTGAGGCCTCGAGTACGCTTAGCAACGTGGGTCCAGTCCAAATCCCGTTGGTGTTGGTAGTCGATGAAGAAGCATTGAAGGTCTCTTGCGTCATCGCCTATAGGTCAGCGAGATTATAGGTCTGTGGGGTGATCCCCTCACCGGAAACAACGAGCAAGGTCGAGAATGGGTGTACCGTTTCCACGCCTTTTCCGATAGGAACGGCCTTGACGACATCGATGTTGAACACGTCTTTAACCGCCCTGCCCTCGCCGGCCAGGTCATATCCACCTTTCTTGTTCAACGTGAGGGTAGCCCCCGTACCGACCGGGGCGAAGTTCGTGTCCAATTCGCCCACGGAATAGAGTGCCCTGGAACCGTCCTTGCCGGTCACGAGCACATAATCGCCTTCTCTCCAATTATGGTTGCTCGGATTCATAGGGGGTGAGGGCTGACTGATGCCGCCACCGGTTCCTTCCAGCATGGTCCACAGGTCTTCTGCCGTGCAGGAGTAGGCGCCGGGGGTATTGAAATCTCCCTCCACCGTACAAGCGAAGACCGGGCCGCTCGACGAAAGGAGCATAACCAATGCTGCAATTGCCATGATAAGACCGCGATTCTTTTTCATAATTTCTTTTCCTCCTGGATTTAAGTGTGCCGCAATGCGCCGAGCCGGAATTTCTTCCCTAATGGAGGTGCTGACTCTCCTTGTCAGGCACATGCCATCACTCCATCCCATGCCCGTCGCGAAATTGTGAATTGCACTGCTCCAACACAAAACCAATGTGAAATACAAAACGAATGTGAAACACACGATAAAACCAATACCGAAATACCGCCGCCTCATCCGCTCCACCGCCTTCAAAAATGCTCAACTGGGAAGGAAGTGGGCGGGACATCGCCCGTTTTGCGGGTGGTTGCTCCCTGACCTGGTCGCACGTGCCAACCGCTTCATTTGTGAGCTTGCCTAAGATGCCATCAAATGTATAAATGTCAATATGTATTTCATAGCGTACATAACGCTTTTTCAGACTCTCTTCCCCAAGTTCGGCTGGAAAGGAAGGCGGCATGGACTAGGAAGGGCTGCTGAGCAGAAAACGATTGGTAGGAAGGAGGTCCTTCATCGCCGCCGGTTTCGGGGCCTTTGCGGTATTGGAATGATTCAGCAAGAAGGCATCGTCGGGGTGCTAAGGTCGGCAAGCGCTATTGATGAGTCTCTGACGATCCATTCGGAAATAATGAAAGCGTCCGCGCCGAAACCTGTGATGCCTACCGAAGCTATCTGGAAATCATATACAGGGAGAAATCGCCCAGGGGGGGGATCCCGTCGCGGACGGCCTGGCCACTCCAGCGCTGGACCTCCTTGTTGAGGAGGCGGGTTACGGTCGCCCGAGCCCCAATTTGCTCCTCGCACCCTTCCGCACCGATGACACAAATGTTTGACGGCTAATCGGTTTTCGTGTGCGACCGGTATGTCTTGACCCGCTTGTTTTCCCTCCATAGCTTAAAATCAGTAGGTATCACTCGGGCTCGGCGTGGTAGCTTTAGGGGCCACAAAGTTCGGAGTCCGATAGATGTACGTTGAGACGGTCTATGATACTTCTATCATGGTGTCCGATTTGCAACGTCAACAAGTACCTGAAGGAGCACGACAATGAAGATTTTAGTGACAGGGGGCACCGGCACGGTCGGTTCCAGACTAATCGACGAACTGCTCAAACTCGGCGCCGACGTGCGCGCGCTGGTTCGCAATAAAGCATCAACAAAAATTCCCAAGGGAGTTGAAACGGTTTTAGGAGACCTGTTGGACCCTGTTTCGGTTCATAAGGCGCTTGAGAAAGTCGACAAACTCTACTTATTGAATGGGGTTGTACCCGATGAGCTGACGCAGGGCCTGATCGCTCTCGGTCTGGCCAGGCGGCAGAAGATTCAGCACATCGTGTATCATTCCGTTTTTAAAGTGCAGGAGTTTAAAGATGTTCCTCACTTCGCCTCCAAATTGGCGATCGAGACCGCCCTGCATGAGAGCGGTCTGCCTTTTACGATCATTCGCCCTGGCTACTTCTTCCAGAACGACCTCGGGTTGAAGGACGCGATTACCAGGGGCGGGATGTATCCGATGCCGCTTGGAGACGCCGGCATCTCCGCTGTAGACGTCCGGGACATAGCTGAAGCCACGGCGATTGTGTTGACCGGCAGCGGCCATATCGGCAAGACCTACGACCTGGTCGGCCCCGACACTCTGAGCGGCAATAATGCAGCCGCCATTTGGAGCAAGTTGCTGGGGAAAAAGGTTCGTTATACCGGGCACGATATGGACGCCTTCGAAGCGGAGATGCGGAAGAAAGCACCGTCCTGGGCCGCTTTCGACATCCGCATGATGTTCCAACGGTTTCTGGAACGCGGCTTTACAGCAAATAACAGTGACCTTGAACCTGTGAGGAAATTGCTGGGCCACTCGCTTCGCCGGTACGAAGACTTCGCCAGGGAAGCGGCTGCAGCATGGGCTTCGGAACTTAAGAAAGCCGCATGAACCAAGGACTGGACTTTATGCAAAAAATTACTCCCTTTCTCTGGTTTGACGACAAGGCGGAAGAAGCGGCCAATTTCTATGTTGCGGTTTTTTCCGCCAGGGACGGAAATTCCAAAATAATTAGTGTGCATCCGGAAACTCCGGATGTGACACTTACAGTTTCCAATTCGGAAAGGAGGCATTTTTCGTCATGGCAAGGAAATCGAGTGTTTGCGCGGAGGCGTACCTATGTACGCCGCACAAGCAAACCCGAAGATTGACGCCGTCAGGGCGGAAAAGGACCCTTTCCGGATGGAAACTAATTAGTATCAGCCGCTACGACGAAGCGGATGCAGAAGCTTCCGGCCGGCCTGCTGGTTCGGTTATGACGGTCGCGTTTCAACTGGAGGGTCAGGAATTCGTCGCCTTAAACGGCGGAGCTCATTTCCAGTTCAACAGAGCCATATCGTTTGTCGTCAATTGTGAGACGCAGGAAGAAATCGACTATTTCTGGGAAAAGCTTTCCGCCGGCGGGGAAAAGGGCCGGTGCGGCTGGATACACAGGGACAGATTCGGTGTAACGTGGCAGGTCGTTCCCTCTGCGCTGGACGCGATGCTTTCCGGCAAGGACCCCGAAAAATCGAAACGGGTCATGAAGGCGATGCTCAAGATGGAAAAAATAGACGTCGAGACATTAAAGGAGGCGTACGAAGGAAAATAGCTTTAGCTGTAAGGAAAGCAGTATGAATATGAGAGGCGGGCGACTTTCCAGATTTGCTTGAGCGAAAAAACTTCATCTTGGACGCTTCATGTGCGAGTCTTATAATGGTGATCCTGACAACCAGTTCTTAGACGACGGCCCGATTCACCAGTGCAGTACGGCCTTGTTTTTCCGAATTTATTCAACTACCTTATGCTTGGTATTGCAGGTCCGGTTTTTTACCGATGCTGGTTTGGGAGTTCGAAATGATAAGGAGCTTTAAGATCATCGTGGAGAAACATGCTGATGGCTATGTAGCATATCCTCTCGGCCTGAAAGGGGTCGTCGTGGGTGAGGGGGATAGCTACGAGGAGGCATCGTCAGATGTGAAATCTGCAATAGGATTTCATATTGAAACTTTTGGCCCGCAAGTCTTTGATGACGTTTCTTCGGCAATCGAGGTTTTCGTAGCTGAGACAGGAGTTGCCGTCTGATAGACAAGTTCCCGGCAGATGTCCCTATCGAGGATGTCATCAAGGCATTGGCTCTCGTGAGATTTCAAGTCGTGCGAAGGGGAAATCACATCTCGCTCGTCCGAAAAAACGACGATGGTACCCAGACACCTATGACCATACCTAATCACCGATCGACAACTCGCACAATCCAGTAATTCGTTCGAGGGGCTAAGGTTGACCTTGAGAATCAAGGCTTCGACTTTGCGTACAATACTTACCCAGTCCGGCATATCAAGAGATGAATTTCTTATGGCATTCGAACGAATCTGACAATGTTCGCCATGCTCTGCAAGATACGTTGCTGTCCTTTCCTGCACTAAACCAGACTAGCCCCACGCTCCATCAGCAGTTCCCGCAAGATAGACCTGTGACATCTGTTTTCGTTTTCGCAGTAGCACCCTAAGGTCACATTGGTCTGATGAGACAGTGCAGCAAGGAGATCGAGAATCTTACTCGCATCCGGTCGGCTCATCTCGGAGCGAAACTTCTTCTTGAATACAGACCAGGACGCTTCATCTTGAGAAGATTTTCCCTCCTGCATAAGACTCTGACTTGGGGAAAGGTTTGGGAGCCAAACGTCGTAGAAGTCCTTCTTGGCGTAATCCGATTTTGGAATGCCCCGCGGGGGGCGGCGGACCGTACCAATACGAAGTCCTTCACCCTTATCTCTAGAAGATCCGAGTCTAATTATTCGAATGGACATAGATGCTCTCTTCTTTATTCATGGCGTCGATAGATACGTTGTGTCATGATCCGGAAATCTCTGAAACAATACATTGGGCTTACCCTACTTTATTCTCGTGTCGAGCTGCTTAAAATCACCTGTCTTGGCCAAGGATTCCAAGGTTTCAAAAAGCTTCTCGGGGGCGGCCACAATTTTTCTGGCCGATAGGTCCAGCCAACCACCCATACTCATTACGATTGCGGCAATCTTTCCATCAGGGCGAAAAAACTCGTTCCTCATGAGCCATCGGCTCCCATCGTCTGCAAGCCCGGCGATGGCAAGATTCACCTTCAGCTCGTCCAGCAGATTGACTTCCCTGAAATACTCAATTTCGTCTTTCGTAATGACGGGACCGATCCTGAGGCGCAAGAACTCGCTCATGGGAAAGCCGTGCTCCGCAAAGAACATCATGCGCACATCACCGGCCTTATCGAGGTAGGCGGTGTTCCTCATGTGTGCATTGAAGTCCATGTCTGCCCAGCTTGCATAGAGTTTCTTTTCATACATCACGATACTCCACGTGGATGAAAATTAATTAGCTTGTATACTATACATATCGGCAAAAAAAATTATCCGTCCAAGTCTTTGAGCAATCGCTTCAGAAGCACCTTTTCCTCAGTTGAGAGCTTTGAAAAAAGGGTCTGACCTAATGCCGCTAACTTAAGAGAAATATCTGTCCTTTCAAGTCCTTAAGCGTTTCAGGTTGATCCCGGGGGAATTGACGGTTTGGTTTGCATTTAACTTGATGCTTTGCGCAGCAGCCTACAAGGGTTACCGACATGGAAGGCCAAAGACACAGTTCAGCGTTCACCCCCGGCCCAGAAGCACTGCCGGGGCAGGCTGCGAGGCACAGAGGACACAGAGGCAGCAGGGCCACAGTTAACATATGCGCTTCGCGAGCGCTCGGCCTTGCGCGTGCTGCGCGCATGGCTGAAACTTCTCCGCGCCTCCGCGTCTCCGCGTGAGATCCTTGCGCACCCTGCGCGGGTGGCCGAAACTTTAACCGTCTTTCTCAGCCTTTCCTCCGTGCTCTGGTTTATTGTTGTCAACACTTTCTAGCCTTAAATTAGTTCTGCCCACCCGGAGGATAGGGCTACGCTGGGGAGCGACCCGAGCGCCGAGGTGGGGGGATAGAAGGTGAGGCGGGG
>Ga0209517_10004128_pt1 | contig 19271 bp, 24 predicted proteins | sample PeaSoiMetSII2010_FD_187695 | JGI IMG/M metagenome (GOLD analysis project Ga0209517, IMG submission 187695) | Peat soil microbial communities from Weissenstadt, Germany - SII-2010 (SPAdes) (version 2) | ecosystem: Environmental > Terrestrial > Soil > Wetlands > Peat | place: Germany...
CCGGCATTCCCGAGGACGATCCCCGCAACCCCGCCGTGATCGCCGACAACGTCGGCGACAACGTCGGCGACTGCGCGGGCATGGCGGCGGACCTGTTCGAGACCTATGCCGTGACCATCGTCGCGACCATGCTGCTCGCCGCCATCTTCTTCGAGGGCGCCGCGCGCGACACCATGATGGTGCTGCCGCTCGCGATCGGCGCGGTCTGCATCGTCGCCTCGATCGCGGGCACTTACTTCGTGCGGTTGGGCGCGAGCCAGAACATCATGGGCGCGCTCTACAAGGGGCTGATCGTCGCCGGCGGGCTATCGGCGATCCTGATCGCGATCGTGCTCTCGCAGCTGGTGGGCTTTGGCGGCAGCGTCGCCATGGTCACGAAGGCCACGATCTCGGGCGGCAGCCTCTTCGCCTGCGCGCTGGTGGGCCTGGCGGTGACGGGGCTGCTGGTTTGGATCACGGAGTACTACACCTCGACCGCCTATCGCCCCGTGCGGTCCATCGCGAATTCCTCTGTCACCGGCCACGGCACCAACGTCATTCAGGGCCTCGCCATCTCCATGGAGGCGACCGCCTTGCCGGTGCTCGTGATCTGTGCCGGCATCCTCGCCTCCTACCTGGTCGCGGGCCTGTTCGGCATCGCGGTCGCCGCGACCACCATGCTGGCGCTGGCGGGCATGGTCGTGGCGCTCGACGCCTACGGCCCCGTCACCGACAACGCCGGCGGCATCGCCGAGATGGCCGACCTGCCGAAAGAGGTGCGCAAGATCACCGACGCGCTCGACGCGGTTGGCAACACCACCAAGGCCGTAACCAAGGGCTATGCCATCGGCTCGGCGGGGCTCGCCTCGCTGGTGCTGTTCGCGGCTTACACGAACGACCTCGCGCACTATTTCCCGACCGTGCAGGTCGACTTCCAACTGCAGAGCCCCTACGTGGTGATCGGGCTCCTGATCGGCGGGTTGCTGCCCTATCTCTTCGGCGCGCTCGGCATGACCGCGGTCGGCCGCGCCGCCGGCTCGGTGGTGATCGAGGTCCGCCGGCAATTCAAGGAGATCAAGGGCATCATGGAGGGGACGGGCAAGCCGGACTACAGCCGCGCCGTCGACCTTCTCACCAAGGCCGCGATCAAGGAGATGATCATTCCATCGCTGCTGCCGGTGCTGGCGCCGGTGGTGCTCTACTTCGTGATCTGGGTGATCGGCGGCCGCGGTGCCGCCTTCAGCGCGGTGGGCGCGATGCTGCTCGGCACCATCGTTACCGGCCTCTTCGTCGCGATCTCCATGACCTCCGGCGGCGGCGCCTGGGACAATGCCAAGAAATACATCGAGGAGGGGCACTTCGGCGGCAAGGGCTCCGACGCCCACAAGGCCGCGGTGACCGGCGACACCGTCGGCGATCCCTACAAGGACACGGCGGGGCCGGCGGTCAATCCGATGATCAAGATCACCAATATCGTGGCGATCCTGCTGCTGGCGATCCTGTCCGCGCTCGGTTGAGCAGAGGGCCGGCGCCTATTTGCCGGCGGCGCTGTTGGTGTTGAACTTGCCGAAGTTGCCGATGAGCTGCTCAATGAAGGAGAGCTCCTTGCCGGGCGCCGGCGTCGTACGCGCGACCGGCTCGATGCTGCGCGGCGTCTTGCTGGAGCGCTTCTGCACGTCCTTCACCGTGCCGTCCTTGTCGAAGATCACGGCGACGACCTCGGGATCGCGGACCTCCGGCTTGAAGAAGGCGAGTTCCTCGCTCTTCTGGCTGATATAATACCAAGTTGTGTCGTCGAAGCTGGCAACGCTCGAGGGCGAGCCCAGGAGTTGCGTAACGCTGGCCTTGTCCGTGACACCGGGTTTGATCTGCGCGAGCAGGTCGGGACTGGGCAGATTGCCGCGCGTATTTACCGTGGGGCTGCAGGCGCCCAGCGGAGCGACCAGGATGGCGGCACCGAGCACTAGGGCAAGACGGCAAGGCAGGCGTGACATGACTTCCCTCGGTCCCAACGGCATGAGTCGCGCAATCGGTGGATCCGGGGGGACATTGCACTCCGGCGGGAGCCCGTGTCAATCGCCGGGCCATTGCAGCTTGGGCGGCTGAACTGATGGGTATTGCTGAGATATTCGGCCTTCGAGCGACGGGAGAGGCGCGCGCCGCCGGCCTGCTCTATGGCCGCATCGTCGAGGCCGCGCGCGCCCCCCGCTTCTTCGCCGAGCGGGGTGTGCCGGACAATCTCGACGGGCGCTTCGAGACCCTGGCGCTCCACGTCTTCCTGGTGCTGCGCCGTCTCAAGTCGGATCCCTCGGATGCCGCCGCCGGTCTCGCGCGCGCCCTGATCGAGACCTTCGTAACGGACATGGACCGCTCGCTGCGCGAGATGGGCGCCGCCGATCTCGGCGTCGGCCGGCGGGTCAAGGCGATGGCCCAGGCGCTGTACGGCCGGATCAACGCCTACGAGGCGGCGCTCGAGGAGAGCGGCGATGCCGCGCTCGAGGCGGCGCTCAGGCGCAACCTCTATGGCACTCTCGGTATGCCGCGCCTGACGGACCTCGCTGCGGTCGCCAAGTACGTACGCCGGCAGCATGCGGCTCTGGCGGCGCAGCCGCTCTCGGAGCTGCGGGCCGGTCGAGTTGAATTCGTGCCCTTGCCGGACGCCACAGGCCAGGAGGCGCAGCGATGACCATCGTGCCGCCGGAGTTCTCGCGTCGGGTCGAGCTCGCTCGACTGGGCGCTCTCGAAGCCACCTATCCCATTTCCGCCAAGCCCGAAGAGCGGGAGGCGCTGGCGCGTCGCTTCGACCTGCTCAGCCTCGACCGGCTCGAGGCGGAGGTCCGCCTGCAGCGCATCGGCGGCGAGATGGTTCGCGTCAACGGACATTTTAGCGCCGATATCGCGCAGGCTTGCGTGGTCTCTCTGGAGCCGGTTGCGAGCGCGATCGAGCAGGACTTCAGCGTGCTCTATGGGCCGAGCGAACCCGGCAAATCCGTGATGGTCGACCTCGAGACCGATGTCGCGGAGCCCTTCGACGGCGACGCGATCGATATCGGCGAGGCCGTGGCGCAGCAGCTCGCGCTGGCGCTTGACCCCTATCCCCGTGCGCCCGGCGCGAGCCTGGAGTGGAGCGGGGACGCTCCGACCGCCGCTTCGCGCAAGCCGCCCATGAGGGAGTAACGGCGTAATAAGTTGCCATTCCGAGCGATTTTGGCTAACAAGCATCGCGCCTCCGTGGCCCCCTCTCAGTCGTGAGTTCTTTCCATGGCCGTTCCGAAGAAAAAGACCTCCAAGTCGCGTCGCAATATGCGCCGGTCGCATCATGCGCTCAAAGCCGCGAGCTACGTCGAGTGCTCGAATTGCGGCGAGATGAAGCGGCCGCACCACCTGTGTTCGGCGTGCGGACATTATGACGGCCGCGAAGTGGTCGCGGTGGCGGCGGAGAACGCCTGAGGACTGACGACGGGAGCACCGACGCCCGTGGCCGACGGGATCGTCATCGCACTCGATGCCATGGGCGGCGACCACGCACCGGAGATGGTGGTGCGCGGCGCGCATATCGCGCTGAAGCGGTTCCCGCACGTGCATTTCCAGCTGTACGGCGCCGAGGACAAGATCCGGCCGCTGCTCGCGAAGTACAAGAAGCTCTCGCGCCGCGCCACCGTGCATCACACCGATGAGGCCGTCAGCGGCGAGGCGAAGCCGTCGCAGGCGCTGAGGTCCGGGCGCAAGTCGAGCATGCGGCTGGCGATCGATGCGGTGGCCGAGGGCAGGGCGCATTGCGTGGTATCCGCCGGCAACACCGGCGCGCTGATGGCGATGTCGAAAGTCGTGCTCCGGACGGTGCCGGGCATCGACCGGCCCGCCATGGCCTCCTATTTTCCGACCCGGCGCGGCGAGAGCGTGATGCTCGACCTCGGTGCCAATGTCGAGTGCGACGCCGACAATCTCGTGCAGTTCGCGCTGCTCGGAGACGTGTTCGCGCGCACGGTGCTGGGGCTGGTGCAGCCCGTGGTGGGCCTGCTCAATGTGGGCTCGGAAGAGGTCAAGGGGCATGAGGCCGTGCGCGAGGCGGCGGCGCGCCTCCGGGACAGCTTCTCGCCCATCAGCTTCTACGGCTTCGTCGAAGGCGACGATATCGGCGCGGGCACGGTGGACGTGATCGTGACCGACGGCTTCACCGGCAATATCGCCCTCAAGACGGCGGAAGGCACCGTCAAGCTGGTGATCGAATTCCTCCGCTCCGCCTTCCGGCATTCCCTACTGGGGCGGATCGGATACCTGTTCGCTCGGGGTGCGTTCAATCGGCTGCGCGGCCGGCTCGATCCGCGCCGGTATAACGGCGCGGTCTTCCTGGGCTTGCAGGGCATCGCCGTGAAGAGCCACGGCGGTGCCGACGCGCTCAGCTTCGCCAATGCGATTGCGGTCGCGGTCGACATGAAAGCGAACGGCTTCCTCGACAAGATCCGCGATGAGCTCGCGCGCCTGCACGCCCATGGCGGAGTGCCCAAGGCCCAGTCGGCTGCGGTCTGACATGGAGCTTCGATCCCAGATCGTCGGCTGCGGCGGATACCTGCCGGAGAAGATCGTCACTAACGCCGAGCTCGCCGAGCGTCTCGCGACGTCCGACGAGTGGATCGCGCAGCGCACGGGGATCCGGCAGCGCCACGTCGCCGCCGTCGGCGAGCTGACCTCCGATCTTGCAACCGCAGCCGCCCGCCAGGCGCTCAAATCGGCGGGCATGACGGGCAACGATCTCGACCTCATCGTGCTCGCGACGGCGACGCCCGACCACACCTTCCCCGCCACCGCCACGAAGGTGCAGGCGCAGCTCGGCATGACCCGCGGCGCCGCCTTCGACGTGCAAGCGGTGTGTACCGGGTTTATCTATGCGCTGGCGACCGCGGACGGCCTCCTGCGTGCGGGCCAGGGGCGCACCGCCCTGGTGATTGGCGCCGAGACATTCTCGCGGATATTGGACTGGCAGGACCGCGGCACCTGCGTGCTGTTCGGGGACGGCGCCGGTGCCGTCGTCCTGCAGGCGGCGCCATCCGAGGAAAAGGACGGGCGCGGCATCCTCTCGAGCCATCTACACTCCGACGGCAGCAATTATAACTTGCTCTACGTCGACGGCGGCCCGTCGACCACGGGAACCTCGGGTTTTCTGCGCATGGAGGGGCGCGAGGTGTTCCGTCATGCGGTGCAGCGTCTGGCCGAGGTGGTGGACGAGGCGCTCGCGGCCAACGGCCTCAAGGAGAGCGACATCGACTGGCTGGTCCCGCACCAGGCCAATCGCCGCATCATCGACAGCATGTCGCGCAAGCTCGGCTTGAGCCCGGAGAAAGTCGTCGTCACGATCGAGCGCCATGCCAATACCTCCGCGGCTTCGGTGCCCTTGGCGCTGGCGGAAGCCGTGGCGGACGGGCGGATCCATCGGGGTCAGCTGGTACTCATGGAGGCGATGGGCGGAGGCCTGACCTGGGGTGCGAGCCTCGTCCGATGGTGATCCGCCCGCCGGTGTCCGTCGATAACATCAACTCTTTTTTGCAACTATCTGTAATTGACGGATTTTCGCCTCCGAGTTAAAGTTTTGTGTCAAAGAACACGGTTGGGGGCGCAAATGGCTGGGCAGACCGTAACACGCGCACAGCTCAGCGAGGCCGTTTACCAAGAGGTGGGGCTCTCGCGCAATGAATCGGCAATGCTCGTGGAGACCGTGCTCAACGAGATCGCCCATGCGCTGTCGCGCGGCGAGATCGTGAAGATCTCATCCTTCGGCAGCTTCACGGTAAGAAAGAAAGGCAAGCGCGTCGGGCGCAATCCCAAGACCGGGATGGAGGTCCCGATCCAGCCGCGGCGCGTGCTGGTGTTCCGGGCGTCCCACGTCCTCAAGGATCAGGTCAACGCCGCGCTGAGCAGCGCCGGCGCCGCTCCTAAGCCAGCCGCCGAGTAAGCTCCCGTGCCGGAGCTCTTCGATCCGTCGTCGATCCGACGGCAGGCGAAGTCCGCCGCCGCTTTTCGCACGATCAGCGAGGTCGCGAGCGAGCTCGAGGTTCCCCAGCACGTGCTGCGCTTCTGGGAGTCGAAATTCTCCCAGATCCGGCCGCTGAAGCGCGGCGGCGGCCGTCGCTACTACAGGCCGGAGGATGTGACCCTGCTCCGGCGCATCCGGCAGTGCCTCTACGAGGACGGCTATACGATCAAAGGCGTGCAGCGGCTGCTGCGAGAAGGCCAGCTCAAGCCGCCGGAGCCGCCAGAGCCCGTGGTGGTGGAGGATCCGCCGCCGCCGGTACCCGCCACCCTTCCGCTGCCGCTGGCCGCCAATGACCGAAGTGACGTGAAGAGCGTGCTCCGGGAACTTCGCAAGGAGCTCGCCGATCTCCGGGAACTGCTGCGCAAGATCCGTCCGTCCTGAGACCACGAGCGGGCGGCTTGAACAGCACGCTCGCATTCCCCTATAGTCCGGATCTTCCGGTCGGGCATTAGCGCAGCCTGGTAGCGCACCAGCATGGGGTGCTGGGGGTCGTCAGTTCGAATCTGACATGCCCGACCATTTCTTCTTCATGTCAGCGTATTAGACGGCGATCCGCATGTAATGCGCGAGGCGCCGTCGCCTGGCGTCAGCGCCGCCGCAACGCCGCCCGTCCGAGATCCGTCAACTTGCACACGAGCCAATCCGGCTTGGTCGGGTTGGCGAACCAGGGCTCCGCCCAGCCTTGGTCGAGGCTCGACTGAATGGTGCGTGGGCTGATGCGCTGCCCGCTCTCGTCGAACAAGGGCAGCTTCCCGCCGGGTTGATTCAGACCCCGCGAAAGCCAAGCGCGCTGGGCAGATGAGGGCCGTAGCTCACCTTTAGCCTCAACTGCGGTCGCGTTCTTCTTGGAGGGCTTGGTGTCAGTCAGGATGACCGTGGACATCGCAAGCAACCCCTCCATGAGAGAAAGTCATCGTAAACGGCTTTTCGCGCTTCAACAAGCATTCGAGTCGCGGGCGAGTCTGCGGGGGAGAGGTATCCGTGATACCGCTGCTACGAGCGCGCGAATGATCGGCCGCGCGATGAGAGCTTCGAAGGGTGTGCCGCCGCCGCGTGCGCGCAACGGAGCTTTGCGCCGAGTTCGGGACCTCGCGGGTTGCCGCTGGGGACCCGACGTGGCAGCTTAAGCCGCCCGAATTTCACGGACTCCCTCGGATGACGGCACGCTCCGCGGCCCTCTCGCTCGCGTTTGCCAATGTGGGCCACCTCTTCACGCATATGCTGATGCTGCTCTACCCCACGGTGGTGCTGGCGCTCGAGGGCCGGTACGGCCTCAGCTACGGCCAGCTGCTGGCGCTGTCGATGCCGGGCTTCGTGCTCTACGGCGTGGCGGCGTTGCCGGCGGGCTGGCTCGGCGACCGCTGGAGCGCCGAGTACATGATCGTGATCTACTTCCTCGGCAGCGGCGGCGCAGCGATCGCGACGGGGCTTGCGGACGGGCCGGTAGGCCTCGCCATCGGTCTCACCGCGATCGGCCTCTTCGGCTCGATCTACCATCCCGTGGGCGTGGCGTGGCTGGTGCGCAACGCCGAGAACCGCGGCCGCGTCCTCGGCTGGAACGGCATCTTCGGCAGCCTCGGCGTCGGCGTCGCCTCGTTCGTCGCGGGCGCGCTGACGGATCTCTGGTCCTGGCGGGCCGCTTTCATCGTGCCGGGAGCGATCTGCATGGTGCTGGGTTTGGGCCTGCTGTTCCTCGTGCGCGGCCGTCACGTGGTCGCGCTCAAGACCGACCGCAAGCCGGTGCCTGATCCCGAGCCCGCCGACGTCCGGCGCGCCTTCATCGTGCTCTCCATCACCATGCTGTGCGCGGGGATCATGTGGCAGATGCTGACGGTGTCCCTGCCGAAGCTGTTCGACCTGCGGCTCGCCGGTCTGACCAGCGGCGGCACCTTCGGCACCGGCGGCCTCGTGAGCCTGGTCTTCCTGGTGAGCGCGGGCGTGCAGATGATCGGCGGCCTGCTCGCCGACCGCTTTCCGCTGAAGCAGGTCTATCTCTGGGCCTGGGCGGCGCAGCTACCCGTGCTGATCGTGGTCATCCACGCGGTGGAAGTGCCGCTCTTAGGCCTGATGATCCTGCTGTTCTCGCTGGAGACGATGACCGGTCCCGCCGAGAACAGCCTGCTCGTGCGCTACACGCCGGGGCGCTGGCGCGCGACCGCTTTCGGCGCCAAGTTCGTGCTGGCGCAGGGCGTCTCGGCGCTCGGCGTCCCGCTGGTCGGCTACGTCTTCGACGCCACCGGCGATTTCCTCTGGATGTTCGGCATCCTGATCGGCCTCGGCATCACCATCGTCGCCGCCGCGATCTATCTCCCGCGCGAGGCGGGCAAGTTCGCGTCCCCAGCGGCGGTGCCGGCGGAGTAGCGTGGGCTCACCGCTCGTACTCCACGTTCCCGCAGACGCCGATTGCTTGGCCCGTGACGTGACGCGACGCGGGTGAGCAGAGGAAGAGCGCCATGTCGGCGATCTCGACCTCTTCGATCATCGTACGCAGCGAGACGAACTGGAGCCCTTGGGCCAGATAGGCCTCCGGCGTGATGCCGAGCGCCTCGGACTTGGCCTTGATGATGCGCCGGCTGCGCGCGTTATTCATGAAGCCCGGCAGGATGGTGTTCACGCGGATGCCGTGTGGCCCGACCTCGCGCGCGAGGGTCTCGGTCAGGCCCATCACCGCGTGCTTGGAGACAGCGTAGGGCAGCCGCAGCGGCAGCCCGGTCTTGCCGCTGGTCGAGGAGATGTTGACGATGGAGCCGCCGCCCGCCGCCTTCATCGCGGGGATCGCAAGGCGCGCGCAATAGAACTGGCCGCTGATGTTGACCGCGATCGTGCGGTCCCAGTCGGCGGGGGTCACGTCCTCGGCCGCTGCCGTCGGGCCGGAGATGCCGGCGTTGTTGACGAGTACGTCCAGGCCGCCGAGCGACGCGAGCGCGGTCTCGAAAAGCCGGCTCACCGCCGCGGGATCGCCGACGTCGGCGAGCACGGTGCCGATCTTCGGCTCGATGCCGCGAAGCTCCGCGAGGGTCGGCTCCGAGACGTCGCAAACGAAGACCCGAGCGCCATGCTCGTGAAATCGCGTCGCGATGCGCCGGCCGATGCCGGCGCCACCGGCCGTCACGATGACGCGCAATCCGTCGACCGAAGTATCCATGGGCATGCCTTACTTCGCGGCTTTCCCGAGCGCCTGGTCGAGATCGGCGATGATGTCGTCGATGGTCTCGAGGCCGATCGAGAGACGGATGACGTCGGGTCCTGCGCCGGCGGCGACCTTCTGCTCGTCGCTGAGTTGGCGGTGCGTGGTCGAGGCAGGGTGGATGATCAGCGAGCGGGTGTCGCCGATATTGGCGAGGTGCGAGAGCAGCTCGACGCCTTCCACCAGCTTGACGCCGGCGTCATAGCCGCCCTTGACGCCGAAGGTGAAGAGCGCGCCCGAGCCATTGGGAAGATATTTCTTCGCGAGCGCATGGTAGGGGCTCGACTTCAAGCCGGAGTAGGAGACCCATGATACCGCCGAGTGCTTCTCCAGGAACTCCGCCACCGCCTGCGCATTCTTGACGTGGCGTTCCATACGCAGCGGTAGCGTCTCGATGCCCATGATCGTGAGAAATGCGTTCATCGGCGAGAGCGTCGTCCCGAGGTCGCGCAGGCCGATGGCGTGTCCGGCGATGGTATAGGCGAGGTCGCCGAAGGTCTCGTGGAATCGGAGCCCGTGATAGGCGGTCTCGGGCTCTGTCAGGCTCTTGAACTTGTCGTTCTGGCTCCAATCGAACTTGCCGGAGTCCACGACGATGCCGCCCATGGCATTGCCGTGGCCCGAGAGATACTTGGTGGTCGAGTGGATCACGATGTCCGCGCCCCACTCGATGGGCCGGCAGAGATAGGGTGAGGCCAGCGTGTTGTCGACCATGAGCAACAGGCCGGCGTCGTGAGCGATCTTTGCGATTGGCTCGAGGTCCACCACGACGCCGCCGGGGTTGGCGAGGTTCTCGATGAAGATGGCGCGGCATTTCGGCGTGATCGCGCGGCGGAAATTCTCCGGCTCCGACGGATCGACGAAGCGCACGTGCCAATCGAATTTCTTGAAGCTGCGGCCGAATTGCGTGATCGAGCCGCCGTAGAGCTTGCTCGAGGCCAGGAATTCCGCGCCCGGCTCCATGAAGAGGAAGAAGGCCAGCAGCTGCGCCGCGTGGCCGGAGGAGCAGGCGATCGCGCCGCGCCCGCCCTCGAGGCTCGCGACGCGCTCCTCGAGCACGGACACCGTGGGATTGGTGAGGCGCGAGTAGATGTAGCCGTAGGTCTGCAGGTTGAAGAGCGAGGCCGCGTGGTCGACGTCGTCGAACACATAGGCAGTATTTTGGTAGATCGGCGTCACTCTGGCGCCCGTGGTGGGGTCGGGCGCCGCGCCCGCGTGGATCGCAAGGGTCTCGAAGCCGGGACGGTTCGGTCGATCAGCCATGGCGCACCGATGTCGTTGTGGGCGTGGTGCGTCCTTCGACGCGCTCCCTACGATCGCTTGCTCAGGATGGGGGGCTTTCTTCCGGCCATTCTCAATGGCGCCTCATCCTGAGCAAGCGAAGCGCGTCGAAGGACGCGGGATCTCAATCGCAGTTATACGGGGTCGCCGGATCGGCGGCTACGCTCGCTTCTGGCGCTTACTGCTGATGATGCCGGTGTTGACGCCGCTCCAGGCGAGCTCGCCGTGGAGGCGCGAGTACTCGATCTTGGGGCAGCGGTTCATCACGACCTTGAGCCCGGCGGCTTCCGCGCGGGCGGCCGCCGCATCGTTGCGCACGCCGAGCTGCATCCAGACCACCTTGGCGCCGATTGCGATCGCCTCGTCGACGATCGGCCCGGCGGCCTCGGAGTTCCGGAACACGTCGACCATGTCGACCTTGTCCGGGATCTCCGCGAGCGCGCCATAAACCGTCTCGCCCAGGATGGTCTCGCCCTTGGCGCGGGGGTTGACGGGGATCACGCGGTAGCCCTTGTCCTGCAGGTACTTCATCGCGAAATAGCTGGGCCGGTTCCAGTGCGGCGATGCCCCGACCATGGCGATCACATGGACGCTCGCGAGCACGCCCCGGAGGTAGTCGTCGGTGTAGCGGTCGTGGTCCATCGGCGAGAGGCGCCGCTAGATGTCGGTGCGCTCTTCCGCGATCGATTTGCGCTGTTCCATATTGAAGCGCTTATCGTAGATCGGCCGGCAGCCGGTGCTCGGGCCCGGATACTGCACGATCAGGATCTCGCCGCCGGTCTCGGTGATGAACTCGTCCTCGAAATGCGGATCGGGATGGAAGATCATGGCGCCGGGCGTCACGGTCTTGCCGCCGATCACGAAGGTTCCGGAGAGCACGTACCAGACCTGCGCGAAATCGTGATTGTGGAGCGGGTGATGCGCGCCGGGCTCGAGCCGGAGGATGCCGGCGTTGGGCTCGGTCGGCCGCTCGGGACGCGGATGGAACAGCATCTTGCCGGTCTCGCCGGGCCAGCGGATGGTCTCCCAGTCCAGGTCGTCGCGATGGCGGATCTCGCAGGGCTGATGGCGCTGCTTGGTTTCGACGGCGGTCATGATCGTGTCCTTCGATGAAATGGGCGCGTCAGCGGTCTTCCCACTGCGGCGGGCGTTTCTGCAGAAAGGCGTCGATGCCTTCCTCGGCGTCGCGCGCGAGCATGTTGCGGGTCATCACCTCGCTTGCATAGGCGTAAGCCTCCGCGAGCGGCAGCTCGGCTTGGCGATAGAAGGCTTCCTTGCCGGTCTTGACGGTGAGCGCGGACTTGCCGGCGATCTGCCGGGCGAGGGCGGTCACCTCCGCGTCAAGCTTCGCCTCGGGCACCACGCGATTGACCAGGCCGAGCTCACCGGCGCGCTCGGCCGAGATCAGATCGCCGGTCAGCAGCATCTCCATCGCGGCCTTGCGGCCAACGGCACGGGTAAGCGCCACCATTGGTGTCGAGCAGAAGAGCCCGATGTTGACGCCGGGTGTCGCGAACCGCGCGCTCTCGGCGGCGACGGCGAGATCACAGGTGGCGACCAGCTGGCAGCCGGCGGCCGTCGCGATGCCGTGGACGCGGGCGATCACAGGCTTCGGCAGCGCCACGATGGTCGACATGAGCCGCGAGCAGGCCCGAAACACGCGCTCGTAGAATGGCCGGCTCGGGTCGGCGCGAAGCTCGCGGAGATCATGGCCCGCGCAGAACGCGGGTCCGGTGCCGGCGATCACGACGACTTTGGTGGGGGCGTGCTTCGCGATCGCGTCGAGCTCGGCCTGCAGCGCCGCCATCAGATCGATCGAGAGCGCGTTGCGCTGCGCGGGCCGGTTGAGCGTGAGCCAAGCGACGCCGGCTTCGTCGTGCCGAAGAAGTACACGCGCGGCGGCGCTCCGGTCCGTCTTTCCCGGGCTATCGACGATGCTCATGGGCTCGCTTCCCCGTTGCACAATCTCGGGAACCGCGGGTAGCGTGGCCGTGCCGACGCTTGGTGTCAAATCGAAGGGCTCTCCGATGTCCCGCATCACCCTCGAGGAATTCAAGGCCATCATGAAGGAGAGCCTGCCCTTCGCGCTGATGATGGGCGCGGAGGTGATGGAGATCGCCGAGGGCCGCGCGACGTTCCGGTTGCCCTACCGCGCCGACTGGCTCAGGCCCGGCGGCACCATCAGCGGCCCCATGCTGATGGGGCTGGCGGATCTCGCGATGTACGCGGTGGTGCTCTCGGCGGTGGGCCGGGTCGAGCTCGCGGTCACCACGAACCTCAACATCAATTTCCTGCGCAAGCCGGCCGCGGTCGACGTGATCGCGGAGGCGCGCATGCTGAAACTGGGCAAGCGCCTCGCGGTGGGGGAGGTCGAGCTCTTCAGCGAGGGCGACCCTGACATGGTCGCCCACGTCACCGCGACCTAATCGATCCCGCCGCACTGACGCGGTATTGTGATACCTCTGTCTCTAAACATCTGAAATCACGCCACCTTATTGCGTTGACGCCGCGCGTATTATGGGCATACTGCGCGGCCTTGACCGTCGAGATATGGCGCACATGAAGACCTATAATTTGAAGCCGTCTGACATCGAGAAGAAATGGCTGCTGATCGACGCCAGCGGGCTGGTGCTGGGTCGGCTGGCCGCGATCGTGGCCGACCGGCTGCGCGGCAAGCACAAGCCGACCTATACGCCGCACATGGACTGCGGCGACCACGTGGTGGTGATCAACGCCGAGAAGGTGCAGCTCACCGGCAACAAGGCGAGGGACAGCGTGTTCCGCTGGTACACCGGCTTTCCCGGCGGCCTCAAGGAGCGTAGCCAGGGCACGATCCTCGGCGGCAAGCATCCCGAGCGCGTGATCATCAAGGCGGTCGAGCGCATGGTGCCGCGTGGCCCCATGGGCCGGCAAGTCATGGGGCACCTCAAGGTCTATGCCGGCGCGAGCCATCCCCATGAGGCGCAGCAGCCGCAGGCGCTCGACGTCGGCGCCATGAACCGCAAGAACAAGAGGGCCTAGGCGCGATGTCCGATCTCCAATCACTCGGCACTCTTCGGAACGCCCTCTCGGAGGCGAAGCAGGGCGAGCCGCAGCCCGCGGCCGAGCTGGCGAAGCCCAAGCTCGACGCCAAGGGCCGCGCCTACGCCACCGGCAAGCGCAAGAACGCCATCGCGCGCGTTTGGATCAAGCCCGGCACCGGCAAGATCACCGTCAACGGCCGGGACAGCCCGATCTACTTTGCGCGGCCGGTGCTGCGCATGATGATCAACCAGCCCTTCGGCGTGGTGAACCGCGCGGGCCAATACGACGTCGTCTGCTCGGTCACGGGCGGCGGCCTCTCGGGCCAGGCGGGCGCGCTTCGGCACGGCATCAGCAAGGCGCTGACCTACTACGAGCCGGCCTTGCGGCCGCTGCTGAAGCAGGGCGGGTATCTCACCCGCGACAGCCGCGTGGTCGAGCGCAAGAAGTACGGCCGCGCCAAGGCGCGACGTAGCTTCCAGTTCTCGAAGCGCTGACGCGCGACATTTTTCGCTCGCGGGGGCGCTTCGATCGAGGTCGAAGCGCCCCTTTTCTTTGACGGACACCCCAGAGGGTTCGAGATGGCTCCAAAGGTATTCATCGACGGCGAAGCCGGTACGACCGGCCTGCAGATCCACCGGCGGCTTCAGGGGCGGCGGGACATCGAGCTCGTCTCGATCGATCCCGCCAAGCGCAGGGATGCCGCGGCGCGCCGCGACATGCTGAACGGCGCCGACCTCGTAATCCTCTGCCTGCCCGACGATGCCGCGCGCGAGGCCGTGCGGCTCATCGAGCGCAACGCGGTGCGGGTGATCGACGCATCGACGGCGCACCGCACCGCGCCCGGCTGGGTCTACGGATTTCCGGAGATGGCGCGGGCGCAGCGCGACGCCATCGCGAAGTCGCGGCGCGTCTCCAACCCCGGCTGCTATCCCACCGGGTTTATCGCGCTGGTCCGGCCGCTGATCGAATCGGAGCTGCTGCCGAAGAGCTGGCCGGTGACGGTCAACGCGGTCTCCGGCTATTCCGGCGGCGGCAAGAGCATGATCGCGGAATTCGAGAACCAGAGCTCGCCGGGCTACACGAAGGTGCCCTATCGCATCTACGCGCTCACGATGGCGCACAAGCACGTGCCGGAGATGCAGGTCCATACCGGCCTCGCGCACCGGCCGTTGTTCGCGCCCGCCGTCGGCCGCTATGCGCAGGGCATGATCGTGGAGGTTCCGCTGCAGCTGAAGGCGCTACCGACGTCGCCGACGCTCAAGGACATCCATGGAACTCTCGTGCGCGCCTATTCGGGAACGACGTTCGTCGAGGTCGCGTCGTTGGACGAGGCCGCGTCGGTCAAGACGCTGGATCCCGAGCGCCTCAACGGGACGAACCGCATGACGCTCTTCGTCTTCGGATCGGAGGAGGCGGGGCAGGCGCGGTTGGTGGCGCTCCTGGACAATCTCGGCAAGGGCGCCTCGGGCGCGGCGGTGCAGAACCTCAATCTGATGCTGGGCTTGCCCGAGGCCAGCGGCTTGGAAGAGGCGCTGGCGTCGTGACCGGCGGGCTGCGGCTGCCGTTCCGCAACCACGTTCCCACGATCGCTCCCGACGCGTTCGTCGCCGCCAATGCCACGCTGATCGGCCAGGTCGAGATCGGCGCGCGCGCCAACATCTGGTTCGGCTGCGTGCTCCGCGGCGATCTCGCCGCGATCCACGTGGGCGCGCTCACCAACGTACAGGACGGCACGGTGGTGCACGTCTCGAGCGTGGCGAATGGCGCCACCTGGATCGGCGAGCGCGTCACCATCGGCCACATGGCGCTGGTCCACGCCTGCCGGCTCGAGGATCGCTGCTTCGTGGGCATGAAGGCCTGCGTGATGGACGGCGCGGTCGTGGAGACCGGCGCCTGGATCGCGGCCGGCGCCGTGGTGACGCCTGGCAAGCGCGTCAAATCCGGCGAGCTCTGGGCCGGCACGCCCGCGCGCCTCCTGCGCGCCGTCACCGCCGAGGAGGCGCACTACATCGAAACGCTCCCCGAGCGCTACGCGGAGCTGTCGGAGCAGTATCGCTGATCCGCGATTTCAGGCGCCCTCGCTCGGGATTTCTCCTCTTGGGGTGATTCCGCACGGGAGCTGTTCCGAGCCGAAATTGCCGATGCTAGGGTGACGGGATAGGCCGAGCAGAGGGGATCGGATGCAAACCGCCGACCGTCGTCCCATCGCCGCCCGCGGTCATCCTCTCGCCCGGGCGATCGCGGCGTGGCTCGTGCGCCGGCAAATCTCGGCGAATTCCATTTCGATCTTCGGCCTCCTCTGCGGCCTCGCTGCCGGCTTGGCTTTCGCAGCGACGCATTGGGTGGGGGCCGCGAGCGCGGCTTTGTGGCTATCGGGTGCCGTACTCATCCAGCTCAGGCTCGCCGCCAACATGTTCGACGGCATGGTGGCCCTGGAGAGAGGCATCGCGTCTCCCGTGGGCGAGCTCTACAACGAGATTCCCGACCGTATCTCCGACAGTGCCGTTCTGATCGGCGCCGGAGTTGCCGGCGGCAACTGGGGCCTGGGCGTGGCGGCGGCTCTCGCCGCCGTCGCGACCGCTTATGTCCGCGCGGCCGGCAAAGCCGCCGGCGCGCCCAGCGATTTCTCCGGGCCGATGGCGAAGCCGCAGCGCATGTTCCTGATGACGCTGATGGCGCTATGGTTCTCGCTTGCGCCAGTGAGCTGGCAGCCGGCCCTGGCAGGCCTCACGCTTCCGAGCCTGGCGCTCATCGTCGTGATCGTCGGCTGCATCGTCACGATCCCGCGGAGGCTGCGGCGCATCGCCGGTATGTTGCGCCGAGGCGACGGCGCATGACCGGCCTTCGCGAGCGGTGGGATGTCGCCTTCGCACATCCGCTCACCGGCTGGATCGTGGTGTTCGTCGCCATCGCGCTCGTCGCCGGCGCCTTGATCATTGGCGTCCTGCAGCTTGCCGGCCGGCTCGCGCCCGAGACGCGGCGAGAGCTGTGGCTGCGGCTGGGCTCGTGGTCTCTGCTCGTGCCCGCGATGGGCCTGCCGGTTCTCGCGGGGCGGATCTGGGTGATCAGCGCGGTGACGCTGCTCGGGCTCGCTTGCTTTCGCGAATACGGGCGCGCCACCGGGCTGTTCCGCGAGCGGTTCGTGTCGCTCTTCGTCGTGCTGGGTATCCTGGCCGTCAACCTGGCGGCGCTCGATCACTGGTACGCGTTCTTCATGGCGCTGATACCGCTGAGCTGCGGTTTTATCGCCGTCGCTTCGATTCCGTTCGATCATCCGCAGGGCTATGTACAGCGCGTGGTGCTGGGCGTTTTCGCCTTCTTTCTGTTCGGTGCCGCGCTCGCCCATCTCGGCTATATAGCGAACGATGCCAATTATCGGCCGCTCATCCTGCTGCTGTTGCTGGCCGTCGGGTTGAACGACGTCTTCGCCTATGTCGTCGGCAAGACCGTCGGCGGCCCGGTGGTGTATCAGTTTGAATGTGGCTGACCCCTCCGGCCATGTTTGATGGTCAAACTCGAAGGGCGCGAGTCAGATATGTTTGAAGTCGTTAGGGCTCAACGCAGGCAAACGCTAGGCGGTTCTCCAGAATGTTGATTCCAGTCACTTGGGCAGCGCGACCGAATTTGTGACAATGCGCGTCTGCGAGAGCGAAGGCAGGCCCTTCATTGTTCCCAGTTCCGCGCCGCACGATGCCTCCGCGTTCATTCGCCGCCATCAGTTCAGGCGCGCAGCCCTGGAGAGTGATTGCGGCGATGACGGCAAGCGGCCAGAATTTTGTTCTGCGCATGGGTGCCCTTCTGGCTCCCAGAATGTCTTGGGATTGATTGGTGGGCAATGGGCCTCAGTGGACATAGCTGGTATCACTCGGGACTAGTTGGGATTGAATGGGACAGTTTGTCCCTACATATGATACCGTGTGCGTCCGTTAACGGTTCCTTAACTAGGCTCATCTAAGATATTGATTTGTATATATAAGTTACTGAAGTTACTGCCGAGTTAGGGAGAACCAATGCGTCGAGGTCCAAACGGCGAGCGCCGGTCTGGGGACGTTGCCCAGGTCGCGCGGCGCGTTTTCCAAATTGCAATTGGCGAGGAGAAGGAGGAAATGCCCTCCGGTCGTCGCAGAAGCGGCTTGGCCGGAGCGCAGGCGAGGAAAGCATCGCTTACGCGCGAAGAGCGACGTGCGGTAGCAAAGAAGGCTGCGGCGGCTCGCTGGGCACACGGAGACTAAGATGGCTGTGAAGAAGATTGAATCGACATTGCAGGGGAAAAAGCGCCTCAAGACTCTTGAGGATGCCTTGCTTGGGCTTGATGTAACCATCGGAACAAGTTCTGACGGTCAATACACCGTGTTCACCACGAGGGAACCGCTTTTTTGTTTTGTTAGGCCGACGGAGAAAGAAGTGGAGGACCTAATTCGGGAAACACTCACGTCATATATCCAGAATTTTTACTATCCGGATATCACCGTCAAGTTGAAATTCGAGAAGAGTTCTCTTGAAGAAACCACGCTCCCAATCGAGCAACTGACGCCCATTTCTAGATTGCGCCCACTGTTTGAACTCCCTAGAAGTAGGGCAAGACAACTTGAACCTGCCTGAGAATTTAAATGCCGTGGGTGAGAATCCCGCCTGAGAGCTTGGCGCATCTCGTTCTATTCGAAATCGACCTCATCAAAGATGAAGGCGACTTCGTATGGTATCGCGGCGCGAGAGGGCGCATGCGAGTGGAGAAGGCTAACCCTCGCGTCTTTGTAGAAGATATTGGCGATGCAATCCAATTGGGTGCAACGGCCATCCTCCCTGTGAGCGCTCGGACGCCCTCTGATCCTCCGACTGGCCGCAAAAAGGGGAAGGCGAACTGATTTTTATGCTTGCTATTGGCATTAGCAAGCATTATGTTCAGAGGCATGAACCGGCTGCCTCTCGCCAAACGCGCCCAAATCCTTCAACTGCTTTGCGAAGGTAGCTCTCTTCGGTCAGCCTCACGGATCGTCGATTGTTCCATCGTCACCGTCATGAAATTGCTGGTAGACGCTGGCGAAGCCTGCCGCGAGTACCAGGAGAAGACGCTCCACAATCTCGCGTGCCGACGGCTCCAACTCGATGAGATTTGGGCGTTCTGCTACGCCAAGGCGAAGAACGTGCCGACTGCAAAGGCCGCGCCGGAGCGAGCGGGCGACATTTGGACTTGGACCGCCCTCGATGCCGACACCAAGTTGATGGTGTCGTGGATCGTCGGCGACCGAAGCGGCCAGACCGCAAATGCTTTCATCGCCGACCTGGCCGGGCGTCTCGCGAACCGCGTTCAGATAACCTCGGACGGCCATAAGCCATATCTAGAGGCAATCGAGCAGGCGTTTGGTTCAGCCGTCGATTACGCGCAGCTTGTGAAAATCTACGGCCAGACGGAAGAAGGGCAACGCCGCTACAGCCCACCCGAATGCGTCGGCGCCGAGCGGCATACCGTTACCGGCGCGCCTGATCCCGATCATATCTCGACCAGCTATGTCGAGCGGAGCAATCTCACCATTCGTATGTCGAATAGGCGGTTCACTCGGCTGACAAACGCATTCTCGAAAAAGGCAGAGAACCACATGCACGCATTCTCAATCTTCGCCATGCACTACAACTTCGCGCGCCAGCACAAAACGCTGAGAGTGACGCCCGCGATGCAAGCCGGGATCGCCGATCACATTTGGACTTACGAGGAAATCGCGGCCCTCACCGATCGGGCGTCAAACTGATACACTACCCTCGCGATAGATG
>Ga0209517_10004129_pt1 | contig 19270 bp, 16 predicted proteins | sample PeaSoiMetSII2010_FD_187695 | JGI IMG/M metagenome (GOLD analysis project Ga0209517, IMG submission 187695) | Peat soil microbial communities from Weissenstadt, Germany - SII-2010 (SPAdes) (version 2) | ecosystem: Environmental > Terrestrial > Soil > Wetlands > Peat | place: Germany...
TGGGCAAGACAGCGGAATGCCTTCACGACATGTACCCGGATATCACCAGGGAGATGGCAGACGAGTACGCCATGCTTTCGCAGAAGAAAACCGCCAGGGCTAATGCGGAAGGCAAGATTCAGAAGATGATAGTTCCGATGACCGTCTATACCAGGGAAGGCTGGATAGTTGCCGACCGGGACCAGCAGCCGCGCCCGGACACGAGCATGGCAGGGCTCAGGGACCTCAAGACGCCTTTTCGGGTACACGGAAAAGTGACGCCGGGCAATTCTTCGGGTCTTAATGACGGTGCGGCCGGAGTTCTTCTGATGAGCGCCGATAAGGCGGCAGAAATCGGAGTGGTCCCCCGAATGCGCCTCACGGGCTACGCCTATGCGGGTGTGAAGCCTGAAATCATGGGCTATGGGCCCATTCCCTCTACCCGGAAAGCCCTGGCAAGAACCGGACTCAACATGAATGACATCGGGGCAATAGAGCTCAACGAGGCTTTCGCTGTCCAGTGTATCGCGTTCATGAAGGAATTCGGGTTGAAGTTTCCCGATGACCAACGGCTTAATCCGCTGGGAGGAGCCATAGCTTTCGGCCATCCTCTTGCAGGCTCGGGACCCCGGCTGGTCATGCATCTTCTGAGTACATTCTCCGAACGTCCGGACGTCCGCTACGGGATTACGTGCCTTTGTGTGGGCCTCGGGCAGGGGGCGACGGCCATTTGGGAAAATATGCAAACAAATGGGTCCGGTGCTTAACATACGTTACGTTCAAAATAGAAGGAACTACCATGGCTGAACCGATTACCATTTTCCATACGCGATTCTACGATTCACCGGTGGGAAAGATCGCCATCCTGACTATGGACAACGCTCAAGACTACAAGAAGCCCAACACGTTCAGCGAAGCTGCGATGGTCTCCCTTAATAAGGCGCTCGACCTTGTAGTGGCCGAAGAAGAAGTGAAAGGCCTGATGCTGACCGGAAAACCTTACATTTTTGCGGCCGGCGCTGATATTAGCGCTTTTCCCTTCATCACGACCTTCGATCAGGGGTACAACGGCGGCAAGGCAGGTCACACGGCAATGAAGCGGATCATGGACCTCGAGTTTCCGACCCTGGCCGCCATCAATGGGGTGGCGATCGGCGGAGGTCTGGAGATTGCGCTCTACTGCAAGTACCGCACGGTTGCCCGGAGCGTGACCGCGATCGGGTTTCCCGAGTGTTTTCTGGGGCTCCTGCCAGGTTGGGGAGGCTGCACGCTGACCCCAAAGCTGATCGGACCGCAAAAGGCCCTCCAGATCATAATATTCAACTCGTTGAACCAGAACCGGATGTTGAGCGGTTCCGAAGCTTTCGAGCTGGGACTTGCCGACCGGCTGTTCGACGGTGCCGAGTTCCTGGACGAATCCCTGAGCTTCCTTTTGAGCATCGTGGCTGGCGAGACGGAGGTGGAACGGGCGCCTGTTTCGACCGAACAACTCGGCGAACTCATAAGCAAGGCGCGGGCTTTTGTGGACGGGAAGGTGCACGGGGCCGCTCCGGCGCCGTACCGCGCTTTGGAGCTGATCCAGGGCGCATGTTCCTGGGATGTCGAGCGTGGTTTTGAAGAAGAAAACAAGGCGCTCGGGGATCTCGTGAAGACCCGCCAATGCAAGGCCTCGATTTATTCTTTCGACCTCGTGAACCGGCACGCAAAAAGGCCCGTAGGTGTTCCGGAGACTAAGCCCCGGCCAATCGGCAAGGTGGGTGTAATCGGCGCAGGCCTTATGGCTTCGCAGCTCGCACACTTTTTTATCCACCGTCTCGGCTTGCCGGTTATTATGAAGGATGTGCGGCAGGAGTTGGTGGACAAGGGAGTTGCCCACGTTCGCCGGCAATTTGCACAGAGCGCGCAGAAGGGCAGGATCTCGGACACCCGTGCGAGCTATCTGGGCGAACTGGTTCAAGGAACGCTGGACATCGGAGATTTTGCCGACTGCGATTTCGTAATCGAGGCAGTCTTCGAAGAGATGGCGGTCAAGAAAAAGGTCTTTTCCGAAGCGGAGTCCGTCATGAAGGCGGACGCCATCCTTGGCACCAACACCTCATCGCTGAGCGTGACCGAAATGGGCTCGGACCTGAAAAATCCGGAGCGCTTAGTTGGATTTCACTTTTTTAATCCTGTTGCACTTATGCCCCTGGTTGAGGTAATAAAAGCTGAGAAAACGGGCGACCTCGCCCTGGCCACCGCCTTCGATCTGGCGAAAAAGCTGAAGAAGACGGGTATTTTGGTGAAGGATTCCCCGGGGTTTTTGGTCAATCGCGTTCTTATGCGCAACCTTAGCGACTGCATCGCCATGGTCGACCAGGGCGCAAGCTTCGAACAGGTGGATGACGCCCTGATTGAATTGGGGTTACCGATGGCGCCGTTCGAATTGCTGGAAATGGTCGGCGTCCCGGTCGCCTTTCATGTGAACGAGACCTTGTGCAGTGCTTTCGGGCCCGAACGGTTTCCGTTGAGTCAGAATTTCAAGAGGCTGGTTGAAGCCGGACAGCCGAGAATCTATGCGCAAGGCGGTAAGGGCAGGAAGGTTGATGAGGCGGTGGAACGGCTCTGGGTAAAGGAGCACAACAGGACCTTCCACGCGGAGGAAATTCGTGAGATTGCGCTAAGCAACCTCGCTCGGGAAACCGACCTCATTTTGAAGGAAAAGGTCGTGGCTGGGCCAAAGGAGGTTGATCTTGCCATGATCACGGGAGCAGGTTGGCCCTTTTTTATGGGAGGGCTCACAATGTATCTTGACCTGACGGGGGTGGCTCCGAAGACACTCCAGAAGGTCTTTTTCGGTTCGTAGCGCGGCTTCACGCCTGTACAGGAAAAACTGAAGCCGGGCTCGTTAATGTCTTGGAAAGGAGAAATAGCTATGGCCACTAAGCTGATAGATCGGACACCGTCAGCTTACGAGTACCCGCTTCTGCTCAAGCACATTCTGAAGACCCCGCTCGCACACGCTCCCAGGCAGGAAATTGTCTACGCGAACGTTAAACGCTACGACTATGTGACTCTTAACAAGCGAATCGGTCAACTGGCAAACGTATTGGAAAACATGGGTGTAAAAGCCGGCGATACTGTAGGCGTAATGGACTGGGACAGCCACAGGTACCTGGAATGCCTTTTCGCCATCCCTATGATGGGCGCCATCATTCATACGGTGAATGTCCGGCTTTCTCCCGAGCAGATCCTCTACACCATAAATCACGCTGAAGAAGACGCGCTCCTCGTTCACTCTGATTTTCTGCCCCTCGTGGAAAAACTGCGGGGTGCGATGAAAACCGTAAAGAATATTATCGTTCTGACCGACCAGGGGCCTGCCCCCGAAACGAGTTTCGAGGTAGCGGGGGAATACGAGGCCCTTATGGAGAAAAGCTCGCCGGATTATGATTTTCCGGATTTCAACGAAAACTCCAGGGCTACCACGTTTTACACCACTGGAACCACGGGCGCGCCCAAGGGTGTCTACTTCAGCCACCGCCAACTGGTGCTCCACACTCTGGCGCTGGGGGCTGCTCAGGCCCAGGCCGGCCAGGGGGGCGTATGCTCAAAAGATGTCTACATGCCCCTTACCCCCATGTTTCACGTCCATGCCTGGGGAATGCCTTACCTGGCTACCATGCTCGGCGTGAAACAGGTCTATCCGGGACGCTACATACCCGAGACGATCGTCGGGCTCATCGCAAACGAAGGCGTAACATTTTCCCACAGCGTTCCGACCATTCTTCAAATGGTGCTCGGCTGCCCGGCCGCGGCCAACGTGGACTTTTCCGGATTCAAGATGACCATAGGCGGTTCCGCCCTTCCCAGGGGATTGTGCAAAGCGGCCATGCAACGGGGCATGAATATTATTGCCGGCTATGGGTTGTCCGAGACCTGTCCGGTCCTCACACTTGCTCACCTCAAGCCGCACATGACGGAATGGAACGAGGAAGAGCAAACGGACATTCGCTGCCGGACCGGACTTCCCGTTCCTCTCGTCGATCTTCGAGTCGTCGGGTTCGACGGGCGGGAACTTCCACATGATGGCGCCAGTGTCGGAGAGGTCGTGGTGAGGTCCCCGTGGCTCACACAGGGTTATTTAAAGGAGCCCGGCGGGTCCGAAGCCCTCTGGGACGGCGGCTATCTGCGAACGGGCGATGTAGGCCTCATCGATGAAGAGGGTTATCTCCAGTTGACCGACCGCTTGAAGGACGTGATAAAGAGCGGGGGAGAATGGATCTCTTCGCTGCTGATCGAGGATACCCTAAGCCAGCACGAGGCGGTGAGCGAAGTGGCCGTTATCGGAGTGCCCGATGAAACTTGGGGTGAGCGGCCCTTCGCCATTGTGACGATAAAAGAAGAGCACAAGGGAAAAGTTTCGGGAGAGGACTTGAAAGCCTTTTTGCAAGGTTTTGTAGCCCGGGACGTCATTTCGAAGTGGAGCGTTCCCGACAGGATCGTCCTGGTCGAAGCCATTCCAAAGACCAGTGTGGGCAAGCTGGACAAAAAGGAGATCAGGATAAGGGCTAAAACGATGTGAGCCTAAGCTGGATTGCAGGAGGCCTCCCGCTTCCGCCCCGTCACGCGGGTGGGCGGGCTGTCGAGAATGAGCGGTCGGCCTCCGCGCTACGCGCTCACATGTCACTACGGGAGGCCGGGCAAGCCAACTTCACGAAGTGAAGTTGGGCGAAGCCCCGCGAAGCGAGACCTTTACGCCATTGTAGCTTGACTTTCTGATTCGCTTAACATTTGGCTTGCCTCCAAACGCACCACGTTTAGTGTCTGTGCGTTCTGCATGGTTGTGCGCACGGTCGTCGCTCTTATCATGCCGGGCGCATTTTTTTAGAACAAGGTGTTATGTAAGTCTCTCCTACAAGCACCGGGGTTGCAAGTTTTTCCAGCGGGATTCAGTAGTAGCCTTCATGCGATGCCTTGCCTCTGAACACATAATAGCAAAAGGCGGTATAGGTGAGAACAACCGGCAGGATGACGAGAGTTCCGACAAGCAAAAATGACTGTGAGGTAGCCGCTGCTGCTGCCTGGCGGAAGGTCACTGCAAACGGAACCAGCCACGGCCAGAGGCTGATGCCCAGCCCCAGATAACCCATGAGAAAAACGCCGATGCTGAGGAAAAAGGGACGATTCTCTACGCCCTTGTGCAGATCTCGCCATATAAAGATAAAAAGAGCTACGGTCACCAGGGGTACAGGCAAAAGGTAGCAAAAATTTGGAAGAGTGAACCACAAATCTCGCACACTCGCGTTCATTATCGGCATGCTGATACTCACGATCCCCATGAACACTCCCACATAGCCCAGGACATAAGAGGCGCATTTTCGCGCCCAGTCCTGGGTGATTGTGTCGGTTTTCATCACAAGCCAGGTGGCTCCCAGCAGTGCATAGCCGAACAGCAGGGCCACCCCCGTCATGAAACTGTAGGCATTGAGCCAATCAAAAGGGTGGCCCGCAAAGCTTCGCCCCTCGACGTGCACCCCTTGAACAAAGGCCCCCAGGATCATTCCCTGCATGAAGGCAGCCACTATCGATCCAAAGTGGAAAGCGTAGTCCCAGACAAAGCGGGATTTGACAGCCTTGAATCGAAACTCGAATGCCACACCGCGAAAGATCAGACCCAAAAGCATCAGGATGACAGGCATGTAGAGCGCCGGCATCAGGATCGCATAAGCAAGCGGAAACGCAGCAAAAAGCCCCCCGCCGCTCAGCACCAGCCATGTCTCGTTGCCGTCCCAGAAGGGCGCGATGGAGTTCATCATGCGGTCCCTGCACTCATCCGATGGCGCAAAGGGAAACAGAATGCCCACCCCCAGGTCGAAGCCATCCAGAAGGACATACAGGAAAAGTGCCGTGACGAGCAGGCCAAACCATATGAGCGGAAGATCCAGGTAGCCCTCGAGGCTAAACATGCTGTCCCTCCTCTTGTGAAACAAGGTCGGTGATCAGGGCAGGCCCTTTGACGCCGTGCGAACCATAAACATCCGGTTCGGTCTCGGGACCTTTTCTGATCAGCTTTATAATGTAATAGCCCCCGGCGCCGAACACGACCGCATAGGTGAGGACAAAAGCGCAAATTGATATGGCGATGGGAAGGCCCTGCACCGGGGAAACGGCCTCTTTGGTCCGCATGACACCCTGGATTATATAGGGTTGCCTGCCGATTTCGGTAACAAACCATCCCGCCAGCACGGCCGCAAATCCGGCCGGAGTCATGGCCGTGCACCAGTACTGAAACCATTTTGTCTCAAATAAGCGCTTCCTGAAATAAAGAACCAGGGCCGTCACACCGGTCAGGATCATCAAAATGCCAATGCCCACCATGAAGCGGAAAGACCAGAAAACCCACAGCACCGGCGGGCGTTGGTCTTTAGGCCAGGCCTTTAAGCCCTTGACCTCGCCATTGAGGTCATGGGTAAGAATCAGACTTGACAGCTTGGGAATTTCGACTGCATGTTTAGTGGTCTCCTCCTCCTGGTCCGGCCACCCAAACAGATTCAACGGCGCGCCGCGCTGTGTTTCCCACAGTCCTTCTATGGCTGCCACCTTGGCCGGCTGGTGTATAAACGTGTTGAGACCGTGCATGTCGCCGAACAGCAGTTGCATGGGGGCTACGAAAATCGTCATTATCATGGCCATCCCCAACATAACGCGTGCCTCCCTTATATGGCGGCCGCCCCGCAGGTAAAATGCGCCGATGCCTCCAGCAACAAAAGCTGTGGTCAGGTAGGCGGCGGTGATCATATGGACGAATCGGTAGGGAAAAGACGGGCTGAAAATAATCTGCAGCCAGTTTGTGGGATACAAAAGGCCGTTTTCGGCAATCCGGAATCCCTGCGGAGTCTGCATCCAGCTATTGGCAGACAGTATCCAGAATGCGGAAATCAGGGTCCCAACCGCCACAATCACTGTCGCAGCAAAATGCATCCTGCGGCTGACCCGGTTCCAGCCAAACAACATGACCCCAAGAAATGAGGCCTCCAGAAAGAATGCGCTCAGCACCTCGTAGCCCAGCAAAGGCCCGAGAATGTTTCCGGCTTTGTCCGAGAATGCGGACCAGTTCGTCCCGAACTGGAATGACATGACCACGCCCGATACGACTCCCATGCCGAACGTAACGGCGAAGATCTTGACCCACATGCGGTATATAACTGCATAGACCGTGTTGCCTGTTTTCAGCCATCGCCATTCGAGCACGGCCAGCCAACTCGCCAGACCGATTGTGAAGGCCGGGAAAAAGATGTGAAAAGAAAGAGTGAATGCGAACTGAATGCGCGAGAGCAGGACCGGGTCGAGGTGTTCAATCATGACCTGAGTCTCCGGTAAACTGTGTAAACGACTGATGCATGGCGCCTTAGCCTGAGCGGAACATTCGACCGGCCTCGAGGCCGGGCAAGGCTATTTCGGAACGCTGAAAGGCTTGATCGGTCCAACCGCTTTTTCGCTCCATTCGTCGCCTTTATCTGAGGATTCGAGGATGATTTCGTTTTCACGGACCCATCCAAGTTGCTGGCGAACGAATCTTTCCTGTGCTTTAGAGCTGGCCTTGAGGGACTGAATCATTTCGAAGAGTTTCTGGTTTTCAATCTTGAGCTTGAGGACCTTTTCATCGAGTTCCTTTACCTGCTGGCCTTGTTTCCTGAATCCGGGAAGTCCGCTGGAGGAAAACAGGATCGTGAGGATGAAAACTATGTTGAGACCCAGCAGAATGCCAACCAGAAGCCTGAGGATATAGACCCCCTTGACGCTGAATCGGGGCTTTACCTCGTTTTGCTGGTACCTGTTGGTCTGTATCGGTCGGTTCATTGTCAAACCCCGGTGTTGGGCGCTTGAGGGCCGGTCCGCGGTATCCGCACGGATGGGAAAAGCTTCGGATCGGTGTGGGGAATGAAAAGCGCCCCTCGAAACTCATTCATTAGCTCGATATTGACGTTGAGTTCAACGTAGGTGATCATGTCTCGAACTTTTTCGGCTTCAGCCAAAAGCCTTCGGTCGCACATGAGCATGCAGGCCCCCAGTATGCTCGAGTTCCCGATCCCATGGTATGTTTCCAGCGGCAAATCCGGAATCATGCCGATTCGGACCGCCATTTCCGGATCTATATGTTTGCCGAAGTTTCCCGCTATATAAATATTTTTTAAATCATAAAAGCTGAGTCCTACCTTTCGGCAGATGACAGACAGTATAGTGTACATCGCCGCTTTTGACTTCAAAAAAACTCCTATATCTATCTCGGATATGAGCATCTCGCGTCCGTCGCTGGTCTGAGAACAAAGAGCCAGCGCATAAGCCGGGCCATCCTGGGTGTTTCTTAAGCGCGAGCAGATGAGTCCCGTGGGAAATTTGCCCTGGATGTTGAGGATTTTTGACGAAAACATCTCGGCCACAAGTTCTATCAGGCCTGAACCGCAGATGCCCGAGGCTTTCCCGCCCCCAATTACCCGGATATCGGGCTCCAGTGTCTTCCTGTTGATCCTCACCTTGTCGATTGCCCCGTCAACAGCCTGCATTCCGCACTCCACAACCCCGCCTTCAAGGGCTGGACCGGCCGCACCCGCGCATGCCAGCAGCCACTCGCAGTTCCCCAGCACGACCTCGGCATTTGTTCCGACGTCTATGAGCATGTGGATGCGCGTCGATCTGTTCAGACCCGCTGCGATCACCCCTGAGATGATATCGCCCCCAACGTATGAGCCGACATTGGGGAAAAGGTAGAGCAGCGCGTTAGGGAAAAAATCGAACCCGAGGTCAGTTGCGCTCACTATCGGGAAAGTGTTTGCCGCGGGAATGTAAGGTTCACGGCATATGTTTGACGGGTCAAGGCCCCAGAAAAAATGGCTCATCGCCGTGTTTCCTGCGCAAGATAAGGCGTAGATGCAATGAGCAGAGGTCCCTGAGGCTTCGAGCATTTTGAGTATCGCATCCGAACAGGCTTCCACCAGCGAGTCCCGAAGCACGGCTAAGCCTTCTTGATCTCGGGCGAATATTATGCGGCTGAGAATATCTTCCCCCCAGGCCGCCTGGGGATTTTTTACCGAGACCTCGCGGATGATCTTCTTGCGGGCGATGTCGATCAGCCGGAAAACCAGGCTGGAGGTACCCAGGTCCAGTGCAAAGCCGAAAACGGCCGGATCGGGCGACCGCGCCACCACGTCCAGGACCTGCCAATGTGTACCGGTGTATCCCACTACCGCACGGAAGCGCAGATCGTTTCCGCGCATTTTCCTGACTAACTCATCCATTTTACCGGGTGCGATTTGAACCGGGGAATACCCCAACTGACCAAGAGTTCGGGCGAGCCTGTCAAGGTCTGCGGTATTGTCGTTCAGGCTTGGCGCAGGCAGATCAACCGCGATTGATTCAATCAGAGGCTGGTTTTCGAGGTTGACCGGGACATCAAAATCACTTTGTGAAACCTTTTTCCCCATTTTGTGCTAATTTCTTTTTCGTTGAAACGATGGACGAGAAGAAAAGTTATACGTTTGTTAAGTCAATTTATTCAAAAACTTGCCTTTCTTTACGTCCCCGAACAGGTTATTACCAATTGTGGAAGAAGTGAGGGTGAGTCGTGGAGCTTGTGATAAAGTTCATTTTCTTAACGTATTATTTACACACGAAAATCAGTTGACACTATAACCGATTTTTCATAATTTCACAAACACTTGGACCACTGTTAGCTGTCAGGTTCTGTTCTTTTTGCTCCAGCGATCAAGCAACCTGCTTTTCCACTGTATTTTCTGCCTGGCTGGCGAACCGATTCATTTTACAGGAATCCTTCGGATTCCCTGATTTTTAGCAGACGGAAATCACAGGAGCCTGGGTTTATGGAAGACATTCAAATCAGAGAGCTGGTTGAATACATTGCGCGTTGTCTTGCCGAACATCCCGAACAGGTTGTAGTTAAAGAGATTACCGGGCAGCAGATATCCGTGCTGGAATTGAGGGCAGCCAAAGATGACCTTGGGAAAATAATCGGCAAGGAAGGCCGAAATGCTCATGCAATGCGAACGATCATGAACGCGGCCGCTACGAAACTGAAAAAACGCGCTGTGCTGGAAATTCTAGAATAATAGCGGTGCGCCGGAGGGCGTGCATGAAAGAAATGCCATCTGGTTATTGCCAACCGGGAGCTGTGGGTCCGCCGAAGTGTTTCGGCGATGGGGACAAAGTGTGCCCTGTTGATGAAGAGGGTATAATGCAGCCTCAGAAAGGGTGCCTCCCATGCTCTCACCTGAGAGCCTGTCTCCAGAATGTGATGGTCCAACGAGGAAAGCTCAGGATAGTTGAGGAACCCACTGGCTCGAAAGTGGCTGGTTTTTTCAAACGGTGGTCAGATCGGAAACTGAAGCATAACGGGTGAGCATGTCAATTCACCTGCTCGCCGCTGTACCGGATTTCGCTTGAACAGGACCGGCACTCCGGCATATAAGATGATCACCCTTTGGAGGTGGTTATGGCATGAAAACCGGTGTGAATCCCGCCTTGGCCTTTCCTTCGCTGTCTGTCTGCGACCAGGTGGACCTCGATGTCTCGATAATTATTCCTACCCGCAACGAGCGAGAAAACCTTCCCGTCCTCATTGAAAAGCTTCAGGAAGTAATGGGGGGCCGCCGCTTCGAGATCGTCATAGTGGATGACGACTCCGAGGACGGCACCTGGCAGGTCGCAGAAGAGTTTTCCCAGCGGTATAGCAATATCAGAGTGATTCGCCGGATCAACAGAAAGGGGCTGAGTTCGGCGATAACCGAAGGTTTCCTTCTGGGCAAAGGCAAATATGTTGCCGTCCTGGACGCCGACCTTCAGCACGATCAAGAACTCATAGCCGCTATGCTCGACGAAATAGGCGACTGTGACGTCGTGATAGGCTCAAGGTACATGAACCAAAAATCCGTGCCCGGCTGGGAGTCTTGGAGATCCAGACTCAGCAGGGCCGGGACCATTATGGCTCAAAAGCTGCTGAAACAAGTGATCTCCGACCCGATGAGCGGCTTTTTCATGATCCGCCGCAAAATCATACTGGAAATAGCCCCACAGCTCTTCGAACAGGGTTACAAGATTCTGTTCGATATACTGATCAGGCGCCCCGACTTGAAGGTAAAGGAGTTGCCTTACGATTTCAAGGCTCGCTTGTACGGTACCAGCAAACTGACGGCCGCAGTGATGTTCGACTTTGCCGACCTTCTGATTTCGCGGGCCATTCCTTCCCGGTTCAATTTTCAATTCATCCGGTATGGGGTGGTTGGGGCATCGGGGGTTGTGGTACATTTGTTCATGCTCTATCTGCTGCACGTCGTGATGGGGTTGCCATATCCCGTCTCTCTTGTCTTCGCCATAGAAACGGCAATGGTTTCCAACTACATCTTGAATAACCAGTGGACCTTCAAGGAACATCGGTTTCTGGGCTTGCTATGGTGGAATGGCTTTGTCAAATTCAATCTGGCTTGCATGCTGGGAAACTTACTTAACCTTGCTATCGGCTGGTACCTGGTCGAAAAAACCATCCCCTGGTTTTATGCAAGCGTTCTTGGCATATGGGTGGGGATGAGTTGGAACTATCTGACAAACAGGTTTTTCACCTGGGGGGGGAACCGGTAAGATCATGGATGGATCAGCGAGTGGGCAAAACCCAATCTGTGCTGATGTACCCAAGAAGCGATTGAGACCCCTGTTAATGTGCCCGCCTATTCACCGATTGCGATCCGGCCGGGTAGTGTAGGCGCTGATGGCCTGCTTGGTCCTGGACAGACTTTGGAGCTTGGCGGTCACCCGGTTGTTCTGCCTTTCCAGAATCTCTAGACAAACTTGAGTGCGAGTATAAAGGTCCCGCATTTTTTCAAGAACTGCGCTGCTGGCCTCCCGCGAGGTTTTCCGTTGCTGCGGCATAAGTTGCTTTAGATCTTCGAGGCGCTTTATGCATGCGTTCGAAAGTGCTTTAGCGTCTACCTGCGGATCGGTTTCGAGTTCCGCAAGTTGCGCGGTAAATTTCAGGAGCTGATCCAGAATGGACTCAGCCTGATCCATCCAGCACGTTCCGTTGCTTTCCATCACTGCATCCTATGCGGAAGCCTGCCAGCTTCGAGGAAGAAGTCCAGCCTTCACCGGGCTCTGGCTTGGGCTCAGCTTGATCGCTTCCCAACCTTCCCTGAGTTCGGAAAGAATGTTGACCAGATGCCCATAGATCGAGGTATCCTCGCGGCTGTTTATGCCGATCAACTGCCTGAGAATGAAATTATAAACGCGATTATGCACTTGACAAAGGCAACATGGTCGGTTGACGGATGAGACCTGGACAAGATCAACCTGTAGATTTAGTGGACGACTTTCTGCTTCTCCCTCTTTGCCTTCCGAGGGGATTTTTCTTTAGGCTGACTTCGTTCAGGTGTCACACCCAATGCCCGACGCATCATTTCATCGAAGTCGCCAGGCATCATTCGCAACTCTTCCGGTGTTTTTCTCTTCTCACCTTTCATCTGTACACGTCCTTCCGGTGGTCTATGTCGATCACAATCACCTCTTCGGGGCGTACTATGTATAGGATTCTGTAGTCACCTGCACGAACACGCCATACATCTTCTTCTCCATCGGTAAAGCCAACCAGTTTCTTACATCCCGGTGGATGAGGATCATAAATAAGCGCCTTTGCTTTCTTGACAATATTGCTACGCAACTTCCCTGATGTCATCTTGTTTAAGAAAGCCGTCGCACGGTGGCTAAAAGCCAACCCAAAAAGGAGTTTACCCATCCAGGTCAGGACTCCCACAGGGCTAGTTTCTTATTGAGAATATCGCCGCGCACAAGTTCAGACTTGTCGATTTCGGCAAGTGCCTGTTTTGCAATCCGTGCATCAATCACATCTTCGGCGTTCGCAAGTATTGTAAGTTCGACTTGTGCTGCTTGGTCAAGATACCTACGCACACGAGCAATGAGTGACGCATCAGTAGGTAGCGGAAAACCGGCTATGCGCGAAGGCGTCGCTTTCCGGCCGTAACTAAATCGCCAACCTTCACTGCGTACAACGGCGGCTGCTATATAAAGCATCTCATGTGGGGTGTCTTTTTTTGGAACTAAAATCAAACAGTCATCTGTCACACCGCAAGGCCACTCTTGAACGTGCGCCTCGGCGATGCTCCCCGTAGATGGAACTGTAACGAAAGGTGGCTGTATTAAAGCATCGAAGTCGAAAAATCCATAACAGCCATTATCAATCCCACTTGAAGATATGATGAGTGAGGTTCCGGTTAGAAGTTCCTCTTTGTTGTGCAGGGCTTTTTGTCCGTAAAAAATCTCAAAGTAACCACCAATGGTCTGTCCTGTAATAAAAGTTGGCGGGGGCTTTTGTCGCTTCTTCCAGTAGGGTTCGCCTCTTTCTTCGTTGAGAGTCACGAGTTGATGCGCGTGATGCGCCACAAAAGCCGTTCGGCTACGGATGAGTGCTAGAACACCATCGTCTACCTGTATCTCATCCAAAATACGGGCTTGAATATATGCACCTGGGGCGAATCCGGCGTTAATATTGTATTGTGCCCAGCTACAAATTCCTGGGATGTTGTGATGATTCAAGAAAGCGGCTTCAATAACAGGAAGCAAATTGCCTTCCTGTTCAACACGGACCCCCTTTTTCATACGAAAACCATCATTTTCTACTCTTGCAAAAAAGACTTCATGGTTGCTGGGATGAGCAATCCCTTTCCGAAGGATTAGAACGGCAGTATTAACGGAAGCATACGGTTGGAACAATTCGTCAGGAAGAACTATTACAGCTTCTAACGTATTTTTTATAAGCAGGGATTCTCGCCATTTATTCTTGTCGCGTTTTACAAGGATGGATTGAGGGACAATGGTGGCAAGCATCCCACGACGCTGTAGTCCATCTAATGCACGATTGATGAACTTTTCAGGAGGGACATCCGTCTTTTTATGAGGAAATGGCGGGTTCATTAGGACCACATGTGCGCTGCCAATAGGGTAGTCTACTACTGTGAATGAATTGCCCCTATGAACTCCGGTTGTGCCATCTCCCCTTAAAATCATATTGGCTACGCATAGGGCCGCAGTTTGGGGTTCACTATCGAACCCGATCAACTGCTTTTGCACTCGATCTACTACTTGGGTCCGAGATAGTTTACCAATACGTTGCATTCGGTTCATGGCCGATATTAGAAAACCTCCCGTCCCACATGCGGGGTCCAATACCACATCATCAGGACCAACTTGACATAAATCAGCCATAAACGCAGCAACATGTCGAGGCGTGAAGAACTGTCCAATCGTATTCCCACCAGTATATCTAAAGAACGTCTCGTAGAGTTGCCCCAAGTAGTCATGTTCTGCTGTAAGCACTGTGACATTTAGGCGTTCCAATATTACAACAATGCGGCGCATTTTGACAGCAAGCTCTGCGTTTGCCACATCGACAACTAAACTCTTCGCAAGGTCCGCTTTGCCTGACCCCCAGAATGCCTGAGAACAAGCGGCGTTAATATCAGCCAAAATACATCCGGGCTCTTTTCTAATATTGCCTTTCGACTGCCAGAGTGCCAACATCGTAGCCGCCACTATTCCAGGGCGTAGAGCATCCAGAACCTTCGATTCTCTCAACAGTCGGTTGATCTCATTGGCACGTTCAGCCAGAACTTCGGGAGGTGGTACAGAGGGACGAAGCTCGGCGGGGGCAGTTGGTACGATCAGCCGTATAGCGTCCGCACGATTCGGAATCCAGCCAATCGGATTGTCGTCATAGGTGACGGGCCGCCATTTTTCGCCATTCCACTTAAACACGCGCACGGCGAACTCGTCTTCGGAAGTACCCGCGAGTGCTATCGCAAGAGGCGTAAAGCCAGCCGCGATACAAGCGCTCCCATAAAGTTCAGTTGCTTCATGGACGGCTTTTGGAAGATCGGTAACTATGGCTTTCGCTTCGATGACTGCTATTGGCTGTAGTGTTTCGCGATCTATCAGGACAGCTTCCGGAAGACCGTCACCCGCGCCTATCTTTCCACTTTTGGCCTTAAATATCCCGCTTAGATGGGGATGATCCTTATACTCATGTTGCCGTAACAACTCTCCGTTAGGTGGACGGCGAGGGTCCCATCCTTGAGCCGTTAGCAACTCCGTAAGAAGATGTTCTGCCCGGACTTCAGCAACTCGCCCTGTAAATCGGGTGGTCATTCGTCTCGCTCCTTTTGCGCTGAACGGCGCAGTATAAGGCGCTTTCCTTCAACCTTCCGAATGCCATCAACGGTTCTGGCTCCGTCGCTAAGTTTGCGAGTATTATACTTGTGATCCAATTCTGCAAGATAAAAAGGAAGATGCTTGCTAGATACATGGTGGTGTGTCCCATCAAGGCTTCGTTTGGTATTCCCGAAAAAGCCTTCGACCGTATTTGTAGTGGCTGTTCGGCCCGTCTCTTTGTCGTGACGAACATACTCTTTTGCACCATGATTAACGGTGTCATGCGACGCAAATTCCTTGCCTGTCGCTGTATATAATGGCGATTCATCCGTATTAAGATGGGCATCCGCTATTACATGCTGGTGGATCAGCCGGTTCAACACATATCCGGTCACTTTCTGAACTGCCTGTGATCTTACACTTCCACCACGTTCGACCAGGGCCACGACAGGCGTCTTATTACCAGTGTAACGCCGCCCTTGACCATGCACCTTACCGCCAACATACGTTTCATCAATTTCTACGGTATTGGCGAGTTTGCCCTTTGGCGTGGCGTCTTTTAATGCATAGCGTATTCGGTGACAAAGAAACCACGCCGTTCGGTAAGAGCCAAGTTCAAGTTGTCGTTGGACTTGGAGAGCGGCAATTTGTGTCTTGCTGGCACACATCATGTAGAAAGCGATGAGCCATTTATGGATAGGGATCTTGGAATCTTCCATGACCGTGCCGACAGTTACGGTGAATTGCTGGTCACACTCGCCGCACTCATAAAGCCCCGGTCGGATTTTCTTCGCCGGTTTGGCTTCGATGCGATAAATATGCTCTGCGCTCCCACAATGAGGGCATACAGGACCATCAGGCCAGCGAAGTTGCTCAAAGTAATTTCGTGCCGTCTCTTCGGTCGAGAAAAGGGATATGATTTGCATCAGCGTAAGTTCTTCATTTTCCATGCCGATCCCCTTTATGTATGCTATCTTGAAGGTAATCTAACACAGAAAAGAACCTTTGTCAAGTGCATAATCGCGATTATAAAGCCGGTTAAGGCTCCGAGCTATATCTCCACCCCTTTCGTAGTCGAGGCCCACCAGGAGTTCGGTGATAAATGTTGGATGCTCGTGTTTGGACAATCTGAACTCTCCTGGGAAAGTGTCGGTTTTTTGAAAAATTGACAAAAGCCTCTCTTTAACAGAGAAATTTTGCATGTGCTTAAAATATCGTCTCATCGGCGGAAAATCTTTACGGTTTTTTCAGGACTATCTCCCCGTCTTTTCGTATGTGACAATGGTGTCAAGGTCTCGCTTCGCGGGGCTTCGCCCGACTTCACCTTGTGAAGTGGGCTTGCCCGGCCTTCCTTAGCGAAGTGCGAGCGCGTAGCGCGGAAGCCGACCGCTCATTCTCAAAAGCCCACACGCCCGCGAGACGGGCCGGGAGCGGGAGGCTTCAAGGCGCAAGCGCAGGTATTCCACCCCAGCCTTATCTTTGCAATTGACCTCATCTACCTTGATTGGATAGATTACACCATAATGAAAAAGACTCTCTACACCTATGTTCTGCGCGAAGAGTATCCCCCGCTGCTCATTTGCATGGCCGGGACCGTCTTTGTGCTCATTACGGGGCAGCTTATCAAGCTCATGCGTATTCTATTCGCCTCTTCGTGCAGCGTGAAAGACATTATTGAGCTAATCCTTTTCGCCATGCCGAGGCTCATTTTGTATGCGGCCCCGATGGCGGCCCTGCTGGGGGTTATGCTTGCTTTCGTGCGCCTGAACAGCGACAATGAACTGGTTGCCTTCCGGGCGGCGGGAACCGGTTTTCTCGGTTTTCTGCCCCCAGTGCTCGGAGTGCTCCTCCTTGTAACCATACTCGCGTTCATAAACTCCTTTTGGGTCCTCCCTGTGGCAAACCGTGCATTCGAGATGAAGCTGAGGTCTCTTGGCCGCTCCTCGATCCCGTCTCTTCTGGAAGAGGGTGTCTTTATTTCTACTATTCCGAAACTGGTCCTGTTTTTAAGATCGGTTGACCGTTCGGACTACACGATCAAGGGAATTTTCATCCAGGATCAGAGACAACCGAATGAAAAAGTCACAATAGCGGCCGAGAACGCCCAGGTCGATATTCCGTCGGACTCTCACGCCATCACTTTCAAGCTTGCAAACGGCATGATAACCCGAGCTGCCAAGGACTTGAAAGATGCGCAGGCCGTCGCGTTCAAAAACTACGATTTCATCATCTCGATGGACGAAATAATGGGGGCGGCAAATAATTCAGCCAAGGATAGAAGTCAAATGCGCCCCGCTGAGCTCTACCATCAGATGAAAAACGCTTCAAGCAACGTAACGTACTTATTCTGGAGTTTTGAGCTGTACCAGAGGATCGCTTTCCCTTCGGCCTGCCTGCTTCTGGGATTGCTTGGACCTCCGCTTGGATCCCTTTTCCGCCAGAGGGGCCGAATGACTGGAATTACGGTCGGGGTGGGAATTTTCCTCACTTATTACGTTTTGCTGTCCGCCGGCAGGACATTCGGCGAAAGTAACCTGATCTCGCCTTTCTTTGCCGTCTGGACTCCTAACCTGCTAAGCGGTGTCCTGGCTGTCTATCTGTGGGCTAAAATGCACAGGGAGACGCCATTTTACTTGGCATGGCTCGGGCGGCCGCTTGCACTTCTACGGCTGGCCGGCTCCAGTGCCCGCAAACATGGGGCGGTCGCGCATTGAAAATAATCCCCCGATATGTCCTTAAACATCTTCTGCCCATCTTTGCGCTGACCACTGTAAGCTTCACCGGGATTTACCTCGTGGTGGATTTTTTCGAGCGGGTGGACCATCTGGTCGATAATCACCTCCCGTTCCGGGAGATTTACATCTACTTTTTATACAAAATTCCCATGATCTTAACCCAGGGCATCCCGATGGCGGCCCTGCTTTCAGCGATCATCGCACTTGGGATGCTGAAGCGGAATCGGGAGTTGATCGCCATGGAGACCGCCGGCATTAATCCCTTTTATTATGTCGGGCCGATCGCATTTGCGGCGCTCGCGCTTTCGGTAGTCCATTTTTGCGTGGCGGAATTCGCCGCGCGCCCCTGCACACAGAGAGTGGAAGAAATCTGGGCGGTCGGCGTAGAACACCAAAAGCCGTCGCTCTGGATGAACACGGAAAACATTTGGTTACGCAATGAGAATACCATTTACCAGATCCGGCTCTACGACCCTGGGAAAAATGTCATGCAGTCAACGTCTATATTTTTTCTGGATCCCGGCTTCCACTTGATCCAGAGGGTGGACGCGCGGCGTATATCCTGGACCAATCCGGGGTGGCTTGCCGAGGACGGCCTCATCATAACCTTCCGCGACGGAAATAAGGACCAGCAGTGGTTCGAGCAAAAACAGCTCGATTTAAAAGTTACACCAGGTGACTTCAAGGCAGGCGAAGCCGTTCCGCGGTACCTTAGCTGGACAGAGCTGAACCGCTACGTGGGAAAAATAGAGGCGGAGGGATTCAGCTCGACCCCTTACAGAGTTGATCTGCAATTGCGGCTTGCAGCGCCCTTTGCCACACTTATCCTGACTTTGCTGGGGACGCTTGTAGCTATGAGGCAGGGGATCCACGAAGGAATCGCAGCCGGTGTCGGCATTTCGCTTGTTATAGCTTTGGCTTACTTTGTCATATCAAACCTCGGAAGCTCGCTCGCCTTCGCCGGTTCTCTGCCGCCTTTTCTGGGGGTATGGGCTGGAAACGTAATTTTTTCTGCTATATTATGCTATTTCTGGATCAGGGGGTCGGCCTAAGCAATGTCCACTTAATGGCATGAGCAGGGATCGGGGTTATCCCCGTCCCCGCTTTGCCATAGCGATTTGGGTCCGGCTCGGATCACGCCCCGCCTTTGCCGGCGCCAGCCAGGATGGTAGTCCCGGGCAAAGGGGTGAAAACTCTTTGTGCGAGTTCCTGGTCCAGCAGATAGAGACCCCCACCCTCGCTGCCAACCATCTTCAGTTTCTGCACGATACTGTCTGCGCTGGTTTCTTCCTCGACCTGTTCCGATACAAACCACTGGAGGAGAGTGCTTGTCGCATGGTCTTTTTGTT
>Ga0209517_10004131_pt1 | contig 19265 bp, 14 predicted proteins | sample PeaSoiMetSII2010_FD_187695 | JGI IMG/M metagenome (GOLD analysis project Ga0209517, IMG submission 187695) | Peat soil microbial communities from Weissenstadt, Germany - SII-2010 (SPAdes) (version 2) | ecosystem: Environmental > Terrestrial > Soil > Wetlands > Peat | place: Germany...
AAACTCCAGGAATTGCGTCACGCTTTCTTTCCAAAGCTTGGCGTTCCAGACGATGGGTTTCATGCGCCCATGCTAAGTCATACGAAGGAGAATTGCAAGAGCTACATAACATAGTAATATTAGCTAGCTGCTGCGTTTGTGGCCGCTCGCTGTTTAGGCGATGACGTCTCACATCTTCGAGCCGTTGTCGCACGTGGGGCAGGTGTCTTAGGTTGGCAGGACTAACACCTTTTAGCCACAGGCAATATCGTCGAATGCCGTTGATGAATTCTACGGACCCGTAAATCTGCTTGAATAAGTCTCGCGCTCCTGGTTCAACAGCGAGGAAAGTGTCGCGCTCTCCCGCGGCGAATAATAAAGCGCCGCCGTCGTTCGGCATACTACCGAACCGAATCTCAGGCACGGTGCAGAGGGGCCGGGTTCTAGAAGTTATCACGAGACTTTCGTCGGCATCGATTAGGTAGGGGCCGATTCGGGTCACACGTCGTTCAAGGGCATCACTGTCGGGAGTTTCGTATTCGAAGATTCGCTTGGGCTGGACGTCCTGCGTTGAAAAGCCGATGATAACGCAGAATACAGCCGCTTGATGCGGTGCTTCGTTTTGCCACTTGAACGTTCGATGGGGGAAGAAAATTTGCGTCCTTTGCGAACGTAAATGCGTCCAGAGTACGCCTATTTGTTCGCCTTGGGTGATTGAGTTAGTTGCGACAAATGCGACTCGGACTCGAGAACCCTCCATCATCTGCGCCGCTTTCACAAACCAACAGGTTACGTAATCCAATACCCCCGCGCCACGAATCTGTGCCCACACTCGCTGTTGGTCACGATTCTGCGATGCGTTTCGGTTTGCTTTAGCAACGAACGGGGGGTTCCCAAAGATAAACAATCGACCCGTCGAAATGTCTTCAGGTGCGAATAGGGTGCGCCAATCAAGTTCTAAGGCATTACACCGGAGAATACGCGCTGATCTAGTCAATGGGAGTCGGGAAAGCGACCGTCCAAACGTATCGCTTACCTCCTGGTTCATTTGATGGTCGGTTATCCATGTAGCGACCTCTGCAATCGCCGCCGGGTTTTCCTCGATCTCGATCCCCGTCAATTGATTGACATCTACTTTACAGAGGATCGTCAGGTCCGACACCCCTTGGGGGTCAAGTTCCGTTGTTCTTTGAATCGCTTTGAGCTCAAGTCTGCGAAGCTCGCGATAGGCGATAACCAAAAAATTGCCACAGCCGCAGGCCGGGTCGAAAAGCTTGATAGTTGCCAGTTTGTCACTAAAAGTGCGAAGTGCTCTCAAGTCGTGCCGGATTCTTTCGAACTCCTCATGTAACGAATCTAGAAATAGTCCATGCAGCACCTTCAGAATGTTTTTTTCTGACGTATAGTGCGCACCGAGTGCATGTCGTTTAACGGGATCACGACTCATTACGGCTTGGAACATAGAACCGAATACGGCCGGGGAAACTTTGCTCCAATCAAATTCGAGGCACGCCAACAGAAGGTTGCGGCTTTCTTGATCGAAAGTAGGTATGGGCAAGCCCTCTCGAAACAACCCCCCGTTTACGTGTGGAAAACCTTGAAGTTCCTCGTCCAAGTTCGCGGGTCGCTCGTCCTGTGGGGTGTTCAGTATTTGGAACAGATAAGAAAGTAACGCTCCCAGGTCAGAACCATCCGGTCTGGACCGCTCAACTATTTGAAAATGGAATTGGTCGCGGTTTCGGAAGATTCCAGTATCGTCCGCGAACAAGCAATAGACGATCCGCACCAGAAAAATCTCCAAATCGTGACCGCGAAAACCTGAATCGTAAAGACGGTCGTGAAGTGCCCCTATCTTATTAGCGGCGCGTACGTTGGCGGGATCGCCTTCTGGGAAAGCACGTCGCTGATATCCTGTAATAAAGCCGAATAGTTGAAGTCGTTGCGAGAGATGCCGCAATAGGAAATCGTGGGGTTGGTCGGTTTCCAAGTCATGTAAGCGGAATCGCTTAAAGTCAGAGACGAGGACGTAACGCGGCAGTTTATCTTCTTCAATTCCCGGGAAATAATCGATAGCTTGTGCGTAAGCTCGATCGAGGTTCTCGCCTTCTGACTTGTGTTCAACAATGAGAACTCCCGGCCAAAACAGGTCTATGGAACCGCGCCGATTCCCAAGCATTCGGACTGGCTCTTCGAAAGTGGCGACCCGACGCCGAGAGACGTCAAAGACTTGAAAGAAGTCGTTCCAGAACGACTGGGCGTCCGCTGCTTCGCGGCTAGCGTCGGCCCATTCGCGTGAAAAGCGTTCGGCGCGAGTGCGCAACTCCGATTGAGTCAATGCCATGCGCGAGAGAGTATCGCGGCTTTGCGGAATTGTACAGCACGCATTTTAGGTGGTGGCCAATACTTGAGGCCTCACCTTGCAATGGCCTTGCACCCGCCTGCCGACAAGTCCTGCTTTCTAAACGCCTACCCGGCCTGGATCGCTTGGTAACATAGCAAGCGCCTGCTTGCTCGGCTATTTATGGTTTGACGGGTGCGGCCGGCTGGCGCAGACCTCCGACTCTTGAGGTCTGCGATGTCCCGAAGGGACACGTTGCTTAGTAAGGCTCAATCCAGCCGATCCATGCGCAGAACGGATGCGTCTTGCAGGAAATAAAACCTCCAGCTTGACCACGGCCAGTCTCCGGGCGAACTCACCAGCCCGCGCTTCACCGGGTTGTTATGCATGTAGTTCAATTTCTCCCGGCACTTTGCTTCACTGTACACATCGAAGGGGTGAAAGCGCCGGTTCCAGAGCCGGAAGTGCGACTCGTCATGGACCGTGGGCGGCAAGCGCAGGCGAGCCAGCATTTTCTGGCACCATGAATACTGCTGGTTTTCACGAAGCGTCTTGAGGATGCGTCTGGCCGTTTCCTCTTTGAGTTCTTTGATGACCACGGGAGTAGATTCGGCGGGCTGGGGTTCGAGCAGCAAATGGAAGTGCTCCGGCATCAGGACCCAGCCAATGAGCAGGCAGTGCATCTTCTGCCGGACTTCCTCGAGGCGCTCGACGAAGCACTGACAGAAGCGGGGAGAGCGAAAGATCTGCGCGCGGCGGTAAGTACTGCTAGTGATGAACTGCAGTTCGCCCGGACTGTAAGTGCGATGGTAGATCGGCATATCGCCGCACAGTATAGCGGCGACGCTACCACGAGGGAAGGCAATTCGGTGTCCCTTCGGGACATCGCAGACCCCAAACGTCTGGGGTCTGCGCCAGCCTGTCGTTTCCGTTTGCATTTTCTGCTTGACAAGTCGAGGCTGGCTTGATAGCCTATAATTGTGGTCATGATGTGGACATATTGTCGTAGGCGAGGCCCAGGGGGCGATGTGGCGCGTGGTAAGGCGTGAATGTTCCAGCGCGAGGGGAACCCGGGAAATCCAAAAAATGGAAAATAGTGGGAACGAAGCTAAGAAGTACTTGAAAACAAAGGAAAATCGCTTTTTTGAATGCTGCAAATTGGGCGCGTTTTGGGCGAAAATTGGCACATATCGGACGCTAAAAGGAGCAAAAACCGCGCGACTTGCGCAAAACGAACCGAAGCTCCGCCGCGGAAACGGAGGACTAACAACGACATATTGTCGGCTAGTACGGTCGGTTCGCGAACCGCTCCTGCACCCCGTCCGGCCGCGGCGCCTTATCGACGGATTGGGGACTGCGAGTGTACGCTTGCAACCCTCGCCGTCTTCTGTCACGATGACTTCCCCATATGCGTTGGCAAATCTGTGAGGTGGATGGAGACGCGGTCGCAAGCTTGAGCCGCGACTTGAACGTCCCGGGGATTATCGCCCGGCTCCTGATCCTGCGAGGAGTCAGCGATCCGGAGTCGGCTCGGCGATTCCTCAATCCTGGGCTCGATCAGCTTCACAATCCCTTCCTGCTGGCCGACATGAAAACCGCCGTAGAGCGCCTGCGCCGTGCTCTGGCTCAGAAAGAGAAAATCTTGATTTATGGCGACTACGACGTGGATGGAACCATGGCCGTGGTCATCCTGCTGGCCGCGCTGCGGAGACTCGGAGGGGACGTTGAGGCATACGTCCCGCATCGCATGAGCGATGGGTATGGAATGCGCCCGGCAGTCCTTGAGGAGGCTGCGGCCAAAGGTGTCCGAGTCGTAGTCAGTGTAGACACGGGTATCCGCGAACACGCAGCGCTTATTCGGGCGCGTGATCTAGGTCTGGACTGTATTGTCACGGATCATCATCTGCCGGACGAGCACCTCCCTCCTGCCTGTGCCATCCTGAACCCGCAAAGGGTGGACTCCGGCTACCCCGAGAAGATCCTGGCCGGCGTGGGCGTCGCGTTCAAGCTGGTGCAAGCGCTTTTGGGCGAGAGGCTCTCCGGACGGCTTCTCCAGTCTTACCTGAAAGTTGTGGCGATCGGGACTATTGCCGACGTCGTCCCTTTGCTTGGCGAGAATCGGGTGATTGCGCGTCTTGGGTTGGAAGCTCTCCGCCAACCCTCGCAGGCCGGTTTGCAAGCGTTGCTCGAGGTTTCCGGGCTCGACCGCTGCAGCATTTCGGCCGGGGACCTGGCATTCCGCCTGGCGCCACGCCTGAACGCGGCAGGTCGCATGGAGGATGCACGAGCGGTCATTGACCTCTTCACTTGCCCGGACCTGGAGAAGGCGCGGGAGATAGCCCGGCGCCTGGATGGGTTCAACCGCGACCGGCAGCGAACTGAAGAGGGGATTCTGCGCGAGATTGCGGAGGTTATGGATCGCCACCCTGAGAAGCGGGATCGCTACTCCCTGGTATTGGCGGGCGATGAATGGCACCGGGGGGTCATCGGGATTGTGGCGCAGCGCGCGGTGGAGCGATACCACCGCCCGGCGTTGGTGCTCAGTGTAAAGGACGGGTTGGGGGTCGGCTCCGGGAGATCGATACGAGCCTTTCACCTTCTCGATGCACTGACCGCTATGCAGGAACTGTTTGTGCGTTATGGCGGCCATGCCCGGGCGGCGGGTTTCGCCTTGCCCGCGGATAGGATCGCCGAGCTCGAAACGCGTTTCGAGCAATATGCTCGAGAGGTGCTGCGGCCGGCCGATCTCGAGCCAACCCTGCGCGTGGATGCAGAGGTGAGCGGGCACGAAATCGATTGGACTCTCTACGAGGCTCTCGAGACGCTGGCGCCCTTCGGTTGCGGCAATCCCACGCCTGTCCTGGCGACGCGCGAGCTGCGGTTGGTGTTCGGACCTCGAATCCTGCAAGAGAAGCATCTAAAATTACGGGTGGCGCGCGGGCCGAGATCTTTTGACGCCATTGGGTGGGGAATGGCGGAACGGGCCGCCGCGCTGGTTGCGGGGCAAACGCTCGACCTGGCTTTCACCTTGGATCAGAATGTGTTTCAGGACGTGACGACGCTACAATTGGTGGTGAGTGAAATCGGCGAATGAACGGCCCCGGACAACGCGCAACCCGGCATAGAGATTTGATGACCTGGCTCGTGGCCGGCGCCCTTACCATCACCGCTGCGGCGGTGACCGGGACCTACTGGCTTCGAACCCGCCACAAAGAAAAACCGGTCGTTCTGCCGCAGAATGTCCCCGTCGACATTCACCAACAGCTCTCCGGATATACCGTCACCCACTCGGACGGTAACCGGCGCGTATACACGATTCATGCGGCGAGGACGGTGTCCTTCAAACAGGGGGGACAGACAGTCCTGGAGGACGTGTTGGTGGAGTTGTTCGGCAAAACGGGCAATCGTCGCGACCTCCTGCGCACACAACAATGCCAGTACAACAGTCAGAATGGCGATTTGTTCAGCTCCGGCCCTGTGCACATTGAGCTCAATTCTGAGGCGGAGAATACCAGGGCTTCGGGCTCAAAAGGCAGCCGCACAGTCTACCTGGACACTTCGAAGGTCTCTTATCAACACGAAAAGTCGCTGGTAACCAGCGACGAAGTTGTGCACTTCCGTGTCGGGGCAGCATCCGGATCATCTCAGGGGATGGTCTACGCCACGAAAGACGGTTCATTGGATCTCAAAAAAGACGTGGCCATGGAACTACAACCTCGCGAGGGTCGTGCCTCGGGTCCTCCTTTGGAGCTTACCGCCAGCCACCTTCGATATGAGAAACCCGACAGGGAGATAACCCTCTGGGGACCCGTCCGGGTAACGCAAGGTGACCAGAAAGTGTCCGCGGAAGGTGGCAAAGTGTTTCTGAACGAAGCGAATCGGGTCACTCGAGCAGAGATGCAAGGAAGTGTCAGAGCCTCGGAAGCGTCGCCCCTGAGGCAGGCGGAACTCTCGGCGGATCGCGCGCAGGGCGAGTTCGACCCGGCCAGAAGGGCCCTGCGTCATCTGACGGCAGAAGGCAATGTGACTGGGCTATCTCGCGATAAGGGAAGCACAAGTCACTTGAGCGCCGAACGGGTCGACCTGGATCTTGCCGGAGCTCCCGCAAGGTTCCAAAGCGGGGATGCCTCGAAAAATGTGCAACTTGTGGTTGAATCCTCGCCTACTTTGCGCCAGGGCATGGCGGCAAAACCGGCGACCACGGAAAGAAAGTCGCTTACCGCGGCAGAACTGAAGTTCAGCTTTCGGCCGAACGGCAAGAGTTTGAAGGATGCCCAGACGGTCGGCAGTGGCAAACTCGTAATCGACCCATCGGATCCCAAGGCGGGGCAGCGCATCATAACCGCCGGACAGTTCCTGATGACTTTCACCGCGCTCAGCAACCTGGAAACGCTGCGCGGCCTGAAACCGACCCATATTGTCTTCGAGCCTCCCCAAGCCGCCCCGCCTGGCAGCGTTGCCCAAGAGAGCACCGCGGATCAATTACTTGCCACATTTGACGAGGCGACACACGCCCTCAAGGAGGTTATCCAGTCAGGGAATTACACCTTCCGTGACGGCGACCGCAACGCCAGTGCGGAGCAGTCCGTTTACGTGGCAGCCGAGCAGGGTGTGACGCTGACAGGTCATCCCCGCCTGTGGGACGCCGAGAGCCGAGCGAAATGCGAACGCCTTCGTTTTGATCTCGCCACCGACACCGCGGAGGGAAACGGCAAGGTCGAGAGCACTCACCTCGCAAGTGGGGATCAGACAGCGAACGGGCAACCCGCAGACCCAACAAACGTCTTGGCGGACCGCATGGTGGCCGAGCGGCGCGGCCAAGTCGTGCATTACGAGGGACACGTGCGTGCCTGGCGCGGAGCGGATGTCGTGGAATCCACCAGCCTGGACGTTTACCGGATGGGGAGGCGGATGAGCTCCGGCGCCCGGGTGTTGACCTCCCACCTCCAACCGGCATCCTCTGGGTCCGAAACGCCGCCCTCCACGGGAACCGCCCGGCGCGAAACGCGCCCGCTTTCTGTACGCGCCGATTCCCTGGAGGCTTTCGACGAGGGCAGCAAAGCGACTTACCGTGGTCACGTGAAGCTCCAGACAGGCGAGACCACCATGGAAGGCGACAAGATGGATGTTTATTTCTCCCGCATCGGGACGGATCAAAACTCTGAGGTGGATCGTGCCAATGCTGAGGGACACGTCGTGGTTGTCCAACCGGGTAGACGAGCCACGGCCGAGCACGGGCAGTACTCCGCCAGTACGGGGCAAATTGTTCTCATCGGGGGACCACCCAGTATCCGTGACGATAAGAAGGGCTTCACGACCGGCCGACGTTTGACACTCTTTGTCCACGATGATAGGCTTCTTGTGGAGGGAGGTGATGGGACACCCTCTTTATCGCAGCACCGCGTCGCGCCTTGAGCGACCATGCAGATTCTCTCTACAGTTGAGCTGACGAAATCGTACAAGGGACGCAAGGTCGTTGATAATATTAGCCTGAGGATTACTCAGGGAGAGGTGGTAGGGCTGCTCGGGCCGAATGGAGCGGGTAAGACCACGACTTTTTATATCATCGTCGGCCTTACCAGCCCGGATTCCGGTCAAGTGATGCTCGACGGAGCGGACATTACGGGCTATCCCATGTACGTCCGGGCGAGAAACGGGATCAGCTACCTGCCGCAAGAGCCGTCCATATTCCGGAAACTCACTGTGGAAGAGAACATCATGGCAGTTCTTGAGACCTTGCCGCTAACTTCACACCAGCGTCGCGAGCGCCTGGAAGAGTTGGTCGAGGACTTAGGGTTGCAGCAGGTGAGGCGAAGCGAAGGGTACATGCTGTCAGGAGGGGAGCGAAGGCGTGTGGAGATCGCCAGGTCTTTGGTGATTTCACCCTCCTTCATACTTCTGGACGAACCGTTCTCGGGCATCGACCCGCTCACGGTTCAAGATATACAGAAGATTATTGTGCGTTTGAAAGGGACCGGGATCGGTGTTCTGGTGACAGACCACAACGTGCCCTACACCTTGCAGGTGACGGATCGGGCCTATATTATTAATAACGGGCGGATTTTCCGTGCCGGCTCGCCCGAAGAACTTGGCCAGGACGCCGAGGTGCGAAGAGTTTACTTGGGTGATAGTTTCCGGTTGACAATGTAACCGGATCGCGCCAGTCTCTAGTGCAGGACAAGTTGTGGGTCAGTTTGGCGCAGCGGCCGCCTAACGCCGCCAAGGAGCGACCCGCAGATGCGGGAACGCTATTACAAGGATCACAGAATCGTATGGGTGGCCCTGCTCCCAGAATCGGACTGAACCTCAAGGTGGCGCAGAAGCAGATTCTGACGCCAGGCTTGGTGCAAATGGTCAGCGTCCTCGCGCTCAATAAGCTTGAGCTGCGGGAGATGATTAACCGGGAGATGGTGGCAAATCCTGTTCTGGAAGAAGTCCCGGAAGACGTCCCGAGCATCGACGAAGTCGACAAGAGGACAGAGACGGAAAGTGCTGAGCACGCGCCACCGGCCGCCGACAATCATGTCGTGGCCCGAAATGGCGACCACCAGGATTCGTTCCAAGAGATTGATTTCGGCTCGTTCTTCGATGATTACCTCGACCCCGGATACCGATCCCCTGAAGCCGAGGTGGTCGAACGGCCCTCCTTCGAGAATTTCCTCTCCCAACCCACTTCCCTGGCTGCTCACCTGGAATGGCAATTGAGCCTTTCGGTCTGCTCGGAATCGGTGCGCGAGGCCGGACACTCCATCATTGGCAATTTGAATGAAGACGGGTACGTAACTGCGCCGCTGGAGGAGATCGCCCAAACCGGCAACCACTCCTTGGCTGACGTCCAGGAAGCCCTAAGCCTGATCCAGGTGTTCGATCCGGTCGGCGTGGCGGCTCGGGACGTGCGTGAATGCCTTTTGACCCAACTGCATACGCTGGCCCCCGATAATACGCTGGCCCAACAAATCGTTTCCAGCTACCTTAAGCAGCTCCAGAACAAGCAGTATCGTGACATCGCCCGCGCCCTTGACCGGCCGGTGAAGACCGTGGAGCGTTGCGTGGAGTTGATCCGCAAGCTCGATCCGCGGCCCGGCCAACGCTATAACAACTCGGCGGCGCGGCTCATCGAGCCGGACGTGGCGTTTGTGAAGGCGGGAGATACCTACCAGGTGGTCATGAACGAAGACGGCCTGCCCCAATTGAGGCTCAGCCACCATTACCGGCGCCTGCTGGGAGAGGACACTACGACGCGCGAGGTGCGCAACTACGTCAAGGAACGATTCACCTCTGCCATTCAACTCATCAAGAACATCGAGCAGCGGAAACAGACGATCGTCAGGGTTTGTGAGGCGATTATTCGCCGCCAAACCGACTTTCTGGATCGAGGTATCGACTACCTTCGTCCCATGATGATCAAAGAAGTCGCCGAGGAAGTGGGCGTTCACCCTTCCACCGTCAGCCGCGCCGTGGCGAGCAAATATGCTTACACGCCGCAGGGCGTTTACGAGTTGCGCTATTTCTTTTCGGAGGCCGTGCAGGGACCTTCGGGTGCGGCGACTTCCTTGATTAATCTGAAGCGGCTGGTCAAGAAGATGATCGAGGAAGAGGACGTTGCGCACCCGCTAACCGACGACCAGATCACGCAGCAGTTGCAGAAAGTTGGATATTGCGTAACCCGCAGGACGGTAGCCAAGTACCGCGAGGATATGCGAATTCCCAGTACCCACCAGCGCAGGGTAAAGGCTTGAACCCCGAATTCGGAAGGTGAAAACCTTGGTCCCGCATAGCAGGCTGCGGAAATAGCGAATCTGTCATGCTGAGCGCAGCGAAGCATCTGCAGTATCTCCCAGAAAACAAGCCAAAGCAGATCCTTCGCCTCGCTCAGGACGACACGCGCGGAGACTCTTTCTGCAGCCTGCCAGCTTCTTCGCCTGTCATTTTCCACAGGAGGTCAGCTCATGAACATTGACTTTACCGGTCGACAAATGGAGGTCGGCGACGATTTGCGCCAGTACATTCAGGCGAGGGTGAGAAAGATTACTCGATTGTTGGGTGATGCGTACGAAATGCATGTCATCCTGACAGCGGAAAAACACCGCCGCCTGGCGGAAATCACTTTGAAAGTGCGCGATCACACTTTGGTGGGCATCGAGGAATCCGGGGATCCGCGAGTCTCGCTGAATGGCGCCTTGACTAAGCTGGAACGCCAGGCCGTCCGCCTGCGGGAGAGAAAGCTGACGCGAAAGCGCCGCCCCAAGCCGACCACCACAGTGGTCCTGAATGTTCTGGGCACAAGCGTGATCGAGCCGGAGGAACGCCGCAGCATCCAGACCGAGAGAGTTCCGATCAAGCCCATGAGCGTCGGTGAAGCAATCGCCGCTCTCGACCAGTCGAAAGCCGGCGCGGTGGTGTTTCGTAACCCCGACACCGAGCGCGTCAACGTTATTTATCACCGCCCCGATGGCAACTTGGGACTAATCGAGCCCGAAGCATAGAGAATGGCAGGTGGGCAGATAGGCAGGTAGGCGGTGGGCAGGTCGGCAGTTAGGCAGATGGGCAGGTCGGGGAGGAGCGGCGCAGCAAACGGACGTATCCATGAGTCGCCTGGTGAAAGATGGAGTGCCTGCGTACCTGCCTAATTGCCCATCTGCCTACCTGCCCATCTGCCCACCTGCCTGCTTTCTGATTTTTCATGGCCGCCACCAAACCGCGGAAACATTTCGTGTTGATCACGGGGATGAGCGGGTCCGGTAAGGCGTCAGTGCTCAAGGCCTTCGAGGACCTCGGCTATCACTGCGTGGATAACCTGCCCATTGATCTGATCGGGCAGTTCGTGGGGCGATGCCAGCAGCGGGCGAGCCGCACAGAGCGTGCGGCCGTGGTGGTGGACATTCGCGAAGGCGCGGCTTTGAGCCAGCTTCCTACCGTCTATCGGGACCTCAGAAATAACTACTCGAACTTATCGCTGGTTTTCCTCGAAGCTTCGGACAAGGCCTTGATCCATCGCTTTGAAGAGACTCGCCGCCCCCACCCCTTGGGGCGCGACCTTCCGGTGCGCGAGGGAATCCGGCTGGAACGCACGCTGCTGAAGCCCATGCGGCAGCTAGCCGACGTCACGATCGATACCACCCGGATGAACGTGCACGAACTGCGAGATCTCATCCAGACGCGCTTCGGCGGACCCTCAGCAGCAAGGGCCATCCTGGTATCCGTGGTTTCGTTCGGATTTCGTTCCGGACTGCCGCTCGACGCGAATCTGGTATTCGACGTCCGTTTTCTGCCCAATCCGAATTTTGTGCCACGCTTGAAAAGCAAAACCGGGCAAGACGCCGCGGTGCAGCGTTTCATGGATTCTTTCCCATCCACCCGGGCCTTCATGAAACATATAATGGACCTGCTTTTCTACCTTCTCCCGAAATACCTTCAAGAAGGCAAAAGCTACCTGACTATTGCGATTGGCTGCACGGGCGGGCGTCACCGCTCTGTCGCCATCGCGGAAAAACTGGGCCGCGCCCTGGCCGAGGAAGGTTATAAGACTCGCGTTTCACACCGCGATATCGGGAATGAGCCGTAGGTAACGTGCGTTAGGGAGCATGCGGGGAGTGCCTTGATGGAAGCTGTCCCCCCGCCGTTAGTGGAAGTTACCCTCTCCCCCTTGGGGGAGAGGGTGGCGCGCGACGGCGCTTCCGTCAGCCGTCGCGCGCCGGGTGAGGGGGTTCGTTTCAGTTGTTCCCGACGACCTGCCATTCAAGAGAGACTTCGTGAATAGTGTCCTTGCCATCGACATCGGCGGTACCCATTTCCGCATCGCTCTGTTCGATCAGTTGGGCCGCCAGTTGGCGATTTCGGAAGGCGCCACTTTGCGTTCCGGCGGTCGCGAGTGGATGCTCGACGAGATCCGCCAGCGCGCTCGAACTCTTCTTGGGCAGGCGGAGCGAAGCGCGGCAGCTTGCGGAATCAGCTTCGGCGGCCCCGTGGACTTCCGACATCAGAAGGTCACCTCGGTCCACTCACCGGGTTGGAATAACTTTTCCTTTGCGGAATGGGTCGATGCGAATCTCGGTCTGCCCTGCATGATTGACAACGACGCGAACGCGGGCGCGCTTGGTGAGTTTCGCTATGGGGCCGGCCGGGGCACGGAAGCGATGGTTTACGTCACGCTGAGCACGGGCATCGGAGCTGGGGTGATCTTGAGCGGGAAAATCCATCGTGGCAAGGACGGCCTCGCGGGGGAATTAGGGCATATTCCCATCTCCGAATCAGGAAACACCTGCTCCTGCGGAGCTCGAGGCTGCCTGGAAAGCCTTAGTTCGGGATGGGCGATAGCAGAGCGGGGCAGAGAGTGGAGGCGGCGCCGCGGAGATTCGCTCGCCTCCCTCGGGGACTCGAGCCGGTCAAGGTCTGAGGGGATCACGGCGAAGGAAATCGCTCAGGCAGCCTCTCAGGGCGATCCGGCAGACCTTGAGATCATGCGCGAAGCGGCTCGGCATCTCGCTCGCGGGCTTTTGACGGTTATCCGGATACTCAACCCGGACCGGATTATCCTGGGTGGTGGACTGACTCAGGCCGGGCCGGTCCTGCTCGATCCGCTGCGCGAGTCCTTATCAGCGCTAGCCTCGCCTACCATCGTGTATTCAACTGAAATCGTCACTGCGCAACTGGGCGCCTACTCGCCTCTTTACGGAGCTGCTGCCATGGCGGTCGACCTCATGGGTCAGTAGTGTAGCGGAAGCCTGTCATCCTGAGCGCAGCGAAGGATCCCTGCAGTTCTTGGCTGGCTTAGAACCGTTCCTCACTGCAGAGATCCTTCGCTGCTATGAAAATGGCGGAAGCTTTTGTTGAAAATACAGGAGTTACCTCCAAAGAGCCATTTTCATGCACAGTGGTGAGCCGAAGGATCATGAAGTCTGCGCTCAGGATGACAGCCGTTGCCGGGTGGTGTCTCAGACTGAATTCGTAGCGGCGAGTTTGCCTCGCCCAATGTCGGCGTGAAGCCGCCTCTACATCAGACTGAGACACAACCTGTTGCTACGTGGCGAGATTGACTCGCCGCCACACCGCCCGGCCAGCCACCTGTAACCTGCCATCAACCCCCAACGTCCATATGCGTGACTGCTGGTTCCGCCAGGGCTCGGGATCGGCGAGACGAAAAGGGCAGGGAACTCACGGAACCAGAAAAGTGCGGCCCAACCCGCATTGATACAGGCGGGGGGCGAGGAGGATTCCAATGCGCGGAACTAAACTACTCTATGCGGCGTTGATGCTGGCCATCGCGGCCCAGGTGGGCTTCGCCAAGAAACAAACAGACTCGTCGGCACAGATCACGGCGAAGATTGAGGACAAGCTTTATCACGCTCAGGTTTTCAAGCACGGCAACGTTCAGGTCACCGTGAATAACGGAGTGGCCACGCTTAACGGAACAGTGGATTCCGTCGGCTACAAGATGGATGCCGAGCGCGCGGCGCGCAAGGTGGATGGCGTGTTGGTGGTCGATAACATCACCGTCCATGCCGACGATGTAACCCCGCGCCAGATCGCAGAGCAGGCGCGGAAAGACGTCGTGACGTATTACGCTTACACGGTTTTCGACAACATTAACTTGCAGCTTCAGGACGGCCGCTTGGTGGTGAGCGGCCAGGTCACTCAACCTTTCAAGAAGTCGGATATCGGCAACTTCCTCGCGCACATCAAGGGAGTGACTGAGCTCGATGACAACCTCGAGGTGCTCCCGACCTCCCAGTTCGACGATCGCTTGCGCCTGGCCGTGGCGCGGGCAATCTACAGAGATCCGTTCTTCGTTCATTACGCCGATCAGGCATTGCCGCCCATTCACATAGTCGTGAAGAACGGCAACGTGACCCTGGAAGGTGTAGTCGCAAACCAGTTGGACCGCGCCAAGGCTGATGCCGACGCGCGTCTGGCGGCCACCTACTTCAACTTCACGGATAATCTGAGGCTCGACAAAGCGTAAGCAGCGTGCGGCCCGCCCTGTCCTCTGGAGGCGACGCCATTCCAGAGGACAGGCGGGCTTTGGAGTGGGGCAGTTTCAGGTGTAAGATGTAAAGGGAGTGACGAATTATGCAGACGGTTAAGGACCTTTCAGTCGAGGAGTTGAAGGCGCTTATCGGTGAGGTAGTCGAGGAAAAGTTCCGCGAGATTCTGACTGATCCCGACGCGGGAATAGCACTCCGACCAGAAATTCGAGAACGCCTTCTGCGGGATCTCGAGGAGCCTCAGACCGCGGGTGAAAACATCCCCGTGACCGAAGTGGCCCACCGCCGCGGCCTGGAATGAGGCCGCCCGCGGCGGAAACGGCCAAAGCGAGTTCTAATAGGCTAGTGCTCGATCTCTACGATGCTGTCAGAGGGAATGGTGTAGGAATTCGAGCGCAGCAGGACGCGTTTGTACTTGCTTCGTTTGTCAGTGGGGAGATAGAAGATCACCTCGAGATTGGGCTGCGCGGCGAGGTACTTGCGCGTGCCGTCGACTCCCATCACAAAACATCCCGCCGAACGTCCGTCGGTGTCGGTGCCGGTAGCGGCCAGCACCGCGGCAGAGAGTACGCCCTGGACCGGCCAACCCGTATGCGGATTCATAATATGGCAATAGTTCTTGCCTTCAATCTCAAAGAACCTTTCGTAACTCCCGGAAGTTGACAGCGAATAATTCTGAAGATGGATGACATCCGCGGGCTTGTGCGCGTCATAGGGATCGCGCAGGGTGATCTTCCAACCGTGCGCGCCCGGAGGCGAGCCGAGGGCGTAGATGCTGCTTGTACCGCTCGAGACCAGCGCGGAAGTGATCCCGTTCGAGCGGAGAATATCCACGGCGCGATCCACCGCGTAGCCCTTGGCGATTCCGCCCAGGTCGATTTCAACTCCGCTTTCGTCAAATTGGATGGTGCGCCGTTCGGGATCCAGTTTCAGATGCCGGTACCCGACCCGCTTGAGCACTTGATTGATCTCAGCGGGCGTGGGCAGGCGGCCCCGGCCACGGAAAAAGCCCCAGGACTTCATGAGCGGACCGACGGTGATGTCAAACGCGCCGCCCGTCTGTTCGCTGCGCTGGACGCAGATTTCGAGCAGGTGAAACAGCCCGGGCTCGACGATCACGGGATGGCTTGCAGCCTCGCGGTTGATTACGGAAAGTTCGCTCTCGGGCTTGTAGTTGCTCATCTGCTCGTCCAGCCGGTCGACTTCCTCGAACACCTGCTCGACGACTTCCGATAGGAAAGTCCGGTCGCGCCCGTAAACAGCTACCGTGAAGATGGTGCCCATGCTTTCGTGCGAGGCCTCGTAGCGGACTGGGGTCTCAGACGCAGTGACGAGTGGCGAGTGACAAGTGACGAGCAGAAGGATAGTAAATAGTGAATGGTTAATAGTGAATAGTGAATTGCGAAGATAGGTCATACAAGGACAGCAGTCAGGATTCAGGAGTCAGGTCAATAACACCAATTCGTCATTCCCGCGAAAGCGGGAATCCATTGGCTTCGATGCGCGGACCGCAGCCGGAGAACGTGCGAGAAAATCGGCCTCGTGTCATCCTGAGCGAGGCGAAGGATCCCCGCAGTTTCATGCCGTTCAGTGAATTGCGAACAACTGCAGAGATCCTTCGCTCCGCTCAGGATGACACGTCATCGGTTGTTCTTCTGACTCCTGAATCCTGACTCCTGAATCCTGAATCCTAACTCTTGATTCCTGGCTCCTGCTTATTCGGCCAAAACACTTTCTGGCCGGTTTCAACAGCGCGGTTACCATAAATGACGCCCTGTGCGTCGGCCACGCCGATTTCGAGCGGAGCGATGACCGGCTTTCCATCCCGGATGGTGGCAAAGAAATTCGACATCTCGCTCCACCATGGGTCATGGGCTTCCTCATACTTATAGATTCCCATCGACGCCAGCCAGCGTTTGGCGTAGAGCATTTCGCGGTCGACGAAGCCCGTGGACTGATTCGCGGTGCGGTCCGGGAAGATGGGGATGCCTTCCTGAATTGCAGCCTTCGAGACCGTCGCGCCGGCCCACCAGTTCTCCTTCAAACCGCTATTCGAGACTCTCACCACCGGTTCACGATAGAAGAGTCCCTTGCCAAGCGTAATCACGAGAGTGCCGCGATCGCCCATGATTTCTTCCTGGAACTGGAAGTGTTCGTTGAAGAGGATGCCGCTCCACAGGAACTTCTGGCCGCCTGGGTATTCGTAAATCGCCTGGATATTATCGCAGACTTCACGCCCGTCCTTCCAGTAGTCGATTCCGCCCGTTGCAGTTACTGAAATGGGATCCGCTCCGAAGGCCCAGTTCGCCACATCCAACTGGTGCGAGCAAAGTTCGGCAAATAACCCGCCCGAATATTCCTTGTACATTCGCCAGTTGATCAGGCGCTCGAATTTGGGGTCGGGCACCGGCCGCCGCCAATTGCTGTTGCGATGCCAGTTGGCGCGCACGAACAGCACCTTGCCCAGGGCTCCTTTGTGAACCATCTCCATAGCTACCTGGTAAAGATCACTGGAGCGGCGTTGCAGACCGACCTGCAGCGCTTGTTTCGGATGCTCTTCGGCCGCCTTGCGAATCTGCCCTTCTTCGTCCTCCTTGAAGTACATGGTCTTCTCGACGAAGACGTGCTTGCCGGCGCTCATCGCGTCCACCACCATCTGGGTGTGGAGGTTGAGCGGCGTCACCACCATGACGGCATCGAGATCCTTCCTCTCGAGCATCTTGTGGTAGTCGTCGTAGGTCTGCGGGTTCGATCCGATTGTCTCCACACCCTTCTTGAGATTGGGAGGGTAAATGTCGCAGGTGGCGATGCACCGGCCTTCGGGAATGGTGGCCAGAAATTTCAGTAGCGTACATCCCTCGGTTCCCGTGCCAATCATCGCGTAGTTGACGACACTGTTGGGGCTGGGACTCGCCAGAATGGCGGGCGCTCCGCCGCTGGGGAGCGCGGAAGCCGCAGCCACCGCGGCCGCCGTCTTCAAAAAATCGCGGCGGCTTACATCTTGGTCTTTCTCCATGGTCAAAGCTCCTGTCTAAAACGCTATACCTGCCGGGAATATTCTACACTCACGACGGACAGATTGCACCTGCGTTATACTGAGCAAGGAGGCCGACTGGGATAAGTTGAAGCGCTGGACAAAGTTCGTTGCCTCGAACCTTCTGGGGCTCGCCGCCTTGGTCCCTGTCGCGTTTGCCCAGAGTTCTTCTTCCTCTCCCCCCTCGGACGCGGTCACCGTCGAGAGCCTGAAGTTTACGCAGGCCTACGGCGCCATCCAGGAGAACTTTGCGGACCCCGTTGATCCCGATAGCGCGGTCCTGGATGGCGGCGTCCGGGGCATGCTCTCCGCTCTCGATCCCTTCTGTTCCTTCTTCGACAAAGATCAATTCGAACTGCTGAAGCAGCAAACGCGTGGCGAAGCGCTGGGTTTTGGTTCCATTCTTTACGTGACGCCCGGGAAGCTACTGGTGCTGCAGACGGCCCAAGGGTCTCCCTCGGAGCGCGCGGGACTGGGTCCTGGGGATGAAATCGTGGAGATCAATGGTACGCGCGTCAACCAGATCGACTTTCAGTCCCTGGTTGAGTTGCTGCGGCGTTCCCGCTCGCATCCCGTCCGCCTGGGGGTCATTCACCCAGGCAGGTACGTCTCGCAGGATTACGATCTGAAGCCAGCGGAAGTGGCCTTGCCGAGCGTGGACAAGTCGTTTTTGCTTTCGCCCGGAATCGGGTATGTCCACTTGAGCGGATTCGAGCAGAAGACTCCGCAGGAGGTCTCGGATGCCGTGGGCAAGCTCGAGACGCCGCCCCTTCAGGGCCTTGTGCTCGACTTGCGCGATAACCACGGCGGCGTGGTGGACGCCGCGATTGGCGTCGCCAGCCTCTTCCTGAAGCCCGATGCCCTGGTGATGACCATGCGCGGCAGGGCGTCGCCGGAAAAGGCTTACCGCACGTCTGCAGCCCCAAAGCGGTTCGACATGCCGGTCATCGTCCTGGTGAACGGTGATACGGCCAGCGCCGCCGAAGTGCTCGCCGCGGCGCTTCAAGAGCACGACCGGGCCGTGATCGCCGGGGGGCCAACCTACGGAAAAGGCGTAGTGCAATCCGTAGCCTCCCTGAGCGAGGATACCGGCCTGGCGCTGACGACAGCTCAATACTTCACCCCCAGCGGCCGATCCCTGCAACGGCCGATTCCGGGAACTGCCCTGGCTTCGCCGGGCAAAGAACTCGACCCGGCTTCGACCTCCAGCCACTTCGCTACCGATGACGGCAGGCCACTCTCGCCGGGAGGCGGTATTGCCCCCGACATCGATCTGCCTCCCCGCCCTCTCGATCCGTGGGCTAGTTTCCTGAACCAGTCTGGAGCCTTCACGGACTACGCTTCCGAGTACTTGACGCTCCATGGGCGTGCCAATAAAACCTTCGAGCCGGACGACGCCATGCTCAGCGATTTTAAGGACTACCTCACCCGGCGAGGCATCCGCACTCCGGGGGAATTCTGGGATGGCGATCAGAATTACCTGAAGCTCCGAATCAAGGTCGAACTTCTTAACCTGGTCTACGGCCTTTCCAGCGGCGAGGAAGCGGAAACCAAAGGCGACCAGCAAGTTCAAAGCGCCGCACGCTTGTTCGCCAGAATCCCCGAAATTCTGAAGGGACCGCGGTCCAGCAAGTAGCGTTGGATCGTCGCGGTCCTATGTTTTCATAGACATTCTTGTCCGCGGAGGTGGCGCAGGCACTCTTGCCTCTGCCCGGCGGCGTTAGGCGAGGTTGTCGATGCGAGCGGAAAGCCGATGCGTGGGGTGGAAGTTCATTACCCTCAGGAATTGATGCCGTGCGCGAGTGCAAGTCCGTGATGGAATGTGGAGGTTGGTGAGACGACGTAGGGGCGGTTCGCGAACCGCCCCTACTGTGATGGAAGGCATCTTGGTTGGGAAGTAACCCCTCACCCGGCTCGCGACGGCTGATGA
>Ga0209517_10004133_pt1 | contig 19264 bp, 12 predicted proteins | sample PeaSoiMetSII2010_FD_187695 | JGI IMG/M metagenome (GOLD analysis project Ga0209517, IMG submission 187695) | Peat soil microbial communities from Weissenstadt, Germany - SII-2010 (SPAdes) (version 2) | ecosystem: Environmental > Terrestrial > Soil > Wetlands > Peat | place: Germany...
CTGGATCGTCGCTCGCCATGTAGCGCTCCAGCCGGTGAGGTTTCAAGCCCGCCTGTCTCCTAGTACTCCAGACCTGCTCTTAGATTAGTAGCCGCCAGCCACCGCTGCCAGACCTTGCCACTTGATCATCGCGACCTTGACGGCGTCGTTCACTACGAGGCACGCGAACATCGCATAGCCGAAGATCGCGAGCGTCTGCGACCAAGGTAATGGCATCAGTCCCGGAAGACCCACGCGCGTCAGAACTGTGCCTGCAAACGCATCCGCCGCCAGTGCCGCTACGAGAGTCTTGCTGGGCATCGTCGTCCAAAACCAGCGCCGTTCGCGCGCGGAGACGATGGAGAACACGGCCAAATAGAGCAGCGTCAGGAAGCTGAAGGTATAGAGGCCGTTGTTGTTGGTCGCCAGACCGAAGCGTGACCAGCAGACGAGCAAGAGGAGAAGCGCTTCCACGATCATCGCGATGCCCAAAACTACGGACACGGTTATGAAGCGCCCGATGTTCCACGTCTCTGGTTTCCTGGACGGCCGTACGTGGTCAGTGGCCAGCGCGATCTTAGCGAAGTCGGTCATAAAGGTCAGCAACAGCATCGCAAAAGCGGAGACAACGAATTTTCCGGTCACCACGTACGCGATGGCCACGAAGGCCGCTTTCAGGATCGTCCTGCTGACTTTGTTGATAATCCATGTCAGGATGCGCTGGTAGATCGTCCGCCCCTGCTCGACCAGCGCCACGATGTTCGTCAACCCCGGTTCGGTCAGGACGACGCTGGCGGCACCCTTGGCCACGTCGGTCGCGGTGCTGACGGCAATTCCCACTTCGGCCTGGCGCAGCGCGGGCGCGTCGTTGACGCCGTCGCCCGTCATGCCTGTCACGTGCCCAGCAGCCTGCAAGTGCTGCACCACGATGTACTTGTCCTCCGGATATACCTCGGCGAAACCATCGGCACCCGCCAGCAGGTCGACCGCGCTATTACCGGCCCGAGTGCTCTCTGCCTTCAAGTCCGCTACGCGTCGGATATTCGGCAACCCCACTCCTTGACCGATTTCACGCGCCACCGGCAGGGCATCGCCAGTGAGCATCTTCACCGGGACGCCGAGGTCGCGAAGTTCGGCGATAAGCTGCCGGGCGTCCGGACGGGGCGGATCATACAATGTTACCAGTCCGGCCAGAGCGAGGGCGCCTGTCTCGGGGCCGCGCGCTACGGCCAGCGTCCGATAGCCCTTCAATGCGGATTCGCTGACCCGCGCTTCCAGTGCTTCGATGGCCGGGGCTTGGAGCGCACACGCCTCGGCGACGGTTCGCACGGCCCCTTTCATCACGCTCAGCCGCTGCCCGTTCTGTTGGACCACAGCCTCGGTTCGCCGGCTTTTCGCGTCAAACGGCTCGAAGGAGACTGGTGTCACGGCAGGAACGGAGTCGAATACGTGATGCGCTTTCGCCGCTGCGAGGAATGCCAAGTCAATAGGATCCTGGTTTGCCTCCTGCGAAGCGAGGGCACCGGCGAACAGTACGTCGGACTCCGTAGCGTGCCCCAGCGGGATCACGCCGGTAACGGCGAGTTGGTTCATCGTGATCGTGCCCGTCTTGTCTACGCAGAGCACGTCCATGGTGGCAGCATCCTCTGCGGCGCTGAGGCGCGTTACCAGCACACGGCGCTTCGCCAGTTCCGCCGAACCAACGGCCATGCTGACCGTGAACATGACGGGGAGGGCGACCGGCACCGCACTCATCAACAGGACGAGCATGAGCGAAACCATCTCGATGAGCGGCGCGCTGCGGACCAGCGACAATACGATTACGATGCCCAGCAGCGCGCCGACAATGATGAAAAGCCAGCGCACGACCTTGGCCACCACCGCTTCGATGTGGAGCTTCGGGCGGGCCTTCTGCACGAGTTCCGTGGTTCGGCCAAAGTAGGTATGCGCCCCGGTCAGCATTACTACGCCGTTGCCTTCTCCACGACGGACGACAGACCCCGACGAGAGCACCTCGCCGGGAGCCTTGTCCGCATCCATGGACTCGCCGGTGAGGGCGGATTGATCAACGCTTAACGCTCCGGTGAGGAGCTTTACGTCTGCCGGGATGATGTCGCCGGGGCGCACGCGGACGATGTCGCCGGGGACCAGCTCCCTGGCAGGAAACACCTGCCAGTTCGCATCGCGCAGCACGCGCGCACTGACCTGCAACCGCCGCCGCAGCGTCTCGACCACGCCAGCAGCCCGTCGTTCCTGCGCAAAGCTCAATACGGCATTGACGACCAGCAGCCCGCTGACCACGGCGAGATCCGGGTATTTCCGGAGTACCGCCGACAGAACCATGATCAACTCAAGCATCCATGCCGACAGGCCCCAGAACTTCCCGAGGAATCTGAGGAGAGGGTGCCCTTTTTGCTCGGCCACTTCGTTGTAGCCGTGCTCCTTCCGGCGCGCGTCCACATCACCGCTCGTTAGGCCGGTCTGGGGGTTAACTTTGAGCGCTGTGAGAGTGTCAGGGATCGACTGGACTGCGATGTCGGGAGCGTTCCCCGTTCCGGATTTCCCTGCGGCCGACTGCACTACAAGAGTGCTTTCCGGCCGCCAAGCATTTTTTGGTAGGCTCCCAGGAGCTGTTCCCGTGCGCCGTTCCCCAGGGGCTCCGGCAGTTCGGCTGGCTGGTAACGGCGACAGAGTTCCACCGTCTTGCGAAGGCTTTCGGCAAATTCGATGCAAGGCGGACAACCGGCAATGTGAGCTTCCATTTGCTGGCAGACATCGGGCGGAAGCTCCAGGTTCAGATAGTCAGACAGCAGTGAAAACACTTCCCTGCATTTCTCTGTGCGCTCATGCAACTCCATCTCATTCTCCTTACGTCTGACTGGATAGAACGCGGCCACCGGCCCGCAAGTATTCGTCCAGCTCTTGGCGAACGGCCAAACGCGCGCGATGCAACCGCGTCTTGACCACATCCTCCGTGAGATCGAGGACTTGGGCGGTCTCCAGCGTGGACAACTCCTCTATATCCCGCATGAGGATGACCGACTTATAGTTTTCGGGCAGTGCGCTGATAGCCTGATCGAGCACGCGCTTCATTTCGGATTGCAGTATCAGACGATCAGGCAGTCCGGACCAATCCGCGATCTGGAGCTTGGCATGGCCGCCCTGGTGGTCGATTGCGGGCACGAAGTCGTCCAGCGACAACTCCTGCGATGGCGCGAAAACGCTCTTGCGCCGCTTCATCAGGCAAGCGTTCCGGGCAATCCGAAAGACCCACGGCCGGACTCTTTCCGGCTCCCGAAGTTGATCGAAGCTTTCGAAGACGTTCAACAATGTGTCCTGCGCCACGTCTTCCGCATCCTCCCGCTGGCCGCACATCAGCCAACTGTAGTGGAAAATCTTGGCCCGGAAGTGCTCCACGAAGCGGTCGAACGCGTTTGCGTCGCCCGTCATGAGTCGTCGCGCGAGATCGACTTCCGCCTCCCGTTCCAATGGTCAGTACCGCTTCCGATTGTAGCGGGCTTTCCACCTACGCCAGCGGCGCATGGTGATAGCGGTGCTAACAAGAACTCCGGCGGCGACATGCCCTCATCGGCGCAACGTTATCAATCGGCTGGTCGCAGATTACCCGATGCCCTCAAGCGGCGACTTCAAACTTCGTTTCTCCAAGATAGCGAACTGACACTTCCATAACTTTGCCTTCCTGTCTACCTGGATGCAGACACGGCAAAAAGGTAACGCGCTGTCACCTCGGCCAAGCGATTGCATCTTCGAAACCGGGACCAATGAAGAAGACACTGCTGATGCTGGCCTGGTGGCCGCTTACGGGCTGGACGCAAGACCCAATATCGCTAAGAGACGCAGTTCACCTGTCGCTGAACAGGAACAAGTCGGTAGAGGCCTCCGACGCCTCCCGGAAGGCAGCAGAGAGCCGCATCGCGGAAGCGCGGGGCGGCAACTTGCCCAAAGTCAATTACTCAGAGTCCTGGACTCGCAGCGACAACCCGGTCTTTGTGTTCTCGTCCCTGCTGACGCAGCACCAGTTCGGCGAGCAGAACTTTCAGATCGCTCCCCTGAATCGACCCGATTTCCTGAACAACTTCCAATCTCAGATCACAGCCGATCAAACGCTGTACGACGCAGGGCAGACCAGACACGCAGTGCGTTCCGCCGAATTGACGAAAGACATTACCGGCGAGGACGGGCGGCGAACCCGGATGGACGTGATCGCCAGGGTGATCCGTTCCTATTACGATGCGCTGCTGGGAGCGGAGGAGCTTAACGCAACCAACCAGGCCATGCGCTCGGCGCAGGCGGACCTGGATCGTGCCGAGTCGGTCCGCTCGGCTGGGATGTCCACAGATGTCGACGTGCTCTCGATCCGCGTTCACCTCGCAGGTGTCCGTGAGCAACAGATCCGCCGGGAGGCCGATCTCGACGTGGCGCGCGCGGCTCTGAACGATGCTCTGGGCCTGCCGCTCGACACCACGCACACTTTGACCACTGCGCTAACTTCCTTGCAACTCCCGGAAGGCTTGCTTGCGGATTATGAAAGGAGCGCCCAGAGCGAGAGGCCAGAGGCTCGCCAGGTGAAGCTGGCTATCAATCTGGCAGAAAATCAGGCCGCCACGGCACATAGCAATCTTCTGCCGCAGGTCGGCGTTCACGCGGCTTTCGAGGCGGACCGGCAGGGTTTCTACGACCGAGGTGGTGCCAACTGGCTGGTCTCTATCGGACTGCGGTGGAACCTCTTCAACGGCTTCAGTGACAAGGCGCGCATCGAGGAAAGTAATTTCGCACTGCGTCGGAGCGAGGCGGACCAGGCGCGCGCCGCTTCCGCCATTCAGCTTCAGGTGCGCCGAGCATACGCCGACCTGCGTGCCGCTGCGCAGCGCATCGAAGTGATGGATGCAGCCGTTGCGGAGGCAGAGGAGAGTCTTCGTATCACCCAGAACCGCTACGAAACCGGGCTGACCAATGTCACGGACTTGCTTCGCACGGAGACGGCAGTTCTCGAAGCGCGAACCCGGCGTGTGGCGGCGATTCACGATCAGCGCATCGCCGGGGCAATGCTCGAACTGGCAGCGGGGACGCTGACGGAATCCTCGGAGGTCCTGAACTAAATGACGAAGCAACTGTTTCTAGTAGTCCCGTTCGCCATGTGGCTCGCAGCGTGCAGCGACTCTCCGAAAGCGAAGCCAGTCGCCTCTTTAGCCAAGCCCGTTGCCGTATCCGTCATCACGGCGGCCACCGAGACGAGGCCTTCGATCTACGAAGCGACAGGCACCGTTCGAGCCCGCACTTCCGCTGTCATCTCCGCGAAACTGATGGGCTATGTACGCGAAGTGAAGGCGCAGGTCGGCGATCACGTGCGCGAAGGCCAGTTGCTCGTTACTCTCGATCCGCGCGATCTGGATGTCAGTTCGCGGCGCGCCGAGTCTGCCCGCGAGGAAGTCCGCGCTGGAATACCGGAGGCTGACAGTGCCGTCGCCGCCGCGAAAGCAAATCTCGATCTGGCGCAGGTGACATTTGGCCGCATGCAGGACATGTATCAGAAGAAGTCAATCTCGAACCAGGAGTTCGATGAAGCCTCGGCCAGACTCAAGGCCGCACAGGCCGCACACGACATGGCGCGAGCCAGGCGCACTCAACTCGACTCCCGGCTTGCTCAGGCCGATCAGGAGGTGCGCTCCACGGAAGTAACCCGCAGTTACGCCGAGGTCCTTGCCCCTTTTGCCGGTGTGGTCGTTGCCAGGTCGGTGGAACCCGGGATCCTGGCCCTCCCCGGCACGGCGATGTTCACCCTCGAACGCGAAGGGGCTTACCGACTCGAAGCGTCGGTGGAAGAGTCTCGTTTGTCGGCGATCCGGGTCGGACAGCCGGTGTCTGTGACACTCGACGATCTTGACCACACATTGGAGGCTCGTGTCTCCGAAATCGTCCCCGCAGTCGATGCCGCATCGAGGGCTTACATCGTAAAGATCGATCTGCCGATGCTAGCAACATTGCGCTCGGGCGTCTTCGGGCGCGCCGGGTTTCAGTTGGGAAGCCAATCGGTGATTGCGATTCCAGTCGCGGCAGTCGCGGAACACGGCCAGTTGCAATCCATATTCGTGGATGAGAACGGCATTGCCCACTCACGCCTGATCACCACAGGGCAAAATGTCAAAGACCGGATTGAAGTGCTCTCTGGCCTGACTGCCGGAGAAAAGGTGATCTTTCCCGTTCCGCCGGACCTTGCCGATGGGACGGCGCTAACAGTAGGCAACGGGGAGGTCCGCCAGTGAAGACAGACCACCCGCTGGGTCTCGCGGGAAAGTTCGCCAGCGTCTGGATCGGCTCCAAGCTGACCCCTCTGGTGATCGCAGGCTCCCTGCTGCTGGGTGCCTTCGCGGTATGGAAGCTGCCGCGCGAAGAAGAGCCGCAGATCATCGTGCCGATGGTCGACGTCTTCGTACAGATGCCCGGCGCAACGGCCCGCGAAGTGGAAGAGCGCGTCACCAAACCGATGGAAAAACTGCTATGGGAGATTCCGGGCGTGGAATACATCTATTCCACTTCCAGCCCCGGCATGTCCACCGCCATTGTGCGCTTCCTTGTCGGTCAGGACGAGGAGAAAAGCATCGTCAGGCTGAACCAGAAGCTCAACGCGAATCTGGACCTCATTCCGCCCGGTGCATCGCCTCCGCTGGTCAAGCCCCGCTCGATTGACGACGTTCCTGTCCTGGCGCTGACGTTCTGGAGCAAGCGGTACGGTGACCTCGAACTTCGGCGCATTGCGGCTCAGGCAAGCGACACGATCAAGCAGACGCCGGACGTTTCCGCCGTCGCTCTGATCGGCGGCCAGCGCCGTGAAATTCGCATTACTCTCGATCCGTCCCGCCTCAGCGCTTACAACCTTTCTCCACTTCAGGTGGTGGGTGCTTTGGGCCTTTCCAATCGCCGCATGCCATCGGGCGAATTCGCCAGCGGCAACAAGGAATACCTTCTGGAAACGGGCCAGTTCCTGCGCACCCCTGAGGATGTTCGGAACGTCGTCGCAGGGGTCCCCAACGGTTCACCGGTCTTCGTGCGGGATGTCGCACAAGTAACCGACGCCGGTGAAGAACCCTCGCAGTATGTGCGCTTCTCCGACGGGAAGGGCTTTTACCCAGCCGTCACAATCGCTATTTCAAAACGTAAAGGAACCAACGCAGTAACAGTCGGGGAGGACGTGCTGCATCGACTGGAGCCGGTACGGGGTACTGTCATCCCATCCGGCGTAGAAATGACAATCACCCGCGATTATGGGGACACAGCGAAGGAGAAGTCCAACGAACTGCTGTGGCACATGCTCATCGCCGTGATTTCGGTGAGTGTTCTGGTTGCCGTGGTTCTCGGTTTGCGAGAGTCGCTCATCGTGTTTATCGCAATTCCGGTGACGCTGGCGCTGACCCTCACGGTTTTCTACCTTTACGGCTACACGCTGAACCGGATTACTCTTTTCGCCCTGATCTTTTCCATCGGCATCCTGGTCGACGACGCCATCGTGGTCGTGGAAAATATCGTGCGCCACTGGCGGTTACACAGCAATCAGGGGAGGCCCCCGTTCGATGTCGCTCTGGAGGCTGTGGATGAGGTGGGCAACCCCACTATTCTTGCGACACTGGCTGTTGTCGCCGCAATTCTTCCGATGGCGTTCGTCGGCGGACTGATGGGACCATACATGCGCCCGATCCCGATTGGTGCCAGCGCCGCAATGCTCTTCTCTTTGCTGGTGGCTTTCATCGTGACGCCATGGGCAGCGGTACGGATACTGAAGCCGGGCAAGCATCATGAAGGCGAACGAGAGGACTTCATAACGCGCCTCTACCGGTGCTTCATGGGCAGTCTTCTGCATCGGGCCGTCCTTCGGTGGGGCTTTGTCGGCGGAGTGGTAATCCTTCTGTTCGCCTCCTGCTCTCTCTTCTACTTTGGCCTGGTCAAGGTCAAGATGCTCCCGTTCGACAACAAGAGCGAGTTCCAGGTGGTCATCGACATGCCCAACGGCACGACGCTCGAAGAAACGGCGCGGGTTACGCAGTTGCTGGCCGAAGAAACACAGAAGCAGCGCGAAGTGGTGAACGTTCAAACCTACGCGGGAACGGCATCACCTTACAACTTCAACGGACTTGTGCGCCACTACTACCTGCGGCGCGGGCCAAATGTGGCGGATATTCAGGTGAACCTGTTGCCCAAAGGAGGGCGCGATCTGCAAAGCCACGAGATCGCCAAACAAGTGCGCATCCGGATTCAACCCCTGGCGGATCGTTACGGCGCGCGCATCAAAGTAGCCGAAGTGCCGCCCGGTCCTCCCGTCCTTGAGACCCTGGTTGCCGAAATTTATGGCCCTAATGCGGACGGGCGGATTGCGCTGGCCCGCCAGATTCGCGGTCTGTTCAAACAGACGAAAGGTGTCGTCGATGTCGACTGGTACGTTGAAGACGATCAGCCGAAATACAGCCTGTCGGTTGATGAGGAGAAGGCTGCAATCAACGGCATCTCCGAAGACGATATTGCCCGCGAAATGCGGGTTGCATCTGCCGGTTATACTGCCGGTCTCCTCCATCAGGATGCGGAGCAGGAGGATGTAGCGCTCACCATACGGCTGGATCGGGCTTCGCGTTCCGATCTGGAGCGAATCCAGAGTCTGAAAATCGCCGGACCCAACGGCCACCTGGTCGCGTTGGGAGAGCTGGTCCACGTCACAAAGGTTGTCGAGGACAAAAGCATTTACCACAAGAATCTGATGCCGGTGACCTATGTAACCGCCGACATCGCCGGAGAGATCGAGAGTCCCGTTTACGCGGTTCTCAAACTGGGACCTGAGATCGACAAAATCAGGATTCCGGAAGGCTACCAGATCGAGCAGCACATGGCCGCGCTGCCGTCCGATACCAGTCGATATTCCATGAAATGGGACGGTGAGTGGCAGATCACGTACGAAGTGTTTCGCGATCTCGGCATCGCCTTCGCGGCGGTATTGATCCTGATCTATGGGCTGGTGGTCGGCTGGTTCCAGTCGTTCCTGACGCCGTTGATCATTATGGCGGCGATTCCGTTCTCGCTGGTCGGCATCATCCCGGCGCATGGCCTTCTGCACGCGTTCTTCACAGCGACTTCGATGATCGGCTTCATCGCCGGAGCGGGCATTGTCGTGAGGAACTCGATCATCCTCGTGGACTTCATCGAACTACGTCTCGCTGAGGGCATGCCGCTCGACGCAGCCGTAATCGACGCCGGTGCCGTTCGCTTCCGACCGATGATGCTGACGGCGGCGGCGGTGGTTGTCGGCTCGTCCGTCATTCTGTTCGATCCCATTTTTCAGGGCCTGGCCATTGCGCTCATGGCCGGTGAAATCGCCTCCCTGCTTCTTTCGCGAATGACTGTGCCTGTCCTCTTCTACATGTTCAACAAAGAAAGGAGAAAGCCGATATGAATGTTGACCGTTATCTGCGCATGATTGCTGGCGCGTTCGTGCTCTTGAGCCTCGCGCTTGGTTATTGGGTGAGTCCGTACTGGTATCTGTTCACCGCGTTCGTCGGACTGAATCTATTTCAATCAGCCTTTACAGACTGGTGTCCGATGATGACTATCCTTCGGAAGCTGGGAATCCGTAGCACCTGAGAGCCTCGCACCTGGTGCGGCGGGGTCCGTCGTGGGCTTCACGGACAATGTGCCGTCAGCAAACGACCGAGACGATCATTCCCGGCGGTAGCTGCACGGTGGGCGTGGAAACCGACGCCGGCTCGCCAACCGCTTACAGAAATGTCGCGCGGCCGACTTGCTTCGGGAGCGGCAACGGCCAACTGAACAGGCAGAAGTGGTCGAAGGCCCAGAAGCATACAAGGGGAATGGACTGGTTCAGTGCCTGAATGAGTTCGCTCGTCCACGGGCAGTCGCCGTTGAACCACGGGATCAGGTATGCGGTCGCGGAGACCTGCCAATTGCCCGGCGTGGTTACCGGAAATGCGATTGCCGCCTGCGCGTTCGTGAAGTTCCGGTACGTCGCTCCCTACGACAGCGCCTCCATCTTCAGGCGGTCGAGGCCCGAGCCTGTCTGCGTGAGATACTGCGACGGCAGATTGACAGCGTGGTTGAGTCGCCCTCCCCGCGGGTAAGGGACATCCGCCGTGTAGTAACACGTCGCGAAGCTCACGTCGAACGGCCAGAGCAGTTCGAACTTCGCGCCGGAATACGAAGCAAGGACCGCCGTGAGGATCGCATCGATGTGGCTCTTGATCAGGCTGGCAACGAAGTTCGTATCCGCCGATCCGTTGACGGTCGGATCGTCATCCTGCGTGCAGAACGCGGCGAGCGATCCTTCCAGTGCGGATCGTGCGGCCTGCGCGCTGTATGCGTAGTAGGCGATCCCGCCGCCGCTGCACGTTCCGGTGCCGCTGACGTAATTCCCGTTTCCGCTTGAACCGTTAAGAGTGAAATGGGTCGTGTCGTTGACGGTGATCGTCTGGTCCCCGTTTGCGGCCGTGTTGCCTTGGATGCCGGCGAGGATCGTACCGTGGACCGGATAGCAGGCGCTGGAGTCCACGAGGCGCCTGTCGAGCGCCGCGCCAGCCTCTCCCAATTCCCCCACTCAGGATAAAGAGACGTGAAGCAGGGCCACGAGACCGATCCGGTGGAGCGCCTGCAAGCGGCAGCAGGTGCGCCATAAGCGCGAAAAGCAGCGGTAAGTCATCGCCACTCCTCCCGTCCTCCGCACTTTTTAAACGAGTCGCCGGCGAGAGACTGCCTTTTCTGTTGACGACTGAAGCCGCGTAGTGCTAGCAAAAAGATGAACGCTCGGGAAGCGCTCCGCAGTTGTCCAGAGCGCCGAGACGCTCGTGAATCTCCTTCCCGCAGGTTTTCCTTGTGCTCGACGTGTGTTCAAGACGATGAATGTCTCGATTCCCGCTTACAGTACCGACGGCAGCTTGTACGCCTGCGTGTCCGAACAACGGTTGGCAAGGCTACAAACGGCCGGACTCGTGGCACGGGTAGTGCGTCATCGCAAAGGCCAAACTAACCGCGCGATTCTCTTCATCCGGGCTTCCGCGCCATGTTTTCTCCTTTGGGCAGTGATTACCGCGTCATGACATCGATCACTCGGTTCCGGCGGGAATGTAAGCGAAATTTCGATTACCTGTGGCATTCACCGAGCATTCCAAGGGCAACTTGACGTTCCGTTTCGCCTGATCAATGAATGTGATGACCGGACACGGCCAGCACGATGCGGCTCGAAACAAAATTCCTACGGCTTCGGATCCCGGTCACGCTGGGCTGTCGCTTCGGGGACTGGCAAGTATGCTGGCTGGGCGGCTGGACCGCCACCGGCTCTCGTACCTGGTGATGCTCGTCCGGTTGCGGCAGCAAACAGCGAGCGGACGATAATATAAATCATCGTGCCAGCCCCCAGCGCTGGTCGCGGAAACAGCCGGAGCGGCCGGTGTTAGACTGACGGCATGTTCACGCGCGCCTCAATGCTCTTGCCGATTCTTTCTCTCGCCGCCGCGGCGCAGACCTCGGAGTCGAAGTGGGACACCCTGAAGATGCTCACGCCTGGAACGGAAGTCCGCGTGGCGTCGGCAAATGCGAAGCCGATTCAGGGTTCGCTGGAAAGCGTCACGGATCGCGATCTGGTGCTTCGGCAAGCCGGTGGTCCGAGGTCATTTGGCCGTGCGCAGATCCTGAGCGTTTCCGTCAAGGGGAAAGATCACCGCTTGCGCAATGCAATGATCGGCCTGGGAGTGGGAACCGCGGCCGGACTCGCCATCGGGTACGGCATCGGACACGCGCAAGCAAACAACTGCAGCAACAAGGGTGGATGGTTTTGCGGACTCGACGAAGGCGCGGGCACAGTTGTGGGAGGCGTCGCTGGAATCGTAGGCGGAACCCTCACCGGCGTTTTCTGGCACACCGGTGCATGGCGCAAAATCTACGCGGCATAGAGCCAGGCTGCGCGTGAGCGGCGACTTGTTTGATCAGCAGGGTGGCGATCTCCGCGGGAGCATTAGATCGTGATGGTCCTGAACTTCGTCGATGAATAACAGGGGGCGGCTACGGTGGTTCCCACGCTATCTCGCAGTTGTTCGCGGCGGAAGTAGAATCAATCGAAGTGTCATGCCGCTTTAGGCCGGCGACAAGACCGGCGATATCGAGTCAAATCCTTATCGGCGCTCGGTGAAGATGTTCTTCGGGATCATCGCGTGGACGCCCTTGTTGCCATCCACCAATTGTGTAATGTCGAAATCGACCGCCACGCTCGCCAGCAGGTAGGCATCGTCGCGGCTCACGCGCTTTTCGGTTACCAGGAAATCGATGGCCTCGCGGATGGCGAGCTTGGTGGCTTCGCGCAGGTCGGAGTGCACGCCCATGGCGATGTAGTGGGTTGGGGTTTCCGCGCGCGGCCACTTCAGGTGCATGTCCTTGCGCACCACAAACTCGAACGTGCCCGTCAGCGCGGTCTCGAGCGCGGTGACGTCAACCTCCCCATTCCCTTGTCCGGCGTGACCGTCGCCGGCCTCGAAAAGCGCTCCTTTGGCGTGCACGGGAATGTACAGCGTGGTTCCCTCCACCAGTTCCTTGTTGTCGAGATTGCCGCCATGAAACCACGGCGCCAGGCTGCTGATGCGCCCGTTTGTCTCGGGCGGCGCCACGCCCAGGCTTCCGAAAAAGGGGCGCATCGGGATCTCGACTCCATCGGCGAAATGCGCCACTCGGCGAGCCCGGTCCAGCGGGATAAGTTTCATACGCTGATACGGGAAATCGTCCGGTAAGGAGCCTGCCCCAGGAAAGAATGCGTTTATAGCAAACGGCGACGCCACTTCGATCTTGCGGATTCGTACCTCCAGCACATCGCCCGGCTCGGCCTCTTCGATGTACACAGGGCCGGTCAGAATGTGTGGGCCCGGCCCCCGGTCGGTAACCTCCCTATCGATGCTATCCATGGCGCGGACAGATGCCGGAATCTGGCTGGCCGGCACGCCGAGCGCTTCGAAAAGCGCGGGACTGCCGGATACTGTTTCCATCCGAACTGTGTCGCCCGAATGAATCCGGAGCGCTGGCTTGGCGGACGCCGAGTAATACCCCCAGACTACTGTGCTAGGACCGACCTTGAGCTCAAAGTTCTTCGCTGAGCCCCATGGAGCGATGGTGAGAAGGCAGAAAAGTAAGAGTCTCTTCATTGGTGTAGCTGATGATAACAGCTGCCCAACGGTCCACGCAGGATGTCGCCCAGTCGCGGAACTTGACCGCAGCCAAGACGATCGAGACATTGCGATCAGCACGCGGGCACCGCCTGTCGTTAATGTCCCGCAACAGTCGGGTTTCCCGTGAATACTGATACAGAGACTAGCCCTTTGCCGTCTTTCTCCGCTTCGCCCAGTACGCTTTCACTTTCGCGACGCGTAACCCACAACGTTGGGTTAGAGGGCGAACAAGCGATCTCCACGCATTTGGCGAGATGGGCATCGGCTGACTACGTGATCCCGCGAATAAGCATTTGGATCAATTCTCTCGGAACTGGAGCATCATCCTCGATCACAAGGTGTTTGTGATTGGAATGCGCCAAATGCGCGGGAAATCGAGGGGAACGCCGTTCTGTGGAGCGGACGGGCCACGACCGAGCGCTCGCGCAGGAGGACGGTAAGCCTTCGCGTGGAACCTGTCCCCACTCTGGCGACATCCATTGTGAAGCGGGCTAAGCCCGGTCACTGTCGCGATCCTGCCTTCGCCGATCAGTGCATGGTCGCAGTCGAAGCGATCAGTGTTATACTTTTTACCAATTTCGAGGCCAAAATGGAAATTCCGGCTAAGCCTCAACGGAGTCCCTACAAAATCGATCCTGCCAGTTTCCAATGAAGGAGTTCTCTATGCTAACCCACTTTTGTTCTGCGGTGACGCTGTTTTCCTGTTTCTGCCTTGCGCAACCATCGGAAACGTGGGATGTCACCAAAGCGCGTGGCCAGACGCGCGAGATCGACTTCACGACCACTGAAGGCACGTGGATGTCCGTCGACATTTCACGCGACGGGCAGTGGATTGCCTTCGACCTGCTCGGACAGGTCTATCGCGTTCCGAGCCACGGCGGTCAGGCTGAATGCTTGACGCAAAATAGTGGCGTCGCTGTGAACTACCATCCACGTTTCTCGCCCGATGGGAAGCGCATCGCTTTCATCTCCGACCGCAAGGGTCAAAACAATCTATGGCTCATGGACCTCGACGGGTCGAACGCCACACCGGTGTTTGTGAATCGAGACATCCGCGTATCGGAACCGGTGTGGACCCCGGATGGGCAGTACATCATCGTCTACCGGCAGGACATGCGGCCCTCCGACAGCGGCAGACAAGGGCAAACGGGAATCTGGATGTATTCTTACCAGGGCGGGGACGGCATTCAGCTACTCGGGCCGGAGGTCAAACGTCCCGGAAATCCTTCCGTCTCACCGGACGGAAGATACGTTTATTACCACATGCTTCTCGGACCGGAGGCGCCGGCTCTGCCAGACCTCATCAAGGGCTCATTCCAATTGAGGCGATTGGACCGCACGACCGGCGAGATTTTGGAGATTACCGATGACATGGCGGACCGGCTCATTCGCGGCTCAAGTGGCGGAGCGCTGGCGCCGGAGATCTCCCCGGACGGCCGCTGGCTGGCTTTCACTCGGCGCATCCCGAACGCGACGATTTCTTATAAGGGGCACAAGTACGGTCCACGCAACGCACTTTGGCTCCGCGATCTTCAACACGGCACCGAGCGAGTGCTCATGGATCCGGTCGAGACGGACGGTTCCGAAGGCAGTTATTCGCTGCGCGTTCTCCCTGGCTATAGTTGGGCGCACGATGCCAAATCCATCGTGATTTCGGAAGGTGGCAAGCTTCGCCGGGTGTATCTGGACGACGGTCATGTGGACACCATTCCGTTTTCAGCGCGCGTCCATCGCACCATCTCAGAGATGGCCTATGCACCGTTCCGTATATCGGATGGTCCATTGGAGGTCAAGTTTGCGCGCTGGCATACCGCCTCACCCGACGGGCGCAAGTTGGTCTTCCAGGCCGTTGGAAAGATCTACACAATGGATCTTCCGAATGGCACGCCGCGCCGTCTCACGTCCGCGTCCTTCACGCCTTTCGAGTACACTCCGGCCTGGTCTCCCGATGGCCAGTGGATCGCGTTCACGACCAGAGACGAGCGGGAACGCGGGTTTCTTTGGAAGGTAAGGGCGAGTGGAGGCGATCCGGACCAGCTCGTCCCGCAATCGGGCGAGTACGTGAACCCGGTTTGGAGTCCCGATGGTAAACAAATCATAGTTGCACACGGGTCAGGCGAGACCGCGCGCGGGCGCACGCTCGGGTTCAATCTGTGGTACGAGCTGGTGCGCGTACCCGCGTCCGGCGGCGCCCCCGACTTCGTCGTTAAGGTGGATAAACCCTTTGGCCGTGGATTCGAATCCAGCTCGCGGCGTCCCATCGTACCGCCTTCCTTTGGGCCGGAGGCACGCATCTTCTATCCCGAAACAAAGACCGAGAAGATCAACGGCCGGGAGCAACAGGTCACGGACCTGATCTCCTTAAAGATGGACGGCACCGACCGGCGCGTGCATCTGAAGTTTCCCTTTGCGGATGAAGTGGTCCCCTCGCCGGACGGCAAGTGGGTGGCGTTCCAGGAGGGTGACAACGTCTACTTAATGCCGCTTCCCTGGATTGGCGGCGGGGAACCGATTCGGGTCGACAAGAAGAGACCCGGGCTCGCTATTGAACAACTTAGTCTCGAAGGCGGCGACTTCCCCCGCTGGCGAAACGCGACCACCGTTGAATTTGGAAGTGGAACTCGCTACTTCGCTTACCACACCGACACCGGCGAAACCACCACCGGCGAAATAAAACTTACGGTTCCGCGCGACATTCCCCGGGGCAGCATCGCCCTAAGTGGCGCGCGTATCATTACCTTGCAAAATCGCAAAGTTATCGAGAGGGGCACCGTGGTGGTTAACGGAAGCCGCATAACATGCGTGGGCGAGTGCAACACCTCCGGCGTGGACCGCGTGATCGACGTTTCCGGGAAGACCATCATCCCCGGGTTCATCGACATGCACGCTCACTATCATCGCGAACATCAAGGCATCATCCCGCCTCACGATTTCGAGGCTGCGATTTATCTCGCCTATGGAGTCACGACCACGATGAACCCTTCGATGTGGTCACAGAACGTGTTTCCGGTGGATGAGCTGACCGAGGCCGGCATGCTCGTCGGGCCTCGCAGCTTCAGCACCGGCGATCCGCTCTACCGCGGAGATGGGCCACGCCAGAACGATCTCAGCAGCTATGAAGTAACCGAACAGAACATCAACCGCCTGGTGTCCTGGGGCGCGGTGTCTTTGAAGCAGTACCAGCAACCCCGCCGCGACCAGCGCCAGTGGGTGTCCGACATCGCACGCAAGAAAGGCGGCTTGATGGTCACCGGAGAGGGGGGTGGTCTTGAATATAACCTGTCCATGATTATGGACGGTCAGACCGGATTTGAGCATCCTATGGGCATCGTGCCTCTTTACGGGGACGTGACCAAATTCTTCGGGCTTGCAAAGATCGTCTACTCACCGACGTTCGCAGTCGGCGGCCCTGGCCCTTGGAACGAAGAATACTTCTTCCAGCAGAACAATCTCTGGAACGATGAAAAGCTACTCCGCTTCATGCCGTGGCGGCAGGTAATCCCGCACACACGCCGGTTCACTTACCGGCCGCCCACCGACTATAGTTTTCCGCTGATCGCGCAATCGATCGCCGATGTCACGGCCGAGGGAGGTTACGGAGCGGTGGGGGCCCACGGCCAGCAGCACGGGATCGGCTCACACTGGGACGTCTGGATGGCCGCCTCCGCAATGGGCGCGATGGGGGCGTTGGAGATGGCCAGCGTGCACGGTGCACATTTCCTTGGCGTCGAAAAAGACCTTGGCACGATCGAGCGGTCCAAGATCGCCGACCTGATAATCCTCAACTCGAATCCATTAGATGACATTCATCACACCACTGACATTCTGTATGTGATGAAAGGCGGAACTCTGTGGGACGGCGACACGCTTGATGAAATCTGGCCTCAAAAGAAGCCGTTTGGTGAAAACTACTGGATCAATCGCGATGCGCTCCGCACAGACGACCGGCCGACTGACTACTGGGATCAACGCAAGAAGCAATAAGCGTGCCGAAATCGGTTGTATGCGATTCAACCGAGACCATTTTGGAATCACTGGAGCGCGCCCTGGGGAGCTGTGAGCGAGGACCTGGATACCGATAACGGGCGTTATCGAGGCCATTTGACACCGACGTCACCCGCGCGGACAAATGAGATTCCGTGCACGCCACGATGATAGAGTGTGTCCTGGTTTGACCGGCAAAATCCACGGTGAATGGCTTTATGCTTGGAAGCGCGGAGGAAACATGCGACTGGCGATGATGGTCCTGATTCTGGCGGTTGCGGCGAGAGCACAGCCGGCGGTGGAAACATTGGCGCTGACGCACGCCACCGTGATCGACGGCACAGGCTCGGCTCCGATGCCGGACTCTACGGTGCTGATCCGGGGCAGCCGGATCGCTGCGGTCTATCGCTCCGGCAGCCGGCCGGTACCCGACGGCGCACGAGTCGAGGACCTGGCTGGGAAATGGCTCATCCCTGGGCTGATCGATGCGCATGTGCATATCGCGAATGGGGGCGGGGACCTGACGCGATATCGCGAACTGCTGGGCCGGCTGCTGCTGGACGGCGTCACTGGATTGCGCGACATGGCGGGCGACGCGCGAATACTGGCGTATCTCGCGCGGGAAGCGCGCCTCGATGCGCCGGGCTGGCCGGACATTTATTACAGCGCTCTCATGGCCGGGCCGACGTTTTTCTTCGAAGACACGCGCGTGCCGGGAGCGTCGCGAGGCGTCATGCTCGGCGGCGCACCTTGGATGCGAGCCGTGGATGAAACGACCGACATCCGCTTGGCAGTTGCGGAGGCGAAAGGAACGGGCGCCACGGGCGTGAAGTTGTACGCAAATATGCCGGCCGGGCTGGTCAAGGCAATCGCGGCGGAGGCTCACCGCCAGGGCCTGTTGGTGTGGACCCACGCCACGGTGTTCCCGGCGAAGCCCAGCGACGCGGTAGCCGCGGGCGCTACGACGATCTCGCACACCGCGTATCTGGTGTGGGAGGCTGCGCCCCATGTGCCGGCGGATTACCATTCGCGGGCCTTTGGCGACTTCACCCACATCCGGCCGGACGACTCCAAGATTGTGGCGTTGCTTGCCCAGATGAAGGAGCAAGGCACCATCCTCGATGCCACGTTGCGGGTGTTTGAGCAGGAGGCGGAGCATGCGCCCGATGCGATCGGCAAAGGCATCTTGCCTTGGATGTATTCGGTGACGCGCGCCGCGCACGATGCGGGCGTGCTGGTGGATGCCGGGACCGACAGCCAAGGTCTGGTTTCTGCCAAACAGCCGGATGCCGGGCCGGCCGTCGTCGATGAGATGACTCTGCTGGTGGAACAGTGCGGCTTCACTCCAGAGGCGGCGATACAGGCGGCAACTCAGGTGAGTGCGATGGCTGTAGGGCAGGGTTCCGAGAGAGGGACGATCGCGCCTGGCATGGCTGCGGACTTGGTGGTGCTGAGCGCCGATCCCACAACGCACGTCCGCAACGTGCGGAAGATCGTCGAGGTCCTGAAGGACGGCCGGGTATTCCAGCCCGCGCAGAAGCCGTAGCGTCTTGCACGCATAACGTACGTTGGACACTCGTTCGGCGGCATGATCCGACAGTTTAAGGTCTCCTCGGTACCATCCGCCGTCTTCACAGCGAGCTTTTCGGCCGCCGAGCAGGGCGCGGGCGCGCTCTCTCTACTGACGCGACCAGTCCCGGGCACCACTTACTCGAAGGCAACGCGCGAGGGGCGATTTCATGCGCCGGCTCGCAACTTGGCAGGAGTTGCAGGGCCTAACGCCTCTTCGTTAAGTTCGGGGCCGGAGAGCAGCCTTATCGTGATCGCCACAGCTGGAATCAGGTAAGTAAATGTGACCCAAATCCACATCAGGGCGCCGGCGCACTCCTGGTCATGAAGAGCTGAGATGTCGAAGTGCCGCGGCTCGACCAGATAGGACGGATAGACAACGCGATCGCAAAACGCGAGAAAAGCAGAAAGAGCGTCGCACGGTAAGGTTGCTAAGAAGAGATATAGGACCATTGACCATCGAGGATGCGGCCCACTTGGCCCGGACGGAATCACAGGCCGCCAGAACAGCA
>Ga0209517_10004134_pt1 | contig 19263 bp, 16 predicted proteins | sample PeaSoiMetSII2010_FD_187695 | JGI IMG/M metagenome (GOLD analysis project Ga0209517, IMG submission 187695) | Peat soil microbial communities from Weissenstadt, Germany - SII-2010 (SPAdes) (version 2) | ecosystem: Environmental > Terrestrial > Soil > Wetlands > Peat | place: Germany...
CATTCAAGGTGTGAAGTTCACCGACGGAATCGAGGTCGTCAGACCGCAAGCTCAAGCTGCCGCCTGATCCCTTCCGTCACCAAGATTCGGCGATAGCTCGAAGACAGGTCCTAGGCGCCGTAATTGAACTCGTTGATTGCATCGCCCCGAGTGCACTGCCCGAATGTTCGCGTCAGCGAGGTGAGAAGCGCGGCAAGACCGAACACGCTAACTCGGCGTCGAGGCCTTCCGGCGCAGAAAACCCAACCCAAGCAAAGCAGCACCAAAAAGAACCAAAGAGCCAGGTTCCGGCACCTCGTCGAAACCGGTTACCAGACCGTAGCTGTCGAAACCCGTGGCGCCAGCCCCATTGGCCGCTCGGCTCGATATCGAGCCGAAATCGCCGTTATTGGCATCGAGATACGTATTTTCACCGCTGTGTGCAGCATCATTGCTCACGATATCGAGCAGCAGATTTCCAAGTGACGGATCATAGACGAACGGCGTAAGGATGAAATTCAATTGAGAACCGAACGCCACGCTCGCAGGCAAAGTCCCAGTAAACACGACCTCGGTCGACAGTGGGTTTGTGAAGTTGTTGGACAATGTGGTCAGGTCTAGCCCATTGACGGCGTTGCTCGTAATCGAAAGCGAGATGGTATAGGTGCCCGTGTTCAGGCCAGTACCGAAGACCGTAGCGTTATGGTGATAGAATGAAAGAGAACTGATTGTGATTGGACCAGAGAAATCTGTCGAAGCGTAAACCTGCTGATACTCGGTACCCCAGTTGTTTGAGGGGTCTGAGGGAAGTGAGTTTGCCGCACAGCCGAATGGATAACAGTTGCCGTTACCAGCATCGCCGGGCGCGCCAATGATGAGCCCTGCATGGGCGGGTTCTGCACCAAGCGATATGATCATCGCCGCCGCGCAGACTATTTGAGCAATGAGCTTCATTTTCCGATCCCAGGTTGCAAGGCCAAAATCATTCACGCAATCCTCGCGCCAAGACAAATTAATCATTCTATATCATAGACTTAGATCTTAGGCACCATAGGTGGACATGGTGTCTTTGTCAAGATTTTCGACACTCACCATCCCATCGATTTGGTTAAGGATCGACAATAGGCGCGGAAACTGCGTCGATGGAGCCTCGCTGGCAAAGGATCCCGGAGCACAACCAAGACCTCGGGGCAAAATTTGCAGGCTGTAAGCAAAACCGACAGATCCAATCGAGATGCTGCTCTTTTGACAGCCCCAATCCGCGAGCGTCGTTAATATAGGATATGCCGCAATCAACCGATTAGGCTTTGGTCCTCGCAGGCCAGACACTGAATTCGACGCCACATCGTCCAAGAACTCCAATTTTCTGCGGACGACGCCTACTAATGCGGCATTCCCCGATGCCGCCCCCCGGCCCTCGATGATGACCATGGTTAACGCCCTCGTGCCCCTCTGTAAGCTTTCGGTCATGCCTCTCACCGAGCCACCCGAATTGATTTGCGCCGGCGGCAGCGAGTCTGGAGAACAAACCACGGGATGAGCGCTCTCGCTGGACTCTGGCGTTTCGATGGCCGATTGGACGCGGCGGATGGATGCACACGCGTGCTCGCCGCGCAGGCGCTATATGGCTCCGACGCAAGCGATCAGTGGTCAAGTGGCAACATCGCCATCGGGCGGCGGTTGATGCGAGTGCTGCCAGAGGACGCTTTTGACCGCCAACCGCTTTTCGGGCGCGGCGGACGTCTGGCGCTGATAGCCGACGTCCGGTTGGATAATCGCGATGAATTGAGCCAAGCGCTCAATATCCCGGCCTCGAACGCGCAGTCGCTCTGCGACGCTGCCATCCTCCTCGCGGCGCTCCAGCGATGGGAGGAGGAGGCTCTAGACCGCCTCATCGGAGATTTTGCCTTCGCGCTTTGGGACGCGGCGCGCCAGCGCCTCCTGCTGGCGCGCGACCCATTGGGCCAACGGCCTCTGCATTACCATCGCGCGAGCAAGTTTTTCGCACTGGCAAGCATGCCAAAGGGTTTGCATGCGCTTGCCGAAATTCCTTATGCACCCGATGAAGAGCGTGCTGCGGAATTCATTTTGCTGATGCCCGAAAGCGGCACGCGCAGCTTCTTTGCCAACATCGAACGGGTCCAACCCGGACATGTCGTGACTGTCACGGCACAAACTCTCACCGCGCGCCGTTACTGGCAACCGAGGCGCCGCCGCATCGAGCTATCGGGCCCGGCCGAGTATGGCGAGGCGCTGCGACATCAGCTGGATCAGGCGGTCAAGTGCCGTCTGCGCGGGAACCGGGATGTCGGGGCCTGTCTCAGCGGTGGATTCGACAGCACAGCCGTGACGGCAACTGCGGCGAGGTTACTCGCACCAAGCAGCCGGCGCGTTATCGCTTTCACCGCCGTGCCACGAGCCGGCTACGAGGGCCCTTGCCCGCGCGGACAGATCATCGATGAATGGCCCTATGCGGCTGCCACAGCGGCCATGTACGCCAATATCGAGCATGTCGCCATTCGGTGTCCGGACCGATCACCGCTCGACGATCTCGATCGAAACTTTCTGCTCTACGACCAGCCGATGCTCAATATTTGCAACGTCGGCTGGGTCCACAGCATCAATGATGCGGCCCGAGATCGAAAGCTCACGGTTCTGCTTCAGGGCTTCATGGGCAATCAGGGTCTGAGTTACTCTGGAATCGAACTGTTGCCGGAACTCTTCGCACGAGGCCGGTGGCTCCGATGGTGGCGCGCAGCACATCCTCTTGTCGCTCGGCGGCATCTTCGCTGGCGCGGCGCCATCGCCCAAACCCTCGGCCCATGGTGTCCGGCGGGACTCTGGATCTGGCTCAACAGGCTCATTGCCGGAACCGAGTACGACGTCCGAAACTATGCCGCGATCAACCCCACGCGCCTCGCCGAACTCGATCTGCCTGCCCGCGCACGTGATCGAGGGCTAGACCTCAGCTACCGCCCCTGGAAGGATGGTCGATCCGAGCGCCTATGGGTCCTCAACCGCGTCGATCCCGGAAACTTCAACAAAGGTACTCTCGGCGGTTGGCAAATCGACCAACGCGATCCAACTGCCGATGTGCGATTGCTCGAATTCTGCCTGGCTGTACCGATGGAACAGTTTCTTCGCGAAGGAATGCTGAGAGCACTGGCTCAAAATGCTCTCGCGGACCGCGTGCCAAAGTTTATTCTTGATGAACGGCGCAAGGGCTTGCAAGGCGCCGACTGGCACGAGCATCTGACCCCGGTGCGCAGCGAGATCACTGCGGAATTAGCTAGGCTTGAATCTTCCCCGCCGGCCGTGCGGGCCCTCGACCTGCCGCGGCTTCGCAGGCTCGTCGAGAATTGGCCATCGGGCGGCTGGGAGCGCGACTCCGTTGTGAGCTCCTATCGCTTGGCCTTGTTGCGCGGCATATCAACGGGGCACTTTTTGCGCCGGGCGACGGGCGGTAACCAGTGAGTGTACCCCTGTCAAAGCAAGTCATAAGGGCTTTACAACGGCGCACTGCGCGTCTCGTCGTAAATGTAGGTCTTCGCAGAAGGCTTGCCCTGCTCACCGAAAGACAGCAGCGCCATGCGACGATCGTTGATCCCGATGAGATCCAGCAGTGGCAGGTTCACACCTTCAACCGGATCTGGTCGCGCGCTACGCAACGGTTCCGCTTCTATGCTGATTGGAAGCAACGGCATGGATTACCTGAGCGGCTCGAGAACATCCGAGAATTGACGCGCTTCCCCATTTTGCAGAGTGCCGATATCGAGAGTGCTCTGACAACGATTGCGGAGGATGCTGCACCGTGTCGGCTGATATTCACGGGTGGCAGCTCCGGGCGTTCGCGCTTGTTTCCTCGCGGTAGCGAGGATTATGGGCTTCTCTATGCGAGCATGTACCTGGGCCGCTCATGGGCAGATATCCGCCCCGGCGATGACCTCGTTCAGATCTGGGGCCATGAGCACCTCTTCGGACACGGGGCCTTGGGGCGGGTGCGCAAAGTGCAGCGCCGCATGAAGGATTGGCTGATCGCTACCCGTCGCCTAAATGTCTATCGGCTCGACGATGCGTCGGTCGCATCTTATTTCGATACGATCTGCACGCGACCAGGGACCGTGATTGTCGGTTACGTGTCAGCGATTCGCAGGCTGCTCGATTTCATGGAGCGTTCCGGCATCGACGGCGCTCGGGCACAGGTGCGCGCAGTAATCTTTTGCGCGGAAGCGGTCAACGCGAAGGACTTTGATCGAGTACAACGACTCCTCAATGCTACCCCATTGATTGAATACGGCATGCAGGAGACTGGCCCAATGGCGTATTCACGCCCGCCAAGCAGCGATCTTATTTTTTTCTGGGATGCTTTTCACTGCCATGCAATCGCGGATCAGCAGCTCATTGTCACGACGCTGCAACCTCAGCGGTTCCCCCTCATCAATTATGGGACCGAAGATCGGATCGAACTGCTTGATCGTGCGACCACCCTGCCCTTCCGGTGTGCCCGCGTCATTGGTCGTACTCGTGACATCCTTCGCCTCACCCTGCGCAACGGCAAGGTCGTGGAGACTCACAGCGAACTCATCATCGATTTGCTCGATGTTCTTCCTGAGGTGCGTTCGTATTTCATTCATCAGAGGGGCAACATGATCGAAATCGCCGTGGAAGCTGCTGCTTCCGCCGACCTTAATGCAATTGCGACCCGCTTCCTACGAGAGATCGCGCGCGAATTCCCCACGCTCGATGAGTCCAAGATTGCGTTCACGCCATTCAAACAAGCGCCGCAAACCATCGCCGGCAAGCGCCAATACATATTGCGCGAGTAGAAGGTGCGGCAATCGGATTTAAGCGGCGGCTGGAAGTGACGGTGTCGCGCAAAATTGTCAGCGTGTGGCCTGGTATTTGGTTAATCCGGTCAAAAAAAGCCTTGCCGGCAGCACTGACTCGGAGACGGTGCCACTGGTATTCCGGTTGCCGACATATGTATCTTCATGATATTGTTAATACCTCTGATGCAAAATCTATCCGAGACTTTGCGTCATCTCGGCGAGGAAGAAGTACATGCAGGCGAGCACTTCAGATCGCGATCGCCCAAACACACCAAACGGCGCGACTCCCGACACCTCAGAGCTGCCGTCACAGAAAGCTCGTTGGCACGCGCCGTTGCTGAAGCGGCTCGATGTGGAGCGCACCGCAAGCGGCCACTCTGGAAAGATCGAGAGCGCTCACACCACGTCGTAAGCGTGTTTTGTTCGGCCGCCCCCAGATCTGCTGGAACAACTGTAGGGGCTGCCTCTTCGCTTGAGCAGTAGTGCCACCCCGCACGCACTGCGCGAGCAAACTGCAAAAATCTAGTTCTTGGCGACGGTGAGTTCAGAAATCTCCCCAGACTGCCTTGGGCGATTGGCGTCTGCCTCGATCAAACGAGCGAGTGCAGCCAGCTTGGAATGGGCTCGCCGGCGTATGATACGGCGTACCGCGGCATGACCGGCAAGCTGAGCTATCTTGCTGAACAAAGCAGATCTGCCAGATAGGAAACGCCCCATCTGCGGACGGTAGATGTCGGCGCTCAAGCGCTCGAACGCCTCGGCACCCGTTATCGTCTCGATCCTGTCACTCGCTCCTTCTGGGGCATCCTCGATCAGGTAAACCAGGTCCAAAGGAAGCGGCGTCGCCTCGAAGCCCTTCGGTTGGGGAACTTGCATTTTGTCGCCGTCCGGCAGAACGGGGAGGAAATCGCATGGTCCAACGCCGAGCGCAGCAAGAGTGGGTGTGCTTAGCTTCATCCCTGGGAACGTCGGGTGCACCAAGGCGACCGTCGAGAGATGGGAGACGGGACAAACGTCGTCGGTAACGAGCGCATGCCCGCGAGCGCAGAGTGCAGCGGCGAGCGTGGATTTTCCGGCACCAGAGCGGCCCGCGAATGCTACGGCCCGCCCCCCAATCCGCACAACACTGGCGTGAAGTGGCACGAGCCCCCGGATGTAGCAGAGCAGAGCAAGTATGGGCCCCAGCAGAAGTGGGCGCCAAGTTGTCGCTTCAGGACCATAAGGAAGGTCGATCACTACGCGACTTGCGCTTACGAGAAACCGTGCATGAGGCATCGCATCAAATATCAGACTGCCGTCCCCCAGCATTTCGAGATAAGGCAGGTCAGCGGATTGCTTCCCAACTTCCGCTGGCATCGATCCCGGGCAGATTTCGATATCGACCGGGCCATCGGGACCACTCCATTCCGCCGCTTCTGGTAATGGAAAGACTGAGCGGACCCGCCAACCGCAGAGGGTGAAATCCATCACGCTCGAAACGCCACGAGCGGCGTAAATTCCGATGCGATCTCGACCCCAACCACATCGATATCTCCGCAGCGCAACCATGCGTGAGCAGACAACTGATGCCCCAAGCCACTTCGCGCGCCCAGATGCAGGACCGAGGGCAGTCCCTTATGCTGGAGCATCAAACGCCCACCGATCGCGCAGGCAAGACAACTCGAGTGCCACGGCAGTACCCGCGCAACGCGTAGCAGTCCATCACGGATAGCAAGCGCCGAGGTGCGCTGTTCCTGGGTGAGTACGATGATCGATCGATCGGCGCCCTGTTCTGCCTCACCGATCAACGGCACAACTCGCCGGAACGGCACTAGAAGCAGCAGGCGGGCGAAGCAGAGGCACATCGCCGCCTCAAGAAGAACGCGCTGTTCCCTCCGCTGTAATAGGAGAAACCTAACGAGCCGCTTCATGCTCCAACCGCGACAAGGGCCAAGATTTCGCCAGATCCCTCGAACAGGACGCAACTCAATATCCTCATCTTATCCCCTAGCCCTATCCGAGGGGTTACCGGAGACGAAGCAGTTTGCCGGGCGTTCAGAGCCGCAACATCCTTCGAACACCAGCATTTCGCTATATCAGACGATGATGTTCTCTAAAATCGGGCATGGCCTACCATGCCATCGACGGGACGACACGCTCATTCGGTCATCAACACCAACCGCTCGGAGATGAGCTTTTCCAGCAGAGCCAGCACGTCCCGCTCGATGGTCGCGCGGTCGGCATCATACTGCGCAGTCAGTTCATCGCAGAGCGCGCCCACGCGAACTGGCGTGGCCAAGCGCCGCCAAATCTCGCTGCCGACATCATCCAGACCGTAATAGGATCCGCGCTCGATGCTGAGGATCACGAACTCATCGTCGACAGGCGCGGCGATCTGATCGTTACTCAACTGCACAATCGACATCACTGACAGAGGAGCAGGCATTAGTAGATCTCGGCCAAACGTCGCTTGATCTCCAGACGACCGCGCCGTTGGCAGTTAGAACGTAACAGAGCGCCCCCCACCCGACAACAAGACCGGCCACTCGAGTATGACGGACTCCACTGGCAACGGGCGCCTATAATGCATTGCCCTACCAACCGCCCGCATCGGTGGCGTTGCAGATTACTTTCTCTTCCAGCTGAACAAAGTGATGCTTGAACCTGGAACACCAGAGTTTCCCCCGGAGCTGGCGCTCGTGATTGCTTGCACGCGTTGGCCCGTCATAGATTCGGAAGACATTCGTCGAAGGCTATTAACCCCGATCGATTGGGATCTGTTTCTTGCATGGGTGCGGCGAAACCGTGTCGTGCCGCTCGTTCACCACAATCTCCGGCATGCAACCACGATTCCGATACCCGAGGCTGTTAGGAGAGCATTGCGTGCTCAGGCAACACTTAACACGCGTCGCGTTCTGATGCAGATCGCCGAAGCGGCAAGAATAACTCATCTCCTCGCCAACGCCGGGATCCGCTCGATGATGGTGAAGGGTCCGGTTCTTTCATTGCTCGCCTTCGCCGATCCCACATTACGTGAAAGTCAGGACGTGGATTTGCTCATCGAGCCCGCGCGAGTACATGAAGCCGACCAATTGATTCGTCAGGCTGGCTACGATCGCGTCGTCCCAAATTTCGATCTGACTGACTCCCAATTCGCGGCCTATCAGAGCATGCAGTGCCAATTCGCATACGCCTCACGGCAGCTCGGCGTCACTCAGGAGCTGCACTGGCGGCTTACCTCCAACCCCTCACTCCTGCCCCTGGATGAGGGGGCATTATGGAAGCGACCGAAACCGATCCAACTCATGGGCGTCAAGTTTTTCACACTCCCCGATGAAGAGCTGTTCCTTTACCTCTGTGTGCATGGTAGCAGCCACATGTGGTTCCGGCTCAAGTGGATTGCAGATATTGCAGCGCTGCTGTGCGGCCTCAACTCGGAGACTCTCGATCGAATTGCAAGCCGTGCGCGCGCACTCGACGTCGGACGCTCATTCCATCTTGCCCTGATCCTGGTAAATCGGCTCCTGGCCGCTCCAGTCCCTGCTCACACCCTCGCGAGCGCACAGCGGGATCAGGTCGCGCAACGCCTTGCGACCGCTGCGTGCAGAGCGCTTGTTTGGGGTGGCTCCCCGGCTGAACCCGTCGAGACGGGCTGGTTCAGCACTTGGCTCAATTTGCAGGCGTTCCGACTCAGACGGGGCTTCACGTATCGCCGAAACGAGCTCCGCCTCCGAATGTTTAGTCCCGACGATTGGGCGCGGTTGCCGCTGCCACGCTGGCTCGCCCCGCTCTACCTTCCGCTGCGGCCGCTTTCTTGGGCGATCCGCAAATTACGGAGAATGGTAAGCGGTCTCTGAATGACGCAATGCGAAACCGGTCCCTTCATTTAGGGCGCGCCGAGCAGTGCGAGGAATGGGCTTTGACGATCCCGCGTGAGCATTTCCCAGGTGCCCTCCTGGACCAGTCGTCCCCCCTCTAGCACGAAGATACGATCGGCGTTGCGTATCGTCGAAACGCGATGCGCGATGATCACTATTGTCATGCTGCCGTGCAACCGCTCTATCGCGGATTGCACCACACGCTCTGTTCGATTGTCGAGAGCACTAGTCGCTTCATCGAGCACTAGTAATGTCGGATGACACAAGAGCGCGCGCGCCAGGCCCAGCCGCTGCCGTTCACCACCGGACAACCGCGCACCTCGCTCGCCAATCCGCGTATCGAGTCCATCCGGTAGGGTGCTGATGAACTCATCGGCAGCCGCAATTGAGAGTGCCCACTGAACATCCTCCTCGCTCGCCTGCGGACATGCCCATACGAGGTTTGCTCGGATTGTGTCGTTGAACAGGAAGTTATCTTGCGGAACATATCCTACGCTGCACCGCCAACTTGCACGCAAGGACTCCGCCAAGGGAACACCATCGATCGAGATCACGCCAGTGTCCGGAACAATAAGACCCAACAGCAAATCGGCGAGTGTGGTCTTGCCCACTCCGGTTGGACCCACGATCGCCACTGTCGACCCTGAGGGGATGACCAAATCAAGCGCCTCCAGCGTAGCCAGGCCGGACGCCCCCTCGTAGCGAAACGAGACGCCGGAAAACTGAATCTCGTGGAGTACCTTGAGACGTTTAGCTGCATTGGATCCCGCCTCAGCTGCAGCCATGCTCCGCGCACGAAGGTCGATGACGGAATCGAAGATAGGCAGAGTATGCGCAATCATCTGCCAGCCCTGCTGAAGCTCGGAAAACAGCGGCGCCAACCGGGCGAATATGACCACCATGACGATAACTCGTGGCACAGGCAGATGCGCGTATGCGACGGCGACGTATACGAATATTCCGAGCGTAATAGCGGCCGCCATCTGGATCATCATTCGCGCTATGATGGCGTTACGCTCGAAAGCAATGGCTTGCGTGGTTTGGCGTGATGCCGCACTTTCAAACGCGGCAATGTGGCGTGGCTCCGCGTTGTGGCTTTTTGCGAGCTTCAGTGCGTGCAGAAAATCGCTGATTTCCGCAAAAGCAAGACGATGAGCCGCGACGAGGTTTTGGCCTTCGTCATATCGGCTGCGGAAACGGCGATGGAATAGCAAAAATAGCATTGCACCCCAGGATATAATTCCCAGGGTCAAGAGCGGAGAGAGGATAAGCGCGACCGCAACCTGCACCAGAGCAAGCACGATCAGGGCAGGAAGCCGAAGAAAGAAGTGCGTGCCATTGCCAATGCGGTCGATCTGCGATGTCAGCACCTCCTGGATATCGGACAATCTACCCCGCGCGAGAAACAACCAATTGGCCCCCGCGACGGCACGATAGGTACTGCCTCTCAGAGCGTTGACGAATTGCAGTCGCAATAGCTCCAATCTTGCATCGCGCATCCCCATGATGATCGCCCGCGCGACAACCACACTTACGAAAACCACCGCAATAGCCGGCAACGATAGAGAGAGCCCAACCGTAGCAAACCCTTGCCGCATCATCGTTGTCAGCGTACCGGTCGTCCCACCCGGCTCCCCGAGCAAGCCGATCAGCGGCACTAGTAAGGCAAGGCTGATGCCTTCTGTCGCGCCGGTGAGCAGGACGAGCAGCGCGGCAAGCGCCAATCCGGTGCGCCCCGAACAATGTGCGAACTCACGAGCAAACGCGATCAAATGCCGAAATACCACGAGCTTTTCCGATCCATCTTCCGCCGAATTTGATGCAGACACGTCGCTCGTGGCCCTCGGACCGGCATCTACGTCAGGCACGCCGGCTGTCCAGACCGCAAGCGGTCACCGACGCGCCGCTTCCAGATCCAGTGGAGAATCGCTGGATTGCTTCTGTTCTGACCGGCGGCGGCAGCAAACAAGCTCGGCACATTGTCATGGTTGTATTCAGCCCATTTTTGGCCTCTGGAGTCGAGCCGTTCTCGGTGGAAACGGAACATGCGAAATCGCAAGCGTTCTGCACCCGGTGCTGCGGCAACCTGCGGACCGTCACCAAAGTAAGGCCTGTCGGCCCTCTCGGCGGTTAGGGATCTGCGAACTCGCAATGCCGCCGAGACAAAGGCGCTGAGTAGATCCGCACTCTATGATTCCCACCACGCGCTAGCGAAACGTGGCACTCGAATCGGAATTACTACCCTACAATCGGCCGGTGAGTGGCTGACACATTGCGAGCGACCAACTTTGATCGCCGCGAGTTTCTTCCCTACTGCGCTGCCTCTCTGAGGCAAAGTCGAGTAAACTTTAGCAAAATCGCATCGATCTAAACTGTAAATGTGTCCGACCATCCCCGCATTTCCACATCGGCAGAAATCGTATATCCTGTGCAAATATGTTCTTCCATAGAGGGGCAACGCGTTGATGAGCCCCAATAATGTATCGCCACGATCCGGGTCGTCCGATGTGCAGGCACCCTTGCCCGCGGCGTTGGGTCAGAGCGGGGCTGATCCCATCGAGCAGCGAGCACCCTCCAGGGCCTCGATGCCACGCGGGGCTGTGGTGGAGCTGCCGAGCCAGAGAATTCGAGCCAAGCGGAGAGTACGAATTCACTTGGGGATCATTTTCGCCTTGGTCGCGAGCCTCTCGCTTTGGCTTTTGATTCGCACACTCATCCAGCTTGCCTTCTGATGTCCGTATACTTGACGATCTGTCACCGTCTGGCACAGCTCGGAATTATCCGCTGACAGCCGATCTCACGTCGACCCGTCGTGACGTGTCGCAGAAGGCGGACCACCCGATTATTCCAACAGTCTTGCCTGCTCCGCTCTCAGTTTGATGCCTATCGCGGTCGAGCCGACCCTTCTTTACCAGAAGGATTCCGAGCAAACTCTGTCCAACATGCTATGGTGACGGGCCCGTAGGTTAGCGAAGCCAGCGGAGGATGGTATGGCGAAATTTCTTGGTGGCCAGAATCAACTTGGGTCGGCCTCGATAGGGTTGTCGGTATCGTCCCCGTCAAAAGCGGCGAGTTCGCAGGACCAAGTAGCGCGTCCAGTCGGCGCGGTGCCCGGTAAAGAGAACCAAGGCGCCGCAGCGTCTCCAGCTCCCTCTGACTCCGGTGCTCGCACTTTGGTCGTCGGGCGAGAGATTGTGCTGTCAGGCGAAGTCAGGAGCTGCAACCGCTTGGTTGTCGGGGGCACGATCAAAGCCAACATCAAAGAGTGCCGAAATATTGCCATCGCTGAAGGCGGTCTCTTCAGCGGATCCGCGGCGGTCGAGAGCGCCGAAATTAGCGGACGCTTTGAGGGTGAGCTCAAAGTGACCGGGCGCCTCCTAATTCGCGCTCCCGGCGTCGTCTCCGGGACACTGCAATATAATGAGATAGAAATTGAACGCGGTGGCCGTATCGCCGGTGATGTCGCCGCAACAGGCAACCCAGATCGACGGATTGCGAACGCTTAGTCCCGGCTATGCGCCATGTGATATCGACCTCCATTCCCGCTTGTTCATCATTGATAGCAGCCGATCCCTGACCACAATTGTTTTGGCGGGAAACCAGGCTCTCTCGCTTAGCCGACCGCGTCGTCGCGACGCCGGGTCCCGCTGCAGGATGCCTTAATCCCGGCTGAGTATGAACTCGCCGATCGCCAAGACATCCATTCGAGTCCGCAGGAAGCAATCAAGCGCCTCCTCGGGTCGGCAGACGATCGGCTCGTTCTCGTTGAAGGATGTGTTCAGAACAATGGGAACGCCCGTGAGATCGCGAAACTCTTCGATCAGGCAATGGTATTTCGGGTTGCCATCGGCCGTAACGGTTTGCAGACGACCGGACCCGTCCACATGTGTAACCGCCGGGATCTGAGCGCGCCGCTCCGCACGAATCTGGAACACTTGCATCATAAAAGGAACATCGTCGTCCGTTTCGAACCAATCCCTGACGGCTTCGCGTATAATGGATGGTGCAAAAGGTCGAAACGACTCGCGGCGTTTGATCTTGAGATTGAGAATGCTCTTCATGTCGCTCCGTCGCGGATCGCAGAGAATAGATCGACTGCCCAGCGCGCGCGGTCCCCACTCCATTCGGCCCTGGAACCAACCGATCACTTTGCCATCGGCGATCGCGGCCGCCACCGCTCGGCAGTAAGCCTTTTCGTCCGGCTCACGTCGAACCTTGATCGACAGATCTTTCGCGGACGCAAGCTGCACTTCGATTGAGCGGACGATTTCTCCATCGGAGAACTGAGGTCCCCAAAGAGCGTGGCGCATGACGAAGCTGCGCTTGCCATTCTCAAGCGCGTGCCACGCATGAAACGCAGCGCCCACGGCCCCCCCCGCGTCCCCTGCCGCCGCTTGAATGTAGCAATGCCGGAATGGCGTCTCCTTGTAGATCTTACCATTAGCTACCGAATTGAAGGCGCAGCCACCCGCCAATGCGAGAGACGGCAGCCGATAGCGCTCGTAGAGCCGATTCAGCAGATTAAAGAATGCTTCCTCGTATATCCGCTGGACCGAGCGCGCGATGTCTTTGTGTCGCTGCTCGAGAGGAGACCCGGGCCCGCGCCGCGGCCCCAGAACGCGGTCGAGCTCGTCATTCGCCAGGCGATCCGAGCTTGGCGCGCAGTCGTCCCACTGAAATTGGCGCCGTTCTTGATGATATCGGAAATATCGGAGATTGAGTCGAAATCCACCATCCGAGCGTTGCATCACGATCTGCCGAAGGTCTCCAACGTGACTCGGTTCCCCATATGGCGCGAGCCCCATCACCTTGTATTCGTCGCCATAGTGCGGGAATCCCAAGTGCTGGGTCATCGCCTCGTAGAAAATACCCAGCGAATGGGGAAACGGCACCCGACCATGGATCTCGATCTTGCTGCCTCGGCCCACACCCCAGGCGGCAGTGGTAAAGTCGCCAGAACCATCCACGGATACGACAACCGCTTCCTCGAAGGGCGAGACATAGAAGGATGAGGCGAGGTGCGCGAGATGATGCTCAACGTGCCGGACCCGTCCGGCTACATCCACACCGGAAAATCGTTTGGCAAATTCCTGTTCGATCGATGACCAGCGGCTGGCATGGCGGAGCCGATCTCGTACGAATCCGAAGTCGGGGCGTTGAGCCAGTGAAAACAGGATCTTGCGCCAGAGGTTGGCCGATGGGTCGCGATTGATGGCGATAAGATCGACTGCGGAGAGCTCGATGCCGGCCTCAGTCAGACAGTATCTAATCGCAAGCTCTGGAAAGCCCGCCCAATGCTTGATACGCCGAAAGCGCTCCTCCTCAGCGGCGGCAAGCAACACCCCGTCCCGCACAATGCAGGCCGACGAGTCGGCGTGGTAAGCATTTATCCCCAGAATGTGCACGACCCATACCCCGTGATCCCGTACAACGCATACGCCGACTCCGCCCACACCTACCATTGCGAGCGCGCCGAAGTCGCGAATGCATTCAGGATCGGGATACTATAGCAAAGAACTGTCGCCTGGTGATTTCATCCAAGCGAGAACCCACACCGAGTCCATGTGCCGCCCAACATCACCCCATGAACATTCTTTGGATTCCCCACGCCCCCCTGCGAACCGGCAGAGCTCGGAGCGACCATCTCATCGAGCACTTGGCGCGACGTCACCACATCACCGTTCTGAGCTTTAGGGCGCACCCACGGCGTCAGCCTTGGCGCTACGTCCTAGATCTCTTGACGCACCGCTCCCGCCAAGGGCCGCCCCACAATGAACTGGCGATTTGGCGGCTTCCGAAGGCCGTTCGCCTAAACAGCTGGCTCCTAAACCAAGCGATTAAGCGCGAGCTCGCGAAAAGACCCTATGACGCGCTGGTCGTGGCTCCCGCACCGTATCTGACGGGATTTCTCGACTTTGCATCTATGCGCCAACGCGTAGCGGTTGTCTGTGATTACCTCGATGGCACTGATTGGAAAATGGACGGCCCTGATGCTGCGTTTGAACGCCTTTATGTCGGCTCTGCCGATTCCGTCATGTGTGTCTCACGCGGCTTGTTACGGCAAGCCCTAACGGTGAACGCCAACTCTCACTACATCCCCAACGGTGTCGACCTTGCGCGGTATCACGACTTTCACGCGGCACACAGTGCCCGAGAATGCAAGGAAGCCCTGGGGATCAATCCCCACTCCTATGTCGTATCGATCATTGGCATGACGTGCAGCGCCCGATTGTATTTCGTTGACGCAATCGTTGCGCTCGCTCGAAAAGGACGTAACGTGGTTCTGCTGCTCGTCGGAGACAGCCCCCTCCTCGATCAGATACGGCACCGTGCAGGCGCCTGCTGCCATGCCGTGCATATTGCGGGGGCAATTCCCTACACCGACATCCTCCCCTATTTCATGGCCACCGATCTTGGATTGTCGGCGGTCGACGATCACCCCTACTATCATTTTCAATCTCCCTTGAAGATTTTTGAATATGCGGCCATGGGCAAGCCCGTCATCGCGGCGCCGAAAACCGGGGAATTAGAGATGATGAACCTCTCGAACGTAACATTTTGTGATGCCACCGCCGAGAGCCTCGCTCAGCAGATTGAATTTGCGATCGACCGCACTGAACCCTGGATTGAACCGAATTTGGAACTCCACGATTGGCAGCACCTCGCCGATGAAGTTGAGACCCTGTTGTATCGTACTGCGGCCGCAAAGGTGTCGTCCCGCATTTGAACGAGAGGTCGATATCATCACTGGTGGGGGCGCGCATTTGACTGATTACTCATCAATTCAGCGACACCACCACGTACAAGCTGGACCATGACCCCATTTGACCATCAGGAGCACAAATTCGCCCTCCTTGATATGTTGCGGTGGGTCAGCGCTTCGTTGGTCGCAATTTCGCACATCCGGACTCTTCTATTTTTGGATTACGGTGCTGTTCCTCACTCAAGCATTTTCATTCGTGCGTTTTACGCGGTTACTGGGCTTGGACACGAGGCGGTCATCGTTTTCTTTATACTGAGTGGCTATCTGGTCGGAGGGAGCTTAATTGACAAAGATCTGGATCGCGCCTCGCTTTCCAATTATTTTATCCATCGTTTCAGCCGGATCTATATCGTCCTGCTTCCAGCGCTCGCCGCTACAGTCGTGTTGGATGTCATCGGATCGAGTATTCTTGCCACCCCGGCCATCTATGATCAAGCCGATTGGGCGAATTCCCTCGATTTCGTTACGGCGAAACACGATACCTTCGGTATCTTAATCTGCAATGCTGCCAATCTTCAGGATGCCTACTGCCCTTCTTTCGGAAGCAATGCTCCGCTTTGGTCGCTAGCCTATGAATGGTTCTATTACCTCACCTTCCCCCTTCTCCTCGCCACACTCAGGGGGCTTTGGAAACACGAGCTGAGCGTATCTCGAACAACCTTTTACGCGCTCGGGCTTCTGCTACTCGCCTTCTTCTTCTCGGCTTATTTGATTTACTATCCAATCTGGTTGATGGGAGTGGCAGCAAGGATGCTGGGATCTCGATACAAGATCCCCTTTGGCTGCGCATATCTGGCTGCGGTCGCAGCGTTTATCCTATTCGTAATAGCGAGAGCTCACATCGTTCCAGGCCCACTCACGGATAATGCCATCGGCCTTGCGCTTGCGACGCTCCTATCATGCTCCCCTCTGGTCGCCTCTGCACGCGCCCTCCGAAAATTCAATGCGGTACTCGCGAGTTACTCCTTCTCGCTGTATGTCATTCACTTTCCCCTGTTGGTCTTTGCCGATGCCGTTCTGCTTCGATCGGGCGCAATCGAAGGGCGCCTCGTCCCGAGCGCAAAGGCGTTCGGCCTATTTGCCGGATATTCGATATTCGTCTATGGCGTTGCCTGGACCTTCTCACTCGCAACAGAGCGTCAAACCGCCAAGCTGCGACGCCAGATCTCGAACCAGCTCATCCGCCTCCGCTCCAAGCATCCGATTGATCAACGCAGCCCCGACCACCCTAAGGGATTTGGGTAATCGGGATTGGATTCTCGTCCGGAGCGATGGCCTGATCCGGATCACGAGCCACGTGCACCTCCACACCGCGATCGAGCCGGATCATCACTCCGAGAAACAACCAGAAAAAGACATTGCCCGGATCTGTATCGAGCACGAACCCTTTGAAGGAATATACGAGGTTCAGGATTATATAGATCGCCAAAGGCGCTATTAGTATGTTCTCTCGCCTTCTGCGATGCGAGATGGCCGCCTGTATCGTCTTCACCACGATGCCCATGAAAAACACAGTGAAGATTGTGAGGCCGACCGTGCCTAGTTCGGCAGCAACCTTTGCGTAATAGGACTCAAAGCCAAGGCGTGTCACAACCTCCGAGCCCATCGCCGCGAATCGGGCCGCACCCGTGGAGCTTCCGATACCTTGTCCAAATGGGCCGTAGCGGACGGCCGCACTAATCTGCTCGAGCACGAACCCTTGGCCGTAGTCCTGAGCCTGGCGAACTCCGAATGACAACAAACCCAGAGGGTTCAATTTCGCTGCTTCTATCGCCCAGGCGGCGACGGCGAAGGCAATCGGGGCCCCGATGGCCAGACGGCTCCTTATCAAACCGAACGCAAAGAAAACCGCAGCGAGGGCGGGAAATACGAGAAATGCCGCCTTTGTGCCGCTGAACAACCCGGCCAAAATCCCGATGTAAAATGCAATCCGTCCCAACCGCTGGTATCGAAGATCCGGGTCGGCGTTGCTCTCAATGGCAGCCGCCGTGAGAAAGAGAAATAGAAACGCCACGTACTGGCCCGCAAACGAGAAGGTCGCGGGAATACGATAGATGCCGCCGCCCTCGGCGAATTCCGCGAATCTCTGTGTCACATCGGAGGCGGCACCGCCAAAGAAAAGCGTCATTGTCGGGTGATATCCGACCATGCGAATCAGTGCTGCCTGTAGCAGCCCGATGGAGCAGGCCACGACACCACACATCACTAGAATACGGAATGTCCTGAACATCGCATCTGGTCGCGCTGCCACGGCGAACCCGACGAGGACAAATGGAAGGTAGAACACCCATACCTTGAGACCTATCAACAACTGAAATCCAGACACTCCCTCCGGATTGAACAAGCTAATCACGATCCAGAAAAGAACTGCGCCAAGGCCTAGCGCCAATCCCGCCGGCAAACGTCTTAGCGCGTCACGACCGGCCCTACTCGCACCAAATGCGACGTAAAGCGGGAGAACGACGAAGACATCACGAAAGGCGACCGGTAGTGCTGTGACACCAGCACGCGCACCGATGATGCCGCCGAATATCATCGTTACAATGAGCAAGTGAACGCCTGACACCCAGCTTGTCAGGCTCCATAGCATACACAGCAGACCAATAAGCAGCAGCGGGAGAGAGATCTCCGGGGAACTCAGAATCTCTGTCATGGCCTCTCGTCCCGCGTCACCACTTTGAGCGGAGATCTCAGGCAGGGGCTTTCGGCGCCCATACGGCTCCTAATTCTCTTAACAACCGTTAACACTGCGGGCGAAGCGCTCTTCACTCTCCGGTACTCACTTGCAGCATACCTCAATTAAGCGAATTTCGTCCGATGGAAACGCCGCAGAAAGACTGCAGCGGCAATCAGGTTCATCATCAACTGAACGAGCGAGGCGAAGATGGCCACCGTCAGGACCTGGCGTGCCGTCGAGACCCCGATCGCGAGTGCCAAACCCAACTGCGAGGCGAGGTCGACGGGAATCCAGATCCAGGAGGGAGGAAACCAAGCCTTATTCGTGTTTAGGTTCCAGGCAAGCGCACTGATCGACGCGATGGCGGCGCCCAAGACAGCGAGCTGAAGCTCGGTCGAGAGATGCATGTACTGCGGTCCCAGCACCCAGAGCACCGGCTCGGGCATGAGTGCGACCAACGCGGCCAAAAGCAATACCAGCACGGCAAAGGCACCGCAGATTTGCAGGTAGAGCTTGCTCAGCCGTCGGGGTTCTTGGCATCGAGCATATCTGGGCACGATGACGTTCTGCATCGTCACCAGCACGACACTAAAGAGAATGCTGACCCGGGTGACCGCTCCAAGATCCGCCACGCTGGCGACCGATCCGAAAAGGCTCAGCAACCAAATGCTAAGCTGAGCCTGCAGCACATAGAAAAGACTATTGGGGAATTGCCTAACGACGACCGACTTTAGCTCCGCACGCACATTAGAATCGATCGGGGCATCCGACGGAACCTTTCCGCGCACCCACCAACGCGTCGCCCAAAATTGCACACTCGAGCCAAGCACGATCGCGAGCATGGCCGTTTCGGCCATCAGCCCGAAGACGGCGAGCGCCATGGTCGCTGCAAAACGCAATCCCGCGGCCCCAATTGCGGTCGCTTGGATGAAGCGCGTGTCGCCCATGAGGCGAGCAACAACAAGGTCGATCGTGGTATAGAGCGCGAACGCGCCACCCACGAGGACCAGAACCGCGAGCGCCGCTATCTCGCTGGGAGTCGCGCTGTTTCTTGCCAGAACCCATATGCAGGCGATTGCTACCGGCGCGCTTACGAGGTTGCGCAGCAGACGCACTGCCTGGCGCACGGTGCGAAGCACAGAGCCCAGCCGAATTCGG
>Ga0209517_10004135_pt1 | contig 19261 bp, 29 predicted proteins | sample PeaSoiMetSII2010_FD_187695 | JGI IMG/M metagenome (GOLD analysis project Ga0209517, IMG submission 187695) | Peat soil microbial communities from Weissenstadt, Germany - SII-2010 (SPAdes) (version 2) | ecosystem: Environmental > Terrestrial > Soil > Wetlands > Peat | place: Germany...
CCTCTGTGGCGAAGTCGGTCTGAAACTGACGAAGCGTCTTGGGGAACGGTGGTCGGGCCACCCTTATACGCTACCCATTGGGGCTTGCTGAAGCAACCGGATAATCAGAAGGCAACTAGCGGCCGTCCTCCACGAGGCCTCTCGTCATTTTCCCGCAGTCGTCGTAACAGGGCCTCGCCGGGCCGGTAAGACTACTCTCTTGTGCAAGCTGTTCCCGAGCGCCCGCTATGTACTACTCGAAGACCCTGACATTCAAGCGCGAGTGCGCAGCGATCCGCGTGCCTTTCTGGACGAGCTGCGGCCCCCGGTCATGTTCGACGAGATCCAAAATACTCCTGAGCTGCTCGACTACGTCCGCACGCTAATCGACACGAGGCCCCGGCGCATGGGCCAGTGGCTTTTCACCGGCTCGCAAGAAGCTCCTTTAATGCGGAACATCACTGAATCAATGGCCGGGCGGGCGGCCATTCTTCAACTCCTGCCTTTTAGCCTCACCGAAACTGACCGAGTGAATCTGCTGCACGGAGGCTTCCCCGAAGTGCTGGCGCGCCCCACGGCTCGCAGCCTTTGGTTCGCCTCTTACCTGCAAACGTATCTCGAGCGGGATGTGCGCGCGATTACAAATGTCAGAGACCTCGTGACCTTCCGTCGGTTCCTTTCCCTGCTGGCCAGTCGCCATGGCCAAGTTCTGAACAAGAGCGACCTCGCGGCACCGCTCGGGGTATCGGTTCCCACGATCGGCGAATGGCTCTCGATTCTAGAAGTGACTGGACAAATCATTCTGGTGCCGCCGTACTTTGAAAACTTCGGAAAGCGGCTCATCAAGTCGCCGAAAATCTACTGGGCGGACTCCGGTCTCGCCTGCTACCTGCTGGGCGTGACCTCGCCAGCTGAGCTGGAACGTTCTCCTTTCCTAGGAGCTCTATTTGAAGGCTTCGTCGCCGGGGAGATACTCAAGAGTCAGGCCAATCGGGGAATGCGGAAGGAGGTCTACTACTTCCGCGATCAGCAGGGCTTGGAGGTAGACTTCCTCGTGCCAAGGCCCAACTCAAAGCTGTGGTTGATTGAAGCTAAAGCTGGTAAGACGGTGCGGCCATCCATGGCTTCCCCGCTACTTTCATTAAGTCGTGGCGTACCCCGCTGGCCAGGACGGTTGATCGTAGTCCACCGAAAGTCCAACTCGCAATTGCAGACGGCAGCGATCGCTCGCGGGGTTGAAGCTCTCGATGTTGAACGATTCATCCAGGAGTTCGGTGGTAGCAGATAGCAGGACCTTGACCATTCAGCACGCACCGACCCACCGAAATCGTCTCCGCTCCCAACGTCTATGGCTTTGATACCGGGGTTGTCTCGTACTACCGCGGCTGGCAGGACTTGCGCCGGGAGGATCTTGGCAAGCTATAGGAACACTTTGTGCTGAAGAGGCGGTGACACTAAACGCATTTCTGATTGCGTTTGGTATCACTATATGCAAGACTATATTCATATGGTACAGAGGCATTTCTGGCAGAAACTCGTTGAACAAAACTGGCACGAGCGCTCCGTAGTGTGGCTGGCTGGTGTGCGTCGTGTGGGTAAGACCTTCCTTTGTCAAAGTCTCCAAGACACTGAGTATTTCGACTGTGAACTGCCGCGCACGCGACGAATGATGGAAGATGCCCAAGCTTTCCTTGAGGGGCTAGGCAAGCGCCGAATCGTACTAGACGAGATTCACCGTTTGCCGAACCCCTCCGAATTGCTGAAGATCGCCGCCGATCATTACCCAAACATCCGAGTACTGGCCACCAGCTCGTCGACCTTGGGAGCGTCAGCCAAGTTCAGAGACACGCTCGCCGGACGGAAGCGAAACGTCTGGCTGACACCCATGTGTCTGGAAGACTTGAAGGACGCCAAGCACACCGACCTGCGCCACCGATTCTTGCGTGGCGGGTTGCCACCATTCTTCTTGGCCGAGAACTTTCCCGAGCGTGATTTTCAGGAATGGATCGACGCCTATTGGGCGAAGGACATTCAAGAGTTGTTCCGGTTGGAGAGGCGCTCGTCCTTTCAGAAATTCACTGAGCTACTGATGGCCCAGAGTGGCGGACTGTTTGAAGCCACACGATTTACGGCCCCCTGCGAAGTCAGTCGCACCACAATCAGCAATTACCTCAACGTGCTGGAGGCAACCTTTGTCGCACATGTGATTCGTCCGTTCAGCACCCATCGGCCGACCGAGATCGTGTCTGCGCCCAAGGTGTACGGATTTGATACAGGTTTCGTGGCGTACTATCGCGGCTGGCAGGACTTGCGTCGGGAGGATCTTGGCCTGCTTTGGGAGCACTTCGTACTGAACGAGATCATGGCCCGCCAACAGAACCGTGCGATCTCGTATTGGCGTGACAAACGTGGACACGAAGTTGACTTTATCTTGACAGGGCGGCGGAACAAGCCGATGGCGATCGAATGCAAATGGTCCGCTGCAGACTTCGATGCTATCAACCTGCAAGCATTCCGTCGGCAATACCCAGGCAGTGAGAATTTTGTTCTCGCCCAGGATGTCGGCAGTCCGTTCAGTCACCGCTTCGGAGAGATTACAGTTCGATTCGAGAACCTCCAAACGTTCGTGAAGACGATTGGTCTCGGTCGAATGGACACATAGTCCGAAGCCTGATCGCTTCAGCACTCCGGGAGTTCCCACAGCTTCGGCTCAGTGTGTTTCTGTCCCAAGCACAAGATCGAGATCCGCCGTTGCAGCGAACGCTCGGAAGTTACGGTCTCTCGTCAGAAGAGGAATGCCTTGGTCGATACAGCTCTGCGCAAGCAGCGCATCGCCGAGACGGGCCTTGCGACTCTTTGCCAGCACCCTTGCCCGCAACAATCCTGCACGTTGCCAATAGCCTGGTTCGATCTCAACCAGCGGCACTTCCGCCAGCGTTTCGGCAACGCTTGAAGGAAGTTTCGGATCGCTCAACAGCTCGGTAAGCACCACCGGAACCATAAGAACCTGCCGCTCCTCCAGAGCCCGATCGAGCAATCTTGCGTCTTCACCTTCAGAACCCTCCAGAAAGGCAACCCAAGTGCTCGTATCGGCCGCGATCATCGGTCGGCCTTTAGCTCTGCCACACTACGCGTGAAGCGGACCTTGCCTCGGAGTTGGCGCAAGCGAGCATAGGTCAGCGAGGCCGCAAGGAGCTGCAGCCCCGTACGAACCGTCTGAGTGATGCCGGTACCGCTGGCTTGCTGCGCCTTCTCGAGCAACTCTTGCGGCACTTCCACCGTGATTTTGCGAGCGGTTTCCACAATCAAAGGTCAGTATACCATACTTGAGACCAGCATTGAATATGGTATTTCGATGAAGTTCCTCCGCAGGCACTTCCTCGCGCACTTCCACGACACTCTGTGTTTAGAAAACCTCCGGCCATTGTTGTGCGCCATGGTAGACGGCGAGGATCACGATGCGGTCGTGGTCAATGGCATAGGCTGCGATAAAGGGCGCATTCGGAATGACCAGCTCACGAGTACCCGGCACCCGGCCCGATCTGCCTGACATGGGGAATGTGGCGAGATGTTGAACGCTGGTGACGATCCGCATCGTGATCCGGGCGGCAACCTCTTCGCTGTTCGAGAGCGCGATGTAATCGTGGGCCTGATCCAGTTGCCGGGTCGCCTGCTCGGTCCATTCGATCATGGGCGAGCGCGCCCCGCCCGCTTGAGCCGCTTTACGACTTCCTCATGGCTTACGACGCGGCCTTTCCGCATCTCTGCAAGCCCCTTGCGAACCAGCGCGTCCTGATAGGCGTGCAACTCGATGTAGTTGGTGATGGCCTCGTTGATGAGATAACTGCGCGGACGGTCCTGCGCGGCGGCCAGCGAATCGAGCGAGTCGATCTTTTCGGTGAGGGCGCGGAAACTGATGGTTTTCTCGGTGGTGCTCATAATGCCACAACAATAACACGTATTATTGTGTATTACAAGACCCGGGTTCTTCTTCCTTTTCTGCTTCGAGCGGGGAGATCGATCTCCACTCTATTGTTCGATTCTCGGTAAATGTTGAGACCTCTTAGACACCGACGTTTCTTCATCAGGACCATTATCGCGTGTATCGTAAAACAGTCCGGATCATTTTACGATGGCGCTAGAACGACCAAGTTGCGGCGCTTATCCACCTATGCAGAATATCCGACAGTAACGCATATTTTGCAGGCACTTCTGATTGGTCCGGATTGCTGGCTGAGCTAGCGCGATGGGATGACGAATCCAACGCAACAGGAAGACCCTGCTTCGGGATCACATTTGGCTGTGCATCGAAGGCCCAGAGTTGGACCGCATCCCGCGCGCGCTCTTGATCGGCGGTCAGAAAAACGCTGCCTTGAGCACCCTCGGGCCCCGGCTAGGAGACAGACGTTAGGGCGACAGAACCACACCGACAACTTTCATCCTTCCTTGCTGTGCCCAAGATACCGGTGTAAGTATTTTGATCCTTCCCTGCCGTAAGCTTCTGTCCCAATCGTCAGCAGAATCTCGCAAATCTGAGAGATGCTCCGTGCCTCTCGAATTGCGATCTGCTGGAGGCGCTTCTTAAGCTCGTCTGGAATTCGGAATGCTAGCGGAGCATTTTTCTTCATAATGCTGAGATTGTATGAAAAAGCAAGACTTTTACCATTGCCAAGTTGTTGACTCCCCCCTCTGAAACGCATACAATGTATTAGTATGTATGAGCTTCGGAGGACTGCATGGCTGACCAATTGTTACGGCGCAATGTCAAGGTTGCTCGGTCCCGGTGGATGTGCGATCTGAATCAATCTGCTCTTCACTTGCTAGAAACCCTCACAAGTCGATATCAGTTCTCTATTGCGGAGGGCGATCTGACCTGGTTAGAACGTGGTTGGTACGCCACCCACACAGGCTTGTTGGGACTGGCACGTCGTAACCGTTGTGCTGGCATCCACGTCCAACCGGTCCCCGCATTTTGTGACGCCTCAGCTCAACGTTGGGCATTTGCAGCCACAGTGTACAAGTCCAAAACCTGCCGGGGCTTTGTCGGCTACGGCGATGCCGATCCTTCGAACGTCTCTCCGCTAGTCCATGGGGCAGAAATGCGCGTAGCCGAAACGCGCGCTGTCAATCGAGCGCTTCGCAAGGCCTACGGCATCGGCATCTGCTCGGTTGAGGAAATCGGGTCCTTCGCCGGCCAACTGGCTTCGAGCCCAGAGTCAAAGAAGCTGCCGCAGCCTGCAAATGGCAACGGAAACCACGGCGGCCCGAAGGTTCGCGACCGCCTTTGCCAGATTATTCGGCAGCACCAACTCGATCCCAATCTAGTTAAGGCCTACGCCACCGATTTCTGCGGAGCCAAGACCTTGCGCGATGCTACCCGCGAACAGGTAGAAAACTTCGTTGCTCACCTGGCCGGCTGGGCCGAGAAGGACCGCAATGCCTTGCTCTGCCAGCTGAACAGCTACCTCGGGCAGAAAGCAGGTGCCGCATGAAGCGCCAGATCACGGGCTTGCACGCCGCCGATCGATGCGCCACTGACCAGGTCCCCGATGGAGTCTTCCTGGTTCGCGTGCAACGAGCCCGTTTTTGTCGGCAGGCACAAAAACCCTACTACACGCTCATCCTGGCCATCCTTGAGCCCAACCGGTTTGCCGGGCACCTCCTTTCGAGCCGGCTCTATTGCAGCCCGAAAGCGCTGTGGAAGCTGAACTGGTTCCTGCGCGACTTCGGCTACGACACCGAACTGCTCGGACGGGATGAGGTGGACGAGAATCAGATCGTTAACCTCCAGGGCGTAGTCAAGATCAGTCATATCGTCTTCAACGGCGCTTCCCTGCTCCGAATGGACGGGTTCGCTCCTGCCGGCCGCTGGGAAGAACTTTCCCCGGCCAATCTGGACAACCCGCAGGTGGCTTGAAATGACTTACAGCTACACCCAGATCAGCCAATACCTCAGTTGCCCCCGGCGTTACCGCCATCGCTATCTCGATGGCTGGAAGGAGAAGGACACCCGGGCGGCGATGCTGTTCGGCCGCGCCTTCGAACAAGCCTTGGCCGCGCTTTTTCGCCGGGAGGATCCCGGGGCAGTCCTATTCGCCCAGTGGTCTGAGTGCCAGAACCAAGGCCTGCACTACTCCAACGGGGATTCTTGGGATCGCATGCTGCAACAAGGAATCATGCTATTAACCCGGTTCTGTCAGGACGGCCGTGTCCAGATCCGTCAGCCTCGACACAACCTGCAGATCAAGTTCACCCGGCCCGTTGCCGGAAACAACGACTTTGTCGCCTATATCGATGCCATCGGCCGACTCGACGGCAGGCGCTGCCTGCTCGAGTGGAAGACCACTGCGAGCCGGTACCCGGAAGAGCCTGAGGGACTGTTGGCCCTGGATCCGCAACTCGTTTGCTACTCCTGGATGACAGGCATCTCGGAAGTCGCCCAGGTCGTGTTCGTGCGCAAGCGAACGGTCGAGATCCAGTACCTAAGCACCACAATCACCGACGACCAGCGCCAAGAGTTTGGTCGCTTGGTGGAAGGCACGATCCGCAGAATCGAGTCCGCGGACTTTCTGCCTCACAGCGGCATCCGCTTCCCTCAGAACCCCTGCAGCAGCTGCCCCTATGTGGGCCTTTGTCTTGGAAAGCAGGAGATGGTCGACGCCGCTCTCGTTCGGCGTCCAGGAGCAGAAGATCTTGGTTGGCTTGACGAGCTTACTTACTAAGGATCCGCCTATACCGCCGAAGTTCAATCGCCGCCGCGCCGTATTCGTACTGGGCAAGATTGACGAGATTCTGGCCTGGGAGCAGCACAAGGAAAACGAGCGTGATACCAAGTTCGTCGAACTGGGGCGCTATCTGTGCGAGGTGCGGGCAGGACAGTACTGGCGGATGGAGAACCTGAAGTCGTTCGATGAGTTCTTGGAGAGGCGGTTTCCGGGGTCACGGCGGAAAGCTTACTACCTGATGTCGATCCACGAGCACCTGCCGCCGCAGGCGAGAAAACAGCTGAAGGAGGTGGGCTGGACGAAGGGCCTGGAGCTAGCCAAGCTGGCCAGGAGGGACGGCCAGCACTTCGATTGTGCAACCTGGTTGCACAAAGCCCGGAAGATGCCCAAGGAGCAGTTCCAGCAGGAGGTGGAAAAGGAACTGACGGGGCGGGAAACGGAACCGTGGGAGATCATCTACTTCAAGCTCTACCAGAGCCAGATGCCGGTCGTGGAGAAGGCGATCGAGACGGCAGCTCTGATGCTGGGCAGCGACCGCTCCCGAGGCTACTGTCTGGAGATGATCTGCGCAGACTTCCTGGCAGGAGCCAATCTGGACAACGGGGATCCGGAGACGCTGCTGTTTTCGGCGACCAGATTCTTCCGCTTTCTGCCCGAAGCTCAAAAACAGGTTTTCCTGAAGACTCTGAGTAAGGAAGCGGCATGAACGACGTCCGCCCCAAGGTCGAGCGTTTGCGACTCGATCCCGGTTCCTACGAAACTCTGCGGCAGCAGATCCTGCGTCGTGATGGCTGGCGCTGTCAAGCATGCGGTGCTATGGCAAATCTGGAAGTTCACCACAAAGAGTTCCGCAGCCACGCGGGTAACGATTCGGAGTTGAATCTCATCACACTCTGTACCGCTTGCCACACCCAGACGCACCGGCGCGATTCAACCTCAACCTCTGTGGGCGGCAGAAAAGGCCTGCACGGGCAGTCTCAGGAACCAGGAGGCTGAAGTTGTTCCACGGTAGCAGCAGCCAGCGGCTGGATGCGCGTGGCCGGCAAATCAATGGCGCAAGGGAAAGTTGCCGGCACGGTGATAAGATAGGCCTCGAAGAGCGGGGTCGAGGTGCAAACACGGAGTGCAGGCGGAGATCAGATTTCTGGTCTTCCGCTCAAGATCCATTTCCTGGCGTTTCTGGGAACCTGGGAGCCAATCTGAGCGACTTTGAAATGATAGAGCAAGAGGTACAATGTTTACTCCCAGATTCGAGATCCTCCCGTTCGCGCAACGCAGGCTCTGGAACGAACTAAAGCATATTCCCAAAGAGTTCGTCCTTTACGGGGGGACGGCTCTAGCCCTGAGGTTGGGGCACCGAAGCTCGGAAGATTTCGCCTTCTTTTCGAACCATTCGTTTTCCCCGGACGTCCTGCGCAAGGCCATTCCACCCTTGCAAGATGCCGAAATGGTCCAGTTTGAGGCTAACACTCTGACTGCCATCGTAGATCGGACCGGGCCCGTGAAGGTTTCCTTCTTTGGTGGGCTTAAGCTGGATCGCGTAGAAGACCCGGATGTAGCACAAGATAACGGTATCAAAGTGGCATCGCTCCTCGACATCGCAGCGACCAAGCTGGCAACGATTCAGCAGCGGGCACAAGCCAGGGACTACGAGGACCTAGCGGCGACTCTTGCTGCAGGGATCAGTTTGTCGGAGGGTCTCGCAGCTGCCGGGACCGTTTACGGAAAAGAGTTCAACGGTGCCCTGAGCCTAAAAGCGCTTACATACTTTGCGGACGGGGACCTACCCAAGCTCAGTTCTGAGACCCAGACCAAGCTTCGTGTGCTGGCGGGGCAAATCAACTTGAAGCAGATTCCACGACTAAAGGCGAAAGTCGGCGTCACTGAAGAGAGGGCTTCTCGAGCATGAATCGCTCCGATCTGCAGAATGTGGCCAAGCGAGTTGTCTGGTTCAAGACGCCGGATGCCGCCCTGCGAGACGTACAACTGTTTCTTGCGCATGTGATGACCTACGGCACGCTCAACGATATCACCACAACACTGCACTATTTTTCTGAGGCAGATTTCGAGGCAGTGCTTAACGATCCACCTCCGGGCGTCTTTGATCGGCGTTCGTGGACTTACTGGAACGTGCGTTATCATCGCGAGCCGGTGCCCACACTACCTGTGCGAAACCTTCCTTTGTAGATTTTAGGCAATGGCATTCCTGCCTGGTAAGCAGAGGCAGGCATTTCTTGGAGGCCTGGGCGAGAAGGCATCATGAGCTCGATCAGACCGAAACCCGCGCGCTTACGGCTCGATCAGGTTTCGTATGAAACTCTGCGTCAACAGATCCTGCGCCGCGACGGCTGGCGTTGTCAATCGTGCGGCACGATGTCGAACCTGGAAGTTCACCACAAGCAGTTTCGCAGTCACTCCGGCGATGATTCTGAGCAGAACCTTATCACCCTTTGCACTGCGTGCCACGCCAATACGCATCTCATCTGAGGAATGCCTAGTAGCCCGTGACGCAGGCTGGATTCTTGGCGGATTCACCAGGTAGCCCCGGTTCACGCGTGAGGAAATCAGCCTCCCGGTCGGCACATCTTATCCCCACATCTAAGGCTGTAAGCAGCATGCCCAGAATTCCTAACTGCCGGCCGACAGCAGCTGGGAGCTCCAACATTCTTCCCGCTCTGACGTGGTAACATTTTGACCGTGCCCATCACCGACACAAACCCTACCGCGCAAGCTCTCCAACTCCAAATTCAACGGGCGATGACAGGCGAACAACGCTTACTTCTGGCGCTGGAAATGAGCCTGTTTACACGAGAATTGGCAAGGGAGCAAATCCGGCGAGAGTATCCAGAATGGTCGGAAGGGCAGGTCGCACGAGAACTCCTTCGGCTGACGTTCCTGCTCGCTCCAGTACCCGCGCGGTTGCTATGAGTGTCCCGGAGGTTTTCCATCGGATCACGTCGGCGCTTGGTGAGGCCGGCATTGCCTACATGCTTACCGGATCGTTTGCCAGTGCATACTACGGTACGCCGCGCACAACACAAGACTTTGATCTGGTAATCGCCGCAACTGCGGAGCAATTGCGAACCTTCGTCCAACGTCTCTCGAAGGATGAGTACTACGTGGACCTGGATACGGCCCTCGAAGCTCACAAGCGACAATCTTTATTCAACGTGGTTGACATGGCAACGGGCTGGAAGATTGACCTGATCATCCGCAAATCCCGTCCCTTCAGCGAAGAGGAATTCCGCCGGCGCAAACTCATCGTTCTGCAAGGTAGCCCTCTTTTTGTGGCGAGCGCTGAGGATGTAGTTGTGTCGAAGCTCGAATGGGCGAAACTAGCACGGTCCCAAAGGCATATTGAGGACGTCGCAAGCGTATTAAGAATAGGATGGGATTCGCTCGATCGCGCTTATCTCGAGAAGTGGATTTTGGAGTTAAGGATCGAGGCCGAATGGAAAGACGCTCGGCGTGCAGCTGGATTGCCCGAATGAGGACGAAGCCCAAGCTTGGCGGTTTGGGTTTGTGGAGCCCTGCTACACGAAGACTTCAGTCCTAGGTGGTTGCCCGGCAGATGCCGAAAGAGGAGTTGCGGCTCGAAGTAGAGAAGGAACTGACCGGGCGGGAGACTGAACCCTGGGAGATTATCTACTTCAAGCTGTATCAGAGCCAGATGCCCGTCATTGAGAAAGCGATCGAAACGGCGGCTCTCATGCTCGGAACTGACAAGTCTCGCGGCTACTGTCTGGAAATGATCTGTGCCGACTTTCTGGCCGGAGCCAATCTGGAAAACGGGGATCCGGAGACGCTGCTGTTTTCGATGACGAGATTCTTCAAGTTCCTGCCCGGAGAGCAGCGGCAGGCATTCCTGGGATACCTGAATGAGAAGGCGTCATGAGCCCGATTGGCCCAAAACCCGCGCGCTTGCGGCTGGATCCGGGACTATTCGAGCGGCCTACACTTAGTAGTTGGCTGCTCTCCCGAACATGCTATCTTTTAGCTGTCGGATTGAGAAGTTGCAATTTGCGCGTCTTCAATGGGGGTAGAAGTGAAAACCTTCACACGCATCACCGTAGACCCCAACCAGATGGGCGGCCTCCCGTGCATCCGGGGCCTGCGTATACCTGTCGCTACTGTTGTCGGCATGGTAGGCGAGGGCATCGCGGAAGCTGAAATCCTAAAAGCTTATCCCGACCTTGAGGTCGAGGATGTTCGCGAGGCACTGCGCTACGCAGCCGAGGCCGTCCGTGAGCGGGAACTTCCCGTCGTAGGTGGTCCTTGAAGTTCCTGGTTGACAACGCTTTGTCACCTTTGATTGCGGAGGGTTTGCGATCCGTAGGCCACAACGCGATTCATATCCGCGACTACCACATGCAAAAGGCGACCGATCTTGAAGTTTTTGCACGTGCCGCAGAAGAAGACCGAATCCTAATCTCTGCCGATACGGATTTTGGCACGTTGCTGGCCTTGCGCAACGAAGAAAAGCCATCCGTCATTCTGCTTCGCCGCGGCTCCAAACGTCCCGCAGTTCAATTGCGATTGCTGTTAGGGGCTATGCCTGTGATGGAGGAGCCTTTGCGCGAAGGCAGCATCGTCGTCATTGAAGAGAAGCGAATTCGAGTCCGGCGATTACCTGTGGGGCGTTGGGAGTAAGACGGGCAGCACCTCGATTGTGCAACCTGGTTGCACGGGCCCGGGAGATGCCCAACGAGCAGTTCCTCGAAAAGGAACTGACGGGGCGGGAAACGGAACCGTAGGAGATTAACTACTTCAAACTCTACCAGAACCAGATGTCGTGGAGAAGGCGATCGAGACGGCGGCCCTCATGCTCGGAACCGACAAGTATCGCAGCTACTGTGTGGAGATGATCTGCTCGGACTTTCTGGCCGCCGCCAACCTGGACAACGGAGATCCGGAGACGCTGCTTTTTTCAGCAACCAGATTTTCCCGCTTTCTGCCTCAAGCGCAAAAGCAGGCTTTCCTGAAGAACCTGAGCGAGGAAGCGGCGTGAACGTGAATCGTCTGAAGGCCGCGCGTTTGCGTCTCGATCCCATCGCATACGAGAAGCTGCGGCAGCAGGTGCTCCGTCGCGACGGCTGGCGCTGTCAGTCATGTGGTGAGATGTCAAACCTCGAGGTCCATCACAAACAGTTTCGCAGCCATGCGGGAAACAATTCGGAGGAGAACCTGATCACGCTGTGTACAGCCTGCCACACTCATACGCACCAGCGTGATTCAACCTCAACCTCCGTGGGCGGAAAACGCCTCTAGGCGCAGGATCTTTGAGTATTAAAGGCGCGCCCAAGAACTTGTTGCTCAGCGCCGAAAACAAAATTCTTCCTTTGGTGCGTATCAGTTGTTTATTCTTGGTGCGGGAAGTTGGCTAGGCTTTGACAGCGCTGCGCCGACCTCAGTGTTTCCCTTTCTGTATTTTGAAAGCTGTCCCTGGCTAACACCCAGTAAGCGGGCGAACGTGGCTTGATTGATTTCAAATCCGCGGACTTCGCGATATACGCCGACCCACGGCCTTCCGGCCTTCCAGTCGATTCCCGATTTTCTTACTGCCAGCCCATGGCACCTTGACACCCACGAGTCGGCACAGAGAACGGAGGAAACGCCAAACTAAAGTAATGCCGGTGTGAGCGAGGTCCTTGCTGGGTTTGTGCGCGTCCACTGAAATGAAAAGGGGAGAATGAGGAAATGCGCTCCTGGCGGATTGCGGCAGGCGTGGTCGTAGTCACTGCCGCCTTGTGCGGCAGCGAGGCCGCTGCCGCTCCCTTTGTCGTTTTCCCCCAGGCCGGCCAACTGGTCTCCCCGGACGGTCGGTTTGTCGTGCGCAATGTAGACCGTGAAAGCCCGGCTTCGGACTTCGTCGGTACCTTCCACGCGCTCTGGCTCACGGAGGTAGCCACCGGGCGTTCCCTCAAGCTCTGCGACTACGTTGGTCTCGCCGCTGTGGCCTGGTCGGGAAATGACTTCCTCATCGTAACGCAATATGTGGGCAAGAGGACTTCACGCGCTGCGGTTTTTTCCGTAGCCCACCCGGAAGATCCCGTCCTACTTGATAAACCCATGCTGATCCGCCTAGTTCCCGTGGAACTCCGAGCAACGCTGCGGGAAAATGACCACGTCTTCGTCGAGGCTTCGCGACTCGAGCAAGACACACTGCATTTGCGCGTATGGGGATACGGGCAGCATGACGTCAATGGTTTTCGCTGGCTATGCGAATACGCCCTTCGCGAAGGCACTGTCTCCTGTGGGGAAGAACCCAGATCGCATTAGCCGGATCGCCTCGAGAACCGCGACAGAGCACATCTTCGGGTCAGACCGAACTCGTTGTCGTGGTCTTCATGAAGGGCGTTCTTCCCCGTTAATAGCCCAAAAGCAGGCTTTCCTTAAGCAACTGAGTGAGGCGGCGGCATGAATGCGATCCACCCGAAAACCCCGCTTTTCCTGCTCGACTCCATCTCGTACGACAATCTGCGCCAACAGGTTCTGCGTCGTGACGGCTGGCGCTGTCAATCGTGCGGCACGATTTCGAACCTGGAGGTCCATCACAAACAGTTTCGCAGCCACTCGGGGGACGATTCGGGAGAGAATCTGAGTACCGTCTGCACTGCGTGTCACTCCGCCCTGCATCGCGGGTGAGACTTCCCCGCTGCCCTGTTTCTGATCGCGCTGTGCGTGTTCGCTATCTAAAGGGATTTTCGCAAAGCACTATGTACTGGCAGATGACGAAACCAGCGTTCGGTTGACTGTAGCAGGCGCAGTTGTCGCGGGAAGTAGAAAAGCGAATCAGTTCGCAGAACCCTGAATCCCTCGCCCGACAAGATCTTGCGGGCCTCACGAGGGCTGATCGTGATCGCATTTTCGTCAAATGCGCATTGCGACATCACATAACGCGTGCCGGGATTCCAAGGGTTGTTTTCCCAAAAGGCGAACAAGCCTCCAGGACGGAGCGCGCGACGAATCGCAACCAGGCAGTCATGGCGCTCGCGCAGTGGTATGTGATGGAAGACCCCATTGCAGAAGGCGAGCTCCATCGTGCCGTCGGGTGTCCACTCGTCTGTGCACAGGAACGACACCCCAGCGCCATAATTAGACTGACGGGCCAGGGCAATCGAGCCTCGAAACATCCACGCCCCGACACGTGGTCCGCCTTGAACTTGGCTGCGAGTATCGGCGCATTCGTGCCATCGCCGCAGCCGTAGTCCAGAATCCGTTGCACTTGACATCCGATCCGCGCGACGCACTGTGCTGTCCAATCGATTCTTCCCTGGGCATAGAAGCCTCTTTTTTCACCCGTGATCGCAAGAGACCTTGCCAGGTCCTGATCGTAGCTACCGGCGAAGCGACCAAATTCAGCTTGAGTCATGGATTAGCGCCGGCGAAGACCAAGGATGCTCAGAAAAAAACTGCTAAAGATGACCTGCGCTCCGAGCGTAAGAGCGAAGACGGAAGGCATGACGATGCGAAGCAAACTCTCCGAATTCATGATCCCGAAGCTGGTTCGAGCCCAGGTGGACAAGGCGAAAACCGAACCGGCGATTCCCAGGACTACCAGCAATGCTCCTACGATTAGGCCTGTTTCGAGCTTGATGTATTCAAATAGGCGATTTAGTCGAGGGTCTTCGGGCAGCAGTCCTTCGGTAACTGCGAAGACCTTCGTGAACACGGCAAAGGCCAGCAATTGGAACCCAACCAACATGGAGCCAAAAGCATAGGCGAGCGTGTGGACGTCAAATATAACGTCTCCGATTCGGCGGGGACCGGGCAGGAGCCAGAAACAAACCGCCAGTCCGAGCAGGATCGACGCTATCCCAGGATACAAAAACAACCACCGGGGGCTGTACATCAGCAGGAAGCGCAGGTGGCGCCAGCCATCGTGCCAAGTTCGTAGATGCGGCGGATGACTGCGCCCGTCGGGAGACAGTGTGGTAGGTACTTCGCTCACATTCATCCGCAACAAGCTAGCTTTCACCACCATCTCGCTGGCAAATTCCATGCCGGTTGAACGGATGTCCATGCGTTCATAGCTGTCCTTGCGGAAGGCGCGCAATCCGCAATGGAAATCCTGACAAGGAGAATGAAAAAAGAGTCTACCCAAAGCTGTCAGCACCGGGTTGCCAAGATAGCGGTGCAGGAGGGGCATTGCTCCTTTATGAATGCCGCCCCGAAAGCGATTGCCCATCACCAAATCGGAGCTATTTCTCAACTGCTCGATGAAGCGAGGAATGTGCCCAAAATCATAGCTGTCGTCGGAGTCGGCCATAACGACATAGACGCCGCGTGCAGCCTGAATCCCGCCCTTGAGCGCGTTCCCATACCCGCGTTGCTCAACGTGCACCAGTTTTGCTCCCGCAGACCGGGCGATTTCTGTAGAGCCGTCGGTCGATCCGTTATCAGCGACAATGACTTCGCCCCTGAGGCCCGCAGCCTCTAAAGTAGCGATCGCCTTGGAGACGCAAATGCCCACTGTTTCTCGTTCATTCAGGCAGGGTAATACGACTGAAACCTCAATCACCGGAGTGGTCCCCGCAGCGTCTAAGTCGGCCGAAAAACCTTGGACAGATTGGCTCATATACGCGATGAACTTCCCCAGACGGTCAGGTCGCGGCTCGAAAGTGCAGTCGGCGAACCGTATTATAAGGCTATTTTCGAGGCTTTCCCACGCGCTCGGCGGTCGCGAACATCTTTGCAACCGTGTCCATGTCCTTCGGCTGCACCTTGCCCGCCGGGATGCGTTTGTGCGTAAGGTCTTCGAGCTTCAGCAACAGATCCACCAGTGCCATCGAGTCGATCAGTCCCGAAGAAACCAGAGGAGTATTCTCATCAATGGTCCCACCCGGTTTGCGGATCAGCTGAACAATGTGCTCAATCATTTGCTGTGCTTCTGCGGTCATGCGGATATCTGCCTTCTAAAACTCGACGTTCAGTTCCGGATGCTCATGCAATAGCTTCTCTCGCGTCGCGGACCGCGCCGCTTTCCCGGCGGTGCTTTTCACGATCCACTTCGGTGGTTTCAGGAAGATCCTCCGCACCGCAACCCCCAGACCCGCGACGACTCGGCTGCAGATCTCGCGCTCGAGTTCCACAGCGTTCGCGAGCCATTTTTCGTGCTCCACTTCCGCCACCACCACGATGTCTTCAGTCCCGAGATCGGGATTGTATACGCCCATCGCAATCACGCGCCCGTCATGAATGGCGGGGTGGCTACCAACGATTTCCTCGATGTCCTGCGGGTAAATATTCTCGCCTCCGATGATGAGCAGATCTTTCTTGCGGCCGACAACATATAGTTCGCCTTTAAGGCAAAAACCAAGGTCGCCGGTGTGGTACCAGCCATCGATGATTGCTTGCGCCGTCAGGTCAGGACGATTGTAGTAGCCCTCAAACAAGCAATCACTCTGGACCACAATCTCGCCGACGAAATCGGCCCCGAGGACTTCACCGGAATCAGACAATATGCGAACCTGTTGGTTGGGCATCAACCGGCCCGACGACGTGAACAACAACGCTCCTGGAGTTCCCTCCTCCAGCGGCATAATACGATGCGCGCTGCGGAATTGCTGTGCATCGACCCAGATCCTCGACGGCCCTGATGGCTGACCGATATCAGATTGGGTTACCGCAAAGACGTTTTCCGCCATAGCGTAGGAGGACTGCAGCACGGCGCTTTTGACCGCAAAGGCACGCTGGAACTCGACCATGCTGCTCGCGCGTACCGGCTCGGAGCAGTTGATCAGGAGACGAACCGACGACAGATCGTACTCCGCCCAACGGCTTTGCGGCGTGCGCCGGGGTACAAACTGAAATGCGAAGTTTGGCATCCACGCCAGCGTGCATTTGTACTCGCTGATGATCTGCAACATCGTCTCCGGCCGCATCACCCATTCGATCGGCGACTGCATTACGAGGGGAATGTGGCACACCATGGGCAACATGAAGCAGGCGATCAGTCCCATGTCGTGATACAGCGGCAGCCAACTGTAGATGCGGTCGTCGCCGCTGACCTTGAGTACCTGCGCAAGATATTCAATCTGCCGCAGGACTGCGGCATGGGTCAGCGCCACGCCCTTCTGCAATCCCGTAGTACCCGCGGAATGTTGAATAAAAGCCAGGCTGTCGGGTTGGATGTGCCGGAATTCATGCTGCCGATCAGGCATGCTTGCATCGCTATCGTTCGCTCTTGCCGGAGCGCGGAGCAATTTCGTCTCCGAACCAAGAGATACGCAGGCCAGCATCTCTTCGGGAAATTCTTCGTCAATCACGACCGCCTTCGCGCTCAGGTTGGCGGTGACTCCCGCCAGTCCCGAACGATATTTCGAAGGCTCGACTTTAAAATTCGGGTAGGCCAAAAACGCCGGTATAGCACCCACCATCATCGCAGCCACAAAGCTCGTCATGGCGGGAATGCCCTGCGGCATGAGGACCACCAAGCGGTCGCCGGCCGTCAGTCCCACCTCGCGCAGCAGCGCCGCTTCCGCCAGCGCGCAGCGACGGAATTCGGCGAAAGTCACGGTCTCCTGCTCGTCTTCATCCACCCAGAATGCGATGAACGGCTTGTCGCCCGGAGCGGCGTGGAGGGCTTCGACGAGATGGGCGAATCGAGGCAAACAATATTGTAAGCGATGCGCCGGACTCGCCTTGTAACCCGTGCCGGAGGCCTTTATCCTAATGGACTGACTTGGCCAAGCGCTCTTGGGAGGGAGATTGCTGCAAAGTGTCTGCTACGTCCTGCTGTTTCTGGTGTGCGTACTCACGCTGGCGAAGATTCGATCGCGCGTCGTGCGGCAGGCAACACTACTGGCAGCCAGCTACGCGCTCTACCTGACCTGGACGCCCTGGTTCGCCGCTATCCTCCTGCTCTCCACCGTCGGGAATTTTCTGGTTGGACGGTGGCTGCGGCGAACGCCCGCCGCACTTCCGTTGTGCCTTGGCATATTCCTGAACCTGGCGTTGCTCAGCGTCTTCAAGTATCTCCCTGAAATTGCGATCCACTCTTCAAACAGCGCCTTCCAGAACTTTTCGCGTCTCGCCCTGCCCCTCGGCATCTCGTTTTGGACTTTTCAGGCGCTGAGCTACCTCTTTGATCTTTACCGCGAGGAAGAACTCGACCCCACGTTTGTCGAATTCGCCCTTTACCTCGCGTTCTTTCCCGTTACCATCGCCGGCCCGGTCTGCCGTATGCCCGACATGCTGGAGCAGTTCCGCTCCGAAGAACGGACCGTCTGGGGTGACATTCTGCAAGGATTCCGCCGCGTCGCCACCGGCGCGCTCATGATGCAACTGGCCAAACTGCTCGGACAAGGCATCCTCGCGGGCGGCGGCATCGCAGGCGGTTTCGACCGCGTCCCGCAGTGGAGCGGCCCCGATGTCTGGTGCCTTGCTTTCGGCTACGGGCTGCAGCTTTTCTTTGACTTCGCCGGATACTCACACATCGCTATCGGCGCCTCCAAAGCGCTGGGGATTATCGTACCCGAGAACTTCGAGCGACCGTTTGCGTCCACCACGCCCTCGGTGTTCTGGACGCGCTGGCACATGTCACTCTCATTCTGGATTCGCGATTACGTGTTCCTTCCGCTGGCCATCCTGCGCCACGAAATCTGGTGGCGTAATCTCGCACTGGTCATCGCCATGGCCGTTTTCGGACTGTGGCACAAGGGCAGCGTCCTCTTCCTGCTGTGGGGCTGCTACCACGGCGTGTTACTGGTCCTGCACCGGCAGGTACAGCAGGTGGAACGCCGCCTCAATTGGGAACCGCCCGCGATCTGGGTGCCCGTCTCGTGGCTCGGGACCCTCAGCCTGGTCAGCCTGGGATGGATCCTCTTCCGCGCCCGGTCCCTGGCGCAGGTCGGAACAATGCTGGCAGCGATTACATCACCAGCGACCTATGCAACGCACTTCCTGAGCTCAAGTCTGTATTTTCTTGTGGCGGCACTGGCGGCTGGGTACGCCATCGTCATTATGGTAGGCCGCCAGCTTGAGCGCTATGCGACCGACGCCGATGCTCCTCAGGCCGGAGTTGTCGCATTCCTCGCCCGCTGGCGCTGGTTCTGGATTCCTTCGCTTTATGCGCTCGCGCTGATTCTCGTCCTGATGATTACGCTCTCGCAGCAGAACGGCGGAGCCGCGCAGCTCATGTACCGCCGCTTCTAGAGAACGCGCATCGCACGCACCGACCGTCTCCAGCCTCACCGGACCTGCGTTCCGTCCGGCAGGAACACGGGATACCCATCCCACGGCTGCGCCATAGCGAACTCCCGCGCGGCCGCCATCCGGTTGTAGGGAAACAGGAACGAACCGAAGCGCAGGTGGAGCATCTTGTCCTGGGGAGCCCGTGCAATGGCAAATTGATATTGCGCCGCGGTTTCGTTTGGAGCTTCATCCGGACGTTGCGCCTTCGCCGCCAGGCGCAGGAGTTGCTCGGCGTGGTTGAATTGCCTTGTGAAAGGCGGCTCCTGCAGGCGGTTGAGCATCTCGGCCGCCATTCGGGCGCGGTCATAGCGGGTCAGGGCCAGCAGTCGTTCGCAATCCGCCTGTGAAAGCGGCTCCGCCCC
>Ga0209517_10004136_pt1 | contig 19259 bp, 15 predicted proteins | sample PeaSoiMetSII2010_FD_187695 | JGI IMG/M metagenome (GOLD analysis project Ga0209517, IMG submission 187695) | Peat soil microbial communities from Weissenstadt, Germany - SII-2010 (SPAdes) (version 2) | ecosystem: Environmental > Terrestrial > Soil > Wetlands > Peat | place: Germany...
AAGTACGTGATCGGTCCGAAATCCTGGATTCACGTCCTGCAGACGGACCAGGCTGCGAATCAACAACCCGGCGCCAATCAGCAACGCCGCGCTGGACGCCACCTCGCACACCAGCAGTATGTCCCGCGCCCGGCTGCGAGCCCTGCCCCCCGTGCCGCCGCGGCCTCCGCTTCGCAGCACCAGATTCAGATTGGATCGAGAGCTCGACAAAGCCGGCACCAAACCGAATGCCAGTCCGGTGATGATCGACACGCCCAAGGTGAACGCCAGAACCCGCCAATCGAGCGAGGCTTCTCCGGATTGCGCCAGGCCTTCCGGCGCTTGCTTCGCCAGGATCCAAGTGCCCCAGTAAGCCAGAAGCAGCCCGAACAGTCCGGCGACCACCGCCAGCAGAACGCTTTCAGTAAGGAGCTGGCGCACCAGCCGGCCGGGATTCGCTCCCAGCGCCGTTCTCACCGCGATCTCTTTCTCACGCGTGCCCGCTCGGGCCAGTAGCAGGTGGGCGGCGTTAACACAGGCAATCAGCAACACCGCCACAACGGCCGCAATGAGCATCCACAAAGTCGGACGAATATCGCCGATGAGTTGCTCGCGCAGCGGCACCAGATCCACGCTGAAGCCCGCATTAAAACTGGGGTATTCCCGCGCTAGCCGCTCTGCCACGATGCGCAGTTCACTTTGCGCCCCTTCCTTCGATATACCCGGCTTCAGACGCGCGATCACCTGCAAAAGATGAATGCCTCGGTTGGCGGGCAGGAAATCCGCTGGCTCCGGCGTGTACGGAATCCAGAGCTCGGATTGGCTTCCGGGAAGCCGAAACTGAGGCGGAGCGATCCCCACCACGCTATACGAGCCGCCGTCCAGCAACACCGTCTTGCCTAGGATGTTGCGATCCCGGCCAAAGCGGCGTTGCCATAGACCCGCGCTTAGAATCGCGACGTGGTTTTTGTCCGGCTGGTCTTCATCGGAAGCGAAGGCTCGTCCCAGCGCGGGATTCATCCCCAAGGTCGCAAAGATCAGAGGCGATACAACAGCGGTCTCGATCCGCTCGGGCAGCTCGCCTATAGTCAGCGCCGACGATTGAAAGCGCATCGCCGCCATCTGATCCAACGCTTGATTTTGGGTTTGAAACTCCCGGTAGTCCGCCGCGGAAAGGCGCCAGAGTCCAACCGCTTTGGATACGTTGTTCTCCCACACAAAGACCAGATTGTCCGAGTCTTTATAAGGCAGCGTACGAAACAGGACCGAACTGGTGACGCTGAAGATGGCGGCGTTCGCGCCGATTCCTAAACCAAGCACTAGGATGGCAACGGCCGTCGATCCTGGAGTGTTCAAGAACGTACGCAGGGCGTACCGCAAATCTTGCGTGAGTGCGCTCATTTCCCAATGTCAGCATTATAGTCTTCGCGAGTGATCGCTGCCTGACAGTGCCGCGCTGGAAAACAGCGCCTGAAAAAGGCAACCGCGGCTAGGTGGTTCCCAGCCGCGGCTATTTCCATCGGAGGGTCGGGCCCTCTCCTAGGTGCCCCAAATCGCGTTGCCCGCTTTGATTTTCGTCTTGGTTCTCATTGGATTCTCCTTGTTTTTGTTTTTATGATTCCGGCTATTGCGTCCTCTGCCCAGTGTTTAAAAACGCCGCGTGAAGCCCGGGGGGACGCCACGCGGCGAATTCGGAACTAGGTTCCCCAGATTGCGTTGCCCGCTTTGATTTTCGTCTTGGTCCTCATGGCTTACCTCCTTAACTTTTTAACTTCTTAGACTGCTTTCTACTTACTTACGCTTCTAAGGTATGCAACTCGGATGCCAACAGTACCATATCGAAAACCTTAGGGTACTACGTGTCCGTAAGCAGCAGGATACAAAGAGGTAATTGACAAAGAGGTACTTTCCAAGCCAGGCCGTTTCTAGGGTCTAACAGGACCAGAGCCTATCTACTCGGATAGAGACCCTATCCATGAGGATAGGGTATAGCCCTTAGACGTCGAGGCGCGAGATCCTCCGCCTTCAGTTCTCCCCATCTCGCCCCGCCGGTATCCGTTATACTTACGCGTAAGCATGCCGGACATTGCGGCCGAGCTGGAGGCCGTCGCTGGCCCATTGAAGGGCAACAGCATCCCGCTAACGGAACTCGAGGTCTCCATTGGTCGCGAGCCGTCCAACCGGATCTCGCTGTTGGACGCCGGCGTCTCCCGCCGCCATTGCATGATTCTCCGCGACGGCGAGCAATTCAAGCTGCAGGACCTGAACAGCCGGAACGGCACATTCCTCAATGGCGTTCCCATTACCGAGCGCGTCCTGTCCTCCGGCGACGAGATCAAAATCGGAGGTTCGCTCTTCGTCTTCGTGCTGCCCGAAACCGAGCGCGCCAAAAGCATTTCTACTTCCGTTGAGTTCGACAAATCCGAGCCGGGCGGCGGATCCACCATCATCCTCCGCAAGAAAGACGCCCGCTATCTGCAGCATTTGGATGACATGCAGGCCACCAGCCGGACCGTTGGCGATTTGAACGCCCTGCTCCGCATCAGCAAGGCCGTGAATTCGGTGCGAGGCCTGGAGGCGCTCGAAAAGCAAGTGCTCGAACGCATCTTCGAGATTGCGCCGGCCGATCGCGCCGCCATTCTGCTCAGCGAACACGGCATGGACGAATGGAGCTCGGTCTTCGGCTGGGATCGCGCCACCGGACCCAACCAGGCGGTTCAAGTCAGCCGCACCATCGTCTCCCAGGTTCTTTCCGAGGGCGTCGCGATTCTGTGCAACGATCTGCCCGCCACCGAATCGTTCTCCGATACCGACAGCATCGTGGAACGCCGCATCCATAGCGTTCTCGCCGTGCCACTCGAAGTCTTCGACCGCACCATGGGAGTCATCTACCTGGATGCTTCCGATCCCCAGGTGCACTTCGACGAAAATCACCTCCAGCTTCTCACCGCCATCGGCAGCATCGCCGCCGCCGCGCTGGATAGCGCGCGCCGCATGGAATCGCTCGAACAGGAAAACCGCCGCCTGCAAGCCGAGATCAGCCTGGAGCACAACATGGTGGGCGACAGCCCGCGCATGCGCGATGTGTATCAGTTCATCGCCCGCGTGGCGCCCCGCGACGTTACCGCGCTCATCTTCGGCGAGAGCGGAACAGGCAAGGAACTGGTGGCGCGCGCCATCCATCGCAACAGCAGCCGCGCCAACAAGCCGTGCGTGGCCATCAATTGCGCCGCGCTGGCCGAGACGCTGCTGGAAAGCGAGTTGTTCGGACATGAGAAAGGCGCGTTCACCGGCGCCATCGCGCAGAAAAAGGGCAAGCTCGAGATCGCCGAGGGCGGCACGGTTTTCCTGGACGAAATCGGCGAGCTCGCCCCCACCCTGCAAGCCAAATTGCTGCGCGTCCTGCAAGAACGTGAATTCGAGCGCGTCGGCGGCACGCGCACCATCAAGCTGGATGTGCGGCTGATCACCGCCACGAATCGCGACCTGGAGGAAGAGGTCAAGCGGGGCCGTTTTCGCGAGGATCTGTTTTATCGCCTCAACGTGGTTGCGCTCCGCATGCCCGCCCTGCGTGAGCGCCGCGAGGACATCCCGCTCCTCTCCAGCTATTTCACCGCCAAATTCTCCCAGCGCTCCAACCGTCCCGTGCTCGGCGTCTCGCCCCAGGCGCGCGCTTGCTTGACCGCCTACGATTGGCCGGGCAACGTGCGTGAACTTGAAAACGCCATCGAGCGCGCCGTCGTGCTGGGCTCCTCCGATCTGATCCTCCCTGAGGACCTGCCCGAAGCGATTCTCGAAAAAGCCGAGACGGCCGGCGCCACCCTGACCGCTTTTCACGACGCGCTACGCGAGTCCAAGAAGCAGCTCATCTTGAACGCGTTCGAACAGGCGCAAGGCAGCTACACCGAAGCCGCGCGCCTGCTCGGGCTGCATCCCAACTATCTGCACCGGCTGATCCGCAATCTGAATATGAAACCGCTGCTGAAGCAAGCGGCTGCGGAATAGCGACTGAGCTTGGTCAACGACGTGTCACCAGACGGGATCACTTGTCGATGACGCTGAGCACAGAGTTGGTTGAGAGCCACATGAATACATTCGTCGGCTATGGCAACCCCGCTGCACGTTTTTGGTATATCGGCATGGAAGAAGGAGGCAACTCCGAGGCTGGGTTTGTTAACAAACGCTTAAACGCGTGGCACACGCGAGGACGCGCGACCTTTGAGGATCTCATGGAGTACCACCGCAGCATCGATCTTTATTCCTTCTTCGATCCTCCGCGAAAGCTTCAAACGACCTGGAAGCAATTGATTCGCATAACGCTCGTCGCGGAGGGCCGACCGTTCGACACCGAGGCAATTCGCGAATATCAAGCGCTGCGACTGGGCCGCCGTGACGGGGAAACGGCGCTGCTGGAGCTCTTCTCCCTTCCGGCCCCGCGCCTTGCTCACTGGCCCTACGCCGAACTGAGCGATCTCCCGGTCCTACGAAGTCGGAAGGTCTATCGTCAGTCCGTTGCTCGAACGCGGGTAGGCTTGATTCAAAAGCTGATAGATCAACACGAGCCTGAGTTTGTCGTAATGTATGGAACGAGCTATCGAAAATATTGGGATTGGCTTTCCGAAGGTCCGTTTCGACGGGATGGAAACCTCCTTCGAGGCCAGCGAGGTCGGACGGAAATGATTCTTATAAAACATCCGACGGCTAGGGGTACATCGAACACGTACTTTGAGGAGGTGGGTCGGCTTCTCGGTGATCGCGGAGAAGGCGCCAGGCAAGGATGAAGCGGTAAAAGGTCAAATTGTTTTCCGCCGGTGTCCGAGCCAGTGGCGCAGTGAGAGAATCAAACATGGAACGACGTGAAAGTCCGCGATCTGATAAATCTGATCGAGAATGACGGGTGGCGGCACGTTCGCACGCGTGGCAGTCATCGCCAATATAAGCACGCGACCAAGAAAGGCCGCGTCACAGTGCCGGGTCACCCCGCGGACGATGTGCATCCTGGTACGCTCAAGAGTGTTCTCACGCAGGCTGGGCTGAGAGAGAAACAATGAGGAAATACGCAATCGTTATCGAGCAAGGCGCAAACAATCTTTCCGCCTATGTTCCGGACTTGCCTGGATGCATCACGACGGGCAGAACCATCGAAGAAATCGAGCACAACATCCGCGAGGCCATCGAACTCCACATCGAGGGACTGCGTGAAGACGGCGATCCGATCCCGGAACCTCACACCGCGGTGGCGTACATCGACTTGCAAAAGGTCGGCTAAAGCCCAGCAGCGGCGTTCACGGCAGTCAACCGGCGCTAAGTCCGCGGCAGGACTCGGAAACGCATGCCGTTTCGCTTGACTCGCACGATACACTCAATAGAAGCGTATAGCGAAATTGCGAAACGAACCCAATCCCGCAAATGAACACCCCGGATCACATCAATGAACCAGGGAATCGCGTTCGCTCGAACCCTCCGCGCCCTCGACGCCGATGATTTCCGGGGCTCCAAGCTAGGCTTCGTCATCGCCGCGATCCTGTTGGGCACCTGGACCTGGTGGATGCTCGCCGCGCGCGTTCCGCAATATGAGAGCACAACCAACGTGCGCATCGAGTCCGGCCGCGCCATCGCGTATTTTCCATCAACCAGCCAAATTCACCTGGGCCAATCAGCTCTTGTAACGCTCGGCAGCGACGCGATCCCTGCACGGGTCCAAGAGATCGCAGATGACCACGTAGAACTGGTCTTTTCCAATCCCCAATCCCCAATCCCGACTTCGACCCGAGCGGCCGCTCGCGTCGAAATCTCCTCCCTCTCCCCCGCCGCAATCGCCCTGCGCACTATCGGCCGCGGCTCGCGATGAACAACCGCACCCGCCTCATCGTCCCCGAGGTCGTCCAGACCTCCAACATGGACTGCGGCCCGGCAGCACTCAAATCGCTTCTGGACGGATTCGGCATCCCGGTCAACTACGGCCGCCTCCGCGAGGCTTGCCAGACCGACGTTGACGGAACATCTATCGACACCATCGAAGAGGTCGCGAATCAGCTCGGATTACACGCCGAGCAGATCATGCTGCCGCCCGATCACGTCCTGATCGATGAGGCGCGCGCGCTGCCCGCCATTGCGGTCGTCGTGTTGCCCTCGGGCGTCACTCATTTTGTAATCGTCTGGAGGAGATTTGGCCGATTCGTTGAGCTGATGGATCCCGCCGTCGGCCGCCGCTGGGTGAGCGCCACGCGCCTCCTGTCCGATCTCTACGTGCACAAGCAACCCGTCGCCGCCGGCGATTGGCGCGAGTATGCAGGCTCCGACGATTTTCTCGATCCCTTGCGACGGCGTCTGCGTTCGCTCGGAGTCGACGACACTCGTGCGGTCGACGAAGCAACAAAGGATCCGGGCTGGCAATCGTTGGCGCTCCTTGATGCGGGTGTTCGCATGCTCGAGTCGCTCGCCGGTTCTAGAGCCATCGATCGTGGTCTACAAACCGCGCGCCTGCTCGAAACTTTGTTGGTACAAGACGCCAGTATCCCCGATCATTATTGGACAGTCCGTCATGGCTCCAAAGACGATCAACTTGTCATGCGCGGCGCGGTTCTGGTGCGCGCCTTTGGACCGCGCGAACACCGAGCGCCATCGTCGCCCGAGCTTTTAGCGGCGCTGCAACAACCCTCCGCGCGTCCCGGCCGTGAACTACTGCGCTTGCTCCGCGCGGACGGCGTCTTCACTCCGGGCGTAATCGGCATCGCCCTTGCTTTGTCCGCAGGCGCCGTGATCGTCGAAGCGATTTTGTTCCGTGGCCTGCTGGGCGGCAGCCGCCGGCTGCTCGCCGCCGCCATTATGTTCTCGGCCGCGCTCCTGTTCCTCGAAATTCCGCTCGCGACCAGCCTCTTGCGTTTCGGACGCCGTCTGGAGATCCGTCTGCGCGTCGCGTTTCTCGAAAAGCTCCCGCGCCTCGCCGATCGCTATTTTCAGAGCCGCCTCAAATCCGACATGGCGGATCGGAGCCACAACATCCACCTGATCCGCCGCCTTCCTGAACTGGGCGGCCAGCTTCTGCGTTACGTGTTTGAGATCGTCTTCACCGCCGCCGGAATCATCTGGATCGATCCAGCCAGCGCGCCTATCGCCATTCTTGCGGCGCTTGCCGCCATCGCGATTCCGCTCGCGTCCCAACCTTTATTGATGGAGCGCGATCTTCGCCTCCGCACGCACGCCGGCGCGCTCTCCCACTTCTATCTCGACGCCCTGCTCGGATTGATCGCTATCCACACGCACGGCGGCCAATCGGCGGTGCGCCGTGAACATGAGTCTCTGCTCAGCGATTGGGCACGCGCCGGGCTGAATCTACAACGCGCCGTCATTTCTCTCGAGACTCTCCAGTTCCTGGCCGGTTTCGGCCTCGCGATTTGGCTGCTGGCTTCTCATCTCGCGCGCGGCGGTCAAGCTGGCGCAGTGTTGTTGCTGGTCTATTGGGCCTTGAATCTTCCCGCGCTTGGCCAGGAAGTGGCGCTCATCGCATGGCAGTATCCCGCGTATCGTAACGTCACTCTGCGGCTGCTGGAGCCGCTCGGCGCAATCGAACAGCGAGCTCCCGGCGTCGTGGCTCCGGCCCAATCAAACGCGCCCGTCTCCATCGCATTCACCAACGTCAGCGTGGTCGCCGCTGGACATCAAGTCCTTCGCGATATCAACCTGTCCATCGCCGCCGGTTCGCATGTCGCGATCGTCGGCGCATCGGGCGCAGGCAAGTCGAGCCTGGTAGGCCTGCTGCTCGGCTGGCATCGCGCCGCTTCTGGAAGCGTCTTGGTGGACGGCGTCGAGCTGGACGATTCTCGTCTCGATCAACTCCGTGCTCACACCGCATGGGTCGATCCGGCGGTACAGCTTTGGAATCGCCCGCTCGCCGAAAATTTGCGCTACGGCTTACCGGAGAACACTCGTGTCGACGTGATCGAGGGGCTTCCCTACGGTTTGGAAACTCCGCTGGGCGAAGGGGGCGGTCTGGTCTCGGGCGGCGAAGGCCAGCGTGTGCGACTCGGCCGCGCACTGCTGCGTCCCGGCATAAGGCTGGCGATTCTGGACGAGCCATTCCGTGGACTCGACTCCGAACAGCGGCACAAGTTGCTCGCCCGGGCCCGCGAGCGCTGGCGCGATGCCACGCTTATTTTTATTTCGCACGACATCCAGGAGGCCATGAGTTTCGAACGCGTGCTCGTCATGGAAGATGGTCGCATTATCGAAGACGGCCACGGGCCACGCCTCCGTGCCATGCTCCAAGCCGAGCGCGCTATTCGTGACGAATTCTGGAACGGCGCGGAATGGCGCCATCTACGGCTCGACAATGGCCAACTCACTTCCTGAATCCTGTCTCTGGCCCCCCTCCCGCCTAGGAGAAGCCCTCACTCTCTTAACCATTGGGCCAAGCGTTGCCAACCCCCAATCCCCAATCCCCAATGACCTCGGCCACTGGCTCGAATCCGCCGCGCTCACCTTGGGCTTCGAGGCGCAGCCCGCCGAAACGCCGTACTCCGATTTCGAGCGGCAGCTTCCGCATATGGGCCCAGCCTTGATCAACCTAGGTCCAGCGTTCCTAGCCATCCTCCCCGATGGCCGCCTGCTCGCCACCGATCTCGCGAAGGTGCGTGTCTCGCCAGCGGCCATCCGCTCCGCGCTCTGCGCCAACATCGAAGCGCCCGTCGTGCGCGAAATTCAGGAATCGCTCGACCGTGCTCAAGTGCCGCGATCGAAACAGGCCCGCGCTTTGGATGCCATCTTGCGCGAGCGCTTCCGCACCACGCCCATCCGAGGCATCTGGCTATTGCGGCTCCCGCCCAGCGCCAATTTCCGGGAACAACTCCGCCGCGCCAGAATCCCCCGCCACTTGATGGCGCTCGCATCCGCCCACGCGCTGCAATACGCGCTTTGGATCCTGGCGTGGTTCGTCGTTGGCTCCAATGTCTTGCGTGGCGGAACGGATCGTGGGTGGCTGCTTCCCTGGGCGCTGTTGCTGCTGACCTTGGTTCCGCTGCGCGTTCTGATCACGCGCTTGCAGGGCTTAACCGCCATCGGCGCGGGGGCATTGCTGAAACAGCGGCTCTTCTTCGGCTCCCTGCGATTGGAACCCGACAGTCTTCGCCATCAAGGCACAGGGCAATTGCTCGGACGCGTCCTTGAATCTGAAGCTGTCGAAGCGCTCGCGCTGAGCGGCGGCTTTCTCGCCATCGTGGCCCTCATCGAAATCATCGCATCCATGTTTGTGTTGGCCGCGGGCGCAGGCGGTCTTTTGCACGCTGCGTTGCTCCTGCTGTGGCTTGTGATCGCCGCGGCGCTGGCGTGGTCGTACTACCAACGCAATCGCGATTGGACCAACGTCCGCTTGGCCATGACGCACGACCTGGTCGAAAGCATGGCCGGCCATCGCACACGCCTGGCGCAACTTCCCGCGGATCGTTGGCATATCGGCGAAGATCAAGCGCTCGAAGAATATCTACGCAGCTCCCGATCAATGGACCGGTCCACCGGCATGCTCACCGCCCTGGTGCCTCGCGGCTGGCTCATACTTGGCCTGCTCGGCCTTGCGCCGGCTTTCGTGCGCGGCGTGGATTCGCCCGCGCGCATTGCGATTGCGGTAGGTGGCATCCTGCTCGCCTATCGTGCCTGGAGACGGCTCGCGGCGGGCGCATGGCAGTTGGCTGGCGCCGCGGTCGCCTGGCAGCGCACATCCGTTCTGTTCAACTCCGCAACGCGCCCGGATCTTCCAGGCTCGTTGAATGCTCCCGAACCCAACGCCGCAGCGCCAGTGGTCGAAACCCGCGATCTCGTCTTTCGCTACGGCGATCGCACACAGCCCGTGCTTCGCGGCGCGAACCTGCGGATTGCCGCGGGCGATCGCGTGGTGCTGGAAGGCGCATCGGGCGGAGGAAAATCCACCCTGGTAGCTCTCCTCGCCGGCGTGCGCGAGCCCACCTCAGGCAGCGTTCTCATTAACGATCTGGATCGCAAGACTCTCGGTGCCGCCGAATGGCGCAGACGTTTGGCAGCCGCGCCGCAGTTCCACGAGAATCATGTGCTGGCTGAAACATTCGCATTCAATTTGTTTTTGGGACGTCCCACCGTGCTCGGTCCGGCCGACCTTGAGGAAGCTCGCGCCATCTGCGGCGAACTGGGTCTCGGCAGCTTGCTGGAACGCATGCCCGCCGGCATGCTGCAAATGGTGGGTGAAACCGGCTGGCAGCTTTCACACGGCGAGCGCAGCCGCCTCTACATCGCACGCGCGCTCCTACAGGACGCCGAACTGGTGGTCCTGGATGAAAGCTTCGCCGCGCTCGATCCTGAAAACCTGAAGCGCGCCGTCGAGTGCGTCATCAAACGATCGCGGTCGCTGCTGGTGATTGCGCACCGGTGAAACTATTTGAGTCCGCTGGCCAGATACAACGTGCAAATGTCGCGCTGGAATGAGTACGCATACGAATTACCGTCCGGCGTCATCACCACCTGCCCGATCTGCACACCCACCGGGTCGGGAGGCTTCAGCTCTTTCCACGGCTCCTCGCGCCGGCTCGCCAGATCCAGCCGCGTGATCTTCATCGCCGTCAGCCCTTCGGCCTGTCGCAGGAACAGAAAGCGCCCGTCGCCGCTCCAGCGGATCACGGATTGTCCCGGCTCGATTTCCACGGCGGATTTCGGCTCGCCACCCGCGATCGGCAGCACCCTCAATTCGTCCCCGGCCACAGCCGTTACATACTTGCCATCGGGCGAGATGCGGCTCGCGGGCACTCCCTCGGGTGTGACGGCCGTCGGATGGCCGCCGCGAACATCCTGCACATACGCCCGAATGCGCCGGCCCGTTTCGTTGCCCGTGAACAAAAGCTTCTGCCCGTCTGGAAACCACTCCACGCGCTCGTAGTGCATTCCCGGCGTGCTGATGTTGCGCGCTTCGCCGGCGCCGGTAGGCAGCAAAGTCAGCTCGGTCTTCGGCCCGTTGTTCAGAATGCACGCCACCCATTTGCCGTCGGGCGAAAGAGCGGGATGATTGCCATCGCCCAGCCGCACCGCGGGAGACCCGTCGGTTTTGCGCAGGTAGATCGCGGGGTTGCGCGCTTTGCCGTACGACAGTTCCGCGAACAGGATGGTGCTGCCGTCGGCGGAGATATCGTAGACGCGGCTGGCGTCAAACCACGAGAGATCCTGCTCCTGCTTGGCGCCCGGAGGCAAACCGGAAATTCCCAACCGCGAATCCACCACCGTGACCAGAACCTTCTGATCGCGCGTCACGTCATCGATGATCATGTTGGCCGGCGTTCCCACCACCGTGCGTTCTTTTCCCGCCAGGGAAACGGCGCGCAACGCGGGCTCGCCTCCAGCCTTGGCGGCGCCGAACCACACCTCGTCGCCCTTGGACGACCAAGCCAGCCCAAGCAGTTCCTGCCAGCCGCGCGACAACGCCTGCTTCCTGCCGTTCATGTCCAGAACCGTCACGGTGTAGTCGCCGACATCGTTGTCATGTTCGAAAAAAGCGATGTGGTCCCCTTGCGGCGAAACCCGCAGCAGTTGCGGCGTGCTGGTATCGCTTTCGTACCGCACCACTCCAACCGGATACTCAATCCGGTTCTTGCCGCCCACGGTGCGCGACACGGCGAGATTCGCGCCGTCGGGCGACCAGTCGGCGTCGTTCACGTTTTCGAGAATCTCGCGCGGCGCTCCGCCCGACAACGGAACCCGCGCCAGCGTTCCGGGCGTTCCGTTCGTGGTGGGCCCCAGCAAAATCGCCATGTCGCCGATGGAGCTGATGGCAAGAATGCGGCCTTCCGGCAGGCCCAGCGGGCGGTACTCGCGACTCCCCGGACGCATCGAAAAGATGTTGGGCGGCTCCGTGGCCCACTGCGCGCTGAACACCACGGTCTGGCCGTCCGGCGAGAACTTCGCCGCGGGGATCTCGCCACGCCGGTACGTCAGCCGCGCGAAGGCCGGCTGCGCGGGCTTCAGAGCCTTCCATCCCGTGTAGAGGCCCGCGCCCAACGCGATCAGCACCACCGCCGGCCACAGCAAAAGCCGAAGACCGCGCCGTGGCTTTTCGACAACAGCGCCTTCGGCCGCCAGCTTGCCCGATTCCAGTTCCTCCAGCACGTCTTCCAGCGCGACTTTGACATCCGCCATGCTTTGCCAGCGGCGCTGCGGATCCTTGCGAAGACAGCGGCTGATAATCCGCTCCACGTCGCGCGGCACGCCGGCGCCGGTTTGGCTCAGCGGCGCTGGTTCGGAGTGCAGCACCGACGCGAGAGTGGAGAGCTTGGAATCGCCCCCGAAGGCCCGCCGCCCAGTCACCATTTCGTACAACACCGCGCCGAACGAAAAAATATCGGACCGTGCGTCCACGATGTGCCCGTCCGCCTGCTCGGGCGACATGTAGGCAACCGTGCCGATGATAGTCCCAGCCTCGGTTCTGAGCACCGCGTCTATGTGCACGCTTTGCGTCACCGCGAACACGTCCGGCTCTTCCACTTCGGTCAACTTCGCCAAGCCGAAGTCGAGTATCTTGAGCTCGCCTTGCTCGTTGACGATGACGTTGGCGGGCTTCAGATCCCGGTGCACGATGCCCGCGCTGTGAGCGGCCGCGAGTCCGTCGGCGATTTGGACGGCGTAGCGCAGCGCATCGTTCAGCCGCATGCCCTTGCGGCCGATCAGTTTGTCCAATGTCTTGCCGGCCACGAACTCCATGGCGATGAAGTCCACAGGCTGGCCATCCACCTGGCCGGTGTCGATATCGAAAATGGTGACGATGTGACGGTTGCTGAGCGCCGAGGCGGATTTCGCTTCCTGGGAGAAACGCGCGCGCCGGTCAGCGTTGGCAACAGCGGTGGAAGGCAGCACTTTAACCGCGACGGAGCGATCCAGGTGCGTGTCCAGAGCGCGGTACACCACGCCCATTCCGCCTGCGCCCAGTTTGGCCTCAATTCGATAATGCCGGAGAGTCTCGCCGATCATTGCCGGATTTCGCGGTACGAGCGTCCATCTTATCATCTGGCCGGATTGGAACGTTTGGCATCACATTTGTTTGGTGGTTTCGGATGGAGGATCATACAGGAATGATCGAGACGGACGTATTGATCGTTGGAAGCGGGCCGGCCGGCTCTTCCGCGGGTCTGGCGCTGAGCAGCTATGGCATCCCCAACGTGATCGTGACGAAGTACGGCTGGCTGGCCAATTCGCCGCGCGCGCACCTGAACAATCAGCGGACCATGGAGATCCTGCGCGATCTGGGCATCGAGCCGGACGTGATCGCCAAGGCCAGCCCACAGGACATTCTGGGCAACGCGGTTTTCTGCACCAGTCTGGCCGGTGAAGAATTGGGACGCTTGCGGATGTTCGGGACCGCACCGCGGCGTCGCGCTGACCATACGCTGGCGAGTCCTTGCTCCATGTGCGATCTGCCGCAGAATTTCCTGGAGCCGATTATCCTGGGGGCGGCCGCGGAGCGAGGAACCAAGGTCCGCTTTCATAGCGAGTATCTCTCGTTCCGGCAGGATTCCAGCGGCGTCACTGCTGAAGTGAAGGACCGTCTCTCCCACGAGACTTATCAGATTCGAGCGAAATATCTGCTGGGCGCGGACGGCGCCAACAGCCAGGTCGCGGAGGACGCGGGCCTGCCGCTGGAAGGAAAGATGGGCGTCGCGGGCAGCATGAATATCGTCTTTCACTGCGATCTCACAAAGTACGTTTCGTACCGCCCCAGCGTTTTGTATTGGGTGCTGCAGCCGGGCTGCGACGTGGGTGGCGTGGGGATGGGCGTCATTCGAATGGTGCGGCCCTGGAACGAGTGGCTGGCCATCTGGGGTTACGACATCAACACGGGGACGCCGCAACTCACCGACCAGGCCGCCGAAGCAATCGTGCGCAATCTCATTGGCGATGAACACGTGCCGATACAAATTCGTTCCTCTTCGCTGTGGACCGTGAACGATGTGTACGCCAAGCGCTACTCCACCGGCCGCGTGTTTTGCATGGGCGATGCGGTGCACCGGCATCCGCCGATGAATGGTCTGGGTTCCAACACCTCGATTCAAGACGCCTACAATCTGGCGTGGAAGCTGGCCCTGGTGCTGCGGGGGAAAGCCAACGCCGCACTGCTGGATACTTACAACGAAGAGCGTGTTCCGATTGGGCAGCAGATCGTCAAGCGAGCCAACAAAAGCATCGGCGAGACCGGGCCGATTTTTGAAGCGCTGGGGCTTGAGCCGGGCATCGAGGTTGCGCAGATGTGGCGCAACATGGAAGCTCGCAAGAACGCCACGCCCGAAGCTGCGGCGCAGCGCGAGAACCTGCGCAAGGCCATTTTGAAAAAGAATTACGAGTTCAATACGCATGGCGTCGAGTTGAATCAGCGCTACCGCTCGACCGCCGTGGTTTCCGATGGCACGCCCGAGCCGCCCTTCGAGCGCGATGCCGAACTGTACTTCCACCCCACCACGTGGCCCGGCGCGCGACTGCCGCATGTCTGGCTACAACAAAGAGACGGACGCCAGATTTCGACGCTGGACATTGCGGGCAAGGGCCGATTCGTGGTTCTCACCGGCATCGGGGGCGAAGGCTGGATCGAGGCCGCGCGAAAGGCGTCCGCCGCGCATGGGATCGCGATGGAAGGATTTGTGATCGGGCCGGGCCGCGATTTCACGGATCTCTACGGCGAATGGGCCGAGGCTCGCGAGATCGGCGAGAGCGGGTGCCTGTTGGTGAGGCCGGATGCCCATGTTGGCTGGCGCGCCGCGGAAGCCGGGGACGAGATGAGTCGCCTGTCGGCGGCAGTTGCTCGCATACTTGGACGTTGATCATGTACTTTTGGTTCAACTCTAGCTGAGGGTGAGGGAATTGGCGAAGCTCGGGATGGGTAAGTGGTTGTGGGGCGGGAGGAAGGAAGTTGGCGAGACGCGTCACTCCCCAATTTTTCGCACCGCTTGCGTGATTGCCTTGGATACCTCTTCGGGTTTCCGGCAGATTGCATAGCGCCACTTCCCGTATGTACCGTCAGCATTCACGGCAGCGACCCATCACTCGGCCGCGCGCGTCTTCACTTCCGTTAACGGGGAGGTCTTTTGTGCAGTGTCCGGGGACCGCTTGCTCACGCGCGCGGTTCAGAAGAGATGATGCGGAGCCGGACCAGGGGGCCGCAGCGAACGCGGGGCCGGCGCGGACGAGGGCGTCCGCCCCACCACTGCGTCCGCCCCACCGCGCGGGATGCGTAAGTGATTGTGGGCGCGACGAATTGGCTTAGTTTGGCCGGGTCATTTGACTTCTACCAGCTCGATCGCTTCGCGGCTCGGACCTTCGATCATGACGGCGCGCGTGTCTCCCAGCTTGTATGGCCGGCCCAAACCTTCGATCCGCTGGCGGCCATCGCCAACTTCGGTCTGCTGACCGAGGAACCTGACGCCCTCCTTCCCCAGCTTCGCGATCCAGGCATCGAGGTTGGTGACGCTGAGAGCAAAATGATCCGCCAAGTGGCCCCGCGTGCTTGCGAGCGGAGCGCCGCCCTGCCTTGCGTACCACTGCACGGAGACATCATCGAACGTGACGCCTCCGGTCGGCTTCCGGCTGGTCCCTTCAATTTCAAGAGCCGGCCAGCTCCCCTCGCTACGTTCTACTTTGCAGTTGGTCTCGGTGGGTAGCGGACCGCGGCCGTTTGGCCGGGCATTGAGATGTTTCTGGTACCAGAGCACGGCGCAAAGCGGATCTTCCTGGTACAGGTGTACGTGGTTGAATCGCTCCGCCGGCATATTGCCCTGGTATTCAACGATGGCGCCGTCCGGACCTTGCATGTACGCGAACCCTCCGCCGCCGGCTGGCTTTACACCATTCGCCTTGGCCTCGGCAATCTGCGCGCTGGTCCGGCCCAACGTGCCATCGGCGCCCGGCCAGGTGTCGCTACTGATCAGCACCTGGCCTCCCTCCGACGTCGTAAAGAGCGGCAGCAAGGGAACCTTATTCTGTCGATACGTAGCGAGGTTCTTGCGCACGTCGACGACGTGCCAGCCGAAGTGCCAGATGGCCGTCTGGGGTTCGGTCGGGGCGGGCCGATCGACTTTGGTGAACAGCACGAAAACCTGGCCCGTTTTCAGCGCGGGAAAGCCGCCCCAAGTTGACTTGGACGTGCTCGGAAACTGCTTGGTGTAGAAGTCGATCGCCGCATCCGGGTCCGGCGAGTTGAGGTGCAGGTGATGGAACCCCGGCGTTGGAAGCTGGCTGTTCGGGTCCTGAGTTTGGCTTTGGCTTGGAATGGCGAAGACCAGTCCGAGAGTTGCGTAAATGAATCGTCCCCAGGTTTTCATGTGCACCTATTCGTATCACGATAATCTTACTTCTGCTTATGGTTTTGGCAGGTAAGCGACACTGAGTCCTTTCCCTACCGGAATGATGGTGTGCGAAATGCCATCGATCGCTTCCAACCGAGCGAGGTAGCCGGCGATCTGATCCGGGTGCGACGTAGCATTATCGGCTAAAAGCAATGCAGGTAACGACAATTTGGGCAACAATATATCCAACTGTTTGGGAGCGCTGACACGGTCCGCATCGAAAAACAGGCAGTCGAAGGGGCCGGGCAAACGGGCAGCAATCTCGGTGGCGTCACCGGTAACAAGATCAACGTAGCGCAGCAAGTCTACAGCGCCCAGATTCTGACGGGCCATGGCATGTTTGGCCGCATTTCTGTCGATGCTTGTCACCCGTCCCCCGCGTGGCCCAATCGTCGATGCGAGCCAAATGGTGCTATAGCCAGTCGAGGTTCCAATCTCCAGCAGATTTCGGACACCCGCTATGCGCAGCAGCATGGCGATGACTTCGGCGGTGGCCGGCTCAAGATTCAGGAACTTCCGCGAGTGCTCTGTTTCCGTGGAATCATGCTTTAACCCCTCGGCTTCAAGCCGCTGGAGCAAGTTTCGAACGTCGGTTCGCATGGTGTGGCCATAGAAATCATACTCCTCGAAAGCGTCCGTCCCCGAGATTGAGGAAGATTCATCGGGGCCAAAGAATCCTGGCAGCGGTACAAAGCGTCAGATGGGGTGTGAGCGCACTGATCGAAATAACCCGGGAGGAAGTGGTTCGAGCGCTGGATGAAGCCAAAGAGCGGTTCATTCGTGCGGACTCGGCCCTGAAGACTTTCCGGTTCTCGTATCCGGCCAAGTCGGAAGAGTTTGAAGAATGGAAGCAATTGGGGGATGAATGGGATCAGCGCGATGAGGAATTACAGGCGGCCCGTGAGGACTTAAGAGATTTCGAACACTGTAAGCTGACCGCATCGGGTGAGTAGCAGCGCTCCAGCCGGATCGGTAGTGGGGCAGTTTCAAAAAGAGGGGGCTTGACTTGATCGCCCCCCTGGTCCGAAGACCCTTTCCTCGCCCCTTACCGCCAAGGATAAAAGTCAGTTATCCTAAGGCAATTGCGCGGGGATGTAAATCGCGCTCGATCCGAGCCCTCACGTCGAGACTGAATCCGCCGTCGAACCCAGCATTTGCGGCATTCATGATCTGTACCGCAGTCCCTCTGTCCAACGTGTGTTTCTTGAGAAGATCAACAACCTCAACGGCTATTCAGAACATTTGTTGTGTAGTGATGTCTAGCAGTACCACACCCATTACCTAATCGGACCCCGTGCGCTCCGTGTTATTTGATTAGCCGTTCACTCACATCTACAGCATCACCATACCGATCCGAGCGAAGAATATTGATCCCAACAACATGTCCGTCCCCGCAGGTAATGTTAACGCTCCTTGCGTCTGCGCCAGGAGATTCTCTTTCGCCGACTTGGACATAACACTGTTCGACCCCACCCTTCACAAGTTCTGACATGGCACCGTAAAACGCTTGAGCTGTTGGCACGCCTTGCGCTTGGTCATCTGGACCCCAGGATTTACTCGCGCCATCCAGTCGGCCACCTGTGAAGCCTATATTTCCTACCCATTTAGATGGTGGACCTCCCTTTTCCCATATTACGCAGTCAGACTCACAGGGCGATGTCCTTCCTTCCTTGCCGGACAGATCGAACGATCCAACGAGTCGCGCTAACACTTGATTCCTTGGCATTCCGAGTTTCAAGCGTTCATCGCCAAAGGTAATATAATCGCCAGTCTGCTGCCCGAGGAGGCAAACGGCTGTGAAAGCTGCGACAATAAGCTGTCTTTTCGTCATACGCCAATGTTAGCGCTGAAGAACACGCTACGAGCCTTCACTGGTTCAGTCTTTGCCTTTCCAGCGTGCTTTAGCGCCTTTGGCTGCGATCTGCGTACGCTTTTTGGCTGGCAGCGCGGCTGCGCGGGCAAGACCGCCCTTGCGTCCTAATGCGACGGCGGCTGGGTCCTTCTTTGCGGGCGGCTGAGTCTTTGCAGACTCGCCGATGGACTCCAAGAAAACTTGATGGGCGAGTTGGATCGGGTCGCGTGGGCGTTTGGTTGCCATTGGTTTGATAGTTCTCCGATTTGAAATTATTGAATCACCGACTTAGGCTGTGATGGCGGAGAACCTTTTACAAGGCATTCTCCCCACTTGGAGGAAATCTTGATCTGTAGCAACGCGTCCGAACTTTCGACCGACATGACGGACTGGTGGTTAAGCCGAAGGATCAGGTATCTGTCGTCATTTACGAACTCGATGCCAGCCAGCAAATCAATCGAAGAGATCCTGGCCCATCCACGGAACATCATCCCTTCAACCTCAGCGAATACCTCGACCGGCGTGGATTCAGACATCCAAGAGGAAAGCAAAGACATCGCATCTATGGGCTTAGGTTCCAAGAAAAACCGCTAAGTCAAGTATGCCAAGCTTAGCGCTAAGCGCAACAGGGATAATTTTCAAACTGACCCACTACCGCCGGATCGAAGTAAGCTATTATCTCTGGATGCTCAATCTCCTGTCGAAAATAGCCGGCTTTGGCCTGATACTGGCGGTTTATGCCACGGCCGCCGAAAAGAAGATCGTGACGCCCAAGGATTTTCCCGCTGGGAGACCCTTTAGCGCTGGCATTCTCGCCGGAGACACGCTGTATGTTTCCGGGCAGACTGGAGCCGATTTCAAGACACAGAAAACGCCGGACAACTTCGACGAAGAGGTTCGCCAGTGTCTAAATAACGTCGGTTCGATCCTTCACGCCGGCGGCATGGACTTCTCCGATGTTGTCTCCGTGCAGGTCTACCTGACTGATATCGATTTATTCCAACGAATGAATGCGGTATACCTGCAGGTCTTCAAGGAACCGCGCCCGACGCGCACCACGGTCGGTGTCGCGAAACTTGCCGGTGCGGGCG
>Ga0209517_10004137_pt1 | contig 19255 bp, 16 predicted proteins | sample PeaSoiMetSII2010_FD_187695 | JGI IMG/M metagenome (GOLD analysis project Ga0209517, IMG submission 187695) | Peat soil microbial communities from Weissenstadt, Germany - SII-2010 (SPAdes) (version 2) | ecosystem: Environmental > Terrestrial > Soil > Wetlands > Peat | place: Germany...
CCGTTCGATTTCCTCCAACCGCGCCGGGTCGGCGGTCTCGGTGCCACCCGGTTGCTCCACGGCAGCCTGTACACGCGCCGGCAGATGTTCCGGCAAAATCAATTCACTGCGCGACAGCAGCACCGCCCGCTCCATCGCGTTGCGCAACTCGCGCACGTTGCCCGGCCACGGATAATGCTCCAGGCGCCCGGCCACCGTTTCCGAAAATCGCGCGCGGCCCTTGGCCAATTCCTCGATGAACCGGCTGGCCAGCGGCAAAATATCTTCGCGCCGTTCGCGCAACGGCGGGATGTTCAACTCCACCACGTTCAACCGATAAAACAGGTCCTCCCGGAAACGGCCGTTTTTGACCTCGTCCTCCAGATTGCGGTTGCTCGCGGCGAGGATGCGCGCGTTGGTCTGGATTTCCCGGTTCGAGCCGACGCGCTGAAATCGTCCGTCCTGCGTCACGCGCAACAGCTTGGCCTGCAATGCCGGCGACATTTCGGCCACCTCATCCAGAAAAATTGTGCCGCCGTTCGCCTGCTCAAACCGGCCGATGCGCTGGGCGTGCGCGCCGGTGAACGCGCCCTTTTCGTGCCCGAACAGTTCGGCTTCGAGCAATGTTTCGGGAATGGCGGCGCAGTTGACTTTGACCAGCGGGCCCGCCGCGCGCGCGCTCCAGGCGTGGATGACATCCGCCACCACCTCCTTGCCCACACCGCTCTCGCCGGTGATGAGCACGCGCGTTTCGGACGGCGCGATCAACGAGGCATCGCGGAACACGGCCTGCATGAGCGGGCTGCGAGCAACGACGTAATCGGGCAATTTTTGTTCTTCGTTGATTCGCAGTGGAGCGGCCTTCGAAATGCCGATGGCCTGCTGCACTGAATTGAGCAATTCGTCGAGGTCAATCGGTTTGGCGAGATAATTGACCGCGCCGTCGCGCATGGCGGCCACGGCATCGCGGATATCGGTGAAGGCGGTGACGAGCAGGACCGGCAGAGTGGCATGTTCCTGACGCGCGCGCCGCAACGTTTCCAGGCCGTTCAGCCCCGGCATCCGCACGTCGGAAATCATCATGACAAATTTCCCGGCGCGGAGCATTTCCAGGGCGCGTTCGCCGGAATCGGCCAGCGCCGTTTCGAATCCCTGGCTGCGGAGAAACGAATTGAGCAGGCTGCGCTGGCCGGGGTCGTCGTCCACAATCAGGATGCGCGGTCCACCCTCCGCAGTATTGCTACTGACGACGGGCGTCTCAGCGGGCTTTTTGCGGAATTCGGTTGCCACGCTGCCAATCTAGCGCAAGGCGACCGTCGCCAAAAGAGATTTTCAGACAAGCTCGTAAGCTTTCATGATTGGCGGCAATAGCGTGGCACGGTCAGCCGAAAGAAAATTATCGGCGCCGCCGGCGCGCTATCTTTGTTGTACCCAAACAAAAAAGCTTTCATGCTCCGTCGGGAGCGGCAGGCGCCGGCCCTGATGGACCATTCGAACATTGCCAAGGTGCTCGACGCCGGCCGCAACGGATACCAACGATCACACCGTCGCCGGTATTGAACCAGGATCACTCCTGACGACAGGGACCACTGTTGCTACTCCGCCAGGCGGAAAAACAAATTTCCCTTCGGCGGCGTGATGGTCACTCTGTTTGTACCGGTGAGGGTGGTCACCGATCCGCCATAAGCGTTCCAGCCTGATGACGCTGACAGAATGCTGTTGGTTTGTAGCGTATAACTGCCCGTGTTCAGCCAGGCAACGACGACGCTGTCTGGTCCGACAAACCAGATGTTCAGATTTGGCAGGCCGGGAGTTTGCACCGCGTACAGCGCCCAATACCCGCCAGTGACGGAATAACCGCCGCCGGTCATCGGCCCGCCGGCGTCATGCTGGCCGATGGTGCCGCTGACGGTATAAGTGCCGCCCCCCGTGCTGGTGCCGCCGCCGCCGGCGACTTTGTACCAGGTAATCGAGTATGGCTGCGCGTGGACCGGGAGGGCAAACGCCAGCAAAGTCAAGGCGCTGCAAAGCCATAGCAGCCTTGAACGTCCTCGCGAAAAAAGTTTGATTTTCATGAGAGATTCCTCCACAAACTAATTTTTAATGATCAGCACGTTGAATGCGACGTTGGTGGGCATAGCACTGACATCTTCACTGTAAATCTCCCAGTAAGAACCGTCATACCAGACCCCTACGGCGTGATTGTAGTTGCTATAAGAAGTCTGACCAGACGGGTTGTGAGTAACCAAGAGTATGGCATGCGGATCACCGTTGCAAAGCGGATTGTTAATCCGCGTGGCATTAGAGTAGAATCCTGTATTCGCGCCCGTTGACAACTGTATGAAGGCCGCTGTGCTCGTGTTAACACCTGCGCCCGAAACGTGGATGGGGCCATTCTCGATGGTCAACGCCGAGCCGGAACTGCTGTAGGCGTCAATCGCATCGCCCGTTCCGCTGAACGCGTAAAGCCCGGTGCCTGAACTGCTCTCTGCCTCCACGCCGGTACCCGTGCTGGTAGTGCCGTAAACGCCAATGCCGCCAGGGGTCGTGCCGAAAACGCCCCAACCGCTGCCGGCCTGTGAACCGTAAACGCCAATGCCTGCGCCATTGGTGCCGTTGTTCTGTCCCCGGACGGCAGCGGAGAAACCTCCCGGCGAGCCAGAACTCACGAGGCCGTACACACCGTTGGCAGACGAAGAGGTGGACGCTGTGTCGCCTTCTACTCCGGCGGCTGTTCCGGTGCTCCCTTGATACGCGCCGTAAACGCCGATGCTCGAAGAGCTGGTTCCTTCCACACCATAGCCACTCCCACTTGTGCCGTAAACCCCGTTGCCGGTGGAACTGCTTCCTTCCACACCAGTGCCACCGGTGGTAGCGCCCCACACGCCAATGCTTGGTCCGTTTGCCCAAACGCCATAGGCGCCACCGTCCGTCGTGTTCACATAAATGCCGTCACCGGTTGACGTGTCGGCAAAAATGGCTGGACCGCCATTGTAGGAGTCGCTGCTGCCGCTGCCGCTGCCTTTCAGGACGTGCAATCGCGCCAGCGGATTGGTCGTATTGATGCCGACGAAGCCGTCTTGCAGAATGGTCATTCGATTACTGAAGCTGGTGTAAAAATCCAAGCTGTCTTGATCAGTGCCGGCTGTGCGCTGGGAGGCTATGCCTTCGCCGCTGGCGATGCCGAAAGTCAGGCCGGAGCCAGTGGGGTTGCCGTTGTTGAGAAAGCCGGCATTCAGGCCGGTCGGGTCAATATTGACGTTGCCGTTGCCGAAAACGGTGAACGACTTTGTACCGGTTTCATGCGTCCCTGCAGTGTAAAGATTGCCTGCGCTGAAGTAACCGTTCGCCCCGTTCCATCCAACGATCAATGAACCGATATGTCCAGCACCGTCATCGAAATTGATGCTGTGTTCTTCGCCGGAATCATAGGCCCCAGGGCCAATGACCTCGTCAGTATGATATCCTGCCCCCGCCCCATCGCTAATCTGCAGCATGTCATCTATGATCTGATTCCCACTGAACGTATTCCCGCCCGCGAGCAGCGCCACGCCCGTCAGCCCGATGCCGCTAACGCCACTGAGGACGCCGCTGGGAATCGTCCCGCTCAGTCCCGCCGCATTCGCGCCTTCCGCAAAAATCGAATACGGCGCCGGGGTCACTCCCTGGCGCGGTGTCAGCGTGGTGAAACTGCCGACGCCGTTGCTTTCCACACCGATCTGCAACCAATTCGTCACATAGGAAGCTCCACCGGAGCCGTTGAACACGCCGGGGCCGAAATCAACCCACACTGTGAACAGGCCGTTGCTGATGACGACACCATTGGTGGTCACCGGCCCGGCCTGAAGAGCGCCGCCGCTGCTGAGATTGTACAGCGAGAAGGTCAGGTTGTAGGTGCCGTTGGCGGCATTGGCGCCGGAAAATAGCCGGCCTTGATACGTAAACGCCGTGCCCTGCGCGAAGGCGGTTGAGAGCGGAAGGCCGAGGGTTGCGAACCACAGGACAACAGCTGCGAGTTTGAGTGTGAATTTGGTTTTCATGGATTTTGTTTTTAATGTTTAAGGTGTGACGGAAAAGGTGAACGGGAAATTAAACAGCGTTGCGGGAAGAACCGCCGTCGTGGGATTAAAGCGGGGGCACCAGGCAAGCCTGCACCGACTCAGTGCATTAAGGCCCGCTTTGATGGCAGATGGTTTCTTGATCCTCACAACCGACCCCCCGCCGTCGTGAAGACCGGCTTACGATTTGCATTAGACGGTAACACAGTAGGATTATTAAATACAAGGATTATATTTGGTTAAATGGCAGGCACTTGTGAAGAGGGGCGGGTGGCTGCCGTGGTTTGACTGCGGCGTTGCGCGATGATCCTGGCCGGCGAACGGCAATTGAAGCTGGCGCAAATCCGCACGTCCTGATCCGGTTTTTGATGAATCCATAGCGCCACGGTTTCATAATCCAGCACGAGAAACCGGACATGCTCCGTCAGACGGAGCCTGTGGAGCGCCGACGATCAAACCGGCGCAAACCCGTCAACGCGCCGACGAGGGGATTGGCATTCCGCCGCGCTGGCCGGTGTTCCGGCCATGATGCGCGGGCGGGGCAGGTTCGCCATTGAATTGGGAGTAACAGCGATGACTCTCGCTATTGCAGCAAATGGTTTTTCAAACCATGAGTTTCAAATGGCTGATGCGGAAAACGGCGCCCCTGGGTTCATTCGCGAGACATTCGATTTCCCAGCCGTGTGCGAGGACGATTTGCTGCACGACGGCCAGACCCAGACCGGTCCCCTTTTGATTGGTGGTGAAATACGGCTTGAAAATTTCCTGGCGGCGCTCCGGCGGCACGCCCGGACCGTCGTCACGGACTTCGAGCGACGCTTCGGCGGCGCCGGCGCGCCGGGCCTGGATTTGGATCTGTCCGCCCGCGTCCACCGCCTGGATGGCATTGATCAGGAGGTTGAACAGGACCTGGCGCAGCAATTGTTCATCGGCTTCGATGGCCATCGGCTCGCCGGCAACGGCAACGTGCAGTTTCTTTTCCTCGATGTCATGGGTCAGCGTGCGCACGACTTCATTGACGGCGGCGTTGAGCGCGATTTTGGAGCGGCGGACTTCGCGCGGACGCGAGTAATTGATGAATTCGTTCAATTGCGCGGTGACCTTGTCCGTCTCGTCCACGATGGCGCGTGATTTTTCGCGGATTTCCGGCGGCGTGTCGGCCTGTTTGGAAAGCATCTGGGCCATGCCGCGGATAATGTTGAGCGGGTTGCGGGTCTCATGCGCAAGACCGGCGGCGGCCAGGTTCATTTCCCGGAGGTGCGAATTCATTTCGCTGGCGCGGACGAGGCGGATTTGCAGTTGGGCCGTCCGGGAAAAGCTGCGCACGGCCAGTCCCGCGCCAGCCGCCGAAATTCCGGCAAAAAAGACGATGACGAACCGGAGCCAGAGATCGTCGCTGATGACCGCCCGCAACGATTCCGTGGAGAGGGTGAGCACCAGACCGTGCAACTCGCGGTTGGTCATGATTTCCTGATATTGCGGTTCGGTGAGGTCGCGCGCCCAAAACGGCCGGCGCGGCCGGAACTCATCGCCGCGAGATGGACCGGAAGGTCCACCCGGTGGCGGACCCAAATCGCGCTCGGGCCGTGGGCCAGGCTCGCTGATGCCGCCCGTGCTGTTAGTGGCTTCCACCTCATCAGGCGGGCGGTTGCGGCGAGGAAAACCCCGGCCGCGCATGAAATTGGTGGGCGCTTCCACAATCACTGGCGCCCGGGAATTAGTGTCGCCTTCAGGATTCAAGAATGGCCCTTCGACCGGGTAAACCCGGGTCATGGTGCGCAAGCCCCAATGCTCGCCGACCTGAAGGATGTCCTGTTGTTGCAAATCAATCGGCCTCCCGGCGGAGGCCACGACTCCGTTTGTCGCGTTGAGCAGCTCGATGGAAATTACCTCGCCGGCGGACGCGCTATTCGTGCCGCTGGCGACCAGTTCATCCAGGACGGGCTGCAGCCGTTGGGCAATCACCGCGCCGAAGAATTGTTGTCCGCGAACGACGGCGCCAATGGTGTTGGCAATTGCCTCCGAACGCTTGCGCAACCCGGTCATGGCGGCGTTGCGGACGTGGACGTGCTCCTCGACCTGCCAGGCCACGACAAGTACCCAGACCCCCAGCAAAAGGCCGTAAATCAAAGTGCTGTTGCGTCGGGGCTGCATCGGGTTTCCTCTAACTTAAACCAGGCAGCGGACATGGAACCAGTTCATTCGCGGGATCAAAAAAGAAACACATTTGGGAAATGACGAAGGACGAAGCCCCAATGACCAAAGAATGAGGATATCCGAATGACGAATGGCCGTTTGAGCGCCAGTTGCCCGTGCGACCTTCGACATTCGTCATTGGGAATTGTTTAGTCATTCGTCATTATGATTCAGTCATTTCTTCTTGACGGGCAACTGGTCGAGGAAACGATCCAGCTCGCGCTCCGGAATCGAATTGGTGAGGAGCGGCGTCTGGGCGGTTTCACGGACGGTCATCGCCGCGAGCTGCGCCGGCGCCTCGACGATGTGCGGCGTCAGGAATATCAGCAACTCGTTTTTCTGGCTCGCGTGGCTGCTGAATTTGAAGAGATTGCCCAGGATCGGGATGTCGCCCAGCAGCGGGATTTTACTTTCGCTGGTGGACTTGTCGTTGGAAATGAGGCCGCCGATGGCGACGGGCATTCCGTCGGGCGTCACCACCACGGTGTTGGCGGAACGCTTGTTGAGGTTGGGCGCAAACACCGCGGAGGTCGTCAGGCTGGCGCCTTGAATCACCTGGCCGGGCGTCGAGGTGTCAATGGACGTGATTTGCGGCACGAGGATCATTTGCACCAGGCCGTTCGCTCCGATGAACGGCGTGACATCCAGTTGAATGCCGACGTTCTGATAGTTTCCGTTGATGGTGGGAACAGTGGTGGCCGTGACGCCGCTGCCGATGGTGGACAAACTGACCCCGCTGGGCAGATACACATATTGGCCGACGACAATTTCGGCCATCTGGCCGTCGCGCGCCAGGATGGACGGGCGCGAAAGAATCTGCGCCTTGCCGGAAGTGGCGATGGCTTGCAGCGTCGCCGTGAAATCGCTGCCCATAATGCTGTACATCCCGCCGTTGCCGGCCGCGCCGGTCAGGGATTGGGGCAGGTTGAAGTTGTTGTTCAGGGTGTAACTCTGGTTGATGGGCGAAAAACTTCCCGGAACCAGAGCTGCGCCGTTGGAGGTAATCATTGTCGTAAAGTTTGTCACAAAGCCCGATAGCGCCGAAAAATGTTTATCGAACCCTGAGTAATCGCCCTGGACACCGAGATCGAGTGCCCGGTTGTCATCTACTTCGACAAAGGCGACTTTGATGAGCACCTGCGGCGTGGGCGTGTCAAGGCTGGCGATGACCTGCTGGATTTGCGCCAGGGTGTCCTTGTCGGCGACGATGACGAGGTTGTGCGTGTTCGGGTCAACGGAAATGTTCGCGGTGCCCACGGTGCCGTTGTTGTTGTATTGCTGACTGCCGGAGGTGCTGGTGGTGCGGTTGGCGGCATTAAAGCCACCGAAACCGCCAAAGCCACCGAAACCGCCAAAGCCGCCACCACCGCCACCACCGCCACCACCGCGTTGTTGCGCTTGAAGTTCAAACGTGGCGCACAAAAGCAAGCCCAGCACGCCGCCAAGATATTTGAGGAAACAATTTGTTTTCATAATTTGCCTTTTTGTCGAAGTCATTTTCATGTTTAGAATCCGCCTCCCGTCCGTCCGCCGCCGCCCAATCCGCCGCCAGAGCTCGTTCCACCAATGCCGCTGGAGGTGGTGGTCTGGCCCATGGTGGTGGTGGCGTTCTGAGCGCGTGTCTGGAGCGCACTATTTTGTTGTTGTGAGCCGGATCCGGTGCGCGACGTGTTGCCATTCGAGAACATGCTTTGCAGCACCTGCGCCACCTGCTGCGGATCGCCGTTTTGCAACTGGATGGTGGCCACTTGCTGATCGCGGTCCGAAGCCACGTCCAGTTCGGTCATCATGCTCGCAATCTCGTTCATCAAATCCTTCGGCGCGGTGACGATGACCGCCTGGATGCGGGAATCCGCCACGGCCGTGACTTGCTGCTCTTTTTGAATGCGCTGCTGAGTGGTGTTGTTTCCGCCGTTGGCATTCGCCATCATTTGGGCGAAAAATCCGCCCGGCCCGCCGCCCGGCCCGCCAAAGCCGCCGCGCCCGCCGCGCCCGCCGCCGAATTGAATCGGCGACTGGCTGCCCGAAGAACTGGCGCCGGGGAATACGCCGCTCAACTCGCTGGCCACGTCCGCCGGGCTGGCGTATTTTAAACGGAACACCCGGATTTCCGTCTCCGATTCGGCGCTGTTGTCAATCGCCTGGATGATTTCAGCCAGATGCCGGATGTTGGACTGCGTGTCGGTGACGACGATGGAATTGCCGGCCTCGTTGGCGACAATCGTCGCCTGCGCTGAAACGAACGAGGACAGGTCGGAAACCAGTTGCCGCGCCTCGACGAACCGGATGGGAATGATCCACGTCGCAATCTCGTCGTTGTTCGGGATGGACTTCGGATCGTTGCCGACCTTGACCGGGATGTTGCGCGTCTTCGCGTCGTTCTTATCCACGATGGTCAGAATCCGATCATCGCGAATCGCGGCATACCCGTTCCGGTTCAACTCGCTGTTCAGCAGGCTCACCGCTTCATCCTGGGTCAAATGTTTGCCGGTGACGGTGACGTTGCCGTTGACCCGCGTTTCCAACACGATGACGAAACCGGCCGCGTCGCTCAAATAATTCAGCACCATGTCCAGCGGCGCGTTTCGGAAATTCATGTCCAAATCATTCGCGTTCGTGGCGACGGACTGGACGGGCGGTGTGAATTTATTGGGCAGGACCTGGGGCGCGTTGCCCCTCGGCAAAATGACCGTGGAGGTGATGGTCCGTTCTCCCGCCGGGGCGGTGGCCGTTTGGTCCGCTTGCGCGGCGGTCGTGTCCTGCGCGTTCATCGCGCCGCCCTGGTCCGCTGTAGCTTGTCCCTGCGCCGCCTGGGCCTGGACCGTGTCCGGCGTTTGCCCGGGCTGGTCGGGTGTGGCGACGGTGTTTGTGTCCGTACCATTGAGTTGTGGGGTGGGTTGGTCCGGCGTGACGGCAGCGCCGTTATTGCCGGGTCCGCCGTTGGCCGGTTGCGCGGCTGCCGTCAACAGTTGCCCCGAAACACAAATGGCCGTGAGTAGGATGGTGATGGTGGTTTTCATTTTATTTCCTGTTGTCTTTGCTGCATGAGTCTTTTCAAAACGTCATTGCCCTGGAGTGCGGGGCTGGCAGCCAGCGTAGCTGTGGAACCAGCTCCCGCGCCCGAACTCTCCACTGATGAGGCCGAACTTTCCGTCATGCTCGAATAGGTTGTTTCGCTCTGATCGGACGGCACCCATCCGTTCCCCTCCTGCCGCATCGAGTCGCCGATTTTCATCCACACCGTCCGTTTTTTGTCGGCGGTCTGCAAAGTCACGTTGGTGGACGTGATATCCGTCAGAACATAGCCGGCGATGCCATTCCCATCCGACGGATACAACACCTTTCGCAATTCCGGCTGGTTCCCGTCAAAAAACGCAAACAGCCCCTTGCCGTAACTCATCGTGCCGACCAGGGTGAACGACGGCGCGTAGCGCGGCGTCCGCGGTATGAATCTTGGCTGACCGGCGACCGCATACCGGCTCGGGTCAAAAATATTCCGTTGCGTGATGAACTGGCAGAACCGGTCGTAGTCATCCGGCCCGGGCACGTTGCTAGTGGGACGGGCATCCTGCCCGTCGGCATCGTACAGGCAAGATGCCTGTGCCACTAGCGCCAGCGCCAGCACTGTCCATTTGAGGTATCGCGTCGGTTTCATTTTGTCGTCGGTAAAAGGAGGGCCAGCCCGCTGATTTGCAAATCCAGCGAGAGTTGCTGCCCGGTGTCATCGCGGGAATCCAACTGCACCGAGTCGAGCTTCAACGCCATGGTCCCTTTTTCAATCTGGTAAATGAACCGGCTCAGCGTGCTCAGCGTGCCGGACGCCTGTACGTGGCAGTTGTAGGTCATGTAATTCGTCGAATCGTTCTTCCACTGCGGCATGATACTCGTGACCTCGGCGCCGCTGGCGCGCGACCAGTTGTCGAGCGCGTTGATGACTTGCTGCGCGGCCTGCGAGGTGTTGGCCGGCAGGGCGTTGGCGCGATAATTCTTCCACGTTTCGCGGTCAACGGACTCGCGCTTAATCAAGCGGTTTCCTTCAGCCACCTGGTTCCGCAGGTCCTTGATTTCCTTTGCGCGCGCCGACCACAAGTTCGACAGCGGCTCGTAAATCAGGCTGTTGCCGACGAGCAGCGCGAATGCAATGGCGGTCAGCACGATCAAAAATTGCTGGCGATTTTCAATTTTCATTGCGCTCCTCCGTAAACGAAATCAAAGGTGAACTGCCGCGGCGATTTGCCGTGGATCAAATCCCATTTGAAGCCGCTCACGCCGTCGGCGTTGCTCAGCTTCGCCTGCATCGCGAGCAGCGACGCGTTGTCCTGCGCGTTCCCGGAGCAGGTCACCACGCCGCCTTCCTGAATGGCGATGGTCTTGGCCGTGACCGCCCGGCCGTCTTCAGGAAACGCCAGTGAAAGCTGCCGCAAAATCGCCAGGTCGCGATAGGTCGGGTCATACCACGGCTGGAATTGACGGATGTTGGCCTGCACCGCCTTCAACTCCGTGACTTTTGCCGACATGCCCTTCCACTGCGACCGATAATGCCACAGCTCAATTTGCTGGATTAAAAAGGCCAGACAAAGCAGCGCCACCAGGCCGGCCGCCGCCGCGCCGACCGTGCGCAGGCGGCCCGACGAATATTTCGCGGCGAACTGTTCCAGCAGCGTCGGCTTGGGCGGTAGAAATTCGAACACCGGCAGTTGGTCCGCCAGCAGCCGAGCCGCGAGACTGAACGCCGCCGAAACCGGCGCGTCCGATGGAATTTGCGCGCCGAATTCATCCGGCTTGAAGGCCGTGACGATTTCCACGCTCAGGCCCATCGGCTCGAACCGCAGTTCCATCTCGTCGGCGAGCGGCTGCGCGACTTCGCGCGGGCCGAAAATGCGGATGCGCTTCACGGCATCGCGAAGTTCGGCGGGCAACTGGCCGAGGGTGATGCGCGATTCGCGGGCGACGAGGTCCGGCTGCAATTCCGGGCGGCCATTGGCATTCTCAATCGCGCCTTCGAGCGCCCGCAACGCCGCGATGCCGCCGCCGCAGGTGATTTGCAGCGACACCGTGGTCTCGCCGATGGCCAGCGCGAGCACGCCGTTGGATTTTTCCGACGCCGGCCGTTGCAACGCCGGCAGGCCGAGGGTGAAGCTGGCCGGCTTCAATTTCGCTGCCGCCAGAACTTTTTCCAGCGTTTCAATCTGCGCGCCGGGAATTCCGGCGAGCAGGACGTGTTTTTTGTCGCCCGCGAGCGGACAGCGCGAATTGCCGAGTTGCAGCGTGGCCACGTCGGTGGGAAAACCGCGTTCAGCCTCCATTTGCAGCATGCTTGCGGCGTCGGCCTCCGGCAACGGCGGCAATTCCGTGCGCGCGGTCAAAACCCATTTCAACGGGACGCCCAGGATGCAATGACGCTCACGCACACCGGCGGCATCAAGCTGGTTTCGGATTTCGCGGCCGACCAGTTCCGGCGCGGCGGTCAACGGGTCGAGCGTGAGCGCGACGGAGAAAACCTGCTGCATTTGCAGCCCGCTGTTGGCACGCCGCAGCACCACACCGTCGAGCCGGCTGCCGTCCAGTGCGAGGCCCAGCACGCTCGCCAGTCGTTTCCGTTTCCGGAATTTGATTTTCAGAATGTTGTTCATGGCGGTGTATTGTTTGCCAGCAGGGTCTGCCGCGCCTTGTCGCCCAACGCCCAGCCGAGCCGGCTCAAGTCCTGGCGGTAAACGATGATGGGCGTGCCTTCGCTGGTGTCGAAAATGAACTTCACGCGCCGGTAGCCGCGGCCGTACGGCCCGACTGCCGCGACGTCGGCGGTGAATTGAAAGCTTTTGGTGGTAACGTAACCGCCGCCGCTGTTCGCCGAACTGCCCGCCAGCGCCGTGAGCACCGGATTGTTGTTGCCCAGCGCGTCAATGAGCCACCAGATGGAATCGAGGCTGTTCGGATTTTGCTGGCGGTAGGTGATGAGCGTCTGCGCCGCGCCCTCGGCCGTCTGCTCGTTGATATTGTTGTTGATGCCCATGAACAGCGCCGTCAACACGTCGGCGCCGGCGGTGTTGACGTTCACCCGGCCGCGGAAATAGGTGACGTTGGTGGTAGTCACGTCATTGTAGATCTTGGCGAAATCCGCCTCGTTCATGCCGAGGTTCCGGCACTGGAGCGCAAAGTCCAGAATGTTGTTGAAGGAGCGAACGCCGGCGGGGCTGCTGTGAACATAACGGTAAATGGACTGCGCCAGGTTGGCCGCGTTGCCGGCACCGTCGGTCTCCAGCAGAGATTGAATCGCCGTCTGGCTTGCCGTGTTCACGTTCGTCAGCGATGTGCCGTCGGAATGGAAATTCGGTTCGCGGGTCCAGACCGTCGTGTATTCGAACAGGCCGCAATTCATCAGGCCGGTGCCGTTGGAACTCTTTTCGTTGGCATCGAGCGCGCCGTTGCGGTTGATGTCGTCGCCGGCGAGCAAATCCACGGTCGCGCCATAAACCAGCCGCAGCTCATCCACGGACTCGAACGGCGCGAATTTCGGATAATAACCGAGCGTCGAGTAGTCCAGCGACACGACGCCGTTGGTGCCGCGCCAGTCGAGGATGGCTTGCGCGAAATCGGGCGTCATGTTTGGCAGATAGGCAAGGGTGTTGGTGTTGGCGGAGTTCAAATTCAGTTTCGAGGTTTCATCCACCAGTCCGAAATACGGCTCGGTGGGCGTGCTTTGAGAAAGACTGGCGGCCGGGTCGCGGCCGATGAGCCAGAATTTCGCATCGCCAATGGGCACGGCCGCGCAAGAGAATTCCGCGCTGGTCGGCACCGCGCCGTTCGTGGCGTAAAGCGCAAGGGCATTGGCGACGTACCGCGCCGCGCCTTCGATGGCCTGATCGGCAGCGAGGCCGCTGACGCGGTTGTCCGACGCGCGCAGTTCGTAGGTCATCGATTGAGCGAAATAGAGCGCAATGCTCACCAGCCCGAGCGAAACCCAGAGCACGATGATGAGGACGGAACCGCTTTCAGAACGTGGGGAATGCTCAACCTTCAACATTGAACGTCCAACATCCAACCCACACCCGCACCGGGCCAATTGGGGCGTTCGGCGTTGAATGTTGAATGTTGAATGTTGAATGTTCATTTCATCAATTTCCCGTCGTGCTCAGGACCACATTGGTGCGCGTCTGCGCGTCAATCGGCACGACCAGTTCAATCGGCTGCGTGTTCGCGGCATTGTCACCGGCCATCTGGATGTCCACGCGAACGGCGACCGGCAGATTGGTGTAAGTCGAGGTCAGGCCGGTCGTGTCCCAGGTGTCCTGCCATTGCGCACCGTCGAAACAGGAAAACTTGATGCTCGCGACGCCGCTCAACATGAACTGGTCTTGCACGTCCGGCGTCGTCAGCGGCAGCAGGTTCCGCACGACGCTGCGATACAAATCCCTGCCCGCGGCGTTGCGATCGGCCGGCGATTTCAATTCGTAAGTGACGCGCTGGATGTCCGCCCACGGAGCGTTGGGGCTTAATGCGCCGGTTGCGGTGAACATTTCCACCGCCACCGGCTCGGCCACGCCGGGACTGCTCACGTTGCCCGTCCGGAAATCGCCCGATAATATCTTGCTGGTGCCGTTCGTCGGGGTGACCACACATTGCAGGTCTCGGCGGATGAACGCCACCGTCTGGTCCAGCGGCGTTGCGGCGTCCACGACGTTCGTCGTCGCGTCCCGCAGCCGCAGCGATGCGAACAGCGCGGTGTTGACAGCAATCAACACCATGGCGGCGACGCCGATGGCGAGAATCATTTCAATCAGCGTGAACGCGCGGTCGGAAGGTCGAGGGCAAAAACATTTCCCGGCGCCGATTGCCATCACTCGGCTCCCGACTCTCGACTCTCGATTGTCTGTTTTGATTTTCACTATTGCGAACTCATCGTTCCCGTCCCCAACCGGTTCGGGAAATTTGCCAGTGTGCTCAGTTTGACCGTGTAAGGCTTGCCTTGGGCCTGGAACGTCACCTGCGCCGTCAGCATTTCCATCGAAATCGCCGGGTTCAGCGGATTCTGCTGCTGCTTCGGCCAACTCTGGGCTGACAAGGTCCACTGATAATCAATCGCACCTTCCGAGACCGTGCCGTTCTGGGCGCTGCCGCTCCAATTGGTCGTGACGAGGCTTTCGTTCAAAACCCGGTCGGCAACGCGCGCCGCCGCGCCTTTCCGCGCCGCCACCTCGCCCGCGAGGGTGGAGATATGCAGCGCCTCGACCGCCACCGGAATGACGATGGCCAGAAACAGCATCGCCGCCAGCACCTCGGCCAGCGTGAACGCGGCGCAATTTTTAATTTTGGGTGTCGCGAACGTCATAACCCATGTGACTGCGTGTCTCGACGAACCAGCGAGCAAAACCCGCCGCATCGGTCAACTGCAACGTCTGCGGACTGTTTTCGTCCACCGTACCGTCCGGCAGAAATTTTATCGCCGGCAGATTGTTGAACGTTGTCGGCGTGCCCGTGCCGGTATTCAGCACCGCGATTTGCAGCGTCGAATCCACCATCAAAGTTTCGGCGTCCAGGTCGCCATTTTTGCCGGGCGTTTCCTGCGATGTCCCGTAGGCATTCCGCTTCTGGTCCACCCACAACATCACCGGCACGCCTTCGGAAACCGCACGGCTCTGCGCGGCGTGCATCAGCGCGAACAACCGCCGGGCTTCGGAATCCAGCGCGCGGCCACGGATGAAATTCGCCATCGCCGGCGCGGCGAGCGACGTGATAACGACCAGCAACGCCATGATGAGAATCAACTCGATGAGCGTGAAAGCGGAAGCGAATGGCGAATGACGAATGACGAATGACGAACGCGCCGCCGCCTGGCCAACGGCTTGCCGTGGCCAACTTCGCAATTCACAATTCGCAATTCGCAGTTTCATTTATTTCACCCAATTGCTGATATCATCGCCAGTTCCCTCTTTCTGGTCGGGACCCATTGACAGCAGGTCATAGGAATCTGGATTGTGTTTGCCGGGGCAGCGATAAATGTAAGTATTGCCCCATGGATCAATTGGAATTCTTGGCGGGTCAAAATACGGTCCGTGCCAATTAGTCGCGTCGTCAGTCTTCTGAACCAAATTTTGCAGGTTGTGGGGATAATGGCCGTTATCCACTCTATATTGCTCAAGCGCAGATTTGATTCCACCTCGGATGTCAGCTTTCGCGGCGGCGAGGCGAGCTTCACCGTGACCGCCAATTTTCGGCACGGCAAGTGCATAAAGCAAGAACCCCAAAGCCGCTGCCAAAATCCAAAATGTAAGTGACGGGCGCACATTTCGTTCACCAATTAATTATTGCCAACTGCCGATGTCATCGTCGGTGCCTTCCTTGCCATCGGGCCCCACGGACAACAAGTCGTAGCCGGTGGGGTTGTGTTTGCCCGGAAAGTAATAAATGTAAGGATTGCCCCACGGATCAACGGGCAGCTTGGGTGGATCAAAGTACGGCCCGTGCCAGTTTTTGGCGTTGTTCGGCTGCTGCAGCAAATCCTGCAAGCTTTTGGGATAGGTGCCATTGTCCACCTCATACTGGTCGAGCGCGGATTTGATGCCTCCGTGAACGTCGGCAAAAGCCGCCTTGACGCGCGCCTCCTGGCTTTTGCCGGCGATTCTGGGAATGACCAGCGCCGCGAGGATGGCGATGATGGTGACCACCAGCATCAGCTCGACGAGTGTGAACGCGCGGCGAGAGGTTCGGGATTCGGAATTCGGGATTCGGAGTTGGATTTTCATAATTGGCGAGTGGTTGAATCTAATGGATATATTCGCTCATGGACAGGATGGGCAGCAACATGCCGATGAAGATGGTGCCGATGAACGCGGCGATCAGGAACAGCATCAGCGGCTCGGCGAGCGCCACGGCGGTTTTCAGGTTGCGGTCCAGGTCCGCCTCGGTGACGACGGCGATGCGCACCAGTTCGCCGTCGAGCTTGCCGCTTTCCTCCGCCACGGAAATCATCTCCAGCGTTGAACCGGAAAAGAGAATCTTGCAGTCCGCCAGGCTCTGGCCCAGCCGTCCGCCCTGCTGCACGCGCTCGATGGACTGGCCGACCGTATCCACGAGAATCTGGTTCCCGATGGAGCGGCGGGACACATTCAGGCCATGCACGAGCGGGACGCCTGCCCCGATGAGCGTGCCCAGCATCCGGCAAAACCGCGCCATCGCAAATTGCGCGATGAGCGGACCGACCAGCGGTGATTGCAAAACGATTCCTTCCCAGACACGCTTGCCTTTTACGGAAGCGAACCAAGTGCGCAACAGAAACCCGATGACCACGGCACCGGCCAGGACAAACAATCCATAAGAGCGCACGGCATGGCTTGCCGCGATGATGATTTGGGTTATCAGCGGCAGCGAACCATGAAGGCTGGCGAAAACCGTCTGGAATTTCGGAATGAAAAATATCATCAGCACCGTCAACACCGCCAGCGCCAGGCAGAACAGAATGCACGGATAAATCATCGCCGTGATGACTTTTGATTTCAGGTCCTTCTCCCGCGCCTGAAATTCCGCGATTTGTGCCAGCACCACGTCAAGAAAGCCGCCGGCTTCACCCGCCTCGACCATCGCGACATAGACGCGCGGGAAAGTCTCGGGCGATTTTGACATCGCGTCGGCCAGCGACATGCCGTCAACGACGAGGTTATGGATTTCCTGCCACTTGGCCTGTGCCGCCGGCGACGAGGCTTCCTTGGTCAAAATTACCAGTGCCCGGCTCAATGGCACGCCCGCCGCGAGCAGAGACGACAGCAAACGCGTGAAATTTTCCAGTTCTTTGGCCGAAACCTTGTGCGATTTGAACTGGAACGAAATGTTGCCCAAGCCTTCCAGCCCGGCGGGCAGGCCCGAACCATTTTTCGCGACCGAGCCGTTTTTCGCGGCGGCCAATTCCAAAAGGTTCACCGGCCGCAGGCCCAGCGCCTCCATCTGCCGCAGCGCGTCGGGCCGGCCCGGCGCATCCAGCCGGCCTTCGGCAATCTTGCCGTCGGCTTTCAGACCTTTGTAAGCAAAGGAGGACATGGACTTTTACTTTCGGCTGGCCGCGATTTCCGCGGCGGATTCTTCGGAATGGCCCTTCGCCGTGGCCGCGACTTCCTTCGCGGTGGTTACGCTCAAGACTTCCTCGACGGTCGTGATGCCTTGCCGGACGAGGCGCCAGCCGTCTTCGGCGAGCATCTTCATTCCCTGCTTGCGCGCGGCCTCGCGAATCTGGTCGGTCGAGGCGTTTTTTAAAATGAGCTGGCGGATTTCCTGGTCGGTATCCATCCACTCGAAAATCGCGTGGCGTCCGAAAAATCCGGTGTTGCGGCACTCGCGGCAGCCGACGGATTTGTAAATCGTCGTCTTTGCGGGAATGCCAATCTGTTCCTTGAGCGCCTGTGCGGTCGGCGAATTGTCCGGCTGCCGGCAATGTTTGCAAAGCACGCGGACGAGCCGTTGCGCCAATACGGCTTCGAGCGACGACGCGACGAGATACGGCTCGACGCCCATGTCCACCAGCCGTGTCACCGCGCCGGGCGCGTCGTTCGTGTGCAGCGTCGAAAAAACCAGATGCCCGGTGAGCGAGGCTTGCACGGCAATTTGTGCCGTTTCCTGGTCGCGAATTTCACCGATCAGCACCACATCCGGGTCGTGGCGCAAAATCGAGCGCAGCCCGCGCGCGAAGGTGAGGCCGGACTTTTCGTTGACCTGAATCTGGTTGACGCCCTTGAGCTGATATTCCACCGGGTCTTCAATCGTGATGATCTTGCGGACGGCGTCGTTGATTTCATTGAGCGCGGTGTAAAGGGTCGAGGTTTTGCCGGAACCGGTCGGGCCGGTCACCAGGATGATGCCGTGCGGCAACTGGAGCACGCGCTGGAAACAGTCCAGTTCGCGCCGGTCCATGTCGAGTTCGGCCATGCCGCGCAACGTGGCGTTCTGGCGGAGCAGACGCATCACGACCGCCTCGCCGTGCAGCATCGGAATCACAGAAACGCGGATGTCCACCTCGGCGTCATCGAGACGGATCTTGATGCGGCCATCCTGCGGCAGGCGCTTTTCGGCGATGTTGAGATGGCTCAAAATTTTGACGCGCGAAACGATGGCCGGCTGAAAACGTTTCAGTTGCGCGGGAACGGAAACCTCCTGCAACTCGCCGTCAATGCGGTAGCGGATGCGGAATTCGTCCTCGAACGGTTCGAGATGAATGTCCGACGCGCGCAATTCGATGGCGTCCTTCAATACCTGGTTGACGAAGCGGATGATGGACGCCTCGTCTTCGGCGGCTTCATCCAGATTGGTGTCCTCGGCGTTTTCGTCAACGACCTGAAAACCTTTTTCCTCATCGAGCGTGCCGATGGTGTCCGCGCCGACGCCGAGGCGCTTTTTGATTTCGCGCTGGATCGCCTCGCTGGAGGCGAGGACGGGCTTGAGGTTCAAGCCCGTCAAAGTTTTGAGTGCGTCCAGTCCCTGCGTCGCGAAGAGGCGGCTGGTGGCGACTTCGACCGTGCCGTTGAGACGCTTGAGCGGAAGCAATTCCTCCTTCAGCAAAATGCGTGCGGGAAAAAGCGAGAGAAGCTGACGGTCTGGTTCCACGTCGTCCAGCGTCGTGTAGGCGACGCCGTATTCCCTGGCCAGCCAGCGGAGAACATCCTCTTCATTTTGGACGGGAGGTTTGGCGACTGCCAAAGCCACCGCGTCAGTCGCGGCCAATTGCCTGGCGGCCACCATGCGGTCAAGCAACTGCTTCAGCGGTGAATCCTGGAGGACGGTTTCGTTCATGTTCAAACGTCAGCTTCTCTCTGGTTGGTTTGGATTCGTTATTGGAGCAATCCCAGCAAAGTGGCCTGGGCTTCCTGTTTCACGGTCAGCACCTTGCGGAGATCTTCCTGCGCCTGGGCCAGCTTGGCCTGTTTGGCCTTCTGCGAGGCCTCGTATTTCGCCAGCGCGTCCTTGACCTGCGCGCTGGGTGCGTTGTCATCAATCGCTTTTTGCAGGGCCTCGGCCTCCGGGCTGGATTGCGGGCCGAA
>Ga0209517_10004138_pt1 | contig 19255 bp, 15 predicted proteins | sample PeaSoiMetSII2010_FD_187695 | JGI IMG/M metagenome (GOLD analysis project Ga0209517, IMG submission 187695) | Peat soil microbial communities from Weissenstadt, Germany - SII-2010 (SPAdes) (version 2) | ecosystem: Environmental > Terrestrial > Soil > Wetlands > Peat | place: Germany...
CCGCCAGGGCCGCGGGCGACACGTCCGTGCCCAGCGCCGACAACATCAGCCACAACATCTACCGCTGGGAACGTGGCGCCGTGGCTCCCGCCGAGCGCTACAAGCTCTACTAGTCGCGCCGCAGGTCAGCGGGCAGATTCCCCCTCCGGGGCCGTGGCGGGGCCGTGATCTTGGTCGCGCGCCTCAGCAAACGCGTCCTCGATGGCCCGCAGTGCCCGGCCCTCGGCCGAGGGCATGAGGTGCGCGTAGATCCGCAGCGTCACGGCCGGGTCGTGATGGCCGAGGTATTCAGACAGGGCCTTGATGTCGACGCCGCCGGCCAGCAGCGCGGAGGCGTAGAAGTGCCTTAGCTGGTGCGGGCCGCCAGATGTCATGCCCGCGGCGTTCCTGGCCGGTACCCAGGCCGTCGAGTTGAATGTGGCGGCCAGCACCGGGCCGCCTCCGCGCCCCGTGAACAGGATCATCGCGGTCACCGGCTTGCCGTGCCGCTTCGGGTTGCCCGGCTCGTTCCATGGCAGGGTCACCTCGACGGGCGGATGTGCCTTGATATGCGCCGCCAGGGCCAGCGAGACCCATCCGGGCAACGGTACGTCGCGTTCCTTGGCGCCCTTCGGCAGCGCGAACCACAGGCGGCCGCCGACCCGCTTGATCTGGCGCCGTACATGGACCTTGCGGCGCAGGAAGTCGATCTCGTCCGGCCCCATGGCGATGATCTCGCCCTGGCGCTCGCCGAGCCCGGCGCCGCAGTCGGCCATAGCCTGCCATCCAGCGGGCAACCTGGCCCGCAGTGCCTCGATCTGCGCGGAAGTCCAGGGGACGATCTTCCGCTTCGGCTGGCGCGGCATCCGCACCGACCCGGCCTTGCACGGGTTACGGGTGATCAGGCCATCGTCCGCAGCCGCGTTCAGGATCGTCGACAGTGTGATCGCTACCTGGCTGGCCCCCCCGCCGCCCAGCGGCAGGCTATTGAAGAACTGCTGGACCATGCTCGGCCGCTGGTCGAGCTGGGTCAGCAGCGCGGAGCCGAGGCCGGGGAGGATGTGCAGGTCGAGGTGGCGTCGGATCTGCTCGCCCCGACTGGAGTCTTCCGCGTAGCCCTGCACCCACCCGGCCGCGTACTTCCGCAGGCTGATGCGCCCGGCGTCCGGATCGCGGTAGGACCCGGCGAGCTTGGAGTGCTCGACCTCGGTCAGGAACTTCTCGGCCATTACCTTGGTTGCGAAACTGCGGTTACGCTCCCGGCCGTCCGGATCGAGGTAGCGGGCCCGCCAGCGGAGACCGTTGCCGTACCGGGCGGTGCGCTCCTTGACCGGCTTGCTGTCCGGGCCCGTGACGGTCTTGTACCAGCGATCCTCAATGTGGGCCACGGTTCGCCCCCAAGGGCCGCGAACCATCCCTGCGGGCACCAAGCGACGCCATCAGGCATCGCCCCTTTCGACCTTCTTGTACCCCCGCACGTCGGGCGGCGTGTACTTCGGGGGAGGCGTGCTGACGCCAAGTTCGCGAGGGTTCAGCAGGGCGGGTATCACACGGTACCTAAGGTCGCCGAGGCGCTCGACGGATCCGCCCCGGACGCCTACGGCTCCGTTAATGAAGTCCTGAAGGCGCTGGATTTCCTCATCTCGCGTTCCCGTGAAGTCGATGACGACTGCCTCCCCTCCGCGGAGGGCAACGGCGATCTTCCCGGCATCGACGATGCTCCTCGGCTCGATCGTGACACTCCCATCCAGCCCGGCGCGCCCGGCGGCGAAGACGGCCGACCTGGCAACCTCAGCGACACCTTGCACTACCGCGCCTTCGGGGGTGAGCTGCTGCATGTGCCTAGCGCCACGCACCGCTTCCAGCACGCGCTCCGATGCCGGCTCAGCATCCGCGACCGCTGGGTGAATACGCAGGTTTCCCTTCGCATTCAGAAGCTGCACCGTGGACTCCTTGATCGCCAGCCAAGCCGACCTGGCCTGATGCGTCCACTCAGACAGGAGCTCGACGACGCGCATCTCCCCGGTGGGCTGCGTCAGCCTGTCCAGGGATGTCTCCAGGATCTCGGCCACCGCCTTCGCCTCGCCAAGGCGCACCATCCTGCGGCCGTTCTCAACCCGGGTGACTGTCTGCTGGCGCCACGGCCAGCCGCGCGCCGCCATCTCGTCAGCCAGGCGCCCTTGCGACATACCGGCCGCCTCGCGGATAGTGCGGAGATTTGCCGCGAACCGCTCTTCTGTCAGCTCCGGCGTCTTATCGTCGCCCAGCTCCGGCGTCTCATCGTCGTCGGCGATCTGCTCGCCATCGTCTCCCATGGCGACACACTACAACCCATTCGTGTCGGATAGCAGTACATCATGGTGTACTCCGCTATGCTGTCGCTCGCAACGCCAGAGACGTGTAGCCCTGGAGGCCATCACATGGACACGACCCACAGCCCTGACGACCTGCTGCTGATTGATGAGGTAGCCGCGATCACGCGCCGGAGCGTGGATACGCTCCGCTGGCTCCGCCACAAGGGAGTGGGCCCTCCCGGATTCCGCATGGGGCGGCGCATCGTGTTCCGCCGCGGTGCGGTCATGGACTGGATCGCCGAGAAGGAACGCCAGCAGATCGACTACCAGAACCCGCCCGGCCGCAGCCCGCGCCCGGCCGCCTGATCCTTCCGCGCCTTCCCCCGATTCCCCTCTTCCCCGAGGAGACCCCGTGCCCCGTCAGCGCCGCAACCGCCGACCGCCGGGCCTCACGCGCTGGTCCTGCAGCAGGACGACGAACCCAGGAACAGTGGCGTGACCACTGCGGCCGCGGCCATGGAAGCCGCCCGGCGCGGCTGGGCAGTGTTTCCCTGCCGCCCCGGCGACAAGCGGCCTGCCGTCGCGGACTGGGAGCGGCGGGCATGCGCCGACCCGGACCGTGTCGCCCGCTACTGGCCGTCAGCTCAGCACAACGTCGGCGTGGCCTGCGGGCCGTCGCGCCTGGCGGTCGTCGACCTGGACACGCACAGCCCGCTGCCGGATGACTGGCGCCTGCCCGGCGTCCACGACGGCCGGGACGTGCTCGCCCTGCTGGCCGAATGGGCTGGGCGGCCGTGGCCGGTGACCTACACGGTCACGACCCCGACTGGCGGACTGCACTTGTACTACACCTCGCCGGACGGCCAGGGGATCCGCAACAGCGCGGGCAAGATCGGCCCGCTCATCGACGTCCGGGGCGGCGGCGGGTACGTGCTGGCCGCGGGCTCGGTGCTCGACGAGCGCGCCTACCCGGGCAACCCGGGGTGCCGCGAGCTCGTCACAGGCGGCCGGGGATACGAGATCGCCGACGACAGCGACCCCGAACCGCTGCCCGCATGGCTCGCCGCTCTCGCGTCAGACGCTGAGCCTGCCGCACAGTCCCGTACCTCGGGCCGGGTAGGCGCGGCCTCGGGCGCCCGGTTCCAGGGCCTCATTGCCACCGTGCGCGCCGGCCGGGCCGGTGACCGCAACAACCCCCTGTACTGGGCGAGCTGCAGGGCCGCGGAGATGATCGCGGCCGGTGAACTCGACCGGAAAACCGCCGAGGAGTCCCTCGTCGCCGCGTCGATCGAGGCGGGCCTGCGGGGCGGGGAACGCGAGGCGCGCCGGACATTCGCCTCGGCAATGCGGGGCGGCGGCCTGTGAGCCGGGTGCCCAGCCTGGCGGAGGCCAGGCGCCGGGCGGAGGCCACCAGGCGGGTCAAGCCGGACATCGAGGCGCCCAGCGGCCCGGCCGCCATCCGGGCCCTGCGGGAGGCGATCAACGCCGGGAAGATACCCAGCACCTACGTCAGCAGCGGCTGCGTGGTGGCCGTCGAGAAGGTGTCCGGGACGCCGGGGGCCGCCGCGGGCGATGAGGATTCCCCGCTGCCGGTGACGGCCAGCGAGGTCCGCGCGCCGGAGCTGGCCGCGCTGCTCGCCGAGCACACCAACACTTACCGGATCCGCACCCGCAAGACAGAGAGCGGGAGCACCGAAACCTACGAGGAAGAGATCACCCCGCCGACCGCGGTCCTGAACGCCGCGCTCGCGCCCAAGGAGTGGCCGGACCTGCGGCCCCTGCTCGGCATCGTCGGGGCGCCGGTGCTGCGGCCCGACGGCACCCTGCTGCAGCAGCCCGGCTACGACCCGGCTACCTGCCTGTACCTGGCCAGCAAGGTGCCGCTCGAGCCGGTACCCGAGGAGCCGGCGCCCGGGCAGGTCACGGCCGCCCGCGAGTTCCTGCTGACTGCCTTCCTCGGCGACTTCCCGTGGGTCAGCGAGGCCGACATGGCCAACTACCTCGGCCTGCTGGTGACCCCGATCCTGCGCAGCTACCTGCGGACCCTGATCCCGTTCGGCGTGGTCACCTCGACCATGCCCGGCTCCGGTAAGACCATCCTGACGTGCGGGCTGGGGATGCTGTACGGGCAGCGGGTGCTGACCTGGACGAACAGCGACGAGGAGCTCCGCAAGGCCATCACCTCGGTCCTGGCCGACCCAGTCGGCACGATCATCTTCGACAACCTCGCCGAGGGCACGGTCATCGACTCGCCGGTGCTGGCCCGGCTGATCACCGACCGGACCTGGGCGGACCGGCTGCTCGGCGGGAACAAGACCGCCGCGTTCGCCAACGACCGGGTATGGACCGCCACCGGCAACAACCTGCGGCTCGGCGGCGACATGCGGACCCGGTCCGTGCTGGTCGGCCTGAACCCGGACATGCCCCGGCCGGAGGAACGCACCGGGTTCCGGATCCCGCACCTGGACCAGTGGATCCTCGCCCCCGCCAACCAGCGCCAGGTGCTGTGGCACCTCCTGGTCCTGGTCGCCGACTGGACCCGGTCAGGCGCGCCGCGGCGACCGGGCCTGACCATGCGGCAGTTCACCTCGTGGGCCGAGGCCGTCGGCGGGTTCCTGGCCCATCACGGCGTCCCGGGGTTTCTGGCCAACGTCGAGACCATCCGGGACATCGACGACGAGGAGTCCACCTGGACGGCATTCTTCGCCCGGTGGCGGAAGATCCACGGCGACAAGTGGCTGACCAGCAACGAGCTGCGCCTGTCGGCCGACGTCCCGCCGGGTCAGCCCGATCCGTGGGACGGCTGTTTCATCACCGACGGCCGCGGCCGGTTCCCGACCACCAAGTCACTCGGCAAGCAGCTCACCGGGCAGGCCAACCGCTACCGCGGCCCGTTCGTGCTCCGCAACGACCAGGACAAGCACAGCAAGATCAACTTCTGGCGCGTCGAGGAGTGGTCCGGGTGAGCGCGGTCTGCGGCGTGTTCGGGCAGCAGCCAGGGCTCGTCCGGGGCGGAAATCTCCCGTGCGCGCGCGGGAAACACACTCCGCAAACCCCGCTAACCCCGCAAAGCCCAGGTCAGAGCCCGGAAAAGCCTGCGGGGTTTGCGGTTCAGGACAACCCGCTAAACCCCGCAAACCCCGCAGGGCTGCGGGGTTTGCGGATTATGCAGGTCGTTCCTGCGGGGTTTGAAAACGCGGCGAGCGCCGGCGTTTGTGCTGGTCAACCTACGTACTGCGGGCTTTGCGGGCTTTGCGGGGTCACTTTCGGCCCTACGCGTATAGCGCGCGAGGCCGACGGCGGCGATGATCACCCTCGCCGCGCCTGGTACGAGACAGCCGGAACCTCCGGCCGAACGGAAGGAGAACTCTGATGGCAGCAGGCGATACCCAGATCACGATCGCGGGCAACCTCGTCGACGATCCGGAGTTGCGTTTCACCCCGGCGGGACAGCCTCCGCTTGAATCTCCGGCGCCTCACCTAGCCTGGTCTCGGGATGCGCACCATGATAGGGCTTGCCGGGAAGAGGGGGCGCTGGCTGGCCTGGCGTCGGGGAACTCCAGCCGTGTTGTCAGGGCTCGCTGGCTGCGCATCCTCGGCAACCGGGAAACGTGAAAGCGGGAATGCGCCGGTCCGAGCCTGGCGCAGCCGACCGCGTTAGCGATAGCCAGGAGGGCCGCCTTGGCGGCGGCGACCGCGAGGCTGACAACCGAGGCGCCGAAGACTGCTGTGTACGGACCAGTGCTGTGTGCCGTATGAGCCATGCTGGTCTTCGGTGTTCACGCGATCGTGGCCCGGCGTTCGCTGGGCGGGCTTCCCAAGGCAGAGGGCGCCTGTGACGCCAGGGGCCACGCCGGAAATCACGGTCATAAGGCCGGATGGTGAAGGCATCGCTCAGCAGGCAGAGCAGCCGTCTTGTAAACAACCGGGCTTGCGGAACGCGCTGGGTTGTTCACCTGGGAAAATGCGCTGGTTTGGCGTCGGCTGCAGTCTGCTTGGGCACGTATTCGGCATAACGAGTCTGCGCCTCTAAAGAACCGGCCAGCGGTGGCATTGCCTGCTGCTGGGCGGACACGGTATCCCCGGGGCTAGTTGGACCATTCGCCTGTCCGCTTGTCTCGTGCACGGACCCATGGCTGAGCGTGTACCAACGGCGGAATCAGAGAGTGCTGTCGTCGGGCGCATCGATCTGGTCAAGTAGGGATGTGATCGTCTCGGCCAGATGTGTATCGCCGGCAGCCTGGGCCAGCAGGCCGGTGAACGGCCCGGGGCCAAGCTCGCGGCGATGCAAGGCAAGGCGGCGCAGATCAATCTCTGCCTGGGGGCCACCAAGGCGGAGCCTGACCGCCAGGGCCTTCACGTGCCATGTGACGGCCGTGGTAGTTGAACCGCCGCGTTCGGTTTCGAGGTCGCCGAGCTGGCTGTAGGTGGTGGCCATGATGTCCTGGTCGCCGAGCCGTTCGCTGATGTCGAGGGCGCGCTGGTACTGGCGGGCGGCTTCGTCGTAATCCCTACGCAGGTAGGCGAGCATGCCGAGCTGGTGGTAGATGCTGGCCATGCCGGCCTGGTAGCCGAGCCGTTCGCTGATGTCGAGGGCGCGCTGGTACTGGCGGGCGGCTTCGTCGTAGTCCCCGCGGTTCTGAGCAAGTATCCCGAGTCCATGGTAGGTGTTGGCCATGCCGGCCTGGTCGCCGAGCCGCTCGTTGATGTCGAGGGCGCGCTGGTACTGGCGGGCGGCTTCATCGTAATCCGTGCGCAGGTAGGCGAGCATGCCGAGCTGGTGGTAGCTGGTGGCCATGCTGGCCTGGTCGCCGAGCCGTTCGCTGATGTCGAGGGCGCGCTGGTACTGGCGGGCGGCTTCGTCGTAGTCCCCGCGGTCCCGGGCGAGGACGCCGAGCTGGCCGTAGCTGGTGGCCAAGCCGGCCTGCTCGCCGAGCCGTTCGTTGATGTCGAGGGCGCGCTGGTACTGGCGGGCGGCTTCGTCGTAGTCCCTGCGGTTCTGAGCGAGCCTGCCGAGCTGGTGGTAGGTGCTGGCCAGGCCGGCCTGGTTGCCGAGCCGTTCGTTGATGTCGAGGGCGCGCTGGTACTCGCGGGCGGCTTCGTCGTAGTCCCCGCGGTCCTGGGCGAGGACGCCGAGTCCGTGGTAGCTGGTGGCCATGTCGGCCTGGTCGCCGAGCCGTTCGAAGATGTCGAGGGCGCGCTGGTACTGGCGGGCGGCTTCGTCGTAGTCCCCGCGCCGGTGGGCGAGGACGCCGAGTCCGTGGTAGCTGGTGGCCATGTCGGCCTGGTCGCCGAGCCGTTCGTTGATGTCGAGGGCGCGCTGGTACTGGCGGGCGGCTTCGTCGTAGTCCCCGCGGTACTGGGCGAGCATGCCGAGTCCGTGGTAGGTGCTGGCCATTCCGGCCTGGTGGCCGAGCCGTTCGTTGATGTCGAGGGCGCGCTGGTACTGGCGGGCGGCTTCGTCGTAGTCCCCGCGCAGGTAGGCGAGTACGCCGAGCTGGATGTAGGTGCTGGCCATGATGGCCTGGTTGCCGAGTCGCTCGCTGATGTCGAGGGCGCGCTGGTACTGGCGGGCGGCTTCGTCGTAGTCCCCGCGGTCCCGGGCGAGGATTCCGAGCTGATAGATCCAGGCGCCCTGGGAAGAGTTCGCAGGCAGCCGGGCGAGGGTGTCATAGATCAGCGACGCTTCCTGATCCCACGCCCCCCAGGTATGCAGCTGGCTGCAGACCCCCCCGGTGACCTCGCTCGCGTCCTCAATCTCCCCGGCCTGCAGCAGATGGTGACGCGCCTCCAGCAGGTCATGCACACCGGCGGCTTCATCCTGCGGCCACACCTCGACCCGCCACCGCCAGTACCCGGCCGCCCGCCGGTGCACCTCGGCCAGCCGCGGGCTGGGCTCGCGGCTGGCGCGTACGGCGAGTTCGGTGGCGGTCCACCGGTGCACGAAAAACCGCGGCTCCTCGCCTTCGCCGCTGACGGTGAGGAGACTGGCTGCCTCGCAGGCGGCGACCTGCTCCCGCAGGCCGGGATCCGGCCGAAACGGCGGCACCGGGCGCCGGTTCAGCTCGGCGAGGTGCGGCGCCAGCTGCGCCCGTACCTGGCCAGGCACAATCGCCAGATCAAAGGAATCGTCCACGGTGATCCCGGCGGCATCCAGGATCCCGGCGATCTGCTGGTAGGCGGCCCGCTGGTCGGGAATGTTTTCAGCGTCCGGGTCGGGCTGCCCGGCCTGGAACAGCACCGCATTCCGGTCGACCGGTTCCCGGTAGACAGACACGCCCAGGAGCAAGCTGCCGGCTCCGGGCACCCTGGCCAGGCGGCCGAGGAGGTCATCGAGCAGCACATCATCGGCGGCCAGCGCCACGGTCTCGGCCAGCGCGGCATCCAGCCCGGTGCGGGCCGCCAGCCACTCGCCCCGGTCGGCGCCGCTGAGCCGGCGGGTGACCGCCGCGCTGAGCCGGACGGTCACGTCCGGATAGCGGGCCTGGCCGCCGGACAGCAGGGCATCGAGGTATTCCAGCGACCGGGGATGGCCGCCCGCCAGCCGCCACACCTGCTCCAGCTGGCTTTCATCCAGGCGGTCTAGGGCACTCAGCGACCAGGCCAGCTTCATCGTCTCGGCCCGGGACAGCGCCCCCAGCTGCCGGAACGACAAGGCTCCCTCCGCCCCGCCGGGCAAGGTAAACGGGTACCGAGACGTGATCAGCAGCCGGCTTTTTCCTGGGTCGGTCCCCCATGCGGCCAGCAGCCCGGCCAGGACCTCATCACCGACCACGTACCCGGTTTTGCCGGGAGTGAGGTTGTCTTCGAAGTTGTCCAGCAGCAGCAGCACCGGCACGTGGTCCAGGACATGGCCGCGGAGGATGGCCAGCCGGTCCTGCCAGCCCAGGTCCACCCGGGCAGCGACATCGAGAGCCCGGATCGCCGCGGCGGTGTCCTGGTCCTTGCCCCTGATCAGGAGCTCGCGGCGTATGGCGGAGATCACTGCGCTGAGCAGGCTTTCCAGGGTCAGCGGGCCGGTCAGGCTGACCAGGACCCGGCCGGGCTCCCGGTCCCGGACCCGGGTGGTGATCTCGGCGGCCAGCGTGGTCTTGCCGGTCCCGCCGATCCCGTAGATCACGATGCCCGCCAGCCGGGACCCGGTCAGGTCGGCGGGCCAGCGGCGCTGCTCGGGCCGCCGCCCAACGAAGTACCAGTCCTCCCGCCCGGCCAGCCCGGCGATCTGCGGCCGGGACGGCTGCCGCGGCGCCGGCGCGGCGTGATCCCGATCAAGCACCGGCACCGATCCGGTGGCGGCCAGGACGGTCACGGCCGCCCATTCCCCCAGCCCGGCCAGCTCGTTGTCCCGCCGATCGGGGGAGGTCTCCAGTTCAGCCTGGACCTGGCGGCGGGCATCGGCCAGAGCGCCGACCACATCCGGGTCGCTGGCCTGAGCCAAGGCGCCGTAGACACGGGCCAGCAGCTTGGTGGTGTAGGTGTCGGTGATGGAGGTCTCGGTGGCGATCACCGCCGCGGCGCCGTGCTGGCATAGCCGGGCCGCAAACGAGACCCCGTCTTCGCTGGCGGCGGCGTCGGTGTAGCAGGCCGACAGTGTGATCACCGGCGGCATCCGCCCCGCCGGGATCACCTGGTCCACGAGCTCATCGGCGGTGACCGGCCTGGCCGAGCCGCCGTCATCCTCTAGGTCCAGGGTGCCGGGGGAGCCGTGCCCGGAGAGGTGCAGCACGTGGGCCGGGCCGCGGCCCAGTTCCTCCCGGATCGCGGCCGGAGTGGCGAACGGCACGACGCGGACGTCGGCGGCGTCCTGGCGGGCGGAGCGGACCGCGGCCAGCACGTTACGCAGTTCCCGCTCATAATCCAGCACCGCCCCGCCCCCGGCATCGGGGGCGGCGATCGCGACCACGATCCGCAGCGGCCCCGGCAGCACCCGCCCCACTGCCGCCTCACTCTTCCGGTACAGGCTGACCAGCGGGTGCAACGCCAATGGGCCGCGGCCATCGGGGCTGGGCAGGGCCTCCCACGGCAGCCCGGCCAGTTCCGGCGGCACGGCCAGCCCGAACCTGACCGGCTGATGCGCCCGCTCCGCGGCCGCCAGGACCCTTTCTAGCTCGGCTGCGATCGGCCCGGGCAAGAACGATTCCCCCAGCAGCCGGGCGCCCCGGCCCAGCGACAGCTCACCGGCAGGCACCTGGGTCTCTGCCTGGGCGCGGACCGGCACGCTGACCCGGGCCCGGGACCGGCGCGTCTCATTTACCGCTTCGGCCAGGGCCGCCCGCACCCCACCGTGATCCGCAGCCACCTCGATGCTAGGCCCGGTCAGCTGCACCCGGTCGCCGGTCACCGTCAGCAGCACATCGACCGGACCGGCCAGCGGCGGCTGCCTCATCGTCACCTCGGCGGTGCCGTCCAGCAGCGTGGCCAGGTCTTCGGTCCGGGCCACCCACACCGTCCCAGCCAGCCACCCGTCGGTGCTGTTATACCGGCCCGACACCACCCCGGCCACCGCGCCATCACTGTCACGGATCACCGGCGCGCCGCTCATCCCCGGCAGCAGCGCCTCAGCGGTCATCCGCCCGGCCGGCGTCGCATCTTCCCACATCGCCGGCCCCGCCCAGTGACCGATGGTGGTCAGGGACCGCGCGGTACGGCCGGAATCCGCGATAACTGAATGCCCCGTTACAGTCACCCCGGCCCGGGGCGCCATCTGGTCGGTGGCGGCCAGTTCCCCGGCCGTCGCAGGCAGGAGAACATCGCTGACCAGCACCGCCAGGTCATGGGCCTGATCCAAGCGCGCCACAGCCGCCCCGAACGCCTGTCCGCCGGCCAGCGGATCCACTCCCACACGGGCGTCCTCCTCAGCGGCGCCGATGTCATCCAGGACATGCCAGGCGGTCACCAGCACACCATGCGCCACCTGGAAACACGTCCCCACCGGAGCGCCGTCACCATCCAGCACACGCCCCAGATACCCTGGCACCGGCCCGTCCGTGACGTGGGCCGCGGCTGTCACGATGGCCCAGCCGACGACCCCTGGGGCGACTCGTCCGATGCCCGCGCCGCCGCCACCGCCGCGGCAGGCGGAACGGCTGCTGGCCTGGCAGTGATGTCATAGCCGAGAGTGACCTTAAGGCTGGCTTCCCCGGCGACCCCGGCCATGATCACCCCGCCGGAGGCGGAGAACTTCAGCCCGAACTCCACATCCACCCGGTCCGGCTGCGCCGCCGCCCCGGCCCTGTCGATCATCTCCGCGGTCGACTTGGCGACCTCAATGATGGCGTCCTGCGCCCGGCCGAACGCCTCCAGCACGTTCCCGGCCGCCTTCGTCGCACGGCCCGAGGTAGCCTCGGTCCCGGCCACCGGGACCGCCTCGACCTCGATCTCGATATCCCCGACCCTGACCGGGATCAGCCGATTAGCCGCCACCACGCCCCACCCCATCCCACATCCATCCCGGAACGGCAGCGCCGCCCGGCAGGCCAATTCATGTCAAGCATGACCATAGCCCCGCCAACCCCACCGCGTCACCGCATAGCTACAGCCCCACGGCATACTCCGGTGTACTTGCACTGTGGCGCGTCGCAACGAGTCGACAACGCCGGATCACCTCCGCAGAACTGCTGAACTGCTGAACTGCTGAAGTGCTGAAGTGCTGAAGTGCTAGTGGCAGGATGACTTCCACCACTGTCAGGCAAGGGCGCTTTGTAAACGGGTGCCCAAACTGGCTTTGACCTGGCCACTTGCTATGGCAGAGCGACGTTTGGCGCCTATTCGGCGCAGATTCCGTCACAGCCAGGGACTGGCGAGCGTCCAGTATCTGGGATCAAGGCCTGCCAACATGTCCACGATCGGACAGGCCGTCTGACCTTCACTCGGCACGAGGCATACCAAAATGGGCATGCCATCACCCCGTCGTAGCTCGTTCCCGTTCCCAGCGGGCAACGTACCCACTGCGCTTGCGGGGCTTTTTATCGGTCGCGCCGGGCTGTCGGCCGACCGGCAGGCCTTCGCGCTTACGGCGCTCAAGCCCGGCCCTGGTCCGTTCGGAGCGGCGGCGGGATTCCTCGGCGGCCATCCAGGCGTACAGCGACGCGAGCAGCTCGGCCATCCTCGGGTCGGCCGTCTCGGTCCACGGCTCTTTGAGCGACCACAGTGCGGTGCCGTGGCCGGCGAACCGGCGGAGGATGGCGAGCGTGGCCTCGACGCCCTCACGGCTGACCCGGTCCAGTGCCCAGACGAGCATGACCTCGAAGCGGCCGAGCCGGGCGTCCGTGAGCGCCTGGCCGAGCATCTCGCGGTGCCTCGCGCTGCCGTTACTCGCGCTCACCTCAAACACGTACTCGCGGGTGATCTCGAAGCCTTTCCGTTGCGCCCACTGCCGCAGCTCGTCGAGCTGGTTGGCCGTCTCCTGCTCGGTCTTGGAGACCCGGCACCAGATCGCGCATGTGCTCATAAGTTAGTGTAAACATGCGGTCGCATATTTACGTGAGGAACCGCCGTGCGGCCGCGTTCGTGACCACGGCCGACGAAACTGGAGATGCCCGTCGAACGGCGGAACGCTTATTTACGCCATAGGCGCCAACACCACCAGGAGAGGCGGGTGACAGAGGTCCAGTGGGCTGCAGGCAGCGGGTTCGACACCACGGTCTACTAGACGCCCGGAGGTAATCGCCGCCACCTGCGCTGTCCACCAACCGGCCGGATCGATCAGCCCATGCCGGCCGGGCGCGGGATGACCTTCGCAAGGACCTCAGCCGCTATGTCCTTGCCCGTGTCGGCGAAGAAGCTAACGATCTGGCGCAGTCGGCTCTTACACTCGGGGTCCACTCGTCGTCGGCGGCTTCGCCGAAGGCCACGTCTAGGCGATCGGCCGGGCTCTCCGCAGTGGGCCGAAGCGCGAGGGCTCGCTGGTGTAAGGGATGGTGATCAGCGCGCGGTTGTGGATGCCCGTCCGCGACTTGGCCAAGCACAGGGAGGGATGAGCACGTCGGCCTCACCTCGCGAGAACGCCACAGACCGGTATCGCTTGCCGGCGTTGGCCGGATCTGCCCGGGGAGTGATCCGAAGTGTTTAGTTGCGCTTTCACGCATAAGCGCAACTAGATCGCGGGCAACGCCGACCGTTTTCGAACTTACCTATTGGGCCATTCTCGGTAGTGTGCCCGTGTGCGATGGCCCTTCGACCGGCGGGTTGAGGCCGCTCACGCTTGGGGCGTGATTGCGGTAGGTACAGCGGTTCTGGTTGGCATCCCGGCGGTGCTGGCGACGCTTCATGCAGCCGATTCTCAGTTCCGCTGGTGGTGGCCAACCAATTGGATGGCCGTCCCGTCAGTCATCTTCCTCGCCGGCTGCCTCCTAGTGGCCGTCCCGGTCCGCCGGTCCCCGGATCAAGGCGCGGTCAGCACGGCTTCCCTCGCCCCGTCCGCCGGCCCGTTGCCTGGCGATGACCGCGCCGGTACGGAGCTACGGTCGGCTGCGCGGCCGCTAGATGAAGTGACAGACCCGTTCGCTCTGGAGGTGCACCGGCCGATGCAGCCCGAAGACCCGCCGCCCGGGCTGCCAGCATTGCCGGCGTACGTGCCGCGCGAACACGATACGGAGCTGGGCTCGGTGGTACGGGCGGCGGCGGAGGGCCGCAGCGAGATCACGGTCCTGGTGGGCGGCGCCTCCACGGGCAAGACCCGGGCCTGCTGGGAGGCGCTGCAACTGCTGCGGGAGCAGCAGCCGGAGTGGCGGCTGTGGCATCCGATCGACCCGTCCCGCCCCGATGCCGCGCTACGCGAGCTGTCGGCCATCGGGCCGCGGACCGTGGTGTGGCTGAACGAAGCCCAGTTCTACCTCGACGTCGCGGACGGCGGGCTCGGCGAGCGGGTCGCCGCCGGGCTGCGGGAGCTGCTGCGGGCCCCTGCCCGGGCCCCGGTGCTAGTGCTGGCTACGCTGTGGCCGCAGTTCTGGGATGGCCTGACCACCCGCCCTGAGAGCGGCGCCGATCCGCATGCCCAGGCGCGGGAGCTGCTAACAGGCCACGACATCACCGTGCCCGCCGCATTTACCGCGGCGCAGCTGCAGCGGCTCAGCCGGGCGGGGGACGCGCGGCTGGCCCAGGCCGCCGCCGGGGCGCAGGACGGGCAGGTCATCCAGTTCCTGGCTGGGGCGCCGGAGCTGCTGGCCCGGTACCGGAACGCGCCGCCCGCTGCGGCGGCGCTGATCGACACGGCGATGGATGCCCGCCGCCTGGGCATGGGGATCGGCCTGCCGCGGGCCTTCCTGGAAGCAGCCGCGCCCGGGTACCTGACCGGCACCGAACGAGACGCCCTCGGCGAGGACTGGCTGGAGCAGGCCCTGGCCTACACCGCTAAGCCCTGTAAAGGCGTCCGCGGGCCGCTCACCCGCATCCGCCCTCACCCAGCCGGATCCCGCGCAATCAGACCCGGCTCCCGCGACAGCGATGAGCGGCTGGCTGGCGGCCCAGCCGACATCCCGGGCCTGCCGCTGTACCGGCTCGCAGATTACCTGGATCAGCACGGCCGATATCACCGGAAGGGCCAATTCCCCCCGACAGGCTTCTGGGCCGCGGCGGCTGATCACGCCTTTCCCGGCGGCCAGGCTGCGCTCGGTGATGCCGCTCACGCCCGCGGCCTGTACCGTGACGCCGCCCAGCTTTGGAAAAACGCCGCCGCCCGCGGCAACCTCCACGCTGTTCTCTACCTCAGCAACCCTCCGCATTATCTCCGCGCTGACGTCCGCCCCGTGCGCTGGGCCGTCGCCCACATCCCTCTCGACGACTCCCTCGGCGTGGCCGAACTGCTGGACGGGCTGCTGGGCGGCCTGCGGGGGGCGGGCGCGGAGGAGCAGGTCACCGCGCTGCTGCGCCGTGATCCCGCCGCGCACGTCTCCCTCGACGACCCGGGCGGCGTGGCCGTGCTGCTGGACGGGCTGCGGGGGGCGGGTGCGGAGGAGCAGGTCGCCGCGCTGCTGCGCCGTGATCCCGCCGCGCATGTCTCCCTCGACGACCCGGGCGGCGTGGCCGTGCTGCTGGGCGGGCTGCGGAGGGCGGGTGCGGAGGAGCAGGTCGCCGCGCTGGCCCAGCGAGCCGCCGCGCACGTCTCGCTCGACGACCCGGACGGTGTGGCCGAGCTGCTGGGCGGGCTGCGGGGGGCGGGTGCGGAGGAGCAGGTCGCCGCGCTGCTGCGCCGTGATCCCGCCGCGCATGTCTCCCTCGACCGCCCGTACGGTGTGGCCGTGCTGCTGGGCGGGCTGCGGGGGGCGGGTGCGGAGGAGCAGGTCGCCGCGCTGGCCGAGCGAGCCGCCGCGCACGTCTCCCTTGACGACCCGGACGGTGTGGCCGTGCTGCTGGGCGGGCTGCGGGGGGCGGGTGCGGAGGAGCAGGTCGCCGCGCTGCTGCGCCGTGATCCCGCCGCGCATGTCTCCCTTGACGACCCGGACGGTGTGGCCAGGCTGCTGGGCGGGCTGCGGGGGGCGGGTGCGGAGGAGCAGGTCACCGCGCTGCTGCGCCGTGATCCCGCCGCGCATGTCTCCCTCGACGACCCGGGCGGCGTGGCCAGGCTGCTGGGCGGGCTGCGGGGGGCGGGTGCGGAGGAGCAGGTCACCGCGCTGCTGCGCCGTGATCCCGCCGCGCACGTCTCCCTCGACCGCTCGTACGACGTGGACGTGCTGCTGGGCAGCCTGCGGGAGGCCGACGCCGAGGAGCAGATCACCACGCTGGAGGGTCGGCTGCCGGGGGCAGGCCGGTTCGAGCTCTTCCGCGAGCAAGAGAGCCACCAGGATCGGTTCCGGTTTGGCCGGGAGGCTGACGGCAACCCCGCCAAGCCATGGGGATGGGAAGATCTGGACTGACGGTGGCCGGGCTCAGTCATACGTGACCGCGGCTGGTGTCCGTAACGGGATCGCCCGCCGGACACGCCGGATCATCGCCACCAGGACGCGCAGCCTGCGGGAATGCTGTCTCGCAAGACCCGTCCGCTCAAAAGTCCGGTGACCGGAGGCTAAACGGTACGCTGCCGGGCTGCGGTCACGTCGTCCGGCGGGGTGAGGTTGAGGGTCCCAGTTCCCGAACCGGCGGACGGTGTGAGTGATGTAGGAGGAGACGGTCGCCAGGTCCTCAGGATCGACGAGATGCGGGCCATGAGGCTGATGTAAGCCGGAATGTCGGCCAGCGGCGTTGTCAAGGTCGTGTTCGGCGTGGTTGCTGCTCCTCGCGGGCCTCGGTCAGCATCCGGGCCCGGGCCCGATCGTCGAGCAGCACGCGGATTTCTTTCCTATTCGCGTGGTCCCGCGCGCGCTTCGGCGGTATCGCGAACCTCGTGGTCTGCGGCACCGGAGCCTTACCTAATCTCACCGCGGCTCGCCCGCTCGCGCAGCTCGGCGCGAGCGGCATCGAGGACTAGGGCGCGTGCTTCCACGGCGGCGCGGAGCTCGCCGTCGCTGGCCGCGTTCCCGCAGGACCGGTCCGGCCCGGTGACCTGAGCAGTACCGGCTTCACGCCGACGCTCTGCTAGTGAGGTTGCGGGGTTGCTGGGGGCAGACGGTTCTGGTGCCTTGAAGAAGAGGCTGGCCGCTATGCCCGACAGGGCGATGACGCCACCGAAGACGGCAGCGGCCGTTTCTGCGGTCGAGGTGGCCACAGTTTCGTAGGGCATCGGGGCTTGAGCAACAACGGAACGGCTAGTGGCGATAACGGGCTGAGGACCGCCCCCGGTCCCGGCCAGGCCAGCCGCCAGCGGGTAACCGGCCCGGCGTTCCCCGCACCACGTCACGCCGTCCCGGAATCATCAGCCTGGCGTCTCCTCACGGTTCCATCTGGTCATCCAGCCAGGCGCTGAACCTCTGCAGGCCCCGGTCAACATGGTAGGAAGGCTCGTCCGGCTGCGGGGCCTGCTCGGCCGCCAGGTAGAAGGCGGCGAGAACCGCATCACCTGGCGCGCCTGCCGCCCTGCCATGACTCCCGCCCCGGTCCCGGCGAGGAAGAAGACGAGGAATACGCCACAGGCTGATCACGTGAGCCGCCATGTCCAGCGGCGCAGCCCGGGCTTCCGTGTCGGGCTGCAGAACGATAACCAGATCCGCAGCACTACTAGGCGCCTCAACCCGGTCGGAGCGCACGGCTTCCTCATTGTCCCTGTTCATGGTCAGCTGTCCTCCTCCCGGCCGCCGCTCCTGTCAGGCATGTACGGACATAGTTCCTTTTCCAGGGTTCGTCTTGCCTTCTTCAGCTGCTGGTTAACCCGGCCCGCCGAGATGCCCAGCGCCGCGGCGATCTCATGCTGTTCCCATTCCCACCGGACGTGAAGAAGCGCCACCAGCTGCCGGGCTGGCGGCATCGCGCTGGTCACCTCGGTAAAGCGCCGGATAGCGATCGAGTTCATCGCCTGCCCGTGCACGTCCACCTCACCTGGCCGGTAGCGTGCCTGGACCGCTGGCCACATCTTCCGCGCCGTTTCCTGCCGCCGGAACGAGTCAATAGCGGTATTGGCCGCGACCCGGATGAGCCATGCCTCACGTTCCTCATCCGGGAGGCAGCGCAGTTCGTGCCACTGCGCCGCCGCTTTCCTGAACGTCTCCTGCACTAGGTCCTCAGCGAGCTGTGTGTCTTTCCTGGTGAGCTGGTACAGGAAGCGGTAGACGGCCCCGGATTCCGATTTGAAGCAGTCCTCGAGTTCCTCCCGCCACGCGTCCAGGATCATCCGGTACCCGCCGTCTTCACCGGGGTGCCAGCCAGCGGCGTGATACCCGCACCCTGATCACCGGCGGATGCCGGCTGCTGCCCGCCGACCTGGATCCACATAGCCGGACCTCCTGGCCCCTCACCCAGAACGAGTACGGTCTTGTGCGGAGCGTAACGGTAGGTGATCTCCAGGGTTTTACGGCGGCCACGTTCCGCCAGCAGCCGGTAGATCAAGATCGCGGCCGAGGCTACGAGCACCGCGCAGGTTCCCTCCCACGACACGACATGTGCCGAGAACAAGGCCGCTCCAGTGCCCATGCCCACCCTGCCCAGGGCTGTCGAGATCCTCACGCCAACGTAGTCGCATGAGGCCCCCTGATTTTTAGCCCCTGCCCCGGGGAAACCTCCTGGCCGCAGCCTAGGCCGCGGCTGCCGGGGATGGCTTACGGAGCGACGGTGCATGGACAACGCCTACTACGAGGACCATGCGGGGGCGGCTGTACGGGCTGCTGGTCCTGCTCGGCGACCGCCTGCCCGGTGATCAGACGAGCTTGCTGCACTACTTCGTAGAGGTCGGCGAGTACGATGCTTTACCTTCCAGGCGGGGCGGAACTCGCTAAGCATTTCGCTGCCCTCATCGGATTGCCGCATCCCGACGACGCCCCTCGAGCTGGCCCGCCAGGTAGTCGGTCACCACGGCTGGGACGTCCAGCGGATCAGGCAGGAACGTACCCAGGAACCGGACCGTCCCCAGCTGTACCGCGAAACCCAGCCGGTTGTGATCACCCCGGCGGCGCGCGGTTAATGCCCGGGCAGCGTCATCCAGGAAAAAGAACCGCTCCAGTTCGCCCTGCCCTGGCGGGCCGGCGAACCGGCCGTAGGCAGCCACCTGATCATCGGAGAGAAACTCGACAGGCACGATCGGTAGCGTACGCCGGAAATCCGTCCCAACCCCGCGAACCAACGCGCTTAGCGGAGGATCCTGTACTGATCTTCCTCGCACCCCATATTGGCCCTTACGGAGTACCTCGGCGATGGCGCTCGCGGCGTAGCCTCCCCCAAAATGTTCCGCTCTCCTACCGGCGCCTCGTGGCCGCGATGGCCTGGTCCACCGTCTCGTGGATGCCGAAGACCTTCGTCAGCCCGGTGATCTTGAAGATCTTCAGGATCCGCTCCTGGGTGCAGACCAGATCCAGCGAGCCGTCGTGTGCCCGCACCCGCTTCAGGCCGCCGACCAGCACCCCCAGGCCGGTGGAGTCGAGGAACCCGACCTTCTCCAGGTTGACGACGAGCTGGTAGTT
>Ga0209517_10004140_pt1 | contig 19252 bp, 14 predicted proteins | sample PeaSoiMetSII2010_FD_187695 | JGI IMG/M metagenome (GOLD analysis project Ga0209517, IMG submission 187695) | Peat soil microbial communities from Weissenstadt, Germany - SII-2010 (SPAdes) (version 2) | ecosystem: Environmental > Terrestrial > Soil > Wetlands > Peat | place: Germany...
ACCTTCGCTCTCGCCGCCTACAACCTCGTCCGATTGCCAAAGCTGCTCGCCGCGCCAGCTTGAGCCCCCTCGCTCCCGGTGCCTGGAGCCACACATCAAACTCGCCACCGCTCGCACCCCAAAGAAAATCGCAATCAGTGCAGAGTTTTTCAGCAGCCTGCTAGAGCAAGCGGCGTTGTTGACGCGGACTTTCACGCGAGCGCCCGCCGAGCTGTGCCGTCCGCTCGCACTTGCGGGCTTCGTGCCCGCGGAAGCGAAGACTTATGCGGCTATGCCGGAGACGGAGCGGCAGGCGGTCGAGGCAGGATATCCAGTGCTGGCGTAGCGGCGGCAAGCGCCCCCTCACCCAGCTGCGCCTAAGCTCGCTTCGCTCACTAAGGCTTCGCAACCCTCTCCCCAGCGGGGAGAGGGAGGGGTGAGTGGGTGCGCTTCATAAAAACGGGAAGCGATTAGCCGCGCATGAACGCGTTCAATTCTGGCGTCTGCATGATCGTGTCGATGTAGCCGAAGGTGCCGTTCTCCCTGGCCTCGCGGGCGGCCTGGAGCAATCCCGTCATGGCCGCGCGGTAGAGCGAGGTCGCGAGACTGATGCGGCGCACGCCGGCGGCGGCCAGGTCCGCTACGGGGAACGAGCGACCTTTTATGGCAATCATGAAATTGAACGGCTTCGACAGCGCGGAACAAACCGTCCGCACCGCCGCGAGATCCGGCAAGCCCGGCGCGAACAGGACATCGGCTCCCGCGCGCTCATAGGCTTGCAGGCGCTTGATCGTGTCGTCGAGATCGGGATTGGCGCGCAGATGGTTCTCCGCGCGCGCCGTCAGCGTGAACGGGAAGGGCAGGGCGCGCGCCGCGGCGACGGCGGCGGCGACCCGCTCGGCGGCATGGCCGATGTCGTAGAGCGGTTTCTGCGGATTGCCGCTGGCGTCCTCGATGGAGCCGCCGACCAGCCCCACCTCCGCCGCGCGGCGGATCGTCTCGGCGGCGGCGTCGGGCGCATCGCCGAAACCTTTCTCCAGATCGGCGGAGACCGGGAGGTCGGTCGCCTCGACGATGGCGCGCGCATGGGCCAAGGCCTCGTCGCGCGTCACTGCGCCGTCGCGGCGGCCGAGCACGCCGGCCTCGGCGCCGCTCGACGTCGCCAGCGCCTCGAAGCCGAGGCCGGCGAGCACGCGCGCGGAGCCGGCATCCCAGGGGTTCGGGATGATGAACGCGCCGGGACCCTCGTGCAGCTTCCGGAAGCGCGCGGCCTTGTCGCTCTGGCTTGCGGGCATGGCGATTTCCTCCTCTCGGTCGCATTGGGCCGAAACGATAGCATGAGGCATCGACCTGGGAGTGCCGCCAAATCGTGACAGCGGGTGCGCGTCGGCGGTATTGTTGGGAGACATATTGGGAGATCGGCGATGGAAGGACGAGGACCGGCGGATCGCGACACCGAGATGCTCGCGCGGGCGAAGCGGCATCTGCTGCGCTACGGCGGCAGCTTCGTGGATTTCGTGCCGGTACGTGCGGAGGGCGCGTTCCTCTACGACGCGCGGGGTCGCCGGGTGCTCGATTTCACCTCGGGACAGATGAGCGCGATCCTCGGGCATTGCCATCCCGAGATCGTCGCGACCGTGCGGGACGCCGCCGGCCGGCTCGATCATCTGTTCTCCTCGATGATCAGCCCGCCCGTGGTGGAGCTCGCGGAGGCGTTGGCGCGGCTGGTGCCGAGCTTGCCGAAGGCGATGCTGCTCTCGACCGGCGGCGAGGCCAACGAGGCCGCGATCAAGATCGCGAAGCTGGTCACGGGACGCTGGGAGGTGGTGGGCTTCGCCCAATCCTGGCACGGCATGACGGGCTCCGCAGCCTCCGCGACCTACAAAGCGGGACGGCGCGGCTATGGGCCGATGGCGGTCGGTTCCTTCGCGATCCCCGCGCCCAACCCCTATCACCCGCGCTTCGGCGGCATCAGCTGGCAAGACGAGCTCGACGACGCTTTCGATCTCCTGGACCGCCAGAGCACCGGCAACCTCGCGGCCTTCATCGCCGAGCCCGTCCTGAGCAGCGGCGGCATCATCGAGCTGCCCGAGGGCTACCTGGCGGCGCTCAAGCAGAAGTGCCGGGAGCGCGGCATGCTGCTGATCCTCGACGAGGCGCAGACCGGCATGGGCCGCACCGGCACCATGTTTGCCTTCGAGCGCGACGGCGTGACGCCCGATCTGCTGGTGCTCTCCAAGACGTTGGGCGCGGGCCTGCCGCTCTCGGCTGTGCTCGTCGGCGAGGAGATCTCGAAGACCTGCGACGAGCGCGGGTTCCTGTTCTATACGACCCACGTCAACGATCCGCTGCCCGCCGCCGTCGGCCGCAAGGTCGTTGAGATCGTCGAGCGCGATCGGCTGCCGGCGCGGGCGCGCGAGCTCGGGGGCCGGTTGAAACAGGGGTTGAAGGATCTGCAGCAAAGATACCCCTGCATCGGCGACGTGCGAGGCCGCGGGCTGCTGCTGGGCCTGGAGTTCGCGCCGGAAGCCGGCGGGAGCGGTCAATCCGCCCAGGCCCTCTCCGACGCCGTGACCGAAGCCGCACTCACGCTCGGGCTCAGCGCCAACATTGTGCGTGCCGGCCACTCCGCCGGCGTGATGCGAATCGCGCCGCCGCTGACGGTGAGCGAGTCCGAGATCGACCTCGGCCTCGAGCTGCTCGAGGCGGCACTCAAGCAAGCGCTCAGCGGCCAGGCTCGCCTCGCGTCCACGCGCTAGCGAGCGTTTGCGCGCGACCCCGTCTGTGCTCTATAGCGAGGCATGTCCGAGCACATCGAGTCGATGGTGGCCGCCGCGGTGCCGCCTTATCTGGCGGCGCTCAATCCCGCGCAGCGCGAGGCGGTCGAGGCCATAGACGGCCCGGTGCTGGTGCTGGCAGGCGCCGGCACCGGCAAGACGCGCGTGCTTACCACGCGCCTTGCCCACATTCTTGCCACGCGGCGCGCATTCCCGGGCCAGCTCCTTGCGGTCACCTTCACCAACAAGGCCGCGCGCGAGATGCGCGAGCGGCTCGAGGCGACCATCGGCGCCGCGGTGGACGGGCTCTGGCTCGGCACGTTCCATGCGATCGCCGCGCGCATCCTCCGGCGTCACGCCGAGCGGATCGGGCTCAAGTCCAACTTCACCATCCTCGATACCGACGACCAGATCCGCCTGGTGAAGCAGATCATCGCCGCGGCCAATATCGACGACCGACGGATGCCGCCGCGCATGCTGCTCTCGGCGTTCGATCGCTGGAAGGATCGCGGACTGACCCCGGACAAGGTTCCCGCCGACGAGGCCGCGATGGTGGCGGATGGACGCGGCCGCGAGCTCTTCCGGGAATACGAGCAGCGCCTGCTCGCCTTGAACGCCGTCGATTTCGGCGATCTGCTGCTGCACAACCTGACGCTGCTCACGACCCACGCCGATGTCCTCGCCGACTACCAGCGCCGCTTCCGCTACATTCTCGTGGACGAGTACCAGGACACCAACGTCGCCCAATACCTCTGGCTGCGGCTCCTTGCGCAAGGCCATCGCAATCTCTGCTGCGTCGGCGACGACGACCAGTCGATCTACAGCTGGCGCGGCGCCGAGGTCGGCAACATCCTGCGCTTCGAGAAGGATTTCCCCGGCGCCAAGATCGTGCGCCTCGAGCAGAACTACCGCTCGACCCCGCACATCCTCGCGGCCGCGTCCGGGCTCATCGCGCACAACGAGGGCCGGCTCGGCAAGACGCTCTGGACCGAGACCAACGAGGGCGAGAAGGTGCGGCTGCGCGCGGTCTGGGACTCCGAGGAGGAGGCGCGCTGGGTCGGCGACGAGATCGAATCGCTGCAGCGCAAGGGCGAGGCGCTTGTGGAGACCGCGATCCTCGTGCGCGCGGGCTTCCAGACCCGCGAGTTCGAGGAGCGCTTCATCCAGATCGGCTTGCCCTATCGCATTATCGGGGGTCCGCGCTTCTACGAGCGGCAGGAGATCCGCGACGCGCTCGCTTATCTCCGCTTGATCCACCAGCCCGCGGACGATCTGGCCTTCGAGCGCATCATCAACGTGCCGCGCCGGGGCATCGGCGAGGCGACCCTTCAGACGCTCCACGCGGCGGCGCGCGCCCAGCAGGTGCCGCTTATCGATGCCGCGCACCGCCTGATCGAGACGGACGAGATCAAGCCGGCCGCGCGCAAGGCGCTGCAAGGCTTCCTCGTAAGCCTCGACCGCTGGCGCACCCAGGAAGCCGCGCTGCCGCATACGGAGCTGGCGGCACTGGTGTTCGAGGAGTCCGGCTATCTCCAGATGTGGCAGACCGACAAATCCGCGGACGCGCCCGGCCGGGTCGAGAACGTCAAGGAGCTGGTTGCCGCCATGGCCGAGTTTGAGAACCTCGGCGGGTTCCTGGAGCACGTGAGCTTGGTCATGGACGCGGCCGAGAGCAAGGCCGGCGACATGGTGAACGTGATGACGCTGCACAGCGCCAAGGGGCTCGAGTTCGACAGCGTGTTCCTTCCGGGCTGGGAAGAAGGCGTGTTCCCGAATCAGCGCGCGCTCGAGGAGAGCGGCCTCAAGGCGCTGGAGGAGGAGCGTCGGCTCGCTTACGTCGGCCTCACGCGCGCGCGCAAGCGGGCAAGCGTCAGCTTCGCCGCCAATCGGCGGATCCACGGGCAGTGGCAGAGCTCGATCCCCTCGCGCTTCGTCGACGAGCTGCCGGCCGAGCATGTGGAGCTGCTGGCGGAGGCTGGGTTGATGCCGGGCCTGTCGGAGCCGCGCGCCCTCGCGGGCTGGGGTAAGACCGAAGTCCTGCACGCGCCGCGCTGGTCGCCGCGCTCGGGGGCGCCGCTCATCGAGGGGCGCGCCGTGCCGGTGCGCGGCCAAGAGGCGAAGCGCGTCGGCGGCTTCAAGTCCGGCGACCGCATCTTTCACCAGAAATTTGGCTACGGCACGATCCAGCGCGTCGAGGACAGCAAGCTCGCGATCGCCTTCGACAAGGCCGGGGACAAGATGGTGATGGACAGCTTTGTCGAGCGGGCCTGACTTCGAGGAGATCCCTCATGGCTGTACGTGACTATTTCTCCGCCGACTATCGCGAGGCCCGGCAAAAGTTTCGCGACGCGGCGGCGCGCGCGGGCGCGGCGCTCACTGCTTACGTCAACCCGAAGGTCAAGGGGCCGAACGGGGAAGAGCTTTCGACGGATGTGGCGCGGCTCGGCCCGCGCGACGCCAGCCGCGTCTTGATCACGATCTCCGCGACTCACGGGGCCGAAGGTTTTTGCGGCTCGGGCGCGCAGGTTGGCGCTTTCGAGGCGGGTCTCGGGCGCGAGTTGCCGGCGGACAACGCCTTGGTCGCGGTCCACGCCATCAACCCCTACGGCTTCGCGTGGTTGCGCCGCGTCACCGAGGACAACGTCGATCTCAACCGGAATTTCGTCGATCACGCCTCGGTGCTGCCGCGCAATCCCGGTTATGACGAGCTCGCCGACGCGATTTGCCCGAGCGAGTGGCGCGATCCCGTGCTCGCGAAAGCGCGCCATAGGCTCGAGGATTACGGCAGGAAGCACGGAGCAGCAGCGCTGCAGTTCGCGGTCACGGCGGGCCAATACAACCACGCCGACGGGGTTTTCTACGGCGGCGCACAGCCGACCTGGTCGCGCGGCACACTGCTCAAGATCATTGCCGAGCACGCGTCGCATGCGCGGCGACTGGCGCTGATCGATTTCCACACGGGACTTGGACCGTGGGGCTATGGCGAGCCGATCGTCACGCACGCGCCAAACACGCCGGCGCTCGCCCGCGCGCGGCAGTGGTTCGGCGACCGCATCACGTGTCCGGCGCTCGGCAACTCCGCCTCGGCGGACGTCAAAGGGGATATCCTCACGGGGCTCGAGACGCGGCATCAGGGCGCCGACTTTACCGGGCTCGCGCTGGAGTACGGCACGTTGCCGCTGCAGCAGGTGCTCGACGCCGTCCGTGCCGACAATTGGCTGCACGCCCATGGCAACGTCGAGAGCCCGCAAGGCCGCGAGATCAAGGCCATGGTGCGCGACGCCTTTTACGGCGACAAGGATGACTGGAAGAGCATGATCTTCGAGCAGGCCATCGCCGCCGAGCGCAACGCGCTCCGAGGCCTCGGCGGTTGACGCGCTCCGTGCGCTGGATCCTCGCATGACCCGCGACGGCGCGGTCTGGCGCCTGCAGGTGACGGCGGCCGACGCGGAGCTCGCGGAGCGCGCGGCCGCGGCGCTGGGCACGGTCTGCGGCGCGGTGAGCGCATTCGAGGCCGCGAACGGCGGAACCTGGGTCGTCGAGGGGTTCTCGGTCGCGCCGCTATCCGGCGCGGAGCTCGACACGGCGCTCGCGTTGGCGTGGGCCGGTCGTGGCATGCCGCCGAAGCCCGTTCTGGAGCGCCTGCCCGCGCGGGACTGGGTGCGCGAGAACCAGGAGAGCTTTCCGCCCCGCCGGGTCGGGCGCTATTTCGTCCATGGCTCGCATCATCGAAGCGGAGCGCCAGCGGGCACGATCGGACTCCTGATCGACGCCGCGACTGCGTTCGGCACGGGCGAGCATGCCAGCACGGCCGGCTGCCTCCGGGCGCTCGATGGGCTTGCGCGGCGCCGGCGGTTTCGCCGCATCCTGGACATGGGAACCGGCACGGGCATCCTCGCCATCGCGGCCGCGAAGACCTTCGCGCATGACGTGCTCGCCGCCGATATCGATAACGGCTCGGTTCAGGTGGCGCGCGAGAATGCGCGCCGCAACGGCGTCGGTCGACGCGTGGCGACACAGTGGAGCCGGGGGTACCTGAGCCGCACGATCCGGCGCCGCCGTCCCTACGATCTCGTGCTCGCCAACATTCTCGCCCGCCCGCTCGCGCGAATGGCGGTCGATCTCGGGCGCGCGCTCGAGCCGGGCGGCTTTGCGGTCCTGGCCGGCCTGACCGAATGGCAGGCTCCCTACGTGCTCGCCGCGCACCGGGCCCAGCGGCTCAGCCTCGTGACGCGCAGCGTGATCGACGGATGGTGCACACTGATCGTGCGCCGGCGGATATGGCGTTCCGACCCAGCAGCACAGGAAACCTCGACGTGAGCGAATTCCAGGCGATCTTCATGGCGATCCTCCAGGGAGTGACCGAGCTTTTCCCGGTGAGCAGCCTCGGGCATGCCGTGGTGCTGCCGCGGCTCCTCGGCTGGGACCTCGACGAGAACGCCGCCTACTTCCTGCCGTTCCTGGTGGTGCTCCACCTTGGCACGGCGACGGCGCTTCTCCTTTACTTCTGGCGCGACTGGATCGGGTTGCTGCTGGCCGTGCTCGGGCGCGGCTCGGCCGAGGAACGGCAAGCGCAGTGGCGATTGCTGGCCTTGATCGTGATCGCCACCATACCGGCGGTCATTCTGGGCTTCGGGCTCCGCAAGCCGCTGGGCGCGCTGTTCGGCGCGCCCGTGGTGGCCGCTAGCTTCCTGATCGTGAACGGCGTGGTGCTCTTCATCGCCGAGCGGCTACGCCGTCGCGGCAGCGATCAGCAGCTCGACGACATGAGCTGGGGCGGCGCCTTGCTGATCGGATTGCTCCAGAGCACGGCGCTGATCCCCGGCATCTCGCGCTCCGGCGCCACGATGGTGGGCGGCCTCCTGGTCGGCCTCCGCCACCAGGCGGCCGCGCACTTCTCGTTCCTGATCGCGACGCCGATCATCCTGGGCGCGGCGGTGCTGGAGGTGCCGAAGCTCCTGCGCGAGGGCGCGCACATCAACGGCATCGCGTGGCTCGCGGGCCTTGTCGCGGGCGTCACGGCCTTCCTCAGCGTCGCTTTCTTGATGCGATATTTCCGGCGCCACGACTTCGAGGCGCTCGATCCCTTCGCCTATTACTGCTGGGCGGCGGGTGTGATCTCGCTCGGGCTGATCTTGTTCGTGGCGTGACAACGAAATCCCTGGACCGCGGCGCTCCCGCGCCGGGTCAGGGACAAAGACTCAATCGTGCCAACGGCACGCGCGGACGCGGCGTTAAGCGGCGTGCCGGACGTTGGTGTTCGCGGCCTCGGGCGCGATGCGAGTGGCACCGACCTCAGCGGGCTTCCGGTCGAGCACGAACGGGATGTCCGCGCGCGCCAGGCCGATATCGGCCAGCGACCGGTCGTCCAGCGAGGAAAGCTCGCGGAAAGCCCGCTCGCGCGCGCGCCAATTCTCGAACCGGCCGATCAAGCCATCGGCGAATTTGGAAAGCATGGTCATGGTCCTCAACTCCCTACGAATGTGCAGGTGCAAAACCCATCTCGCACCTGCAGCATAGGTAAGCCTACACGACCTGGATTAAAGCTGAATTAGCGCAGGCCAGCGTTACGGAGCGCGCATGGCAAGTGTGATCCATGTCATTGGGACTCAACAATTCTTTAACACTTGTGTCGGGACTTTGGCGCGCCTAGGGTCAGCCCCGGATCGGAGGATCGCGTGATGGACGATCGCGGGGGGTTGGCCGGCGTTTATCGCGGCGATGCGGGCTTGCAGGCCCTCCTCAAGGACGTGGGCTCGCCTTACGACGCCGCCGGCGTGCGGGGCCTTCTGGCCGGCGTCCTGGCCGCGCCAACGGGCTCCGACCCCGCGGCCTGGCTCGAGCTCGTGGCGCCGCGCATGACGCCGGGACTGGCGGCGCAGCTCGCCGCGCTGCAGGCGGATCTCGCCAAGCAAGCGCCGTCGGCCGAGTCCGCGCCCGGCATGACGGCGGCGCGCGTGCGCGAGCTCCGGGCGGAGCTCGCTCGGGGCGGCGTGCACGGCTTTCTGGTTCCGCGCGCCGACGAGCACCAGGGCGAGTATGTGCCGGCGCGGACGCGACGCCTGACTTGGCTCACCGGCTTCACGGGCTCCGCCGGACTCGCGGTGGTGCTGCCCGAGACGGCCGCGATCTTCGTGGACGGGCGCTACACGCTGCAGGCCCAAGCGGAGGTCGACGGTGCCGTCTTCGAGCGCCGGCACCTGATCGAGGAACCGCCGTCGGGTTGGATCGCGACCGCCCTCAAGCCCGGACAGGTCCTGGGATACGACCCGTGGCTGCATACGGTGGGCGAGGTCGAGCGCTTGCGCGCCGCCGCCGAGCAGGCGGGCGGAAGTTTCAAGGCTCTGGACGCCAATCCCGTGGACACGATCTGGCGGGATCAGCCGCCGGCGCCGCTGGCGCCCGTCGTGCCGCACGCGCTCCGCTTCGCCGGTGAGAGCGCCGAGACAAAACGTCGCACCGTCTCCGAAGGCCTCGCGCGCGAGCGGATCGACGCGGCCGTGATCACGTCGCCGGACTCGATCGCCTGGCTCCTCAACATCCGCGGCGGCGATGTGCCGCATACGCCTCTGCCGCTCTCCTTCGCGCTGGTCGCGAGCGATGGCACCGTCGAGCTCTTCATCGACCGCCGCAAGCTCACGCCGGCGGTGTTTCCGCACCTCGGCAACGGCGTCGCCGTGCGCGAGCCCGCGGAGTTCGGGCCGGCGCTCGACGCCTTCGGCGCCGCGCGTCGCAAGGTCCAGGCCGATCCCGGTAGCGCCGCCGCCTGGATCTTCGAGCGGCTGCAATCCGCCGGCGCGCAGGTTCATCGAGGCGCCGACCCGTGCCTGGTGCCGAAAGCCAGCAAGAACGCGGCGGAGCTCGAGGGTACGCGCGCGGCGCACCGCCGCGACGGCGCGGCGCTCGCACGCTTCTTCGCGTGGCTCTCCCGCGAGGCTCCGAAGGGGATGCTGCGCGAGATCGCGGCCTCCGACCGCCTGGAGGCCTTCCGTCGGGAGGGCGAGCATTTCCGGGACTTGAGCTTCGACACGATCTCGGGTGCGGGCTCCAACGGCGCGATCGTGCACTACCGCGCCACGCCCAAGACAGAGAAGACGCTGGAGCCGGGCACGCTCTACCTCGTCGACAGCGGCGCGCAGTATCTCGACGGCACGACGGACGTGACCCGCACCATCGCGATCGGGACGCCCAGCGCCGAGATGCGCGACCGCTTCACCCGCGTGCTCAAGGGCCACATCGCGCTCGCGATGTGCCGCTTCCCCAAGGGCACCACCGGCTCGCAGATCGATGCGCTCGCGCGTCACGCGCTCTGGCAGGTCGGGCTCGACTTCGATCACGGCACCGGCCATGGCGTCGGCAGCTATCTCAACGTGCACGAGGGGCCGCACCGGATCTCCAAGATGCCGAACACCCAGCCGCTGCTGCCTGGCATGATCGTCTCCGACGAGCCCGGCTACTACAAGACCGGCGCCTACGGCATCCGGATCGAGAACCTGGTCGTGGTGACGCCGGCGCCGCTGCCGGACGCCGAGCGCGAGCTCTTCGGCTTCGAAACGCTGACGCTCGCGCCGATCGACCGCTCGCTGGTCGAGCCCTCGCTGCTCACGCGCGACGAGATCGTGTGGCTCGACGCCTACCACGCGCGGGTCCGGCGCGAGATCGGCCCGCTGGTCGACGCCGACACCCGGGCGTGGCTCGAGGCCGCGACCGAGCCGCTCGGCGCCTGAGGCAACCGCTTCGCTGATCTGAACGCGGTCTGCTCGGCAGGGCTCCTCTGCGCCGCGCGCGGTTGACGCGCTCGGGGGGCGTCGCCATCCTCGCCGCCCATGCCGCTCGACGCCTCCGTCGCTTCGCCGATTGTCGTGCCCCGCTGGCGCGCGCTCCTGCCCTATGCGGCGCTCACCGTCACGATGATGTGCTGGGGCGGCAACTGGGTCGTCGGCCGCGCGATCCGCGGCGACATGCCGCCGGTGGCGCTCACCTTCTGGCGCTGGACCACGGCGCTCGTGCTTCTGGCCCCCTTCGCGCTGCCGCGGCTTCGCGGCAAGGGCGCCGTCCTGCGCCGGCACTGGCGCCTCCTTGCCGTGCTCGGCGGCTCGGGCGTGGCGGCATTCCAGGTGCTCGCCTATCTCGGCCTGCAGAGCACGACCACCGTCAACGGCGTCGTGATGAACTCCGCGGCGCCGATCTTCATCATCCTCTGTGCCTGGCTGATCGACCGGGACCGCGCGAGCCCGCGGCAGATCGCGGGCATGGTGATCTCGTTTCTCGGCATCGTCGTGATCATGGAGGAGGGTAGCCTCGCCGCGCTCGCGGATTTCAGGGTCAAGTTCGGCGACCTCGTGATCCTCTCGGCGATGCCGTTCTGGGGCGTCTATGCCGTGCTGCTGAAGCGGCGGCCGCGCGAGCTAGACCCGCTTGGGCTGCTGTTCTCCGTCAACGCGGCGGGCGTCGCGATTCTGGCGCCGATTTATGCCTGGGAGACGCTGTTCGTTCGCGCACCGGTCCTCACGCTGGGCTCGGTCGAGGCGGTGCTCTACGTCGGGATCCTCGCCTCGATCGTCGCCTTCCTCTGCTGGAACTACGGCGTCTCCATGGTCGGCCCGAACCGAGCCGGCTTCACGCTGCATCTGCTGCCGGCTTTCGGTACCGTCTTCGCGATCATCTTCCTCGACGAGAGCCTGCGCCTCTATCACGTGATCGGCATCGGCACGATCCTCGCGGGCGTGCTGCTCGCGACCAGCGCGCGGCCGGTGGTGCGCTGAGCCGTCACTCCGCCGCTTTTCTCGCCGCCTCGGCTTTGCCATAACCCCCACCGCCGGGCGTCTCCACCACGAAGACATCGCCGGGCTCCATGGCCACGGCATGGGTCCCGCCGAACTCCTCGCGGCGTCCGTTGGCGCGCTCGACCCAGTTGCGGCCGACCGCGCCGGGCTCGCCGCCAGCGAGCCCATAGGGCGGCACGCGGCGGTGGCCGGAGAGGATCGCGGCCGTCATGGCCTCGCGGAAGCGGATGCGGCGCGTGACGCCGTCGCCGCCATGATGGCGGCCGTGGCCGCCGGAGCCGCGGCGGATCGCGAAGCTCTCGAGCAGAACCGGGAAGCGCCATTCCAGCACCTCCGGGTCGGTGAGCCGCGAGTTGGTCATGTGGGTGTGGATGGCGTCGGTGCCGTCGAAATCCGCGCCCGCACCGGAGCCGCCGCAGATCGTCTCGTAATATTGATGGCGGGCATTGCCGAAGGTGAGGTTGTTCATGGTGCCCTGGGCCGCCGCCATCACGCCGAGCGCGCCGTAGAGCGCGTCGGTGATGCACTGCGAGGTCTCGACGTTGCCGGCCACCACCGCCGCGGGATAGCGCGGGCTCAGCATGGAGCCTTCGGGGATCACCACGTCGAGAGGCTTCATGCAGCCGCCGTTCATGGGGATGTCGTCGTCCACCAGCGTGCGGAAGACATAGAGCACCGCCGCCTTGCAGACGGCCGAGGGCGCGTTGAAATTCGTGCCGAGCTGCGCGCTGGTACCCGTGAAGTCGATGCGCGCGCGGCGGGCCGCCTTGTCGATGGCGATCCGCACCTTGATGACGGCGCCGTCGTCCATCTCGTAGGCGAAGCTGCCGTCCTTCAGCACGTCGAGCACGCGCCGCACTGCCTCCTCGGCGTTGTCCTGGACGTGGCGCATATAGGCCTCGACGACGTCGCGGCCGAAATGCCCAACCATCCGGTGCAGCTCCTGCACGCCTTTCTCGCAGGCCGCGATCTGCGCCTTGAGGTCGGCGACGTTCTGGGCGGGATTCCGAGAGGGATAGGCGCCCGACCGCAGGAGCGCCACCAGTTCGCGCTCGCGGAAGCGGCCCTCGTCGACCAGCAGGAAATTGTCGATGAGCACGCCTTCTTCCTCGACCGTATGGCTCGAGGGTGGCATCGATCCCGGCGTGATGCCGCCGATGTCGGCGTGGTGGCCGCGCGAGGCGACGTAGAAGAGCGGCGCTTGCGGCAATGTTTTTTCATGTACCCCCTCACCCCGACCCTCTCCCCGTTGGGGAGAGGGGGTGGCGGCGACCGCCTTAAAGTCCCTCGCCCCTTGGGGAGAGGGAGGGGCCCATCGCTTCGCGATGGGAGGGTGAGGGGGCGAACCGTCAGACTCCGCGAACACCGGCGTGATCACCGTGATGTCCGGCAGGTGGGTGCCGCCATTGTAGGGCGCGTTCAGCACGTAGACGTCGCCGCGCCGCATGCCGCGGCCGTCGGCGGTGCCGCCGCGCGCGCGGATCACGGTCTGTACGCTCTCGCCCATGGAGCCCAGATGCACGGGCATGTGCGGCGCGTTGGCGATGAGCGCGCCCTCGCGGTCGAAGATCGCGCAGGAGAAATCGAGCCGCTCCTTGATGTTGACGGAGTAGGCGGTGTTCTGCAGCGCCACGCCCATCTGCTCCGCGATCGCCATGAAGAGATTGTTGAAGACCTCGAGCATGACGGGATCGACCTGCGTTCCGATCGCGACCCGCGACGGCAAGGCCTGGACGCGCTCCAGCACGAGGTAACGGCGGCGGTCGAGGGTCGCGCGCCAGCCGGGCTCCACCACCGTCGTCGCGGTCTGCTCGCGGATGATCGCGGGACCGTCGACGGACTGGCCGGGCTCCAGGCGGTCTCGATCGTAGACCGGCGCCCGGTGCGCGGCGCCCTCGGTGAAGAGGGAGACCGTCGCGAGAGGCGCGGGAGCTCCGGGCTCGGCCGGCAGTGCGTAGACGGGATCCTCGACGGCGTCGGTAGCGCCGATCGCTTCCACGGCGACCGCTTCCACCACCAGAGGCTTGCCCGGCATCACGAAGCCGTAGCGCTGCTTGTGCGCGGCCTCGAAACCCGCGGAGATCGCCGCGGCGTCGCCGTAGTCGACCACGAGCGGCATGTCCGTGCCGTCGTACTTCACATGCGCCTTGCGCAGCACCCGCACGCGCGCGTTCGCGATGCCCTGCGCCGCCATCTCGGCGCCGGCCTCATCGGCGAGCCGATCCAGGATGCGATCGAGCGGCGGCAGCGCCTCGGCTGCGAGCCGCGTCTCCACTGCTTGCTCGCGCATGGTGCGGAGATCGGCGAGGCCCATGCCGTAGGCGGAGAGCACGCCGGCGAAGGGATGGATATAGACGCGCTTCATGCCGAGGGCGTCGGCGACCCCGCAGGCATGCTGGCCGCCCGCGCCGCCGAAGCAGCAGAGCGTGTACTCCGTCACGTCGTAGCCACGCTGGATCGAGATCTGCTTGATGGCGTTCGCCATGTTCTCGACGGCGATGCGGAGGTAGCCGTCGGCGACCGCCTCGGGCGAGCGGTGGTTTCCGGTGGCGGCGGCGATCTCCCGCGCCAGCTCCGCGAATTTGCGCTCGACCACGGCGCGGTCGAGCGGCTGATCGCCGTTGGGGCCGAAGACCCGCGGAAAGAACTCCGACTGCAGCTTGCCCAGCATGACGTTGCAGTCGGTGACCGTGAGCGGACCGCCGCGGCGGTAGCAGGCGGGGCCGGGATTGGCGCCGGCGGACTCGGGGCCGACGCGATAGCGCGCGCCGTCGAAGGAGCAGATCGAGCCGCCACCGGCGGCGACGGTATTGATGTGCATCATGGGCGCCCGCATGCGCACGCCCGCCACCATGGTCTCGAAGCTGCGCTCGTACTCGCCGGCATAATGCGAGACGTCGGTCGAGGTGCCGCCCATGTCGAAGCCGATAATCTTGTCGAAGCCGCCCATCTCCACGGTGCGGACGGCGCCGACGATGCCGCCCGCGGGTCCCGAGAGGATCGCGTCCTTGCCCTGGAAGCGCCGCGCGTCGGTCAAGCCGCCGTTCGATTGCATGAAGAGGAGGCGGGTGTCGCCGAGCTCGCCGGCGACGCGGTCCACATAACGGCGTAGGATCGGCGAGAGGTAGGCGTCCACCACCGTGGTGTCGCCGCGGCTCACCAGCTTCATGAGCGGGCTCACCAGGTGGCTCACGGAGACCTGCGTGAAGCCGATGGCGCGGGCGAGCGCCGCAACCTCGCGCTCGTGCTCGGGAAAGCGATAGCCGTGCAGGAACACGATGGCGGCCGAGCGGATCCCCGCGGCAAAGGCCGCCTGCAGGTCGGCGCGGGCGCGGGCGAGGTTCACGGGCGTCAGCACCTCGCCCTCGGCCGTCACGCGCTCGTCGACCTCGATCACGCGCTCGTAGAGCTGCTGCGGCAGCACGATCCGGCGCGCGAACAGCTTCGGCCGGTTCTGGTAGCCGATGCGGAGCGCGTCGGCGAATCCCTTGGTGGTGACCAGCACCGTGCGCTCGCCCTTGCGCTCCAACAGCGCGTTGGTCGCGACCGTGGTGCCCATCTTGACCGCCTCGATGGCGGGGCCGGGGATCGCGGCGCCGGGCGCGAGCCCGAGGAGATCGCGGATGCCCTGGATCGCCGCGTCGGCGTAGCGCTCGGGGTTGTCGGACAGCAGCTTGTGGGTGACGAGCATGCCATCGGGGTGGCGCCCGACCACGTCCGTGAAGGTGCCGCCGCGGTCGATCCAGAACTGCCAGCCGCGGTCGGTCATCTCGTCGCTCCCCTGGTCGCGCGAGCGCCCGCTTTACGCGATGGGACCCGGCGGAGCCAGGGAAAAAATGGCTTTGAAATTGGCTTTCCACGAGCTCCGATCATTGAAATCACGCAATAAATTGGCTTTGATTTGTAGAAACAATTTTTTTGAATTGGGTTCGTTTCGCAGAAGTTCACTTTCGCAAGGAGAGCCTCTTTCCCGGTGTGACCGCAGCGTGCGTACAGGGTCGGGTGATAGATGGCGCGGCGTCGGGCGCTCGTCAAGGCCGGCTGCAATGTTTTCGGCGGCTGGCCGCGCCGGCGCGCAGGAGCGTTTGCATCCATCTTCTGACGCTCTAAGCTGGCCCGTCGATCGGACCACAGAGGTGGCGTCATGGCGGTTTACAAGACCCGGCGGGGAGCGCGGAATTACGGGATCGCGGTGGGGATCCTCCAGCTCGATTGCTCGCTGCCGTTCGTTCCCGGCGACGTCGACAATGCCGACACCTACGATTTTCCGGTGATCTACAAGGTGGTGCCGGGGCTCTCGACCAAGGCGTGCCTGGCGGGTGCGCCGGAGCTCGCGCGGGTGGCGGTGCAGACCGCCGTCGAGCTCGAGAAGCAGGGCGTGCGCGCCATCAGCAGCGACTGCGGCTTCATGCTGCAGTTCCAGGGCGCCGTGCGCGAGGCCGTGAAGATCCCGGTCTGCATGTCGAGCCTGCTGCAACTGCCGCTGATCGCCGCGAGCCTCGCGCCCGCGCGGCCGATCGCGGTGATCACCGCGGATTCGAGCAATCTGACGCCGCAGTTCCTGGCGCGCGCGGGGATCTCGACCGCGAATTCGCTGATCATCCGCGGGCTGCAGGACAAGCCCGAGTTCAAGACCGCGGTCTTCGACGAGAAGGGCAGCCTCGATGCGGACAAGGTCGAGGCCGAGGTGGTCCAGACCGTGCGCGAGATCGTGCGCGAGGCGCCCGATCTCGGCGCGGTCCTGTTCGAATGCTCGATGCTGCCGCCCTATGCGCGCGCGGTGCAGGATGCGGTCGGGCTGCCGGTCTTCGACTTCGTCACCATGATCAACCATCTGCACGCGGCGACGCACCAGCAGAGATACACGGGCGCCTACTAGCGCCCGCGCTCAGGCGCCCATCAGCTCCGCCAGGTGGACGAAGTCTCTCGCCACCACGTCGAAGGCGTGCTCGGCTTTGACGTCGCGCGTCTGGTGCGGGCCGTACTCGGTCGGGCGCGCGACGAAACCGGTCTTGAGGCCCTCGCGGGCCGCCGCGACCAGATCGTTGTTGTGGGCGGCGACCAGCATGACCTTGCGCGGCTCGACGCGGAGGAAATCGGGCACGCTCCGATAGGCCTCGGGTGCCGGCTTGTAATGCCGCACGAGCTCCGCCGAGAAGATCATGTCCCAGGGCAGCCCCGCGCGTTTGGCCATGTTGAGCAGCAGCGCCACGTTGCCGTTGGAGAGCGTGCCGATGATGTAGCGGCGCTTCAGGCGCGTGAGCCCCGCCACCGCGTCCGGCCAGGGATCGAGGCGATGCCAGGCCTTGTTCAGGTGGTCCTTGTCGGCCTCGGAGAGACCGCCGACCCCGAATTTCGTCAACAGCGTCTCCAGCGTCGCGCGATGGAGGTCGTCGATCACGGTCCAGCCGATCTCGCCTTTCCGCACGCGCTCCATGGCGGGCTGATAGCCCCCGCGCCACGCGTCGGCGAGCGCCGTCCAGTCCGCCGAGAGGCCTCGCTCCCGCCCGAACGTCTCGAGCTCGCGGATGATGCTGGAGCGCCAATCGACCACCGTGCCGAACACGTCGAAGACCAGCGCCACAACGTCCGGAATAGACGCCTGGGTCACGGCCGCCGCCCCGCGCGGGCGCGCCGCCGGCGCTGATCGCGCGCCTTGCGCGTCCGGCGATCGTTGCCGCCCTCGGCGTCGAGCGCCACGCTCCGCGCGCGCGCCAGCATCTGCTCGAAGCTCGCGACCAGCGCTGTCTCGATCTCCGGCTTGCCCTCGATGCGCGACAACGCCAGACCGGCGGCCTCCAGGGTGGAGAGACTGTCGCGCCGGGGCTCGCGGCGGATCAGGCCGTAGCGCGAGGGCCGGCTGGGGTTCAGCACGATGCGCTTTGCCTTCAGCACCCAGGGATTGCGCCACCACAGCGTCTTCGCCTGGCTCCAGGTGCCGTCGAGCAGCACGATGCCCTCGATCTCTCTCAATGCCGCGTCCTGGTCGGCGACCGGCTGGCCCTTGCGGTCGAGCACCAGGACCTCGCGCCCGGGCGCCAGCTCCGCGGGTGCCACGGAGCCCAGATAGACCACGGCCCAGCGCTTGGGATCGGCGGGCCGGCCAAGCGCGGCCGCGAGGCTCGGCCAGGAGAGCCCGATCTTGAGCACGGCGTTGGCGAGCTGCTGGCTCGCGATCCCGGCGGTGCCGAGCGCGCGGTCCTGCTCCTGCGGATGCTGCAGGATCAGCACGGCGGTCCGGTTCTGCACCGGCACGATCTCCGCACAGACGCAGAGCGCGAGCGGCTTGAGACAGCGCGGGCACTCCGTGCTCGCGGGCGATGGCGATGGGTCCGGCATGGGGAGGCTATACGCCGCCGCGTTCCCGGCTTCAATCGGGTAGGATGTTCCCATGATCATCCGCGAACGCGCCTCGCCCAATCACGACGCGCGGCCCGAGGGCGGGCGCGTCGACATGCTGGTGCTGCACTACACCGGCATGAAGACCGCCGCGGAGGCGATCGATCGGCTCTGCGATCCCGCTGCCAAGGTGAGCGCCCATTACGTGATCGACGAGGACGGCACGGTCTGGCGGCTGGTCGAGGAGAGCCGGCGCGCCTGGCACGCGGGCGTGTCCTATTGGCAGGGAACCGAGAACGTGAATGCCGCGTCGATCGGCATCGAGCTGGTCAATCCCGGCCATGAGTGGGGCTATCGGGCATTCCCGGAGGCGCAGATGGCGTCGCTCGAGACGCTCGGCAGCGCGCTGCTGCAGCGGCACCCGATTCCGGCGGACCGCGTCGCCGGCCATTCCGACGTGGCGCCGCTGCGCAAGCAGGATCCCGGCGAGCTCTTCGACTGGCCGCGCCTGGCGCGCGCGGGGATCGGGTTCTGGCCGACGGAGCCCGCGCCGGCGGCGATGGATATCGCGGGCGCACAGGCGATGCTGAGCTCGATCGGCTATCGCCTGCCGCGCTCGGGCGTGCTGGACGACGAGACGAGCCAAGTGCTGATCGCCTTCCAGCGGCGGTTCCGGCCGCGGCGCATCGACGGCGCCCTCGATGACGAGACCGCGACGCGTCTCGCGGCCGTGGAGCGCGCGGTGAGCGCGCTCCGAGGCGGTCGCGCCGTCTAGTTCGGTTGCTTCTTCTGATTGTTGTTCGCGGGATGCGGCGCCGGCTGTGGGTGCGGCGCCGGTGCGTGCGAGACCGCCGCGTTGCCCACCGGGCGCGCCGGTGCCGCGGGTGGCGCGACGTGAGCCGGGGCCGCGACGTGCGGCGTCGGTGCCGGCCGCGGCGGCGGCGCGAAGCTGCGGGCCGCCGGCGCCGCCGTGTGCACGGGCGCCTGCGGCCGCGGCGTGAAATTATGGCTCGGCGCCACGACATTCCGCTGCACGCTCGGCGTCGGCGGTGCGACATTGCGCGTCGGCGCCGCCGTGTTGCGCCGGGCGTTGGGCGTGGTCGGAGCCGTAAAGCCGCGATGCCCGGCCGAACCCGTCGGCGTCGTCGGAGGCTGTGCGACGTGAGGCAGTGGCGCCGGCGGCCGCACCGTCTGCTGCCGCGTGGTCGGCAGCTGAGACAAGCCGTGCCCGGCCGAGCTCGAGGTCACCTTGGGTGCGGTCGAGTTCGGCGTCACCGTGTTGGCGCGCGGCGTACCGAACGGTCCGCGTGCGGCGCCTGCGTTCCGCGCGGCGTTGTTGACGGCGGTGCCTTGGGGCGCGTGGCTACCCTT
>Ga0209517_10004141_pt1 | contig 19251 bp, 20 predicted proteins | sample PeaSoiMetSII2010_FD_187695 | JGI IMG/M metagenome (GOLD analysis project Ga0209517, IMG submission 187695) | Peat soil microbial communities from Weissenstadt, Germany - SII-2010 (SPAdes) (version 2) | ecosystem: Environmental > Terrestrial > Soil > Wetlands > Peat | place: Germany...
GTTGCTCCCCAAACCCGCATCTCCTGCCTCGGGGGGCCTCACATGCAGGCAGCAGGCGTTCAGACGATCGTCGATAATCGAAGCATTTCGGTCGTGGGCGCTACGGAAGTTCTCGGCCATCTGCGGGCAATATATGGCGCCTGGACGAAAATCAGGTCTCACCTTCTTGCAAGCCGGCCATCAGTGGTTGTCTTGATCGATTTTCCCGATTTCAATCTATTTCTTGCCGGCTTTGCCAAAAAAATAGGCGCCAGGGTGTTTTACTACATCAGCCCCCAACTCTGGGCCTGGCGGGAAGGCCGCACAAGAAAAATTAAAAAGTTTGTGGACCGGATGGCGGTTATCCTGCCGTTCGAAAAACAGTTCTATGCCGCTCATGGCATAGAGGTCGATTATGTCGGCCATCCGCTGGTTGACATAATGGCCACTTTGCCTGACAAAACTCAATGCCGCCATATTTATCACGACTTCGACGGACCCCTTGTCGGGCTGCTCCCTGGAAGCCGGCCAAGCGAGGTCAAGCTGCTTTTTGACATCCTCATGGACGCAGGCGCGATCATCTCCCGTTCACTACCGGCCGCCAGGTTCATTATGCCCGTGGCATCTTCGCTGGACGCTCGTGAAATGGAAAGCAGGGTTGCCGGTTGGGCTTTGCCGATACGGGTTGTGCGCGACGATACCTATAATGCAATCAGGGCGTGCGACCTGATCTTGACCGCTTCCGGTACAGTTACCCTGGAGGCCGCGATTCTTGAAACTCCCATGATAGTTTTCTACAAGGTCTCAAAGTTGAGCAAGCTGATCGGCGACCTGCTCGTTCGGGTCAAATTCGCAGCCCTTCCCAACCTGATAGCCGGTAAGGCGATAGCACCCGAGTTTACGCGGGAGGAGCCTACCGTGCCGCGTCTGGCCGCATGCGCCATCGAACATTTGATGAACCCCGCTCTTCTGGAAGAGCAAAGGCTGGAATTGAGGAGCATTCGAAATCAGCTTGGCGCCCCCGGTATTTCCGCCCGGGTTGCCCGGCTTGTTATGGGGGTTGGATCAGCACCGCAACAACTTTGGTCGCCCTAATAATTGGGGTCCGGAACCACGCAGTAGTTGGTATCCGACCCGTTGAAGCAAGGCTGATAGTAGTTCGTGCCGTCGGAATAATAGTTCTGATTGTTCACCACCACTGGCTGGGCCGATGCCGACAGAGAACCTACGACGGCCCCGACGGCCAGACCCGCCGTGGCGCCAGCCGCCGCAGCGCCCCAACCAGCCCCGCCGCCATAGTAGCCCCAACTGCCGGATACGCTTCCGCCGTACGCGCCCGTATGGTAGGCGCCCTCACCGTAAGCTCCGGACGTACTGCCGCCGTACGCGTTGGTATGAGTGGCGCCTTCACCGTAAGCTCCGGACGTGCTGCCGCCGTATGCGTTGGTATGAGAGGTGCCCCCACCATAAGAGTGGGACGTGCCGCCGCCCCAGGCGTTGCTATGAGAGGTGCCCTCCCCGGCTGTGTGGGATGTGCCGCCGCCCCAGGCGTTCTCGTGGCTCGTGGACCCGAAGCTGTGCTGCGTGCTGCCGCCATGAAAACTACCACCACCGAAGCCGCCGCCAAAACCACCGCCGCCGTGGAAACCGCCGCCACCGAAACCGCGGGCCATAGCCATAGGTGGGAAACTCAACAGCAAGGCCAGCCCCAGCACCATCGACAGAGATATGTTATTCTTTTTGAGTTTCATGACTTATTCTCCTTATTGCTTTTCCTTTTTAGCTACGGCCTTCTTTTTAACCGCCCGGGGCTTTTTGGCCTGCTGCGCCGCCATTTCTTTCAAGGATACGAACCTTGTCTTGAGTGCTCCCTGAGGCGGTGTAAAAACAAACAGATCGTCCGTCAGTTGCGGTGAGAAATTCCAGTCCGTGAAGTACGCGGTCCATTGCGGAGCAGCGGGCAACTTCTTCTGATTGATGAGGAGCTTCCGGATCAGCGGTTTCTCCCCGGCGTCGATCCAGATCTGCCATTGGATATCGTCTTTGTCGAAGGCCAAGTGGTGGCACTTGATCCCCCGCACCAGACCTTCGCCCACGTATAGTGCGTGCTTCACCCCTTTGGTCATCAGGGCGCAGGTGTTGCCCTCGGCAAGGTCAACCAGCGATATCCGGAGACCGTATTCCTGGCTGGCCTTTTCCATGGCCCCGTCAATGGTGCCTGGAGCATCCAGGACGGCGTAGTGGTTCCCGAGTTCGTCATAGAGCGTGATAGTCTTGCCGTCGTAGAAGAATTGTTTGTTTTCCAGGTCTCCTTCGGCGTTGATACGGACCTTATCGGGCCGGTGCACGTAGGCCTCAAGGTCAAAGGCAAACTGCAATTTCTTGCCGCCGGTGTATACCCGGTCGTCGGTTACCTCAGCTTTGAAAGAGAACTGTTCGGTCGACTTGAGAAAATCACACGTCTGCTGGAGAATCTTCTCGGGCTGCGGCGTCGTCCGGGCTTCCGGCATAGCGGCGGGAGCCCCCCCGGGCTTGACCTCCTCGGCGCTCCATCCCGGCATGCCCGGCGCCATTATGCCCAGCAGGGCAATCAACAGGATAATGCCTGGAAAAGCACGTCTCGTGGAGAGACCCTTTCTGCGAAGCTTTTTCATAGTCACCTCTCAAATCTTCAATTCGCTTCATAAGCCCGGGGCCTTCGCCAGACCTCTAAGGCAGATCCCATTCTCGATGTTCTAAAGAGGGTGCAGTCATCTCGAGAAGTCACTTCTTTAATGGAAGGTGCATGGTGACGCTTCTTACCGGAGAGGTAGTATCCTGAAAGGCTATTCACCACTATGACGAAGAGCCGATTGGCCATCAATCCTTCATGATGCTGCAGGAAAGTCCCATTCCAGATTTCGGACGTACGTATATTGACGGTCGACCTTCATTATAATATGCACGTAAAGTCAGGGGTCAAGTCTTCATGTATTACCTGCTCATCAGCAGGTTCGCGATACCGGCCCTGCACTCGGGGGAAAGATAATCCTTGTTCAGCTTGAGACACTGAATGATCTGACCGCTTCCCGGCGGCACGCCAAGGCAGAGCATAAAGAGGTCCTGTTCGCAATCCTGATGTGCTTCCCTGACCGCTTCCGCCAGTTGCGAGATGTGCATCTGGCACTGTGGTGAGAGCTGCCCAAAGTTCTGTTTCAGACACCCCAATACCTGCTTCGGGCCCTCGGCGCCTTGACAGAAAGCTGCGACGTCACCCTCGCATTGTCCGACCGCGAATGCGATACTCCGGGATAGCAGGCCCAGGGACATTAACATTGCAACCGTGATGACCAGTTGAACCATTAGTTTGTTAGGTTTCATTTGATTTTTCCTTTCATGCTTTGAGGTTAAAAAGTCAATTACCAGCCCGCCAAATCTGAATAGCTCCCGTATTTCCGGGTTTTCCCGATAGGCGACGATCGGCGCAGGCTCGTTAACAATGCGGGTTCATTCAGCAGCATTCTCAATCCTCGGGTTTAGTTCTTATCCGGACCTCGGGCATGGACTTGTGGTGCAAGACCATCTCTGAGTATGGCAGTTCGATACCTTCTTCCTTGAACCGCCGCCAGACACCCCTGAGTAGTTCGTTCTTGACGGATCCAAGGCCATTTTGCGGATCGTTTATCCAGACCCGCAACTCAAGATTAAGACCGTTGTCCCCGAAGCCGGTCACCAAGCAGGCACCCAGTTGAATCACATCGCCGGGTTTTATGGATTTATCCGCGAGGATCATGAAACCACTGACCAGATTGGCGAAAATCTTCTGCAGGCCAAAGCCGATTCCCAACCCAACAGCCCCGCCGAACAGGGCAAAGACTGTCAGATCGATCCCCATATAATGCAGGACTATGACCACAGATGCGGAAAACAACAACAAAGTGCAGAGTTTATGAAACAGGGTCTGGGTTGCGGGGGGCAGGCCCGATCCGGTATGGAGCCAGAGACGGAAAATGATCGACAGGTTCTTTGAAAGCCAGTAAAGAACCAACAACAGTACAGAGGCCCTGCAAATTGTCAGCAGAGAAACATGCACTTTGCCGATTTCGAAGTAGATACTGGCTCCGAGATTTGTCCAGATATCCTCGGCATGGAAGGCTAGCACAATGGCCCAAAGCCAGATTGCCACGAAAAAGATGGCCGCCCAATAACGATTCGTCATAGGGGCGGCGAGAAATCGAACAAAAAACATGGCGAGTGCTAGAAACAAAAGGGTCTCAATGCCATCCGCCGGCCATTCGAAATGGTGCGACAGTCTAAGTGCAATTTCCAGGAACAAAACAGCCAGGATTGGGCGCACGACTTTGAGGAAAGATCTGGTTTTCTGCAGATCAGAGGATTCCTCGCTCAAACCGGACAGGTCCATTTGGCGTTCAAACCATGAACGGAAAGCTCCTGCAGCCTTATGGGCCAGCAGCAAAGCGAAACCACCGGCTGCGAGTTGGACTGCCATGGGCCGGGTGAGGACATCGTTTAGTAAATACTGCTGGACCTGCTGCCAAATCTTTTGCAAAGATACAAATACAGATGAAATATTCATCGTGCTCCCATGAAATGGCCTTCATACTGCCAGGCCGTCGACACGAAGAAGGGGTGTGCGGTTTCTTTCCGTGAACCATTCGATTGCCATCAGAACGTAAGTGAGGCCTTGAACCATACGTAGTCGCCTTTCAGAGTGTAGAGGGTATCCATTTGAGGCAACCATTTCATCTCGGCCACCAGGGGTATGGCCGCAAATTGACATCGGCTGGCGGCGTGCCCTGCCAGCCTGGCCCCGCGATCAGGAAGTTTGCCGCCCTGGTTCCGGTCGTTCGCTTGCCGATCGATGCGAAGACGTTGCTCCACATGTCGAAGAGCGCAATGACGTAGTAGCGTCCGTTCGTGTCCGGAACCGAGAGCACCAGCGGTTCCATGTCGAGGTCCGCCCAGGCCGTCGCGAACAGCGTGTCGAGACCTGTCCTCACGACCGCCCTGAACGAGGCGTCCGCATATTTCGTCATTACGGAGAACTGGTTGACTGGCGCAGTGATCTCTCCTGCGGTGGGCACCGCTGTCGACACCTGTTTGGTAAGATCCATCATGATCAGTGGAAAGCCATAGATATATGCTTCCAGGCCGTACAGCCAGGCCCGCCCTTCCCTCAGCAGCCCGCATCCGCCTGCTGAAGCGAGCAGTGACATGCAAATGACGGCCAGCGCCCATCGCCTGGCCCGTAGCCGGTAACTTCGAAGGTTCGAGGTCATGTTCCCTTCCTATTTCCTCCCCCTCTCCCTTCAGGGAGAGGGTCGGAGTGAGGGTGCATAGTCAATCAGCTCCCTGGAGGGTTCACTGCCGCCGCTGTTATGAAACCTACTGCACGGGTTTGACTGTTGGCGGCGTCCATGTTTCGTCGAGGATCGAAGGCGGCGCTTTCCTGGGGGCGTAGATCCGCAGCACCAGGTCGAATTTCCCTTTCGGCGCCGGCAGCCAGTTGGCCTCCTTTTCTTTGCCGGGAGAGTCCGCCTGGATGTACAGGTCAACCGAGCCGTCGGGATTGGTGATGAATGTGTTGCGCTGCCCTAGATCGTACCGATTGATCGGGTTGGGTACGAAGAAGAAATCGGTGTCATACATGGTCAGCGACCAGAAGGCCTCCGCCGGGGGCATCCGGCCCTTCTCGAAACGCATCACGTAGTTGTGCCCGGCGCCGTTGTAGTCGTCCCCGTCCGCGTCCTTCTGCGAGAGCGGATAGACTGCGTCCTGCGGCCGGTTCCAGCCCGGGCCGAGCAGATTGGCCATGCCGCGAAGCAGATAGTCCGTACCGAAATTGCCGACGCCCTTGGTGAAGTACAGCCAGCCGTTGGTCGTCTTCTGTCGCTTCAGGTGAAGTCCCATCTCCAGCAGCGCCAGCTTCGGGACCATCTTGATCACCTCCAGGTCCAGGAAGCCGAGCTTGCTCGGGTCGAAGTCCTGTCCGGGGACTAATCCGATCCTGGCCATTCGCGCGACGATCGGCGCGTCCTGCGCGGTCGGCGGGTTGGTCTTCATCAGTTTTGCGAGAGTCGCGAAATAGTCATCGATGTCCATTTCGTTGACCTGCTTGCGCACTGAAGTCTCCATATCTACGCCGGGATCGACTGAGCCAGGCGGTGGCGAGTACGGCTTGCCGTAGGCGCTCAGCGGAACGAGCGTGAACTTGTCCTGAAGAGCATGCACCGCCTTGTAGTCCTCGGGCGTGCCGGTGCAGTAGATGCGCCCGAGGACCCACACCATCCCTGTGGGAGACTTGACCTGCGTCACCCCCTTCGGAAGCGCGCCCGACCAGCCCGGACCGGTGATGGCGTAGGTTTGGGCTTTGCCGCCCGTCGTGGGCGAGCTTGCGACCTTTAACACCTCCGACCAGCCGTCAAGCATCGGCACGATATAGTAACGGTCGCCCATGTCGGGAATGCCGAGTATCCAGGGCTCCTTGGAGACGTCCAGCCAGGCCTCGGTGTAGAGCGTGTCGGCGTTGGGCGCGGCGCAGCAGTGGTTATCCACCGAAGGATAGCTCCGCATCCTGATCATCTGCCCCATGGGCGCATGCTCGGCGTCCGGTGCGGCAACGTTGGTCTGCTGCCTGCGGACCATGTCGAAGGTGACCAGGGGATAGCCGAAGATGTAGGCCTCGGTGGCTATGCTGACAGCCTCCACCGCGCCCAGCCACCGGGCTTCCTCCGCGTCGGCCGCAAACGAAAATGCAACCATGGCTCCTAGACAGATGACTGCTGCTAAGCGCTTCATTGATTGCATACGCCCAACCTCCGGAAACAAGCTGATAAGTCCACGTTGGTACCCACGGCGAAGCCCCCGGCTACGGCTTATAGCTGCATGCCGTCTCAAAGCACGCGTCATAAGTGTTTTCCATGTCGTCCTGAACGATTCGCGCATGGCCGTTGACAGCTCGGATCGTAAGATCCTGATCCAATACCTTGACCCGATACTTCCACCCAGGGGCCGGCTTGAGCTTCTCTTCGAGCGTTTGGAGATCCGCGTAACTCAGGTTCGGGTCCACGATGTTAGAGTAAGCCTGCATGACCCATGGCATCCCGTCGGGGTCTTCCAGAATAAAGACTGGTTGGCCTTTCGCAAAACCCATCTCCGATTTTCGCGCGACCGTGGTCGGCTTGTAGGCACTCGACCCCTTCTTCTTGAGGTCGACGTCCTTAGGCAACTGTACTTCACCCATCCATCGGGCGTACAACCCGTCGAAGTTGCGCTCCGCGCCTACCGGTAGCTGGATCCAGTCCGTCGCCCAGTGCCGGGGACCGTTCTTGAATACGCCCAATACGTGGTTTTCCTTTTTAAGCGATTCTGCATCGACTTTGGCCCATACAGCAGCGGGGCATGTGTCCCGGGGGTTCTGGGTATTATTCAGATCCGTGGTGTTGTAGAAGGCCGCATCGAGATCATGCGTCACAGCATCGCCGCCGATCAGAAAAACCTCGCAGTACCGCATATCGCGCAGATTGTCGAAGCGCATGACCTTGGCCGACTTTCCGTCGTCCGGAAGCTTCGCGCAACCCGCGAAAAGCGAGCCCGCAACCAGGAGCAATCCCAGGGACTTCAAAATGTCGTTAACGCCGCCTGTCTTTCCAGCGAAGCTCATATGATCCTCCTTTCTGGTGGAAGTGGTCACCATGCGACATTCATGGAATCATGCCGCATTCGAACATTTTGTTGGCGTTGGGAGCCGCTATTTTCGATGATCGTAGTACCGTCCGTGGATCGCTCCGCGGCAATCGGACGGCTCCCTGCTCATTTTTGACTTTCTCCTCTTTTCAACATTTTCTCCCTCTTTCTCCCAATCAACAGCTTGGACGACCCCGCCCAATCCGACAGCCCCGGTTTGAGTCTGCCGGATTTTAGCAGCCGTATGTTCACTGGCGCGGTTGAAACGTAGGCTCCCCTCCGTGAGGCGCCTCTCCTCTGCGGAAGTCAGCCTCGACCCGCTTCCGCCGATCTATCTTGACATACAGGTTGTTCAGCGTGCCGGTGAATCTTAACGGCACGCTTCTGTTCCAATTGCTTACTTTTCGATCGGTTGTCAGGAAAAGAGACAGCCTTTAAGCCAGGCATTTACGTGTGAAGGGTCCACTCTCTTACAACAGGTAATTCCCCAAACCCACTGGTCTACTGGAATCCTCTTTGCTGGAGCTTTTGAAAGGGAGCAATGCATTGATTAAGCAATAATAAATTAATGTTGGTAGGTTAAGATCATATCGGACTATAGTCAATCAGGAGATGCGAAGATTCCATGGACCCTTTTCGGATGGCGGTATAAGTCGCCGTGGATCTTGATAGACTGACAAAAGAGGCCGAAAGTGGAAAACGGAGGACTTTGCATATCTTGCCACTTAGTTTTATTGGCAACGCCGAGGTTGACCTGCAAGCGAGTCTGGTCTATATCAATACGCTCATGATTCAACCGGTGCTTGGTGATCCGGAATGGTTGGAGCGGATGACAGGCCGCGATCTTGCAGCCTTGAGCCCGAAAAAGCACGAATCCCCCCCGACCCCCGTTATGGAGACCATTGAAAACGGCAACGAGAAGCATTTCGCAAAAACTCAAAACGCGAAATTCAAAACTGAAAACCGCTCAGTCGCCCTTGTGAGTTAAACTTGCATTGGAAAGGATAGCAAAATGTTTAGAATCATTTCTGGCGGTGTTCTTGTCGCTTTGCTCTTTTGTTTTGTGAGCTCCGCAACCGGTGAGGTGCTCTTCAAGGGTGTAGTCGACAAAGGCCTGCAAGACCGCAATTTCAGAGTAACCAATGATGGATTCGTTACCGGCGAAATCGTCAATACTTCAAACAGTGTCCGCCATGCGGTGAAAATAGATATGTGGATAACAGATATGGGGGAAACCAGGATCTTTTGGCGAAAATCCCTTAACATTGGAGACATGCTCCCGGGCGCCCGGTATGAAGTGAAGGAACCGGCCAACGGAGAGGTTGACAATTCTTTTAAGCTTGAATTCCAGTTTAGAGTTCAGCAAAAAGGGGAGTTCAGAAACTGACGGCGTTGCGAGGCGGGCGTGACTTGGTAAGCGCCCGCCTTCATAAGGTGTCCGGCGCCGCACTTTCGTAATCCAGTTTCAATTGCCGGGAGTCTTACACGAATTAGTTCAAACTCTCAGGTTCGCCAGTTCGCTGAGGGTTGCCTCTTCTTTTTCCAACGCTGAAAGTCCTTCGAGTGCCCTTTCTGCCTCTTCCTTCGTAGGGAAAAATTTTACGTGCCCCAGGTACCAGAGAGCAAACCGTGCACTTGCGGGCCTTTCTATGCCTGCTTCGTACTCGACTCCGCATTTTGTTCTCATTTTTGCCCTCCTGTTCTCCTGCTATTTCTTTCTATACGGATTGATACTCATGACCGGAATGGAAGACCCTCTGACCACCTTTTCCGCAACACTGCCGAAGACGGCCCGATCCAGCCCCTTCCTGCCATGGGTTCCTATAACAATCAGGCCGATATCTTCCGAACCTGCATACCTGAGAATCTCTTCGGCAGGATCACCGCGCCGAATCTTGCACCGAGTGTTGGGACATTCGGAGAAGAAGTGTCCTTCGAATTCTTGCAGCTTTTTTCCGGCTGCATTTTGGATGTCATCATCGAGGGTCTCAAGGGACTGGTTAGGCAGTAAGAATGAAGCGAAACTTTCCACTGGCGTGCTTACAAACAGCAGATCTACACTCGCATCGAATTTACGGGCCAAGGTAAGCACGTCGGCAGCAAGGTTGGGGGAAGCCTCTGAGAGATCTACGGGGAAAAGTATCCTTTTTACGTCTTTCATGGGTGTGACCTCCTTCGTTTGGCGTTGTTGCATTTCTATGTCATGACTTTTCCTCTCCAACCGGGTTCGTGATCTTAGTACCGGAAAATTGCCGACAATACACAATATAGCAATAAGATGGTCATGAGCTTCTGTCAATGTGATGAGTCAGGATTGATACGGAGTTGCGTTCAAATTGAGTGGTTCGGGAAGGCATAAAGCCCTGTAAATCGGGGTTACGAAAGATTGACGCTGCCAGGACGGAAAAGGACCCTTTCCGGATGGAAACGAGTTAGCTCATCAGGCTTCCGATCTCATCGGCGATAGCAACAGCCTCTTTACCCTCGGTATCGATCTCGATATTGGCAACCTCCGAGTAGAGTGGCTCACGCTCGGAAAGCACTGTTTCGATCTCCTCTCTTACTGGTAGTTCGGAGAGGGCAGGGCGTGTAAGGGGTGAGCAGGGGTCCGATCTCAATCTGGCATAAATGGTTTGCGGCGTTGCCTTCAGCCAAACCGTGAAAAAATCTTTCCGGAGCACTCCGCGATTTTGGGCGTCGAGGATGATACCCCCTCCGGTGGCTAACACGACTCCTTTCTGGAGGCCAATGATCTCCAACAGACCCGATTCCGCCCTTCTGAAGGAACCCCAGCCGTCCTGTTTGACCCATGTCGCTATGTCTCGCCCCGATTCCATACAGAGTCGCTGGTCCATGTCAATGAACCGCATATCGAGCTTGCCGGCCAGAATTTTGCCGACCGTGCTTTTGCCCGTTGCGCGAAACCCAATTAGTGCTATATTGCGTTCTCTCATTTCAAAACCAAAATATGTTTAATTATGGATATATGGTGATTTCCAATATACACGAAAAACTGGTAAAACGCCGCAATATTGCGGAATCGATGCCATTATTGCCTCACCTTGCAGCCTCGGCCCTTAGACTTCTTCACCGGACATGCCGGATTGAGATGATAGGGGAGGAATTCTACCGGTCCTCGTTTGATATAGAAGGGCCTAAGATAGCCGCCTTTTGGCACTTTTGTTATCCTTCCATTCTCTATTTTTTCCGCGATCAGGGCTATCTCACCATAATCAGCCGGAGCCGCGACGGTGAGTTTGCCGCCCGGATGGTTAAAAAGCTTGGGTTCTTCCCGTTCAGAGGTTCGCCGGGAAAAGGAGGGGCCGCCGCACTCAAAGGCATAATTTCCGCTTTTCGCAACGGTCCAGGGGGCGGTTTCGTGGCGGACGGGTCTCAGGGACCGGCTCAGGTGGCTCAAAAAGGACTTTTGCTTCTGGCCATGTATTCAGGCTCTCCCATATTCCCGGTTAGCTTTGCCGCCAACAGGTGCTGGAGATTCCGAACATGGGATAAAACGCTGCTCCCGATGCCTTTTACAAGAGTGGTAGGCGCCTGGGGCCCTATAATACGAGTCGCAAGGGGTTCATCATCGGCTGAAATTGAAGAGCATCGCATCCAACTCGAGCGAACCCTGAACGAAATCACACGAAAGGCCGAGAAGGCCGCAGGGGCGTTTGCATAAGGCAGGAAATCTGCTAATATTCGAAATGTAATGTTTGAAAGGGATATGCTCCGGGAGAATAAATTAAGTAAAAAGTAAAAATTTCCGCACTTTTGCCTTTTGCCTTTTGCCTTTTTACTTTTGCCTTATTTTATTTTCCCGGAGTAGGGCAGATGATCGCCGGTCGCATGTTATGTGTGACTGGAGGAAAGTCCGGGCTCCGTAGGGCAGGGTGCTGGGTAACTCCCAGTCTCGGTGACGAGGAGGAAAGCGCAACAGAAAGCAAACCGCCTCTTGCGCTTGCGCGAGAGGTAAGGGTGAAACGGTGAGGTAAGAGCTCACCGGTCCCGGTGGTGACATCGGGAGCCAGGCAAACCCCATCCGGAGCAAGACCGAATAGGAGAGCGTTTGAGGGCTGCCCGTCCGATGCTCTCGGGTTGGTCGCTTGATCCCGCCGGTAACGGCGGGGCCAGAGGAATGATCATGCCCTGTTCGCCTTCGGGCGCTCAGGGAACAGAACCCGGCTTATGCCCTGCTCCGGGTCCCTTTTCCGAACAACCGTTCGTTGGCCTTTTGACTGTGGCTGAATATGCAGAAAACATGTGTCATAGTTCCCGCTGCGGGAAGCGGGACCAGGATGGGCGGCGCCGTACCCAAGCAGTTTATGTGCCTGGCAGGGAAGCCAATTCTGGCTCACACCTTGAGCGCACTTTCAAACCTGCCCTTGATTTCGGACATTTTTCTCATAGTTCCCGAAGCGCATGTTCCGGGCGTACGGGACCTCGTAGCAGAGCGAGGGCGCGAGACACCGGCGATTTCAGTAGCAGCTGGTGGTGCCGAGCGCAGGGACAGCGTCTATAACGGACTCAAGATGCTTCCGGCCGAATGCGATTGGGTGATGATACATGACGGTGTTCGGCCTTTCGCAAGTCCCCGCCTTATCGAAGCAGCCCTGGAGGGCGCTCGGGCCACAGGGGCATGTATTGCAGCCATGCCGGCGACGGATACGGTAAAACGCGGTCGTCACGGTTTTGTGACGGAGACATTGTACAGAGATGAGATCTGGCTTGTGCAGACCCCACAGGTTTTTCATAAGCAGGTACTGGTAAGCGCATACGAAAAAGCGGTCGAGGCGGGATGGACCGGGACAGATGACGCCTCTTTTGTCGAACGCATGGGTGTTCGCGTATCCATTGTGCATGGTGAGCGCACGAATATAAAAATAACGACCCCCGAAGACCTCCAGTGGGCTGAATGGTTTCTTGCCACCGGTGCTGGAGGCGGGTAGGTTGCGGGGGCGCGGGTTGCGGGTTAAAAACCCGGGACCCGGAACTGGTAACTTTCAACGTTGGATTGAAGAAGGAAGGCTTTGATGCGGGTTGGATTCGGCTATGATGTGCACCGGCTCGTTCCAGGCCGCCCCCTGATTCTCGGCGGGATCGAGGTTCCATACGAACAGGGACTGCTTGGACACTCTGATGCTGATGTTTTGCTCCATGCAATTTGCGACGCTCTTATCGGGGCGGCCGCTTTGGGGGACATCGGCACTCATTTTCCTGATACCAGTCCCGAATTCAAAGACATATCCAGCCTGCTATTGCTGCGCAGGACGGTGGCCCTGTTAACGCAGCGGGGGTTGCGGTTGAAGAATATCGATTCTACCATTGTGGCTCAAAGGCCCAGGCTTTCTCCTTTCATCCCGCGGATGGTTGAGAGGATTTCGAACCAGTTGGGGGTGGACTTGGAATGCATCAATATCAAAGCCAAGACGACAGAGACCCTGGGGTTTGCGGGCCGCGAGGAAGGCATCGCGGCATATGCGGTTGTGCTCGTCGAAGAATGCGGCAATTTTGAAAAGGGGATCGGTGGATAATGGCGTTGCAGATATATAACACTCTTACCGGGAAAAAGGAGGAATTCGTTCCTCTGGAACCGGGCAGGATACGAATGTACGTGTGCGGAATAACCGTATACGATTTGTGTCACATCGGGCATGCCCGCTCCGCCATTGTCTTCGATGTTATTTACCGTTTTCTGTTGAGCCTCGGATATAAGATTGATTATGTCCGAAACTTTACGGATGTAGACGATAAGATCATCCGGCGCGCAGCCGCGGAGGGGACGGATTACCGTACGATTGCCGACCGCTATATCCGCGCCTTCCATGAAGATATGGACCGCCTGGGACTTCTGCGCCCCACCCTCGAACCGCTTGCAACCGAACACATTCCGGAAATGATTGAAATTGTCAGCAGGCTGATCGAAAAGGGCGTTGCCTACAAGGCCGGAACAGACGTTTATTTCAGTGTTGACGGGTTCTCCGGCTACGGCAAGCTGTCCGGGCGTGATACGGAAGAGTTGATAGCGGGCGCACGGGTCGAAGTTGACGAAAATAAGTTAAATCCTCTCGATTTTGTCCTTTGGAAAGGAAGCAAACCTGGAGAACCGGCCTGGGAAAGTCCCTGGGGTTCCGGCAGGCCCGGCTGGCACATCGAGTGTTCCGCTATGGTAACCAGGTATTTGGGGCTGACCATCGATCTGCACGGTGGCGGAAAGGACCTTGTCTTTCCTCATCACGAAAATGAAATCGCGCAGAGCGAAATGGCCTTTGATGCCCCCTTTGTGCGCTACTGGGTCCACAATGGCTTCGTTAACATCAACAATGAAAAGATGTCAAAGTCTCTTGGAAACTTCATTACCATCCGTGACGTGCTGCGCAATGTGCATCCTGAATCGCTCAGGCTGTTTGTAATCAGCAAACACTACAGAAGTCCGGTCGATTTTTCGGATGAGACCGTGGCGGAAGCCGAACGGGGGCTCGAGCGCCTCTACGGCACCCTTGAGGTGGTGCAGCAAAAGGCGGCTAAAGCCGATGGAGTTGAATATCCCGACGATGTCCTGAAAAAAGAGGACCCGGAACTATACGAAAAGGCGGAGTCCCTTGCCGCATTATTTGCTGAAGCCTTGTGCAACGATTTCAATACGGCCCAGGCAATAGGCTATATTTTTACTCTGCAGAGAAACCTTCAGCGCTTTTTGGATAAATTCGACAGGAAAAACATAAAAGGTCCCGCCGCGCAGCTCGCCGCAAAGGCGGCAGAATCCCTTACCAGGCATTGTCGTGCTATGGGGCTGCTGATGCTCGAACCGCAGGTCTTTGTCGATCAGCAAAGAAAGCTCAAACTCAAGACTACCGGCCTCAGTGAAAAGGAGCTCGAACACCTTATCGCCCTGCGCCATAAAGCCCGCCAGGGAAAAAACTTTGCCGAAGCCGACCGAATCCGGCGGGAACTCGAGGAAAAACATGTCTATCTTGAAGACTCTCCCGAAGGAACGAAATGGAGGGTGAGTTTTTAACCGTTCTTTAGACCTTTATAAAAATCCGCCTTCGCCACAAAATCCATGCGACCAGGAACATGGATGCGAGAATCACCATCGCATATAGCAACGACACGATTTCCGCAGTGGACGTAGGGATGCAGAAATGTCTGAACAAGTAGTATGGGCAGGAGGAATTATTTCCGCCGGATATGGCCAGACCCATGGTTCTCAGCGTTGAATCGACAACTATGGAGAGCACATAAACAGCGATAGGATTGAGGCCCAGTATGATGAAAGGCTTGGCCCATCGCGATAAGTCCGCAAAATCTATCAGGAAGTAAAAGATAGCCAGGCAAACCAGAGCAAATCCGGCCATGAATATGCTGAAAGTGCTCGTCCATATGCTTTTGTTGATCGGCAGCCATCGATCCAGGATATAACCGGCCAGAAGCAGAAAAACCCCCGCGCATAGCATTCCGGCAACTTTCTTGTCCTCGCGCAGGGAACTCTTTAGCCATTGTCCCGTCAGCACCCCGAAAAGAATGGTTGCGATTGCTGGAAGTGTGCTGACTATTCCTTCCGGGTCCCATTTTCCATCATAGTACGACCACATGTAACCCTTCAGCAGATGCGAATCGACCCAGGCTGCAAAATTTCGTCCCGGCTCCAATACTCCTGCGCCGATCCCCGGCGTTGGCACATAAATCATCAAAAGCCAGTATGAGGCGAGCATGCCGATAAGCCATAAGATGCGGCCTCTCAAGCCTGCTTTGAGCACAATCAGCGAGGCAAAAAAATAACAGAGGGCGATTCTTTGCAGAACTCCCGGTATTCGGATCGTTGACAAATCGAAAGTTGGAAAAGTGTTGACAAAAAGTCCGAGTGCGAACAGAAGGAGAGTCCGCCTCAGAATGCGGACCACAAGCGCCCAGTTTGATAATTGAACCTCTTCCCGCCTTGCAAACGAAAAAACAAGCGAAACTCCAACTATAAAAAGAAAGGATGGAAAAACAGTATCGGCAAAGGTCCATCCATTCCAGTCCGCATGCCGCAAGGGTTCAAAGACATACGGGGAGTCTCCGGTGCAATTTACTACTATCATCAGTGCGATTGTCAGGCCTCGAAAAGCGTCCAGCGATCTAAGCCGCTCCCCGGCGATGGCGACACTGAGAGTCGAGCCGCCACTGGACTGGGAGTCAAGGCGGTTTATGGATGAGAAGCCGGCGTGCGGCTCAGATTTTTGATTCTCAAGGGTTTTTTGCTGGACTGGCGGCGTGGTTCTCAATGAAATGGCCCTCATGGCAACTCAAGTCTGGAAGAGCAGAGTCTTATTACAAACTAAGTCAGCTCGATTCTCTTCGAAACCCGATATTCGCATAAGATTGCCGGATGAACAATGCCAAACCGCCTCACTTCGTTCGGGTTGAGGGTTGAGGGTTCTGGTTGAGGGTTCTGGTTGAGGGTTGAGGTGGCGAGTAGCGCAATTGCGTTGCATCAGGCGAAGCGGACGAGAAAGCCGATCCAGATAAGTCCTATGAAATAGGATATTGTGACATCGCTTGGCCAATGAGCAGCCAGATCGACTCTGGCAACCCAACCGGTCAGGAGAAGAGCGGAGCAGATGAGCACTACGGCCCATCTGGTCTTGTCTGATGCTTTCACTGCTGCAAGAACAGCCAGGAATCCTACCGTTGAGATATAGTTGAAAGCAAAGATGGATGGGAATGCGGAGCCTGAAAGCGATCTCGTGACCTCAACGAGTTCCGGCGAGGGGCGAGGCTGGGCAACAAAGGGGCCGAGCCATTTCCCGAGCAGCCATAAACCGGTGAAACTTGCAAGGGAAAGCAGGGCTGCGCGCCATCCGGCAATCACCCATGAGCAGAAAAATGTAGTGCCGATCAAAATAAGGACCCAAGGCATTTCGGCCGTAACTGATACTAGCTGCGCCCAGCGTTTGGATTCGGGCAGCAGCGACTGCACCAGTCGGGTGGAAGCGATATCTCCCGGAAGATATGGAAAATACTTCAGGAAAACCACGAGAATTGCCGCCGGGATAAGCAGCGCCGGCCACACTGAGTATTTAGAAACCTTCATTGCCGATAACCGGGGACTCATTGCCGATAACCGGGGACTCGGACCCGATCTGGGAGAAAACCCACTCCACCCGGGACTTCATTACGAATAGAGCCAGAGGGTAGAAAGTCGCCAGGAACATGACCGTAAATTCGATGTAGGATCCCATCGGATCGGGTAGCGACTTTTGATAATTCCATATTCGCCTTAACAAAATAGCTCCAAAACACCAGAAAATGAAAGCGGCGGTCCACACAAGAAATTCTCTCGTTTTTTTCATCTTCTCGGCCCTCGCTGTTAAAGAAACCGTCTCCCATCATTTTCAATTACTTCAGGCCCTGGTTGCAATCAGGTGGATTGAGTATTCGTGTCCGCACAGGAGAGTAGTTTCAATCGTGCAATGTATCTGACGTCAAATCGAGCATTGATGCGGGAAAATTGGACCTGCCCATGGTGCTGCGGCGCGAGTTTACTTATATTAAGTGTATTTAACGGACAAATTCTTGAGGGTTCGGTCATTTTAAAATTCGAAAGAGGGGGAAAAATGCCTCAAACCAGACCGCAAACTGAGCAAGCTTCCCTTTGGGGAAACGATGTCGAGGAGAATCTTCGGATCGCATTCGATTCACTCCCCAACAAGGTCCAAGTGATGCTGTTTACCGAAAAGGGGCAAAATGATGTCCTCAATAAGGCGGCAATGGACCTGCTTCGGAGTTTCAAGAAAATATCGGATAAGATCGAGCTGAGCGAGTTCGACTTGAGTGGGCAGGAAGCAAAAAAGTGGAATGTGACCAGTTCTCCTACACTTATTTTCGATGCGGATCGATATTCAATTCGCTACCTTGGAGTCCCCTATGGAGAAGAAGGCCGGACTCTGGTGGGAATGATACTGCTGCTGGGGTTCCGGACCGGCAACCTGAGTGAACAGTCCCGAAAGGTGATGGAAAAGATCGGTTCGAAAAGGGAAATCAAGGTCTTTGTGAGCCCGACCTGCCCCTATTGTCCGGACCAGGCTGTCAACGCAGTGAAAGCGGCCATCGAAAGACCGGATATCGTATCTCTTGAGATAATAGATATTCAGTCAAACCAGGAGATCGCGAACCGCTATTCCGCCTTCAGCGTTCCACAAACATTTGCAAACGATGTGCTCATCGCCTATGGAGCGCAGCCGGAGGAACTCTTTGTGCTCTCGCTTCAAAAGCTTGAGCAGCAGACTGTCTTCATCCCCGAAACAGACGCCGGGATAGTCGAAACTGATGTGGTAATTGTGGGCGGGGGACCGTCGGGTCTGGCCGCAGGCATTTACGCGGTGCGCAGCGGGCTCAAAACCTCCGTTATCGAACGGGGCGCGCTCGGAGGGCAGGTGGCCACCACCCCTGTTGTGGAAAATTATCCCGGTTTTACAAGGGTTCCCGGAAAAACGCTGGTCGATATTCTCGTCAGCCACGCTTTGGAATATGTACAGATATTCCAGGGGGAGGAGGTGCTTGGCGTTCAACCGGGACCGATTATCGAAGTGCAGACCAGCAGGAGAAAATTTCTGGCCAAAGCGCTTATCCTCGCTACCGGGGCCAACTACAAGAAGCTTGAAGTGCCCGGTGAGATGCATTTTATGGGCAGAGGCGTGAGCTACTGCGCAACCTGTGACGGTCCATTGTTTAAGGGCAAGAAGGTGATCGTGGTGGGTGGAGGCAACAGCGCAGTGACCGAGGCCCTTTATCTTAATAACATAGACGTGTGGACAACACTGGTGCACAGGCGAGACACCCTGAGGGCCCAGGAGCATCTTGTCAAAAATATTTTCTCCAACAACATCGAAGTCCTGTGGGACACAGAAGTCGTGGAAATCAGAGGTAAGGAGAAAGTTGGCGAGGTCCTGCTGCGCAACATCACGACCGGCCTTGTCTATCCATTTCCCGTGCAGGGGGTTTTCATAGCTATCGGTTATGAGCCTTCAGTGAGTCTGGCCAAATCCCTTGGGATCGAATTGACCTCGGACGGCTTCATTAAACATGATTCCAATCATAGAACCAATATTGCGGGAATATATTCCGCCGGAGACGTCGAAGGAGGGTACAAACAGATCGTAACTGCCATGGGACAGGGAACCGAAGCCGCACTTTCCGTTTTCGAGGACCTGACTCATCCATACTGGACCGCCGGGGAGGAAAGCAAGAGTGAAACCGCTAAGAGGTGATTCCAGGGATTCGATCACCTCGCATTCGATTTGTTCAGGAAATCCTGATCCCCGGGCGGGTTGCGGGGAAGATCTTCAAATTCGATCAGTTCGCCGGTCACCATAAAGATTACTCGTTCGCAAATATTCACGGCACGGTCGGCAGCCCGTTCGAGGTTGTGAGCGACCCAGATAAGGTGGCTTGCCCCGTCGATATGCCGGGGATCTGCCAGGACGTAAGTCATTAGCTCGCGGTATACCTGGTCATAGAGATTGTCAATCTGCTGGTCTTCGGTGGGAATCGCGCGTGCGGTCTCCGCGTCCTTGTCCACGAAAGCCAGGAGCGCTCGGTGGA
>Ga0209517_10004143_pt1 | contig 19246 bp, 15 predicted proteins | sample PeaSoiMetSII2010_FD_187695 | JGI IMG/M metagenome (GOLD analysis project Ga0209517, IMG submission 187695) | Peat soil microbial communities from Weissenstadt, Germany - SII-2010 (SPAdes) (version 2) | ecosystem: Environmental > Terrestrial > Soil > Wetlands > Peat | place: Germany...
AAGCCGGGGCCGCCGGGGTCGCGGTCGCCGCAGTCGATGCAGATGTCGGAGGTCGTGGCGGTCATCGCGTGCTCCCTTCGCGGAGTGGTTCCTGCCGGGACAGGTGACCCTGGTTTGTGGTGTGTCCTGATGCGGGAGGTCACGCGCGGGCGTACAGGGCGGGAGGGCAGCCGGGCGGCCCGGGCGGCCAAGATTGTTTTTCGCTCTCTGAAAAAGATCTTGGGCGTCCGAGGCGAGCGCAGCGAGAGACCGGTTGAGCTCGTGACCGCGCCTGCGAGGCTGACTGAGTCAGGGCACGCTGAGGGGGCACCGGGCCTGAGGCACTGTCTGCGGACCGGGGAAGGGGGCGCGATGGCCGCCGGGCTGCCACGCTATATGTGCTACCGGGCGGCGTGCCGCGACGGTCACCTTGAGTGCGGGCGTGCGGGTTCGCGGCGACCCTGATGCTCAGCCGGCTGGCGGGCAGCAACCGGCGGGAGGCACCGCCCGGCGCGGGCGGGTGCCCGACCTGGTGCGCCGATGGCTGGGAGCCGGACCCGCTCGTGCGGGCTGCGGATCTAGCCGACTGTGCAAGAGACTGGCACCGGCGAAGGGAGAGGATGCGGCGTGACGACCAACCCGCTACCGGCGGACTTCTACCGGCTCAGGGGGCGAGATGTGGCGCGTCGTTGCGTCGGAGTGCCGGCAGGCGGAGCCCGGCGGCGCGGTGCGCGCGTTCGTGCGGCTCCAGTCGATGTCGGGCAAGCTGGTTGACCACGCGTGCGGCCCGCGGGACACCCGCGCACCGCAAGCTCACCTGGGTGATGCGCCTGCCGCAGATCGATCCCCCGTTCACCGAGGATCAGCGCGGGCGAGATGGCTGCATGATGCCTCTCCTAAGCTGGCGTCAGCGCGTTCTCCGCCAAGTCTTCGCCCGGCGAGGTGTGCTGGGCTGCTGCCACTACCACCGGCAGGATTTCCACGCGATCGCCGCCACCGTGAACGCGGTGCACCGGCAGCTGCGCCGCAGCGGCCTCGACGGCGAGGATGCGGACGAGCTGAGGTTCCGGCTGCTGGAGGAGGCCAGGCTCAGCGAGGACGAGCGCAGCACGGCGATGCTGCTGCTGGCTGATGACTGCGGTATCCACATCTGGCGGCCACCCGGCCAGCGGCGCTGGACCTACCAGGACGGACGGCACCGGGCCCGCGCGCTGATGGACGCCGGGGTCCGCCGCATCCTCATCACCGTCGCCGACGACCGCCGTCTCCAGAGCTGACCGGATCCGACCACTTCAAAGGGTGGCGAGGAGCGTGGCAATCAGGCCGGCGTTGGTACGGCCTACGGTGATCAGCGTGTGGTGCCGTACCTCGGTGGGCACTCCGACCGCACTCCGGCGGCCGGGGACTCAACCACTCTCGCCCGCGCGCCGGCTAGGCCAGGGGCCCGGTCGACTGATCCCGGACCCGGATCCGCACGTGAAATGGGTGAATGCGACCGGCGGAGGTCACATTCAGCTCACGATCGCGCCGACCACTGCTCCGACGGCGCGGACCGTGCCTGGCTTAGCACCGGCCTGGCGCAGCAGGTCTTCTGCGATCTGCTCGGCGACCCAGCCAACGGCCAAGCCGATGAGCGCTCCGACGACCTTGTTCACTTTCTACCGCCCTTCCTTGGCGGCTCATGAGTAAGCCGCATTACCAAGCGTAACTGCAGTTGTTCCATGCACGTCAGTGCAAACATTGCCCCGGCAGAGCCACTGACCTTTAGCGGTCATTTGCGCTCGCGGCTGAGGTGGTCAGGTCAGCCTGGCCCAGCAAGTGCAGGGCGGCGGCGGCTCCGAGAACTGTGCCGGCACCGAAGAGCATCCCGGCGGCCAGTATGCCGGCGCCGAGCGCGGCGAGGGGCACCGTGCGAGGTCCTGGCCGGAGGGCCGCCGTGCGCCCGCCTCACTGCGCGGCCTCGGGCAAGGTGCGTTGCGGCTCGGCGTGACCTGCGAGGTTGGCTTGGTGGCGCCCCCGTCGTTGCTGTGCTTGTCGGTTGGTCGACTGCGCCCGCCGGTCGAATCCCCGTCCGCGCGCTCGCAAAGTCACGGCTTCGTTCGCTACGCGTCCCTGGACTCCGCGGCGGCGATTTGCAGCTCGATCGTTAGCAGGTCCATGCGGATGCGGCTGACCTCACGCTGGACTGAGGAGGATGGCACTAGGCGGGCCGGTCCCGCCGGGTCGGCAGGCCGGGCCATTCCCGGCTTGACCCGCGCTTCGGCCTCCGTCAGTTCCGTCCGCATACGGTCGGCCTTCTCGCGGAGTTCGCTGAACTTGGGATCCATGGCTGGGTTCCTTTTCCTCGGTGTGTGCGTCTTCTAGTTGTGTAATCGGCACGTGGCGCGGTCGTGCATGTACTCCCAGGCCTGGCGGCTGCGCTGCCTGGGCTTTGGCCCGGCTGCGGCATGTGCACAGGCCCCTCACTGGGGACCCGACGGCCAGGCAACGTGGCGACTCCGTCTTCACCGGCGACCCCGTCGTGACGATCCGGTGGCAAGCCGCCATCACCGCCCTGGAAACCGGGCGGCTGCCCTGCACCGGCTCCGAATGGGCCGTCCGGACGGCCCGAGGTTGGCGGCTTCGGCCCGCGTAACTGCCCGAACGTGGTCAGAACTGGCGAGCACCAACTTCGGGAACACAAGGCTCCGGTCACCGGTCACGAACAGCGGGCTCGGGTCTAGCGAGCAAAACAGGTGGTCGACTATGTGGCGTCTGGTGCTGGATCTGTTCGCTCCTGCGGGTTGGATGCCTGGTGATCGACGTCGTCGGGGAGGACGAGGGCTTCGGCTGCAAGATTGGCGCGCGCGATGCTTTCCTGGAAAACCAGTGCCGCCGCGGCTGCCTGGTCTGAGAGGTTCGCCAGGTCCCGTCTGGCCTGGTCGTCGCTAGCGATCCGGGCGGCCAGGTTCAGGAAGGCGGGGTTGAGGTCGGAGAGTTTGCTGGCGCTTTCCCAGTCCAGACGGGCGGCGTCGGCGGCCTTGACCTGCCTGGCATAGTTCTCCATGGCGCTGACGCGGCTTTCGGCTGACTCCAGCGCAGCTGTGAGGATGCGGTGCTGAGGGCTGAGTACCCTGGCGATCTCTGGGCCCATTGCTTCGGCTGCCCGGCCGCTGTCTTCGCCTGCTGGGTGCTGGCCGAGCTGGCTGTCGATCCGCATCTGGGCGTGCTGTTCGCGGACTTGGTCATGAGCCGCCCGGAGTTCAGTGATATGGCGCAGGTCGCAAGCAATTTCCCATTCGTGCTGCCTGAGCTCGATCTCTCCCGCCGTCTTGTCCAGCAGGTTATCGGCGTAGACCCCCGAGGTCAGCACAATGCGCCTGGCCCGGGCCGCGCGGTCGGTCAGGTCCCGGGACTGACGGTCGAGATCGGCATGCCTGACTATCCGGTCAGGACTGAGGAGGTTGTCCTTGTCATAGCGACGCTTCGCCGATTCGTATTCGTCTGACCTCAAAGCAGCCGTTATGAACCATCTCCCCGCGACGCCGACGGGAAGCAACAGTACGGCCAGCCACCAGCGAGTCCAGTCATTGGACAACACCAGGTCGGTCAGTACCAACGCACACAATGCCGAGGTCGCTGCCCAGAGGGCCAGCCTGAGGCAGCCAGCATTCCCAGCCCTCTCCTTTGCGCGGAGATCGGCAGCCCTCCGGCGGGATTCCGGCCTGACGGTGCCGTGATCGACAATTCCAATATGCTCGTATTTGTCATACTGATATGAATTTTCCTTTGACGTCCCCCGCCAGATCTCCTTCCATATCAATGTCACACGGATGCCGGCCGTTCGCGTCGCGCGAGGCTGCCGCGCGGACGCCTCTGGCCGACAGCGCTGCGGGGAATCTGGGTTCATCGCTGCGCTCCTACACTGTCGGGCTCAGCCGTCAGAGCCTCCGCTCAATGCCTGCCCGCCTCTGAGGGGCGGAAATCCATGGGGCACCGGTGTCCGATAAGGGATCGCTCAACGAGACGCCATCCGTGGCCGCTCCACCAAGACGCGACCTGCGGGAATGCTGTCTCATATAGGTGGTCCGCGAATCTGTCCGGTGACCGGGGGCTAAACGGTACGCTGAGCGGGTGGGAGAACTGATCGGCTACGCCAGATGCTCGACCGTCCTGCAGGACCTCACCGCCCAGACCGAGATCCTCACCAGCCTCGGCGTCCCCGAAGACCGCATCTACCTCGACAAGGGACTCACCGGCACCAACCGGGAACGGCCTGGCCTCGACCAGGCATTGGCGGCCGTCCGCGCTGGCGACACCCTCGTGGTGCCCAAGCTCGACCGGCTCGCCCGGTCCGTGCCCGACGCCCGCGACCTCGGCGACACCCTGGTCGCCCGCGGCGTGCGCCTCTCACTCGGCGGCAGCGTCTACGACCCGGCCGACCCGATGTCGAAGATGTTCTTCAACATGCTCGCCGTGTTCGCCGAGTTCGAGGCCGACCTGCTGAAGATGCGCACCCGCGAGGGCATGGCCATTGCCCGCTCCCGCGGCAAGCTGAAGGGCCGCCAGCCTAAGCTCACCGCCCGTCAGCAGGCCGAGCTGGTGCGGATGCACGCCACGGGCGACTACACCATCGCCGAGCTCATGGAGGTGTTCTCCATCGGCCGCGCCACTGTGTACCGGGTCCTCGACCGCGCCAATGCTGCGCCAGTCCGATGACGACCTCCCCGAAGCCCGACCCGGCTACCTCGGTCCGCATCACCGACGTAACCCGTCGCCGTCTCCTCGAAGGCCTGGGCCGACTATGCAGCTCCCCGCCGAGCGGTCGGCGAGAATTCCTGACGCCACAGCACACCTTCTGGAGCGGCGCCCTACCCGAAACCGACTTCCTGGCCCGGCTCTACCCCCTGGACAAGCTGCCCAGCACCGACCTCCGGCACACCACCGCCTTCCAGGACATCGTCCAGCACCGCGTGATGAACGACGACTGGGACGACGACTGGATCTTCTCCGACTCCCGCTTCGGCCTCGCCGACAACGATGAGGCTCTGCTGGCCTTCCTCACCGAGATGCTGCACCCGGCAGTGCGGACCGACCTCGCCGAGGTCGAACGGCTCCGGGACTTCCTCAACTCCGTGCTGGTCCACGACGGCTACGAACTCGTCCCGGCCGATGCCATCAGCGGCGCCCCGATCTTCGACTACCGCATCATCGGATCGGGTGTGCGCGGGGCCATGAAGAATCTGATCTTCGCCGCCGTCGGGCCCAAGCCGGAGATCGTGCTCGACGACGCGGTCAACAACGATCTTCGCATCATCCGCAACGAGCAGTTCTGCCTGGTCTACGACCGGCCCCTGGCCGCGCACGGGCTGACCTGGGCGGAGTTGACCAGCTGGTGGTCCGACAGGGAGGGCCTGGCCGGGAAGTCGGAACGCCAGGTGTGGCTCAGCCTGTACCAGCGGCTGGATCAGTCCCTCGGCGACAACGACGCCGAGCGGCGCATTCTGCGTACCTACGCCGAGCGCTACACACGGCTCGGCCCCGACATCGCCGCGCTCATCCCGCAGGTCTACCTGCACTACGACCCGCACACCGCGGCTCAGCGCCGCGCACCCGGCCCGCTCTCGCGTCAACGCATGGACTTCCTGCTGCTCCTGCCGCACCGCGCCCGCGTCGTGATCGAGTGCGACGGCAAGCAGCACTACGCCGACCACGACGGCCGCGCCGACCCCCACCAGTACGCTGCAATGGTTGCCGACGACCGCGACCTGCGTCTGAAGGGGTACGAGGTATACCGTTTCGGCGGCGCCGACCTCGCCGACGATCAGGCCGCAAAGCGCCTACTCAGCTCGTTCTTCGATCGCCTGCACGAGCGTCACTGCCAATAGCCCGCAGCAACCTCACCTCCGGTCCCTACACAGTCCTGGAACCGGTGGATCACCTGTCGGTCTCAGGATGGGTTCCGGGACGGCCTGTACCGGGTGTTTCCAGCGGCCGGTCGGCCGTCCCGGAATCCAGCGATTCCGGGACGCCCAGGCGGATCGACGCTCAGCCTGCCGCCGGAGTCTCATGGCGGCAACAAATCGGCCAGCACCGTCAGGAGGTTGCCTCGCTCCTGCGGGCGATGCGCTGGGCGATCTGGTCGGCGGCGTCATCGAGCGCGTCTTCAAGGTCGTGACCGTCCCAGATCTGGGTGGTCTCCTCGGCCCGGCGCTTCACTGCCGCAAGTCGCGTGTCCAGTTCTTCCTGAGTCAATTCCGGCTCGGACCACCCCGCCGGGAGGGACCTGTCGGCGTTCATCGGATGTCTCCCTCGTCGAAGCTGAGCAGGCCGCGAAGTGCGCCCCGAGCCGTGTGGAGGAGTGTCTTGACGGTCCCCTCGGCGATTCCCATCATGCTGGCGGCGTCCTTAATCCGGTACCCGAGAAAATAAACCAGGAAGACGCACTCCCGCTGCCGCTGGGGGAGGCGCCGCAGCGCCTCCATCAGGTCCAGCCGGCTGATGGTCTCCCCGGTCGGATCCAGGCCGGCGGGTGCAGGGTCTGGAACGTGCCGGTCGACAGCCGGCGAGTCCGGCCGGGCCTTCCGTATCTTGCGCATTACGCGGAAGGCAATGTTCCTGGCGGTGACGATGACCCAGCCTCGCGGCTCCGGATGCTCGGCTACCACATCCCAGCTGTTGAGAGCAGCCATCATGGCCGCCTGAGCGACATCGTCGGCGAGCGCCCAGTCCTGGGTGATAGCCCACACCGCACGTCGGACGACCGGAAACGAGGAACGGAAGAAGTCGTCGAAGTCGATGAGGCCAGGAACCGGCGGAACCGTGCTGGGCTCGGACGGGGGCGGGGCATCGAGGCCGGATTTACCCGGCCGCGGCGGCCTGATGCGCAGACTCCACGGCGCGAGGGCGGTGTTCAGGAACGCCGCGCCCTTCTCGTCATCCAGGTCCGTGGCCATCCCTAGCACGGCTGAAGTCCCTGCGCGGGGATGCGGTCGCCGAACAGCACGGCCACAGGCTCACCGAGTCCTCGTTCCGACGGCCACGCAATGCCCTGCGCCCACGGCGCGATCGCTCGCAGCCACTGGCCCCAGCTGCGCGTTTTACCGTACGAGGAGGGGTCGGCCTGGACTATCCATCCGTCCTGCCCGACGGCTGCGCGGTCCTCGGAGGTAAGAAGGGACATCAACGTCACGTCCGCAGTCAGCTCCACAGCCGAGAGCTGCCTCTCGCGGACCGCCGCCCGCGGGAGGACACGCATGCCTCCTTCGGTAAAGGGCACCTCTCTGACCAAGGTCTGGGCCAGCGCGGAGACCTTAGAGAAGGCCACGTACAGGTAAGGGAACACGTCCGATACCGTCGAGTCGAAGCGCCCTCCGCCGAAGTGCTCATCGGCTATTACCGGGTTGAATGCGTTGCTGGCAAGCTGCCGCGAGTGGACTCGCCACAAGACCGTGCCAGCAGCCACCGGGAACCTCGCGGGTGTTCCCCTGTATCTGACCGGGGGGCGGACGGAGGGCATCGTCACTCCTCAGCTTCTGTGCCGGACACGACCAGGACTCTGCCGGCCGGTGCGCTCTGGACGATCGTGGCCACCCCGCCGGCACGGTAATCCTGGACTATCGTCCCCGGCGGGACCGAATCTGCCAAGGCGACGAGAGTCGCGCGTCGCTCCCGCTCCAGCGCGACCGCCGCCCGGCCGGCCAGGCACAGCTGGAGACACTGCCACAAGTCCGGCAGTTCCCACCGGAATCCAAGACCAGCCAGGCCGATCACGACCAACAGACCGTGCATCATCATTCCGCCTTCCCTCAGCGTCGCATCCGTGACGCACACACAAGGGGAAGACCGCAGGCCGCCGAAAGGTTTAGGTGCGGGCCGACCATTCCTGGTCCCGCTCGCGCGGGTTGCATCCGTCCATATCGCCCCGGCGAGCCTGATGGCCAGGAGTAAGTAGCCGCTGTCTGCCCATCTGATCCATCGTTGGCCAGCTAGGTGGTCACCGGTCATCGGGCGGGGTTCTACCGCCTGCTGCGTTGCCACCATCGTGCTGCGCACTGCGGCCCGGCACGGGCTCGCGCTGGGATCACAGCGCCCGCAGGCGTGCCGTCGCGGTGCGGCATGCCTTGCCTGTCAGCCCGGTGCGCAGCTTGGGCCCGAGGAGCCTGCCGGGCGCCTGCGCTGGCATGGCAGGGGCTTGCCGGGCCGGATTGGGCTCAGTCTGACGCTTTACTTCCGACGTCCGCGATGAGCTGCGGAAAGGCTGGGAGTTAGTGTCAGGCTGGTGATACCTGGACCGGCGAGCCACCGGTCGGCGGTGCCACCATCAAGGTATGAACAGCAGCGCCAGGCATCCGGTGAGCCGGATCGCCGCGGGCCTGATCGCGGTCGCGGTTGTTTTCGGGCTCGCGATCTTGATGGTCCTCAGGCGGTACGACCCGGCAGTGATCACCACGGTCGTCACCGGAACGAGCCTGGCGGCAGCCGAGCTAGTGCGGCAGTTGCAGGCGCCCGCTCCCGCCGCCTCCGAGTCGGACGCCACGCCACGGGAGCGTTCGTGATCCCGCCGTCAGTTTCGCTCATCGGCAGTTTCCGGCGGCACTATCCGGAGGTCTGGAAGGCCGCGAAGATCTTCGGGGCCGCGGGGATGACGGTCAAGTCGCCGCCGATGTCGCGGATCGTCGACCGGGAGCGGGCGTTCGTGCGGTTCGCGTCCGATCCGCCGCTGGCCTCAGACCTGGATCTGCAGGCTGCGACAATGGACAAGATCTTCTCCTCCGACTTTGTCTACGTGGTGAACCCCGGTGGCTACATTGGCGCTGACACCACCCTTGAGCTGGGCCGCATCGTCGAACGCGGCATGGCGGTCTACTACGCCGAACCTCCCCGGCTGCTCATTGATGTTCCTGGCGGCACCGTGCTCAGCCCCGGTGAGCTGGCGGCAGGCATCTCCGGAGGCGCCGTCTCGGCCAAGCCGGCACGCAGGCCGCGAGTCGCGGCGCTGCCGACCGCGGACATCGTCATCTTCACCATCCGCGAGCAGCAGCTGCATGTCCTGCTGATCCGGCGCGGCACCGAGCCGTACCGGGGGAAGCTGGCGCTGCCCGGCGGATTCGTCCGGCCAGGTGAGTCCCTGGAGGACACCGCCCAGCGGGAACTGCGCGAGGAAACGGGGCTGGACGCCTCCCGCATCCTGCTGGAGCAGGTCCACACTCACTCCGACCCGAAACGCGACCCGCGGGGACGTGTCATCACTACCGCGTTCCTGGCCATCGCGCCGAACCTGCCCGAAGCCGCAGCGGGCACCGACGCCTACCGCGCCGCCTGGATCGAAGTCGAGGAATCCCTGTGGCAGGACCCCGGCCGCCTGGCCTTCGATCACGCCGTCATCCTGAAGCAGGCCCTGGACCGCGCCCGCGGGATGCTCGAGCACACCACCGTGGCAGCGCAGTTCTGCGGAAAAGTCTTCACCATCAGCGAGCTCCGCCAGGTCTACGAGGCAGTCTGGGGAGTCCGCCTCAACCCGCAGAACTTCCAGCGCAAAATACGCAGCACCAGGGGCTTTGTGATAGACACCGGCAAGAAGCAGGCCAGCCACCACGGCCGGCCAGCCGAGCTATTCCGAACAGGACCAGCCCGGATCCTCTACCCCCCGATGCTGCGGCCAGGCCAGCCAGGGCAAGCCACGCTGGACAGCATGGGTAATTCCAAATCGGCAACACAGGCTCGGTGAGGACCTTGGCTTGCCTGAATGCCGCACCTGACGCCAGCGAGACGGGTTGGCCGACCTGGTGGCCGCTATCACCGGGCGAGCTTGTCGCCCGCCGGCGCGCTTCCGGGCGAGCGAGAGAGGGTTCCGATGCCCTGGCTCCGCTCTACCGCAGAAAACGCTGTGGAGCCGCCCCGGCCTGGCGGGCATCGTGCCTGGCCGGGTCTCACGCTACCGCGGAAAGTCATGCATTTTCTGCGGTAAAGGCAATCGGCAGCTGCCGCCCAGGCAAGTTTCGGTTACGAGGCCGTGCTGCGATCCCGGGGCGTGTCCTGAGCGCCGGGCACGCAGGCCGGGAGTACGGTGCTTTGCCGTGGATCTGACGAGTGTGATGACAGACATAGTGACGCCGGTAATCGTGGCGGTCGCTGCGGTCGCGGGCGTCGGCTCCTGGCGTTCGTCGGCGAAAGGGAACCAGACGAGCAGCGGCCTGGCCGCCATCGAACGCGGCCGGCGGCATGACGAGGTGACCCCGGAGTTCGAGATCACCCGCAGGGAGCGCGGCACGTCCGAGGACTCGGCGGACATGCGGGTGTCGCTGAAGCGCGGCAAGCTGGAAGGCCTGGACGAGGTGACCATCACGATCCTTGATGAGACGGGGCAGGAGCACTGGGGCCGCGGCCTGCCCGACCGCTTCGCAGAGGAGGCCGAGGCGTTCGTCTGGGGACCGTGGGAGTTCAACACCGGCGCCAGCGCGCAAGTGATCAGCAACCGGACGACCAGGGCGCGGCCGTACTCGCATGTGACCGGCAAGAACTGGGATCTTCTGTCTATGACCAGGACACGGCCGGGCAGCTGGATGACCGGAACGAGCCAGGAGGACTGGCGCAGGCAGACCGCGGACCAGCCGGTCCGGCTCCTGATCACCTGCCGCCGTGAAGGATACGAGCCGTGGCTCGTGCCATACGAGATCATGGTCGAGCCGGACCAGGCACGATAAGCACACGCCCGAGAGGCCCGAAGACGCTGCGCGGCCGCCGAGATCATAATCAGATCGGGTACGGCGGGCAATTGCGTGCCGCTGGCCGGGGCGAAAGGAGGGGCGCGGTGGCGGCAGCCGATGCGGGCGTGCTGCCAGAGCCAGGCGCACAGATCCGTCTGGACGGCCGCCTCGTCACGGTGGTCGCCGCCACTCCGACAGCCTCTGGCGCCGACCTGGTCATCCGGCGCGGTGACGGCACTCTGGCTGACGCGGTGCTGACCCGCGCCGAGCTCGATCAGGGTTCTGTGCCGGAGAACGACGGTTGGGGTGATGCCGGCAAAGCACTGGCCGGCCTGTGGGCACGGTGGATGCAGCATGCGATCCCGCGGATCCGCTCTGCGGTGCTCGCCACCCGACCGCTCCAGCCGTTCGCGCACCAGGACGAGGCGGTCTTCACGCACATGCTGCCGCAGCCGCGGCTGCGGTACTTGCTGGCCGACGAACCCGGCACCGGTAAGACGATCATGACGGGGATGTACCTGGCCGAGGGCACCCGGCGAGGCCTGCTGCCCGGGCAGGCCGTCGTCGTCGTGCCCGCGCACCTGGTGGAGAAATGGCGCCGCGACCTGTTCCGCTACTTCGCGATCGATGCCCGGCGGCTGACTCCGGAGATCGCCCGCGACCCGGCCGAGCTTGACCCGCGGTATCAGGTCTGGGTGGTCAGCGTGGACTTGTTCACGCACAATCCTGATGTGCGTCGGCGCGTGGCCGGGCCGAAGGCGTCGTGGTCAATTGCTGTTTTCGACGAGGCCCACCGGCTCACTCCGACGTCGCAATACCTGGCCGCAGGGCGTGAGCTGGCGTCCCGGTCGCATCACCTGCTGCTGCTGACCGCCACGCCGCACCGCGGTAAGGAGCACTTCTTCCGGGCGCTGCTGAATCTGCTCGACCCGCAGCTCTACCAGTGGGACCGGCGCACCACCGATTACGAGCACCCGCTGCGCCCGTCAACGCTGTCGTTCCTGCGGCGGATGAAGGAGGACCTCAAGGACCTCGACGGCCGGCCGCTGTTCAAGCAGAGGTTCGCCGAGACCGTCCCGGTGACTCTCGACCCGGCGGAGCGGGCCGCTTACCGGGCGGTCATGGACTACGTCGACACGTTCTACGCGGACAACCCGACGCTCGCCCGCTCGATCTACGGAAAGCGAGCGGCTTCGAGCCTTACCGCGGCCAGGGAGACGCTCCTTCGCCGGGCGGCGGCGCTGAAGGGACCCGCCGACGAGCGCGTTGCTGACCAGGACAGCTTCGACCTGCTCGGCGATGCGATCGATGACGATGACGCGTGGGAGCGCGCCGAGGTGGCTGTCGTCACCGCGCGGACGCGTGACAAGAAAGGCGAGCTGGAGGTCATCGACCGGACGCTGGAGACGATCAGCCTGGCATCCGTACCTGGCCGGGAGCCGTCGAAGTGGCTAGAGCTGCAAAGGCTGCTGGTGCGGCACAGCGTAGCGCCAGGCTCCGGGCAGCTGCTGGTGTTCACCGAGTTCGCCGACACTGCCCGCTGGCTCGCCGGCCTGTTCGCCGCTGCCGGATACACGACCGAGACGCTTGAGGGCGCGGTAGAGCACCGCGAGCGGGACCGGATGCAGCAGGACTTCCTGACCGGCAAGTTCCAGGTCCTGGTCTCCACCGACGCGGGCGGCGAGGGCATCGACCTGCAGTCTGCGCACGTCATGGTCAACTGGGACATTCCGTGGAGCCTTGTCCGGCTCGAGCAGCGGATGGGCCGCCTGCACCGCATCGGGCAGCGCAACGACGTCTTCATTTACCACCTGGTCAGCCCGGAGACCCGCGAGGGCCGCGTCCAGGAGGTCATGCTCGAGAATCTCGGCAGGGCAGGCGAGGCCCTCGGCGGGCGGATCTTCGATCTGCTCGACGCGACCGCCGACCGCGCCTCATTCGACTACACCAGGGCGATGGTCGCGGCCCAGGCCAGCGACACTGCCGCGCAGGCCATCTGGGTGCCGGGCACCGACGAGCTCATCAGCACCGCAAGGACACTGGCTGCCGAGGAACGGCAGCTGCGCTCGCGCGCCGACACCAAGGCCGCGGAGGAACGGTTCCGCGCCGACCGCCTGGAGGCAATCAACCCGGTCATCGTGGACGGTTTCGTCGAGCGCCTCGCGGCGGCGGCAGGCTGGCAGCTGTCCCCGGGCCCTGTCACCGGCCTGCGCAGGATCCGCTCACCGCGGGTGCTGCCGCCGGCACTCGGCGGCGGCACCGAGGCGCTCGTGGCCGCCGACGGCGCATCGGTGCGCCAGGCACGCGCCGATGGCGCTCTCGGCCTGGACGAGGCGATCGTGCTCGGCCCGACCGAGCCGCCGTTCGTCGAGCTCGTCGAACTTGCCGCAGGCATCGGCGCACCCGACCTGCTGCGGGGCGCACGGCTTGTCGACACCGCCTCGCTGACCGGCTACACCCTCCTGATCTATGCCGCTGAAACAGAGGTCAGCGACGACGCCGGGCAGCGGACCCGGCGGCCCACCCCGGTGCTGGTGCGGTACTCGGGGGCCGGGGCGTTCCCCGTGGCCTGGGAGGTGCTGCTCAAGCTTGCGCCGGCGCAACGGCAGGAACCCGCCGCTAGGCCGGCGCCGGCGATGCGGGCAGACGGAATGCGGGTCGCGCAGCAGGCACTCGCGGACGAGGTCCAGCGGGAGCGCGCCGAACGCGCCAAGTGGGTAGCGAAGGCCCGAGAGCAGCTCCAGGAGGTCGAGTACCGCTACCTCGAGGAGCTGCGCGAATTCGGACCGGACGTCCGCCGCGAGCGAATGACGTTCTTCGACCAGCTCAAGGCCAGCCGGCTCGCACAGCTCGACACCATCGCGGACGTCCGACCGGGAGCGCTGCGGCTCACCGGATGGACTCAGGTGCTGCCCGGCGCCGTGGCCGGGCTGATGGGCTATGACCCGGACAGCGAGTCGATCGCCATCCAAGCCGTATGGGCGGAGCTGGAGCGACTGGGATTCGATGTCGATGACCGGCAGACCGCCGGCCTTGGCTACGACCTGCTGGCCCGCAAGCGCACCGGTGAGCAGCGCCTTGTCGAGGTGAAGGGCCTTGCCGGCCCGCTCGGGCCGGTCTGGCTGGAGCAGAACGAGTGGGCCCAGGCTCAGCAGCGCGGCACAGACTACTGGCTGTACGTTGTTGCCGAATGCGCCACTTCTCCGGCTGTCGCCGTCCGGGCGCAGGATCCCGCCTCGCAGGTGGGCGGACCGCGGCGCATCCAGCGGTTCCAGATCCGTACCGAGGACCTTCGCCGGATGGCGCGAAAGGATCAGGCGTGACCGCAGCCGGAAGCCCCCGACAGGCCGCGGCCGTCGCCGACGGCGCTAACTCCGCGACAGCCCACCCAGGCGATGGCGTGGACAGCCGGCTGATCGACCGCTGGTTCCCCTGCGCCGCCGTCGATGAGACCGTAGGAACCCCGGCAGGGTCGGGCCGCAGCGAGAAGGCGCTCTTCACCTGGTTCGCTTCCCGGCCGGTCGCCCAGGCTCGCGCCGCCGTGCTGACAACCCTTCTCCCAGACGACGACACACTGCGCGGCTACGTGAACCACGCCATCCGCGGGCAACGCGGAGCATTCGACCGTCTCGCGGAGATTGTCAAAAGGCACCATCCGGACGCGCCCCCAGTCGTCCTGGACATGTTCAGCGGCCGTGGCATCATCCCGCTTGAAGCCGCCAGAATCGGGGCTACCGCAGTCGGGATCGACCTGAGCCCTGTGGCGACCCTCGGTGGCCGCCTGCTCGCGGACTACACATTCAGGGACTGGTCCGCCGAGCCCTCGCTGCCCTTCAAGGACGGCGCGCTTGCAGGATCGGCTCAGGCCAGGGCCGAGGTCAGCGGCGAACCGCGCCTCCTTCATGACGTAAGGCTGATCCTGGCTGAGGTCGGCCGGCGGCTGATCGACGCCGTGAAGCCGTATTACCCGCCTAATCCTGACGGCCGCTTCCCGTGGGCGTATCTATGGGCGGTCACGATGCCCTGCGACCGCTGCAAGCGGCGCTTCCCACTTGTCGGATCCCTGGTCTTGCGCTATCCGTACCTGCGCACTCAGGACCCTGGCCAGGCTCTCCGCCTGCTCAAACGAGGTGATGACTGGTACACGGAGGTGATTGAGGGCGCTCCGGACCAGCAGCCGACGTTCGCCGCACCAGCGGGCCGCAAGGGTAAGAGCGCTGTCTGTCTCTTCTGCAGTCACCCGCATTCACTTGAAGCTATCAAGCAGAAAGGCAAGCCTCCTTCAAGTCAGTTCCGGGACGCCATGCTCGCCGTGGCGGACGGTGGTGACAGCGCACGCAAGACCTGGCGGTGCCCCCGGCCGGACGAGATAACAGCGGCCGCTGCGGCCGATGATGTCAAATTCGCGCCGTTCGGCACGTTGTCCGCGGTACCGGACGAGCCGATCCCGGTGGGCAACGAGGACACCATCCGGGCCAGCGCATATGGCTACCGCACCTATGGCGACCTCATGAACAGCAGGCACACGATCCAGTTCGTGGAGACCGTCCGCGCCGTCCGCGCCATCCATGGAGAACTGCTTGACGCCGGTATCGGCGCTGACTATGCAGCCGCGCTGGCCGGCTATGCAATGGCGAACATGCAGCGGCGACTGCGGCGGTCCACCCGAGGTGCCAAGTTGCTGTGCCACGGGAAACCGTCGGGTGCTGACCAGAACCGTGTACAGGCGCACGACCTCTTCGCTGATGAGAGCAAAATTTCGTTTCAGTTCGACTACCTCGAGACCGGGCCCGCCGATGGTCCTGGAACTTGGTCGAGTGTCGCGGAGCCCGGACTGAACGCACTACGGAAGGTCTTGGAGGAGAACCGTTCGGGTCGGCCGGGCCGGTTCCGCCAGGCTTCGGCCACCGCGCTGCCCTACCGGGACAATTCCGTGCTGGCCGTCGTGACGGATCCCCCGTACTACAACATGATCGACTATTTGGACGCGTCCGACCTGTTCCACGTCTGGTTTCAGCGGGCGCTGTTCGACGTAATGCCCGACCTGTTCGGGGTCCGTGGGCTACAGGACAAGACCAACGAGATCATCGTCAAGCGCGGCAATGCTCCAGGCGAGCACCGCACTGTCAAGGCATATGAAGAAATGCTGGGCAAGGCATTCGCCGAGGCTAAGCGAGTGCTCCGTCCGGACGGACATCTTGTCGTTGTGTTCGGCCACTCTGACCCCGACGCCTGGCGTCGGCTCCTTGGCGCTCTGCACGAGGCCGGTTTCGTCGTCACAAGCTCGTGGCCGTCGCGCACCGAGACCGCGAACACCGGCGTGGCCTCGATCAAGGTGACGGTGACCATCGGTTGCCGGGTCGCACGGCCGGATCGGCCGGTCGCCACCGCCAGTCAAGTTGATCGGGAGGCCCTCACCGAGGTGAAGCAGCGGGTCCGCGAGTGGGATCAGGACGGCCTGGCCCTGCCCGACCAGCTGATGGCAGCCTACGGTCCCGCGATGGAGGTGTACGGCCGCTACGCCCAGGTACTGCGACCCGACGGCAGTACCCCGGCGCTCGAGCACTACCTCACCCTCGCCCGCACAGCCGTCCGGGACGCGACCGCGCTGCGGCTCGATGAGCTGCCGCTCGATGCCTTCGACGCGGGCACCCGGTTCGCTGTCTTCTGGCTGCGCCTGTACGGGCGCGCTGACGTCCCGAAGGGGGAGGCCCTGTTCGCGGCCCAGGTCGACGGGCTAAGCCTCGACGATCTGCGCGGCCCGCTGTTGACCGAGAGCCGGGCAGGATTCCGGCTGCGCACGGATGCGGCGGACGGACTCGGCCCCGCCAGCTGCACGTTCGAGGTGGCCCGCACCCTGGCCGCGGCCTGGGACGCCGGCGGTACCGACTCGGTCGCCGTCGTTATCGCATCCGCTGAGCGGGATCCGTCAGATCGGCATCTGTGGGCCGTGGTCAAAGACATGGCCGCACAGCTGCCGGCCAGCGATGCCGTGGCCAAGGCCCTCGCGGCCGTCACCCGAAACGCCAGCACCATCGGCAGCATGGTGAACCGCCAGGCTACTGCAACCGCAAACATTCAGCTCACACTCGCAGATGAGTGATCATGAGGAGCCAACCATGGCCGCGACGACGATGACAGTGCCGCACTGGGCCGACCTGCTGGCGCTGCGGCCGGAAGTCACCAGCTCCGACGGCTCGGTCGGCGACCTGCAGATGAGCCTGCACAAGGCGGTCTACCAGACCGTCGACGTGCCCTACCGGGAGGTCAGCTACTACGCCGATATCACCGAGCCAGCCCCGCACCTGATCGGGTTTCTCGGCCGGGTCGCCCGGCGCCTGGGCACGACAGCGGACAGCATCGCGCTGTTCCACCTCGACCAGGGGATGGGCGGCGGAAAGAGCCACGCCCTGGTCGGCCTCTACCACATGGCTGCGCACCCTCAGGAGTTCTTCGCCACCGAGCTGGGACGTCAGGTACGGCGGGAGGCCGAGTCGGGCGGGTCGCCGGTGGACCTGACCGGAACCCAGGTTGTCACGCTATGCGCCGATCACTTCTCGCCGGGAAAGCCGACCGAGAACTTCGGGCCTGCCATCACGCTGTTCGAGCGGTTCCTGTGGGGACTGACCAGCGGTGATCGCAGCCGCTACGACCGCTACACCGCGATGGGCGTGAACAAGCAGACCCTCCAGACCGCACTGACCGACGCGGGGAGCCCGGTGCTGATCTTGCTCGACGAGCTCATGGACTACGTCCAGCTGCTCAGCGACAAGAGCGCCATCGACACGCTGCCCGGCGAGCAGGCATTCCTCAACGCGCTCATGGACGCCTGCGACGACGTGCCGCAGGTGGCCTTCGTCGTCGTCATGATCAAAAGCGACCTGGACGAGCGCGGCTACCACTTCAAGGCCCAGGAGTTCCGCGACTACATCGCCCAGCGGCTCGTGCGCAACGGAACCACGGTCGCGGTGACCGAGGCACAGGACTTCTCCGCGATCATCCGGCGCCGGCTCTTCGAGACCGCCGCCGCACCGATCCCTGCCGCCGGCCTGGCAGCCGCGTACGCTGCTGCCGATGCGCGCTGGCGGACGCAGGTCCTGGACAAGCTCGGCGGCGTCCGCGGCGCCGACGGGCTGGCCGGGCGGATCGACGGAAGCTACCCCTTCCACCCGGACCTCATGCGGCTGGTTCAGGAAGAGTGGAGCCAGGTCACCGGCTTCCAGCGGGTCCGGTCCACCGTGGCGATCTTCGCGCGGACCGCGCTGCACTGGGTGACCGAGCAGCAGGCCGGGCGGTGGGCGCCCGCGCTGATCGGCGTCGGGGACATCCCGCTGACCGTCGCGCTGGAGCCCGTCCTGTCGTCCGGCCTGCTGCTCGGGAACGACCGCAGCATCCAGGGCTACCGCGCCGTGGCCAGCACCGATATCACATCCGGTGACGGCGCCAGCGGACGGGCCGTCACGATCGACGGCCAGCTGCAAGAAGCCGGAATCGACGCCGGCCAGCCGGCCCCGGCGGTGCGGTTGGCCACGGCGCTGTTCTGCTACTCGCTCGTGGCCCGCCCCCAGGGCAGGCGCGGCGCGATCAAGCCCGAGCTGCTCGCCGCGCTGCTCGAGCCGGCTGCCGGGGCTACAGGCACGCCGTTCCCGGCCGCCGAGGAGGTGTTCAACCGGCTGACGGCCGAGGATGGCCTCGGGGCGCTCGAGGTGATGACGCCGACCGCCGGCCCGTCCCGGTACTGGCTTACGATCAAGCAGACGCTCCGGATGTACCACAACGCGGCCCAGCAGCTCGTCCAGCCGTGGGAGCGCGACGAGCTTATCTGGAAGGTCATCCACGAGGCAGCGACCAAGGGATACTTCGACCGGGTAGTGCTGGTCGAGGCGCCGAAAACTCCAGACCACCAGCTCGTCGGCAGCCCGCTAGAGGAAGTCTTCCGCTCCGTCGACGCCGACGAAACCCGGCTGGTCATCCTCGACCCGTCCCGCTGGACCCTGCTCAACGGCCGCGACGAGTCAACCCGCGCCGACGTCCTGTCGCTGTTCAGCCTCGGCCCGAGCCCTATGCGAGTCGACAACGCCGGCAGCTGCGTCGTCGCCTGCATTAGCACCTACCAGCGGGACCACGCCCGCAGGCGCGCCGCTACCGTCCTGGCGTGGAGGCGGGTAGTCCCGCAGCTGCCTCCAGATGACCTCGACGAGATCCGCGAGGCTCGTGGCCTGATGCGAGATGAGGAAGGAAAGCTCCGCCAGTCCGTCCTGGCCGCCTACCAGCACTTCGCCTACATCAGCCGCAGCGGCAACGACATAGTGCCGGAGTTCAAGAGGTTCGACGACGACAAGCGGTCGGCGCTGCGTGGCGAGGACGTGTGGGCCGCCCTGGTGGCCAGTGCCCGCGCCACCATGCCCGACGGACTGAACGAGACCTACCTGGCCACCCTCCTGGACCGGTTCGACCGACAGCTGACCCTGCGTGAGGTGCGGCAGGCGTTCTACAAGAACCCCGACTTCCCGCTCGTCCCCAGCGTTGACGAGATCCGCCGCGCCCTGTTCAAGCTGCTTCAGCTCGGGTGGGAGATC
>Ga0209517_10004145_pt1 | contig 19243 bp, 9 predicted proteins | sample PeaSoiMetSII2010_FD_187695 | JGI IMG/M metagenome (GOLD analysis project Ga0209517, IMG submission 187695) | Peat soil microbial communities from Weissenstadt, Germany - SII-2010 (SPAdes) (version 2) | ecosystem: Environmental > Terrestrial > Soil > Wetlands > Peat | place: Germany: Weissenstadt...
GAGCTACGCCGCGCGCTCAAAATGTAGCTCGCCTCTTCAGAGGTGAGGCAGTTCGGCCCGGTTTTCGGACCGAAAATCCTCAGGTCTGAAGACCTGAGCTATATATTCCTAGTCGCCGAGCCCCGAAAGCGTCAGCTTCCCCTTCACGGCCTTCGCCTTGGTCCAATCGTGATACGTGTGGCACTCGAAGCAGCGCGATTCGGCGCCGTCGGCGCCCGAGTGGTGGCACTTCTCGCACGTGGCGATGCCAGGGATCAGGATGTCGGCGGTTTCGTGGCTGGTCAGCGCCGCGTGGCACTCGGTGCATTTCACCAACTGATGCCGGTCGTGGTTGAAATTCGCATGAGGCAGCCAGCGCGGCGTAATGTTGGATTTCGCGACCACCGGAAGCTCACTGCCTGAAGAAACACTCAGCGCGTGGCACTGCTTGCAGGTTTTTCCGTAGAGCAGCTGCTCGGATTCCGCCACGCGCTCTGTGACCCACTGCTGTGGCGTGAGCACGCGCACCGCAACCGGCTGCGGCTTCTGCGGCAGCCCGGGAACGGGTCCGGTGACGCGGACTTCCGCCGGATGCGCGGCGATGTATTGCTGAAATCTTTCGACTAGGAATTTGTGCACCACCTCGGGCGTATCGTGCGGGACGCTTTCCGTGAATCGCTTGTCGAATTGCAGGCTGTGGCAGGCGACGCAGGTTTTCACGTACGTCGGCGGCGCCATGTAGGCGCGCGCCAGAACCATCGCGGCCAGATCGGACTTTTGTGGGAGAAGATCGGATTTCTGCGCTGCGGGAATCGCCATCGGCGTGGCCGAGCCGAACCGCCACGCGTCCGTGGAAGTCGGAGGCCGGTGGCAATCGTCGCAATCAAGCTGCACCGGCTCCCCGTTCGGCCCTTTGAGGTTCTTCTTCATGTGCACGGCGTGATTCAGCTTGATCGTTCCGGGATCGCTGCTCCCGGAACGCAGCACCGCAAACTCGGGATGGCCCGAGCCGAAATTTTCGATATCGCGCACGAACTTCGTGGGGGCGCCGCTGGTCCGCAGGTTTGAATGGCACTGCGTGCAGGCGGCATCGGAAGTGGCCGCGAGGCGCGCGAGTCCTCGATGCTCCTCGTGGCAGGAGGCACATTTAGGAGTAAAGACTTGATTGGCGTGATGAATCGGGCCGTCATGGCAGGCGAGGCAGGCGCGGTCGCTAGTCTTCTGGCTGAAAAAACCGGCCATCTCGAAATGGCAGGCATCGCATTTCGCGGCCAGGACGGCGTGCGCGGGAGACATCGGACCGCCGCTGTACACGCGCTTGTTGCCGGTAAGTCCGTGCCAGGCGATCCAGAGAATCGCCAGCAGCGGAACGGAGACCGAGAGCCAGAAGCGCCAGCGCCGAAACGGATGCGGGCGCTTGAAATAATTCATATCAATGCGCTGCGCTCGTTTCTTTGTTGCTCGCTCTCCGTCGGCCAAGGTGATTCGCCTCGCTTTACCTCAGGGGCTAAAGCCCCGATTTCCAATGGCTTTAATGTCGGAGCTAAAGCTCCGCCCCCCTAAACTGCAAGACCAAGATGCCGGGCTAAAGCCCGGCGCTACATTCAAACCCTCAGTAACGCAACGCCGTGATCGCGTGCACCACGCCGAGCAGCAGCAACGCGAATGATAGCGGAATGTGCAGCATCAGCCAGCCATGCAGCCAGTGATGCAGGAGCGATTGCCGCCGCAGCTGCCGCTCCTCCTCGCAGATCTGCTCGAGCCTTTTCGTGGCTTCCTGCGCTTCGGCCGGCAGGAGCATGCGCAATCCCTCGAATGTGCTGTGCGCGCGATCGCGATTCGAAAGCAATTGGTGCCGTGCGCCACGGCTTTGCAGAAAGGGGCGCATCTCGCGCTGGTAGAAGCTGCTCAGCGGCGCGACCCCTTCTTCGCCGGTCGCCGCTGCCTCCGTTGCCGCGATCAATTCGTCCGCGTCCGAGACGAACTGAGCGCGCACATGGTCGATCTGCTCGAAGATGGTTTCCGACGGGACTTGCGCGGTCATGATGTTGGGCACGTAATGCTGCAAGATCGCGCCGAAAATACCGCTGGCGACCACGATGATGACCAGCACCATCAAGACGCTCGTCAGCGGGCCGCCGAAACGGAATCCCGCATGGAAGAAGATGATCGGGAGGCTCAGCAGCCCAAGCCAAAGGTGGCCACGCATCCAGGTCTGCGCGCGTCCGAGCCGCCAGACCGGAACTTTTTTGCGCCCAGCCAACAGGCCAGCAAAGACCATGAAAGCGGAGCCAACGATTCCGAACGTGAGTCCGATGGCGCTGCCGCCGCTGGGACCCGACGGCGAATGCACCGCGTAGGGAATGTAAACGGCTGTCGCTAATCCAAAAATGATGAGCGAGGCCGCCAGCCATTTCCTATGTGTGTGGTCTATGTGCACGGTTGATCTTGAATTTCGGCGCCGGGGCTAAAGCCCCGGGGAATTTGTAGTAGCGCTTTTCGTGGGGCTCAAGCCCCACGCTTCCACCTGACCGAACTTCAACGGCTTCGGCCGCGCGCATCCATCCTAAAGGCGGAACTTCAGCGGCTAAAGCCGCGACCTACAAAACATCTCCTGCGCTCACGGCTTTTGCGCGATGCCCGGAGCCTGGCCCAGCAGACTGGCAAAGAACTTTCGCGGATCGACGCGATGCGCCGCATCGTGCGGGCAAGCATACACGCAACTCGGCTCGGCGTGGTCGGTGCACAAATCGCACGACGTGGCTTTCTGCTTCACCATCGCGACTTTTCTTCCGGGTTGGCCCGGGTCATCCGCCATCACGTTGAATGGGTGCAGGTTGATATTGCCGTAGGGACAGTTTTCGGCGCACAGCCCGCAGCCAATGCACCAATCCTCGATAATCACCTCAAGCGAGTTGCGCCGGCGGATCGCGCCGACCGGGCAGCCGACCATGCACAACGGGTCGAGGCACTGGCGGCACGAGGTGGCCACCAGGTAGTGATCGAACCGCAGCCCTTCGCGAACGAGCCGGGTGATTCCGTCGTGCGAGTCGGCGCAGGCGCGCACGCACGCGTCGCATCGCGTGCAGCTATTCAGATCCAGAAGCAGCAGGCTCTGCGCTTCCATCAAACCCTGCGCGAGGAAATTATCGAGAGGAACGCTCTGCACCACGGAGAGCCGCTCGCGATTCATCTGCGCGCGGTCCTGCTCCACGGCCTCCAGCTTCCGCCGCACGACGGGAAATTCGCTCATCATGCGGTTGAAATCGCCGGCGCCGATGCGAACGAGCTCCACATGGTCGAGCGCCATGCAGGTGGCCGTGCGTATATCGCCCGCGAGCAGGCCGGTTTCTCCGAAATAATCACCGCGCGAAAGGTAGGCGAGAATCATGTCGCCGCCCGGATGCGCCTGCGACACTTTCACGAAACCGATGCGGACGAGATAAAAGCTGTCGGCGGGATCGCCCTGCCGGCAGATGATCTGGCCGGGCGAATAGCGCACCAGCTCGACCGATTCGCGCAGGCTGCCGATGAATTCGTCCGTCAACTCCGCGAATACGGGAACCGAGCGCAGGTGGCTGTCGAGCGCGCGCTGGCGATACGATTTGTCGAGCTGAGCGCGGAAATTCTTGTTGCGCTGCATGATGTCGAGCACGTTGCGCAGCATTTCGAGCATGGTGCAATCGGTTTCGGCGCGGACGGTGGCCGAGCGCGGGTAGAGGCTCATGCAGGTCATCTCGCCGAACAGATCGCCGGGGCCGAGTTCCGCGACGGGATTGTCGTAACTGAGGTCCATGGGCGCGTCGATGGGAATCCAGCGCTGGTCGGCCTCTTCTTCGCGGCGATCGCGGCTGCGCTGGGCGAGCGAACTGGAAAGCTTGCCGATAAATTTCTTGATGCCGCTCTGCGTTTTCACGTGCGCCATCGGAGTCGAGATGGAAACCTGTGCTCTACCATCGAGAATGTAGAACGCGGTCGAGCCGTATTCACCCTCGCGGCAAATAACTTCACCCTTGCGGAAGTGGCGCTTCACCACGGCGCCGCGGTTCAAACTTAGAAATGTTCCGGAGACGCCCTTGAAAACCGGGAGATGCTGCAGCTCATCCGGCGAGACGGTTTCATAAGCAGGGCCCGCGCCCAGCGCGGTCCGGGTCACGCCCTTGTTCGTGAGCGCTCCGGTCGGGCAGGAAACCATGCACTCGCCGCAGGAGACGCAGGAGGATTCGCCCATGGGTTCGTTGTCGTCAAAAGCGATTCCCGCGTGCGTGCCTTTCCCCATGCGGCCGAGCACGAAGTTCTCGCGAATCTCGCTGCACCCGCGGATGCAGCGGTCGCACAGGATGCACGCGTCGAAATCCACGGCGATGCTCATCGAAGAGTCGTCTTTGGCGCGGCCGCTGGTACTCCGCGCGAATCGCGGCTGCTGCACATTTTCTTGCCGTGCCAGGGTTTCGAGCTCGCAATCGCCGGAATGCTGCTGGCGCGCGCAGGGCGAAGGATGGTCGGACATCAACATCTCTATGAGCGTGCGCCGCGCGCGCTGCACTTTCTCGGATGCCGTATTCACGACCATGCCGGCCTCGGCCGGGCGCACGCACGACGCGGTGAATACGCGCGCGCCAACGTCCACAACGCACAACCGGCAGACGCCCACGGGCGTTTCGTTCTGCTGGTGGCACAAGGTGGGAATGGCAATATCGTTCAATCGCGCGGCGTCAAAAACGGATGTTCCCGCCGGCACGGAGACTTTCCTGCCGTCTATGGTGAGTTCGATGAGGCCGGCCGCGCTCATGCGTGCCTCGAAGCCGCGTGAGCTTCCACCGACGGCGCGCCGGAGAAACAGATTCCCGACGGGCATTCGCGGCGCGATACGTGCGCCTCGACTTCGTCGCGGAAATGTTTTAACACGGAGCTGATGGGAGACGGGACGACCTGGCCGAGGCCGCAGATGGACGTGAGGCGCAGCGCGTCGGAAAGCTCGTCAATCAGCGCGAGGTCGGAGGACGAGCCGTGGCCTTGCGTCCAGCCGGTGAGGAGATCGACCATTTTCTGTGAACCGACGCGGCACGGAACGCATTTCCCGCACGATTCATTGCGGAAGAATTTCGTGGAGTTGAGCGCCATGTCCAGCATGCAGGTGCCTTCGCCGCATACCACGACCGCGCCCGAGCCAAGCATCGAGCCCGCGTCGGCGAGCGCTTTGAAATCGAGTTTTACATCGGCGAGCGACGCCGGGAGGTAGCCGGAAGAGGGTCCCGAGGGCGCGAAGCCTTTCAGTTTTCTCCCGCCGGGAATGCCGCCGGCGTGCTTGAAAATCAAATCGGAAAACGTGGTGCCCATGGGAACTTCGTAGACGCCGGGTTTGGCGATATCGCCGCTGATGCCGACGAATTTGAGTCCGGCGCAGCCGCCCACGCCTTGCGCCTTGTACCAATCCACGCCGCGCACCAGGATGGGCGGCACGTTGGCGAATGTCTCGACGTTGTTGATGACCGTGGGCTTGTTCCACAGGCCCTGCGTCACGGGAAACGGCGGCTTGTTGCGCGGCTCGGCGCGCTTGCCTTCGATGGCTTCGAGCAGAGCGCTTTCTTCGCCGCAGATGTAGCCGCCAGGGCTGACGAAAAGCTCAAGGTCGAATTCCAGGTCGCTGCCGAGGATGGACGGCCCGATGAGGCCCGCTTTCTCGCAGCGATGGATTTCCTCTTCGAGAATTTTTTCCTGTTCATCGTACTCGTGGCGAATGTAAAGAATGCCCTTGCGCGCGCCCGTCAGCAGTCCCGCCAGGATCATCCCTTCGATAACCAGATGGGGAAGGTTCGTGAGAATGAAACGATCCTTGATCGTGCCGGGCTCGCTTTCGTCCGCATTGCAGACGATATATTTTTCGGGCCCTGGCTGCTGGCGGACCAATTGCCACTTGGACTCCGTGGGAAATCCCGCGCCGCCCAGGCCTCGAAGGCCCGAAGCTTTCAGCAACGCGAAGGCGGAATCCCAATCGCGCGATTGCACCAGCCGCCGAACGACGGCGTAGCGCTCGGCTGGCGCGGCGTATGGATCGGAGGCGCAGGCGATTCCGCGGCGCGAGGGGACTGGTTCCGGCAGCGTCCCTTGCGAAACCACGTCGCGGATCATTTCTTCAATTTGAGGTTCGGTCAACCGCGTATAGATACGGTCGTTGACAGCCAAGGCCGGGGCTTGATCGCATCGGCCGAGGCACGACGCGCCGCGCACAATCACATCGGAGCCGCTCAGATTCTGAAGCCGCTCTTCGAGGCGCGCGCGAAGACCGTCGGCGCCGCGAAGGTGGCAGGACATGTCCTGGCAGACGCAGACGTCCGCCTTGGGAGGCGGCGTGAGACGAAAATGCGGATAAAAGCTGGCGACTCCGTGCAGGCGATACAGGGGAACGTCAATCTTCTTCGACAAATTCTTCAATTCTTCAGCAGGCAGGTAACCGAACCGGTGTTGGATCTCCCTCAGCGAATCGAAGATCAACTGGACTCTCCCCAGACAGAGGGTCGTTCATTCCCGCGGCGGAATCAATCTCGGTTATCGATTTCGGTGACCCATCAGGATATAGCAGAGATGGTTGGGCAAGTCCATTGGCAGGCGATAAACAATCTTAAGGCGAGGGGGATGGATCGACGCGGCGCGCATGTGAACGCGGCGACGAACTGGGCGGCGAGGCGAACAAACGGTGTCGCACCTACGGCGCTGGGCGCGACGATGGCCTGGTTTCCCAGCCCTGCGGGCTGGACTAGTATCTGCCACGCCTACGGCGTTCGGAAACGGGTGACGAATTGTATCCGGCGGGATGAGTTCGCGGATTGCAGCTGCGGAAATTTGGGGTAGAGTAGGCGTGCCAAACGGGACATGATCACCACGCTCGAAACCAAGTCCTCTCACCTGTTTCTGCTGCCGGCTGCGGCGCTTCTGCTTTGCACTTTGCTTCCATCTACGAGTTCCGCGCAGACGCGCACTAGTGCGTACGATGGCGCGGGAAAATACACGGGGCCGGGGTCGTGCGCCTCGACGAGCTGCCACGGAAGCGTGACACCGCGCACGGAAAACGACGTCCTCCAAAATGAATACAGCACCTGGATCGTCAAGGATAAGCACGCGCAATCCTACAAGGCCCTGACCGGAAACGTCGGCGAGCGAATGGCGGGCATCCTTGGGCTGGGCAAGGCCGAGACGGCCCCGCGGTGCCTGGCCTGCCACGCTCTAAATCCGCCAGCGGAGGAACGATCGCGCACGTTTGACGTGAGCGAGGGCGTGAGCTGCGAGAGCTGCCACGGACCCGCGTCCGGGTGGCTCGGCCCGCACACGGAACGCGATTGGACTCACCAGAAGTCCGTCGCGCTGGGAATGGTTGACACGCGCGATCTGGTGAAGCGCACGGAAAAATGCCTCAGTTGCCATCTGGGCAGCGCAGAGAAATTTGTGGACCACGAGATGATCGCGGGAGGACATCCCGATCTATTTTTCGAGCTGGATTCTTTTTCCGCCGTGATGCCCCGGCACTGGAAAGAGCCCGGCGAGCCGGGTGCGGCCGGGCAGAGCGACCCCTGGTACGACGTTCGCGAGATGACCACGGGGCAGGCGGTGCAGTTGCGCGAATCGATGCTGCGGCTGGCATCGCGATCGCGCGGGAAAATCTGGCCGGAATACTCCGAGATGCAGTGCTACGCGTGCCACCACAGCCTGACTCCACCGGAACAGAGCTGGCGGCAGGCGCGGGGCTACGAGGGACGGCGGCCCGGCGACCCTCCGTGGAACGCGTCGCGATACGCGGTGTTTCGGGACGTGGTTCATCAGCTGGATGGACAGGACGCGGGACAACTGGACGACCAGATTTCACAGCTCACGAAACTGATGAGCCAGCTGAATCCCGACCGCGACGCGGTTGCAAGCGCGGCTACAAATTCCGCGCATCTCGCTGACGCGCTGGTGGGGAAGATTCAAACGGCGGCGTACGATCCGGCGTCCACGCTGCGGCTGCTGCAGAAGATTTCCGGCGACGCGGACGACATTTCCGGCCAGGGCGAGCAATCCGCGGCGCAGGCCGCCATGGCGGTCCAGTCGCTTTTCGTCGCATACAACCGCGACGCGAAACCGCAAAACGCCGCGGAACTGCGCGCCGCAATCACGGCGCTGTTTCAGCAGCTCGAGACTCCATCGGCCTACGATCCGGCGCGATTCGCGCGTCAGATGCAGCAAGTGAACGCCCTCCTGAGGTGAATCGTGCGGGAATTTGACCTGGTGGTGATTGGCTCCGGCCCGGCCGGCGAAAAGGGCGCGGCGCAGGCCGCCTACTTCGGCAAGAAGGTCGCCGTGGTCGAATCCGGCTCCGACCTCGGCGGAGCATGCATCAACACCGGCACGCTTCCCAGCAAGATTCTGCGCGAATCCGCGCTGTACTTTTCGGGCCTGAAACAGCGCGGGCTTTACGGAATCGACTATTCGCTCCGCGAAGGCCTGACGATCAAGAGCTTTACGCACCGCAAGGACGTCCTCGTCGGGATGGAGCAGGAAAAGATCCGGGCGAATCTGGCCGCGCATGGCATTGAGCTGATACAGGGAGTCGGATCCTTTGAAGACGCGCACACCGTGGCCGTGAAGACTCCGAAAAATGAAATGACTCAACTACGCGGCGAGGCGATCCTGATTGCGACGGGTTCACGCCCCCACAGGCCGGCGGAGATTCCGTTCGACGACGAGGCCATATTCGATTCCGATTCGATACTGAAGATGGGACGGATCCCGCGAAGCCTGGTCGTGGTCGGCGGGGGCGTGATCGGATGCGAGTACGCCTCGATATTTACGGCGCTGGGAGTGGAGGTGGCGCTGGTGGACGGGCGAGATCGCGTGCTTCCTTTTCTGGACGCTGAATTGTCCGAGGCGTTGCGCGAGCGGCTGGCCGGACTGGGAGTGACATTCTTTCTGGGCGAGCGCATGGGGCCGATCGAGCGCACCAAGCAGGGCGTGCGCATCCAGATGCCATCGGGCAAGACGATCGAAATGGAATCGGCGCTATTCGCAGCGGGACGGCGCGGCGCAGTGGATGAATTGCATCTCGAAAAGGCCGGTCTGGCGGTGAATAAGCGCGGCTACGTGGAAGTGAACGGGTCCTACCAGACGGCGGTGCCTTCCGTCTACGCGGCGGGAGACGTGATTGGATTCCCGGCGCTGGCTTCGACCTCGATGGAGCAGGGGCGCGTGGCCGTGTGCCACGCCTTCGGCTTCCAGTATAAACAGCGGCTCGGCTCGATGCTTCCGATGGGCGTGTACACAATTCCCGAGATTTCGGCCGTCGGTGAATCGGAGGAAAGCTGCAAGGAAAAGGGCATCGAGTACGAGGTTGGGCGGGCGCGCTATGCCAACAACGCGCGAGGCTTGATCGCGGGAGATGCCGCCGGCCTGCTGAAGCTGCTGTTCCGGCGCTCCGATCGTCATTTGCTCGGCGTGCACATCATCGGCGAGAACGCCACCGAGCTCATTCATCTGGGTATGATGGTGCTCGAATCAGGCGGGACGATCGATCTTTTCATCGAATTCGTTTTCAACTATCCGACGCTCTCCGAAATGTACAAATACGCCGCGTACGATGGATTGGGAAATCTTGCGGGGCACAAGCTGCGGCAGGGATAAGACAAAACCAAGATGCCGACCTGAAGGTCGGCGCTACGAAACCATCTCGGACGTTCATTCCTGCCTGACGAATTAGATCATGCCAAGGAACTGCGCCGGGCACGATATATCGTGCCCCTACGAAACCCGCTCGGACGTTTCGCATTGCCGAATGGATTGAATCACGCCAAGAATGCTTGCCGGGCGTAGTCCGCCGCGGCGGACTACGCCCCTATGAAAACACCCCTGATCACGTTGCGAACTACTGCGTAGGATTACGGGGGAACTTCAGATAGGGCAGACGGACTCCATTGACCATGATCTGGTCCGCGCGAATGGCGTCCGGAGGCTCGAAGCCGACGGCGCCGCCTGCGGTGACGAAATCGTCCTGATCGACGCCGTCGCCGCTGACGCCCAGGCCGCCGACAAGCACTCCGTTGATGTACAGCGGCTCTGAGCCTGGGAAGAATACGATTCCGCTTTGATTGACCGCCGGCCATGACGGTCCCGGCACCTGAAATCCCTGCGTGCAGGGCTTGTTCACGTCCTGCAGGAACAAATTGAAAAAAGGGCCTGCGGCCGAGCCGTCAATTCCGGGCGGAAAGAATGGCTGCCCGCCGAAGCCGATGGTGCGATTGGTGACCGCGGTACCCATGGGTACGCCGTTCAGGTCCATCGGTTGGCGGGTGGTGCCGCTGAAATAGATCACGTTGCGAGCCTTCGTGGCGGCGACATCGATGCTGAACACGGTGCCGTCGGTCATGCGGTAAAGCCCGATGATGGTGCCGTCGAGGTCGCTCACCGCAATCGACATTTTCGCCCGCGATCCGAGAGGGAGGCGAATGAGCGCGCGCGTCTGGTTCGCGGTGGCGCCAGCGTTGGAGATGATCCCGCTGACCTGCGCGGCGGTGAGGCCCCCGACGGGCCCCGCCGTGGCGGGCACGAGGTACCCTTCGGGAGCGTCGCCGGGGCTCGCGACGGGACCCTCGGTGAATAAAGCGGCGTTGAACGTCCCCGGTGAAACTCCGGCAGGAGCCGTCGTTTGATCCACGAACGGCAGCGCGACTCCGTCAATCACGACTTCGCCGGGCGGAGGCAGTGAAGCAGGGTCGAGGAATATTCCGTCCGAGTTCACGCGCACGGCCGTGAACGCAACGTATTCCGCGATGTCCAGGGAAACGCCGGTGATGCCGATTCCGCCGACGACCTGGCCGTTCTTGAAAATCGGAACGCCGCCCGGGTTAACCGCGGTGGGATCGCTGTCCGAGGCGTCAGCCTTGCCGGTGGCGATCCCCAGGCCGGGGCTGGCCCCGCCGATTGTCGTGGCCGGCGGCACGGTCGTGGCGAGGCTGCTGGAAAGCGTGCATCCGCGATTCGTATTTTCGATGCCGTAGAGCGCGGCGTTGGGCGCGTTCATGACGCCCGGCGGGAAATGGATGCCGCTGATATAGCGCACGGTCCGAGACGAGAGGGGAGCCTGATCGTTGCTGAAGAATGCGCCGGTGCGGGCGAGCGAGACAGCAAGTTCATCGGCGGGCACCATGTTGCCAAAATTGCCCGTCACGAGGGCCGGAGCGGAAGAACCTTTATACACTGCCAGAATCCGCCCTAGCCGGTCGACCACGGCGATGGCCATCGTATCGGACTGAGCGGCCGTAGCCGCAGCCTGCACCAGCATCATGACGTCGCTCTGCGTGAGCGCCTGAGGCCCGGGTGGAGGCACAGTCGGCGAAACCGGAGCCGCTCCACCTCCGCATGCAGATAGGCCGACGCAAAGCGCGGCGACGATTCCAAAGGTTCGGAGGAAAGAGCCTGCAGAATTGCGATGGATGGACCAATGCATGCGATCGCAACTATTCGTACCACAGCTGGCCACTGTTCTCAATCTACTCTCGCTCACGCGGCGTCGCGGAGACCGGAGGTCACGCGCTCTGTGTCGTCTTTGGCACGCGAGACGGTGAACGAATTCATCAAAAAGACTTGCTCATCCGGAAGCAACCGGGTTAGATAGACCGAGCACGGCAAAATGATACGAAATTGCTGACGCTTTCCAGGACACCGAGGATGCTCGCTGCATCCAACGCCCTCTCCAGACTCGTTCCACTGATCTTGCTTGCATCGTTGCCGCTATCCGCCGCCGTGAGATTCACCGCGGCCATCGCTTCCCAACAGCAGCGCCTTCCCGGGAAAGCGCCACAAAAGACGGGCGCGCTTGAAGGTGTGGTGCGAGATTCGAACGGCCGGGCCGTTGGTGGCGCGATCGTGGCCCTGCGGAACGTTGCGACGGGCGAGGTTCGCAAGGCGACAAGCAGCGCGGAGGGCGTTTTCCGCCTGATTGACTTGCCTCCGGGAAAATATGAATGGAGCGTCGTGTGCGAAGGCTACGAGACATTCACGGGAGAGAGCCTGTCGCTGGCGGCCGGCGAAGTCCTGATTCGTGAAATCAAGCTCGTTGCCGGGCCCATCGCCGCTCCAGCTCCGACAGGACTTCCGCAGCTTCCGCCGATGAATGCGGCGCCGACAGCGACGGAGTCGTCTGCTCCGGGATATTCCGGGGCCAAGCAGAGTCCCGATCTGCAGCCCGCCGGCGCGCAGCCCGCGCCGGAAACGCTCCCGCCGGATGGCGAGATTTTTCAGCCCGAACCGAATCGCTGGCGGGTCACGATGCCCGACTGGAATCGCTACGGCACAGGCGGCGAGCATCCTTATGTAAAGGGACACCGCTGGGACCCCTTTGACCGGAACAAATGGAAAGGCGACGTCCCGATCATCGGCCAGCAAACCTTTTTCAACTTCACGGGCATCAGCGATACGCTTTTCGACGGCCGGCGCCTGCCGGTTCCGAGCGACGTCAGCACGGCTCGCCCCGGGAGCAGCGATTTCTTCGGGAAGGGCGAGCAGGTTTTCCTCGATCAACTTTTTCTTTTCTCCTTCGACCTGTTTCACGGCGACGCGGCCTTCCGTCCCGTGGATTGGCGGATTCGAGTGACTCCGGCGGTCAGCCTGAACTATCTCGACGTGCGCGAGCTCGGCATCGTCAAAGTTGACGTGCGCGGGGGAACCACGCGACTGGATTCCCACATCGGATTTCAGGAGGCGTTCGCGGAAGTAAAACTTCACGACCTGAGCCCGAATTTCGATTTCATCTCCGTGCGCGCGGGAATTCAGGATCTCAACGCCGATTTCAGAGGATTTCTTTTCGTTGACGAGCAGCCCGGCGTGCGATTCTTCGGCAACCTGGAATCGAATCGCTGGCAATACAACTTGGCCTACTTCAACTTGCTCGAGAAGAATACGAACAGCGGCCTGAACTCGTTCGCCCGGCGAAAGCAGCAGGTGATCATCGCCAACGTGTACAGGCAGGATTTCCTGTTCCAGGGCTATACGGCGCAATTCAGCGTGGACTACAACGACGACGCGGCCAGCGTTCATTACGATGACAACGGGTTTCTGGTGCGCCCATCGCCCATTGGCGCGGTGGTCTCCAATAACATGGTTCAGCCGCATAGCATTCACGCCGCGTACCTCGGATGGACGGGCGACGGGCACATCGGGCGCGTGAACCTCACGCACGCCTTTTACCAGGCTCTCGGAACCGACAGCCTGAACCCGATCGCCGGGCGGGCGGTCACAATCAACGCGCAGATGGCCGCGCTCGAGCTCTCCGTGGACAAGGATTGGATCCGCTTCAAGGGATCGCTTTTCTACGCTTCGGGATCGGCAAATCCCCGGAGCGGCAAGGCGCGCGGTTTTGACGCCATTGAAGACTTCCCGGAATTCGCAGGCGGAATTTTCAGCCTGTGGAATCGCGAAGGCATAAGGCTGACCGGGTCCGGCACGAACCTGACTTCGCCCGATAGCCTCTTGCCCAGCCTTCGTTCGAACAAGGACGAAGGGCAAGCCAACTTCGTCAATCCCGGAATATTCCTCGCGAACCTGGGGACGGATTTCGACCTGACGCCAAAGTTGCGCGGCTTCGTCAACGTAAACTACCTGCGATTCATGCGCACCGAGCCGCTGGAATTGCTGCTGTTCCAGGCGCCCATTCACCATACGATCGGGGTGGACTCCAGCATCGGAGTGCGCTACCGGCCGCCGCTGACGGAAAACATCTCGATCACCGCCGGAGCCGCCACACTGGTGCCCGGCGAGGGCTTGCGCGATATCTATACGGGCAAGATGATGTTCTCGTTGTTTACGAACGTGCGTTTTCAATTCTAGCGTTGCGCGAGGAAGACCGAAAAGTGCTGAAGCGAGGTCCATTCACGGCGCGTTCAACGCGTCCAGGCATGACGCGGCCCTACGTCGCTGTGCTCGCGCTCGTCATTGCTGGATTATTTGCGCTCGAGCACGGATTGCCCGCACAGCCGCGGCCGCAGTCGCAGTCGCGGATGCCTATGGGATCTCAAGCTACGCAACCCAGCCTGATCACGCAGACTCAGGCCGACGCTGACGCCAAGAGCGCGGGTTGCGTCACCTGTCATACCAGCGAAGATGAGCCGACGATGCATCCCACGCGGACGGTGCGCCTGGGCTGCACGGATTGCCACGGCGGCGATGCCAGCGCCGGCATCTCAGCCGGCACGCCCAAGGATTCCGCGGCCTACGACCAGGTGAAGACGAAGGCGCATCCGCAGCCTCGCGATCCCGTCTTCGCGCGCGGATTGGCCCACGCGGAGCGCGCTTACACGGCATGGTTGCGCGAAAGCTACGACTACGTTCGATTCGCCAATCCCGGAGATCTTCGGGTCGCCCCGCAAACCTGCGGCACGGCTGGGTGCCACGCAGTGGAAGTTCGCAACGTCAGCACCAGCATGATGACGCACGGCGGCATGCTCTGGGGCGCGGCGCTTTACAACAACGGATCGATTCCGGTGAAGAATGCGCGCTTCGGCGAAAGCTACTCCGCAGATGGCCTGCCGCAGACGATGCACACCTTCCCTCCGCCGACGCCCGAGGAAACACGGATGAAAGGCGTGGTGCCGGAGCTGACTCCGCTGGAGCGTTGGGAGATTTCGCAGCCTGGAAATGTGCTGCGCGCCTTCGAGCGCGGCGGCGCGAAAAAAGGCGAAGTAGGAAACCCCAAGTCCGAAGAAAATTCCGGCCGTCCCGATGACCAGCTGGGAGAGCGCGGCTTCGGCACTCTGCTGCGCACCGATCCCGTCTTCCTCGGCCTGCAGAAGACTCGCCTGCTCGACCCTCTCCTCTCGTTCCCAGGCACGAACGATCAACCGGGCGACTATCGCGGCAGCGGTTGCACGGCGTGCCACGTGATTTACGCCAACGACCGCTCGCCCGAGCATTCCGGCCCGTACGCACCCTTTGGTCATCTTGGTGAGAGCGCTTCGTCCGATCCGACGATCGCAAAGAACGAGCCGGGCCATCCGATTCGGCACACGTTCACGCGCTCGATTCCCTCCAGCCAATGCATGGTCTGCCACATTCACCCGGGCACGAACATGGAAACGACTTATTTCGGTTACACCTGGTGGGACAATGAAGCGGACGGCGAGTCGATGTATCCCGCACAGCAACGGCATCCCACAGCGGACGAACGCCATGATATTGCGCAGCGGAATCCCGAAGGCGCCGCCCCGCGAGGCTTGTGGTCGGATCCGAAATTCCTGGAACAATTGGGCAGCGCACAATTCAACACGCAACTGAAGCAAAGCCAGTTCGCCGATTTTCACAGTCACGGATGGGTCTTCCGCGCCGTTTACAAGCGGGATCGAAAAGGCAACCTGCTCGACGGCGATAACAAGACCGTCTCCGCCGATGATCCGAAGAAATTCGACAAAGCCGTACACTTGAAAGACATCCACCTGGAAAAGGGAATGCAGTGCGTGGATTGCCACTTCCAGCAGGACGTGCACGGCAACGGAAAGCTCTACGCCGAGCCCCGCGCCGCCATCGAACTCGACTGCACCGATTGCCACGGGACGATTGAAAAACGCGCCACATTGATCACGTCCGGCCCGGCGGCGCCGAACGGCGGCACGCATCTCGACGCGCTGCGCACGCCGTGGAATAGCCGACGATTCGAATGGCGCGACGGCAAACTTTACCAGCGCTCGATGGTAGAGCCCGACCGAGAATGGGAAGTGGTGCAGACGCTGGACACGATCACGCCCGGCAATCCTCATTACAGCGAGAAATCGCGGTGGGCGAAAACCGTGCGGCGGGATGGCACGACCTGGGGCGCGCTTCCGGCGGACGAGTCTCAGCTGGCGCACGCGAACAGCCGCATGACCTGCTACGCCTGCCACACTTCGTGGACGCCGAATTGTTTCGGCTGCCATCTTTCGATGACGGCGAACCAGCGCATGCCCATGCTGCACAATGAAGGCCTGACCACGCGCAACTTCACGTCCTATAACTTCCAGGTGCTACGCGACGACGGATTCATGCTGGGAATCGACGGCACGGTGACGGGGCATCGCGTGGCGCCCGCGCGCTCTTCCTGCGCGATCACGGTCAGCTCGCAAAATCAGAATCGTGAATGGCTCTACTACGGGCAACAGACGGTTTCGGCCGAGGGATTCGCGGGCACGGCGTTCAGCACATTCGTGCCGCACACGGTGCGGTCGAAGGAAACCAAGGCCTGCGACGATTGTCACGTCTCCGAGCGCAACGACAACAACGCGTGGATGGCGCAGGTCCTGCTGCAGGGCACCAACCTTTTGAATTTCATGGGGCGTTATATATATGTTGCGGACGGCACCAAGGGCTTCGATGCCGTGGCCGTGGCGGAACACGATGAGCCCCAGGCGATCTTCGGCAGCTACCTGCAACGGCTGGCCTATCCGGACGACTACCGCCAGCACGTCGCGCGCGGCCGCGAGCTCAAGGAAGCCTATCATCACGAAGGAAATGTGCTCGATGTGCAGCTTCGCGGCGAATATCTCTACGCCGCGCTCGGCAAGGGCGGCTTCCGCGCGTACGACGTCGCGAACATCGACAACAAGGGATTTTCCGAGCGGCAGGTCACCGCGCCCGTCTCTCCTCTGGGTCAGCGCCTCTACGTGCACACGAAGTATGCGACGGCCATCGCCAGTCCTTCGACGCTGGCCCTTGATCCCGCGCGCACGCGGAATCCGGAAAACGAAGAGCAGCCCATCCACGCGATGTACGCGTTTCTCTATGTCGCCGATAAATACGAGGGCCTGGTGATCGTGGGAGATTCAAACCCTCATAGTAAGAGTCCCGGCGTCAGCACGCTGCTCGACGGCGATCCGCGAAACAATTTCCTGAAGCGGGCGCTGGCATTCAACCCGAACGGGATATTGAATGGCGCGCGCCGCATCGCCATCGCCGGAAACTACGCCTACATGCTCTGCGATCACGGCCTCGTCGTCGTGGATTTGGATAAGCCGCTCCAGCCGCGGGTGGTTGCGGAAATCGGCGCGCCCGAATTGAACGATCCTCAGGGAATTTCGATCCAGTTCCGCTACGCATTCGTGGTGGACCGCGACGGCCTCAAGGTTTTGGACGTCACTGCGCTCGATCATCCTCGCGTCGTGCCGAATGCCGTCGTGCGATTGGAAGACGCCCGCAATGTGTATGTCGCGCGCACGTACGCGTACGTCGCCGGCGGCAAGCAGGGTCTCGCGATCGTGGACGTCGAGCAGTCCGAGCAGCCGCGGCTCGACCAGATTTTTTCGGACGGCGGCAAGATCAACGACCTGCGCGACGTGAAAGTCGGAATGGTGGACGCCAGCGCGTTCGCCTTCCTCGCCGACGGACGCAACGGGCTGCGCGTCCTGCAGTTGCTTTCGCCCGAGGATTCGCCCAATGCCTACGGCTTCAGCCCGCGGCCAACTCCCAAGCTCATTGCCAGCTACCGCACCGGTGCGCCGGCTCTGGCGATTTCCAAGGGAGTGGACCGCGACCGCGCCGTGGATGAGAGCGGAAATCAGCTCGCGGTGTTTGGACGCCGCGGCGCAAGGCCGCTCAATCGCGAAGAAGCAGGCCGCTTGTATCTCCGGGACGGCAAAGCCTTCCGCATTACAAACGATCCGCCGGGCCCCACGCGCTAAGCGGGCGTCCGCCTGCCGCGCCGACTCCTTCCGTATTAAATCGTTTTGACATATCCGTATTGTTCGTATTAAAACGTATGTACCGGTAAATCGGGAATCCCTGTATCGCCGCTTGCTTTTCCAGCGAGGAGACCTCCGACATGCGTGCCGATCTGATCGTGGTCGTGTTCCAGAATCTGAAAGCTCAAGAGCGTCTGCGATCGGGGCGAAGCCGTTTGAAATTGGCGGCAACCCGCTGGAGTGCGTTTCTGGCATTGATACTGCTCTGCGCGTCGTACGCCGGCGCACAAGTTGCCGCGAGTCTGTCGGGCCAGGTGGCCGATCCATCGGGCGCCGCGATTCAGACGGCGACGGTAACCGCGCGAAACGTGGAAACGGGCGCGGCCCGCACCACGGCGTCGGATGGCCAGGGCCGTTACCAGCTCTTTGCGCTTCCCCTGGGCGAGTACGAAGTCCGCGCCAACAAATCCGGATTTGCCGAATCGGTGCGGAAGGGCGTGTATCTCGTGGTTGGGGAAGAAGCCAAGATCGACCTCACGTTGCAGATTGGCCGGGTCAATCAGCAAATCGAGGTCAATGCGGACGCGCCGCTCGTCAGCATCACAACCACGGACATCTCGGGTGTTGTCGGCGAGCAACAGGTCAAGGACCTGCCACTCAACGGAAGAAGCGTTGACCTGCTCCTCCCGCTAAATCCCGGAATCGTGAACTTTACGTGGGAGAAAACCGGGGGAATGGGGATATCGAACTCGACAACCGCGAACAACTTTTCCGTCTCCGGCAATCGTCCGCAGCAAAACATGTTCCTGCTGAATGGCGTCGAGTACACGGGAGCCGCAGAGAACAACATGCAGCCGGGCGGGACCAGCGGCGAGTTGCTGGGGATCGATGCGGTGCGGGAATTCAACGTCCTGCGCGACTCCTACGGAGCGGAATACGGAAAACATCCCGGTGCGCAAGTGGCGATCGTTACGCAATCGGGAACGAACCAATTTCACGGATCGGTTTTCGAGTTTTTGCGCAACAACGCGCTGGATGCGCGTAACTTCTTCGATGTCGGCGCACCCCCGCCGTTTCAAGACAGATCTGTCGGAGCCCCACCCTTTCAGCGCAATCAGTTCGGAGCGTCGCTGGGAGGGCCCATTCAATCGGACAAAACGTTTATTTTCGGCAACTACGAAGGATTTCGGCAGAACCTGCACCAGACTTCGCAAACCTTCGTTCCGGCAGACGACGCCCGCAATGGCACTCTCGCGCCGTTCGGCGGGCAGTGCGCTCTCGCGCTTCAGCCCAAGTGCAAGATGGTCGTTCAGCAGCTCCTCAACCTCTGGCCGGTCGCCAACGGACCCGAACTTCTGTTGAATGGGCAGCCAAGCGGGATCGCCACGCTGACCTCCAGCCCGCCGCAAACCGTGCGGGAGGACTTTGGCACCACGCGACTCGATCACATCTTCTCCGAAAGGGACGCGCTGGCGGGAGTTTATACGATCGACGACGGCGGTGACGTGACGGCCACGCCCTTCGACCCGTGGAGCACGGACCTGATGAGTTTGCGCGAACAGGTGTTCAGTCTTGAGGAAACGCACGTGTTCTCGCCG
>Ga0209517_10004146_pt1 | contig 19241 bp, 15 predicted proteins | sample PeaSoiMetSII2010_FD_187695 | JGI IMG/M metagenome (GOLD analysis project Ga0209517, IMG submission 187695) | Peat soil microbial communities from Weissenstadt, Germany - SII-2010 (SPAdes) (version 2) | ecosystem: Environmental > Terrestrial > Soil > Wetlands > Peat | place: Germany...
GAACGCCATACGCTTCGTGAAGGAAGCAGGGGCGGAGGCGGTAAAGATCGAGGGCGGCGAGCGGCGGCTGGAGCTGATTGCGCGACTGACGGAGGCGGAGATCCCCGTAATGGGCCACGTCGGGCTGACGCCGCAATCGGTGAACGCCCTGGGCGGCTATCGCGTACAGGGGAAAACGCAGGAAGCGGCGGATCAGGTATTGCGCGATGCGCGGGCGGTGGAGGCTGGGGGGGCGTTCGCGATTGTGCTGGAGGCTTTGCCGCGAGAGCTGGCGGCGGAAATCACGCGAAGTGCGCGGATTCCGACGATTGGGATTGGCGCGGGGCCGGATTGCGACGGGCAGATCCTGGTGCTGCACGACATGCTGGGACTGACGTTCCGCGAGCCGCCGAAATTTGCGCGGCAATATGCCAACGTGGGACAAACGATTTTAGAGGCGGTCAAAGAGTATTGTGCAGACGTACAAAGCGGGAGCTTTCCTTCGGATGCGGAGTCGTATCATGCGCCAGCCAGCGTGAAAGGGCGCAAGACGATCCCGATCGCGCGGTGAATCGTCCGGTGGAGCTTGCCGCATTATAGAGAAGTGCGGGGCGCAGAGATTCTGCGCCCTTCTTTTTTGGGGAGCGGTGAATGGAAACGATTCGCACCATCGCGTGGATGAGGGAGAAAGCGAAAGAAGCGCGGCTGGAACAACGCGTGATCGGGCTCGTGCCAACGATGGGGGCGCTGCACGCAGGACACATGGCGCTGGTGGAACGGGCAAGGAAAGAGTGCTCGCCGGTGTATGCGTCCATATTTTTGAATCCGAAACAGTTTGGGCCGAAGGAGGACTTATCCAAATACCCGCGGCCCATTGAGGCCGACACGGCAAAGCTGGAGGCCGCAAAGATTGACGGGCTGTTCCTGCCCGATGCGGCAGAGATGTACCCGCCGGGGTTTTCAACGTATGTGCAAGTGGAAGGGCTGAGCGAGCGGCTGGAGGGCAAATCGCGCCCGGGCCATTTTCGCGGGGTGACGACCGTTGTGCTGAAGCTGCTGGAGATTATCCAGCCGCACTTTGCGTATTTTGGGCGCAAGGATGCGCAGCAGGCGCGCATGGTGCAGCAAATGGTGCGGGATTTGAATTTGGACACGGAGATCGTGCTGTGCCCGATCGTGCGCGAGGGAGATGGGCTGGCGATGTCCTCGCGGAATGTGTATTTGCATGCGGAGGAGAGGAATGCGGCGCCGGTGTTGTCGCGAGCGCTGCGGGCGGCTGCACACGAAGTGGGTTCGGGTGTGCGCGATGCGCTGCAATTGCAGCAAGCCATGCATAAGGTGCTGGCGGGGGAACCACGCGCCAGAGTCGACTACGTGGAGATTGTGGATGCGGAGACATTTGAGCCAGTGGTGCGAGTGGGGCGGCGGAGTTATGCGGCGGTGGCCGTTTTCATAGGAAAAACACGGTTGATTGATAATTTGTTGATTGAGGCGGACGGGGAGGAATTGCGGACGGAGTTGTGAGAGGGAAGAAGAAAGCAAGGAGTTTCAACACAGAGATCGCAGCGGGAAGAACACAGAGGTCAGAGAGGAGAGCAAACCAAAGAGCATAGTCGGAAACGATGCTGCCACGATCCCTCCGCTACGGCCCGCAAACGGCGCGGGCCTCCGGTCGGGATGACAGCGGGTTACACGTTGGCGAGGTGGGAGAGAGTTTCGGCGGCGTGGCCTTTGGCTTTGACCTCGTCCCAGATCTGCTCGATTTTGCCGGTGGGGCCAATCAAGAATGTGCTGCGAACGATGCCTTTGAACGAGCGGCCCATGAATTTCTTCATGCGCCAGACGCCGTAGGATTCGATCATTTTGTGGGTGGGATCGCCGAGCAGGGGGAAATTGAGCTTCTGCTTGGCCTTGAAACTCTTCAGGGATTTTTCCGGGTCGGCGCTGACGCCGAGGACGACGACATCTTCCTTATCGAATTTGGGCTTGAGGTCGCGAAATTCGCAGGCTTCGATGGTGCAGCCCGGCGTGCTGGCTCTGGGATAGAAATAGAGCAGGACGCGTTTGCCTTTGAAGTCTTTCAGAGAAATTTGCTTGCCTTCGTCGGATAGCAGCGTGAAATCGGGGGCATTGTCGCCGATTTTGAGCATGGGTGTTTCTCCTGGAAAGATTATGGAGGAAAGCGAGGCGGAGGCAAAGCGGGTCGAGCGAAAGAGAAGAGGGCCGTTTCCACAGAGGGCACAGAGGGAAGAGCACAGAGGGCGCAGAGAAGAGAAAGGAGCAAGAGGGATTCCTCACTTCGCGGACTCCGTTCGGAATGGGAGAGGGCGATGACTCCGACGCGAGTGAAATGGAGGAGGATTTGCCGCGATCCCTCCACTCCGGCCCGCAGACGGCGCGGGCCTCCGGTCGGGATGACAACGGGTTACTGGTCGACCAGGTGGGTCGATCAGTGCTCGACCCCTACGAGAAATCAGGAGAGGAGCTTGCGGAGGATGTCGTTTACGGATTGGGGATTGGCCTGGCCTTTGGTGAGGCGCATGACTTGGCCAACGAAGAACTTGAAGACGCCCTCGTTGCCGGATTTGAACTTGGCGACGTTGTCGGGATTCTTGGCGATGATATCGCGGGCGGCTGCTTCAATTGCCGTGTCGCTCACTTGGGCGCCCAGCCCCTCGGCGGCGACAATCTCCGCGGCGGAGCGGCCGGATTCGAACATGGTGGCGAAGACTTTCTTTCCCACCGCAGCGGTAATCTTCCCGGATTCGACCAAAGATACGAGCTCGGCGAGCGCGGCGGGCGCAACCGGGCTTGCGCCAATTCCCTTGCCGGAATCGTGCAGTCGGCGGAGGAGTTCGGTTTGCATCCAGTTGGCGGCGGCTTTTCCAGGAGCGCCGGCCTTCACCACAGCTTCAAAGTAGGCAGCGAGTGCTTGCGTGTCGGTGAGAACTTCCGCGTCGTAGGCGGTGATGCCGAAGGAGGAGACGAAGCGGGCGCGCTTGGCGAAAGGAAGTTCGGGAACTGTGGAGAGGACTTCGTCGCACCAGGCGGAACTGACGTGCACGGGGAGCAGGTCGGGCTCCGGGAAATAGCGGTAATCGTGGGCCTTTTCCTTGGAGCGCATGGAATCCGTGTGGCCCTCGTGCTGATTCCACAGACGCGTTTCCTGAAAAATGCTGCCGCCGGATTCGAGGACGCCGATGTGACGCTCGATTTCGTATTCGAGGGCTTTGGCGAGGTAACGGAAGGAATTGAGATTCTTGACCTCGACCTTGGTGCCGAATTCTTTTGCGCCGCGCAGGCGCACGCTGACATTGGCGTCGCAGCGGAGCGAGCCTTCTTCCATGTTGCAATCGCTCACGCCGGTATAGAGAAGGATTTGGCGAAGTGCGGTGAGGTAAGCGTAAGCCTCGTCGGGGGAGCGCATGTCCGGCTCGGAAACAATTTCGCCGAGGGGCGTGCCACAACGGTTTAGGTCGACGTAGGTCTTGCCCGCGGATTGCGCCAAGCCTTCGTGGAGGGATTTGCCCGCATCTTCTTCGAGATGGAGACGCGTGATGCCGATGCGTTTTATCTTGCCGCCATGTTCAATTTCAAGCCAGCCGCCGCTGGCGAGGGGGAGTTCGTATTGGGAGATTTGGTAGCCCTTGGGCAGATCGGGGTAAAAGTAGTTCTTGCGGGCAAAGCGGGAATGCTCGTGGACGGTGCAATTGAGGGCCAGGGCCGCACGGATGCCCATTTCAACGACGCGCCTATTGAGAACAGGGAGCGTACCGGGGAGTCCGAGGCAGACGGGACACGTATTGGAGTTGGGCTGATCGCCGAAACGCGTGGAGCACCCACAAAAGATTTTTGTTTTGGTAAGGAGTTGGGCGTGGACTTCCAGACCGATCACAGCCTCGTACTTTGCGAGGAGTTCGGGCGACATTGCGGATTCGGTGGCAAATTTCGTCATGGTGAAACAAAAAGTATAGCAGAGGGGCGCGGGGGGATGCGCCCCCTGGTTTAATTACGGCCGGCGAACTGATAGCGCAGGCCGAAGCGATAATCGCGGCCCAAGGCGGGATAGCCGAGGGCGTCCTGATATTGTTTGTTGAAGAGGTTGGTGGCGCGGGCGATGAAAGCGAAGCTGCGCGTGAAGTTGTAACTGGCGGCCAAATCAACCCGGGCGTAGCCGGGATTGCGCGTAAAGCCGAGGCCCAGGAAATCGCTGTCGGTGCGTTGTCCCGTGAAGTAGCCGGCGAGGGTAGCATTGAACCGGCGAAAAGTACCAATGAATGTAATAGAGCCGGAATTGGGCGGTCGCCGCGCCAATCGATTGCCGGGAATAAGGCTGGGATCAAAGGCGTTCGGCGACTTGAGGATCAGGCTGTCGTCGTAGGTGTAATTGCCGGTGACGAAGAGCCACGTTGTGGCGCGTGCCTCGACGGCGATGTTCGTGCCGCGGGCACGGGCCAAATCAGTATTGAAGAAGGTGCCAAAGCCCGATGGGCAACCAGACGGAGGGGTGATGGGACATGGCCCCCCCGGAGAACAGTACGTAAAACTGACAATGTCGTAGAAGCGGTTCGAGAAATAGTCAGCGGATACCTTGATGCGGTCGTTGGCCAGCTTCTGGTCAATCCCAGTGGTCCAATTTTTACTTGCCTCGGGTTTCAGCGCAGGGTTGCCGGGATCGCACGGGTCCGTCCCATAACTCTGATCGAAACGCGGCTCCTTGATGCCCGCGCCGTAGAAAACACGATAGCGCGTGTCGCCCCAAAAACCCTTGCCATAGCGGAGCGCCAGGGAAGCCCCGGCGCGAGGCACAACGCGAGTGCCAAAGCTGCTGTTGGCTTCCGCCCGGGCGCCGAGGTCGATAGAAACACGCGGATGGGGGAGATAGCGGAAGTCCAGAAAGCCGCCTTGATTGTTGCGGCGGATGTGGGGTTGCTCAAGATAAGAGATAGATCCGTTTTCGACTTCATATTGGTAGCCGGCGGTGGCCGCGAAATTCCGGAGGCTGTAGGTTGTCTGGGCTGAGAAACCTGCGCGGTTGTAAGTGTAAATGTCGTCGTAGGTGTAATCACAGAATTGCGTGGTGGCAACGGCGTCCGGATTGGTTTGAGGACATGAAGAATCGGAACCGCCAATATAAAAGCTCTGCTCCAGGTTGAAGCTGTGTTGATGGGTGTAGGCTTCGGCGCCCGCGAGTTGGTAGTGCCAGTGATCCCCCGAGACGAAATCCCACTGCGCGCTGGCACTGAAGAGTCTCTGGTCGTATTGCTGGTGGAGGCTGGGCGGCTCGAATACGGTCTGGCCGGGGATGCCCGCATCGCTGGTGTTGTTGCGAAGAGTCAGCCGAAGATGGTTCGTGTCACTGAAGGCGAAACCAAAATTACCGGTTAGGGCGCGGTTCAGGAAATCATCATTGGGGTCCTGCCCCTCGGTCTGAAGATAGGACGCGGCACCCGAATAATCAAAAGCACCAAGCAGGCCGCTGATTTGGCCACCGCCGCGGCCATTGGCGTAACTCCCTCCTTCTCCGAAGAGCGTGACGGATGGAATTCGTGTTGTGCCACGATGCGAGAAAAGCTGCACGACACCAGACACCGCGTCGGTGCCGTAGAGTGCGGATTCCGCGCCGCGCACAATCTCGACCTTGTCCACGTTATCCAGAGTCACAATAGAAAAATCCACTGCGCCGCCGGGAGGATTGATGGGCGCCCCGTCCACAAGTACCTTGGTAAAATTGGAATTCCCACCATTCAGGAAGAGCGAAGCTGTTCCGCCATTGGCACCGGTGTGGGCGAAGGTAACTCCCGGAGAGAATTGCAGAAGATCGGGGATGGAAACGGACTGGCGCTGGTCGATGACTTCGCGGGTGAGCACGTCGGTGGGAGCGGTGGACTGCGGACGCAGAACAGGCTCGGCTTCGGCAGTGACAACAACGCTGGAGGAGAGGCGCTCCAGTTCAAGGCGAAGATCGAGGGTGCGGGATTCGCCCGGGGCGAGATCCCAAGTGAACACACGAGGGGCGAACGGGTCACGCAAGAATTGGATCACGTAGCGGCCCGGGGGAAGCGAAAGATGATAGGCACCGTCCGTCGTGGAAATAGCGGACCAGAGCTGCGCGTTGGCGGCGGCTTCCAGCTGAGCGGTGACCTGAACTCCGCCTATACCGGCGCCGGAAGGATCGGTGAGTGTGCCGCTGACATAAGTACCAGAAGGTTGCGATTGCGAAAAAACGGGAACTGCCGAGACAAGAAAGAGTAAGGCGAAAAAGCTTGCGGAAAGACTTGGTTTTTTCATGGGTTCCTCCGCTCCCTCACGCGCGGGAGTGTAAAGGTTGGCCGGCGCATTCAGAACTGCGCAGGCTGCAGACTTCGCCGGTCTCCTGGCTTGGCGGGGAGTCGCGCCGGATGGAGGAAACTCTGATTCGCGAAAATTCAGAGTTCGCATCTGGCGCGCTCGCGGCCTTCCCGCAGTGAGCTGGGCTGCAGTGGCCCACGAGCAAAATACCCGCCTTACAGTCGCGCGGCGGCGACGGCTTTGCACCGTCTTCCCGAGCACGAAGTCCGCGGTGATTGTGGAGGGGCGGAGCCCACTGTGGGTTAAGAGTTTCGGCAGCGCGTAGCCGCCGGGTTGAGGTGGACGCGGAACGACGCTAGGTGTTGGAAAAAAGCGTGACGCGCGGCCGGCCGGAGGAGGTCATCTCCACGGACAACGGCGCCTGAAAAACTTGTTCGAGCAATTCGCGCTGGAAAACGGTGGCGGGCGGACCCACGCGAAGGCACTTCCCTTTTTGCAGCAGGACGACTTGATCGGCGTATTCACCGGCAAGATTCAATTCGTGAGTGACGACCACGACGGTGTAGCGGTTTTCCGCAGCCAAGCGGCGGAGATTGTGAAGGAGGTCCACCTGTGCGCCAATGTCCAGATGCAGCGTGGGCTCATCCAGCAACAGGAGAAGCGGCTGCTGAGCGAGAGCGCGAGCCAGAATCACGCGCTGCTTTTCCCCACCGGAAATCTTGTCCATCCAGCGGTCGCTGAGATGGTTGGCGCCCACCTGGGTAAGAGCATTTGTGGCGATGATCACGTCATCCTCGGTTTCAAAGCGCAGGCCCGAACCGTAGGGATGGCGTCCCTGCAGTACAAATTCCCAAACACGCGATGGGAACAAGAGGCGGCTTTCCTGCTGCACCAGCGCGATGCGTTGAGCGCGCGTCCTTGGCGGAAGCGAATGCGTGACGAAACCATTGAGGGATATGCGGCCGGAAAGCGGCTCCAGCGCGCCCGAAATCAGCTTGAGCAGAGTGGATTTCCCGCAGGCGTTGGGGCCAAGGATGGCGACGATTTCGCCGGGCTTGGAGTGGAAGCTGAGGGCTTCGAGGGTGAACAGCGGCGCTTGGGACGGATTGGAAGAGTAGGCGTAGCTGACCTGTTCGACGCTGAGGCGCACGTCCGAGGCGGAACGCGGTTGTTCCGAAGAAGGCAAGGGACTGCGAAGGGCGGTGCTCATGTGAGCCTCCTGCGAAGCAAATAGATGAATAACGGCGCACCGGCCATGGCCGTCATCGCGCCCACGGGGAGTTCGGAGGGGGCAACGACGGTACGGGCGAGCGTGTCGGCGATGACGATAGCGATGGCGCCGCCAAGCGCGGAAGCGGGCAACAACATGCGGTGATCGGCGCCAAAAATCAGACGCATGACGTGGGGCACAAGCAGGCCAACGTAGCCAATGGTGCCGCCGACGGAAACGGCGAGTCCTGTAAGTATGGATGCCGCCAGATACACGACAATGCGCACTCGCCGGACATCTACGCCAAGGTGCATGGCTTCCTTTTCCCCGGCGAGAAGGAGATTGAGATCCGAGGCGGTGGTGTAAATGGCCCCGGCAGCTGCCAGAAAACCAAAAGATAGGAGGTAGAGGAGGCTGCGAGGCTGCGGCGTGGAGAGATCGCCCATGAGCCAGAAGACGATGCCGCGAAGATTGCTGCCTGAGAGCGTGTTAATGAGGAACATGATGATGGCGGAAAGGAAGGAGGCGGTGATGATGCCGCCAAGAAGAAGGGTGCTGCTGTCAATCTGACCATCACGGCGGCCCAGGAAATAGACGGCGGCGATGGTGAGGGTCGCACCAAGGAAAGCCCCGAAGGGAGTAATGAGTCCGGCAAGCTCCGGGGACAGGGAGAGATGACTCTCAATGATGAGGGCGACAATTGCGCCAACGGCGGCGCCGGAGGAAACACCAAGAACGTAAGGATCCGCCAGCGGATTGCGCAGCAGGGCTTGAAAACTTGCGCCTGCCACTGAGAGGGATGCTCCAACGACGATGCCTAGCAAGATGCGCGGCAGGCGAATGTCCACGACAATCATGCCGTAATCAGTGGAGATGGCGCTGCTCTGGCCAAGCAGCACGCGAATGAGGTCGCGTCCCAGGCCATAAAGAGAGACTTGAACGGCGCCCATTTTCAGGGCAATGACCACGACAACAAACAAAATAACCGCGAGGATGCCACAACGGAACAGGAGACGCCCCAGAGTTAGTGGACGCATGAAGACTCCGTGGAACGAAAACAGTTATTGGGCGAAAAGGAAGCGAGTGCCGACCGGGGAGGCATAGATGGCGCCGCGTTTACCGTGGGAAAAGCCTTTTGCGGAACTGGCGAATCTTGGAAGACTTCGGGATGCAATTGCCGCGCGAGTTCTTCAATGGCGGAAACGATACGCGGCGCGGGGCGATTGACGGCATCGCTGATCACCGCAAAATGGCGCTTGCGCACGGCGTCCAGAAGGCGCCATCCCGGGCGCGAGGCCAGCGCATCGAAATCGCGCGCGGCGGATTCCGAATGGGATGCGGCGAAAACCAGATAGTCAGGCTGCAGGTGAACGACCTCTTCCAGGCTCATTTGTGGCCAATCCTGCGACGACTGGACAATGGAGACGCCGCCCGCTTTGCGAAGAGCATCGGCGATAAAGGTGTCCTTGCCGGCGGAAATGAGGGGTTCGGTCCAAACGATGAAGAGGACACGCTGCGCGGGAACGGCAGCGAGCTTTGCCTGAAGAGTGGCGAGCCGGCTCCGTAGTTCGTCTCCAAGGGACTTGCCCGCCTCTGAGGCGCCCAGAACATCGGCCAGCTTTTGAGTGGAAGAAATGATCTCAGCGACCGAATGGGGATCGGTGGTGGCGTAGCTGGGTATGCCGAGGGTATCCAGGGCACGAACGGTATCGAGGCGATTGATGCTCTTTGTGACCAGGACCAGGTCCGGACGTAGCGAGGCAATCTCTTCGAGATTGGGATTGATGATCCCGCCGACCTTGGGTTTTTTCCGGGCTTCGATGGGATAGTCGCAAAAATCGGTGTCGCCCACGAGGCGATCCTGCAAGCCGAGAGCGTAAATCGTTTCCGTGAGACTCGGTGCGAGCGAAACGATGTGCGAGGGAGAAAGGGGGATGCGCACGGTCCGCCCCATCTCATCCACGACTTCGCGCGTTGCGGGTTGCGGAGGCGGTCCAGGAGAAGTGGCCTGTGCGGACACATCGAGCGCGCCGAGTAAGAGAAAGACGAGCAACAGGGCCGCTGGACGTGACACGAAGATGGAATTGACGCGCTGCACGAATCTCTCCTGACGAGAGCCCCGCGAGAGTAAGCAACAAAAAAGCCCCACGAGAATTGGGGCTGGAGAGCCGGTGTTCTCTCTCGCGAAGAACACGCAACCTCTTCAGCTTGGGAGGGTAGCCTGGCTAACGGCATTGCTGCCGATCACAGTGGCGGGACCACGGCCGAATCTCACGGCACTTCCCCACTTCCCGAGCCTGCAAGTTGTGAAAACAGTTTACGGTGCGATGGCAGGAGTGTCAATGGAAGTAGCGGAATTTTCCTGTGAGGAAATCAGCGGTTTTTCCAGTTGGGTTTGCGTTTTTCGACCAGCGCGCGCAGGCCTTCCTGGGCATCTTCCAGGCGGTACAGCTCATTCAGGAAGATATCCATGGACTGTTTCAAGCCGTCGCGGAGGGAGAGTCCCATACCGCTGAGAATGGCGCGTTTGGCCATAGTGAGAACGGGACCCGAGTGGCTGGTGATCCGTTCGATCATGTCATCCACCGTGGTTTCAAGTTTTGACTCGGGAACGAGCCGATTGATCAGGCCCAACTCCAGGGCGCGCTCCGCCGTGACCGGATCGCCGAGGAGCACGAGTTCGAGAGCGACTTTGGGACCGACGAGAAACGGAAGAATTGTGGAGGCCAGCGGGGGAAAAACGCCAAGGGTAATTTCCGGCTGGGCAAAACGCGCTTTAGGCGTGGCGATAACCAGGTCGCCGAACGCGGCAAGCTCCGCGCCGCCGCCGATCGCCGGGCCGTTCACGACACAGAGAACCGGTTTGGACGTCTCGAGAATGCCCGCAAAGACGGAGTGAAATGCGTCAAGCATCTGGAAGACGCGCTCCGAAGTGTATTCGCCTACATCGATACCACCGCAGAAAACTTTGCAGGCCGAATCGAGGACGATGAGTTTGACGTCTTCCTTTTCGGCGATAAAGGCGATGCCATCCGCCAGCTCCCGAAGCATGTCTTCGTTCAGGAGGTTGTGCTCCGGACGATTAAGGGTCATACGGGCCACGCCTGACGCCAGGCGAAACTCGACATATTGAAATTCCTGGGGGTCGCGACGTTTGGGTTCCGTACGAACTTCAACGGTAGGACGGCGTTCCACGATGAGTATCTCCTTACGGGCGGCCCTGGATCCGGAGCCAAATTTGATGCTAGCACGCCGTGCTGGGCGGAACAGGCCGTGTTCGAGCGGAAGTGCGCAATGAGTCTGCTGGCATTTCGTCCAGTGGGAGCGGTGGCGACAGTTGCCAGCCTGGAAAGAACTTTGACCGGCACAACCCGGATGGAAGAGCTTCTCCCGCTCCTCCGCCCGGACTCTCTATATACTCAAAGCAGACCGAGCATCTGAAGGAGAGCCGGAGATGGGGCGGGATAAAGCCGGGGCGCTCGTCATCTTTTTGCTGGGATGTTACGCGGTGGCGTTTGTTGCCGGAGTTATGACGCGGCCCGAGATTACGACCTGGTATGCATCGCTGGCAAAGCCGCCTTGGCAGCCTCCGAACTGGTTATTCGGACCTGTATGGACAGTCCTATACGGAATGATGGCCGTGGCGGGCTGGCGCGTATGGTGCGCACCGCAATCGAAGTGGCGCACGCTCGGCTTGTGGACATTTGGCGCGCAACTGGCTGTGAATTTCGTTTGGTCACCCGCTTTCTTTAATTTGCATTGGATCGGGCTGGCGGTATTCGTCATTTTCACATTGTGGTTTCTGCTTGTGCTCTTTGTTGGAGCGACGTGGAAGTTTGATCGGGGTGCTGCTCTTTTGTTCCTTCCCTATCTTTTCTGGGTGAGCTTTGCGGCGGCGCTGAATTACACTGTCTGGAGGATGAATCCTCCCGTATTCAAAAACATGGGCGAGCTGCCCACGGCAATTGCCTCACGATTTGTGAGCCAGCCGGATACAGAAGGATTTCCTGACAGCGATGCCTGGGGGAAGAGTTCTCCGCTGCACTTTGCGCACGACTGGAAAGGCGAAAACGACGACCTGGCGAGGTCGACCGAAGTGCGACTGCTTTGGACGCCCGGAACTTTGTTCGTGCGGTTTCAGGCGAAGTATCGCAACATTACGGTTTTCCCCGACGCGCGCGAAGATGGGTGGCGCGACGAACTATGGAACCGCGACGTCGCGGAGGTTTTCCTCCAACCGGAACCCCGCGACCCTTGGAAATACAAGGAATTTGAGGTCAGCCCCAATGGCCAGTGGATCGATCTGAACATCGCCAGCGGCGGAAAAGAGGAGCTGCGAAGCAAGCTGAGGCGGCGCGTCGTGCAGGATACACCAGCAAAAACCTGGACGGCCGAACTGGCTATTCCTATGCGGAGCCTGACGCCGAATTTTGGCGCGAAACAGACCTGGCGGGTGAACTTCTTCCGCGTTGAAGGCGAAGGTGAGCCCCGATTCTATGCGGCGTGGAGTCCCACCTGCTCACGGGTACCGAACTTTCATGTTCCGGCGGCGTTCGGCAAGCTAGTGTTCCGCGAATAGAGCCACTCCGGCCTCCAATCCCGCAAGGCGTTTCTGTTAAGCTCGCATGGGATTCAAATGCGAACCAGACCGAATAGGGTGCGCCCCGAATCTTCCTCACCTTTGGGGGCCTGTTTGCTCGTCCTCGCAATTCTGGTATTGAGCGATCTTCCTGCGGCCGCGCAACAGGGCAACAATCCCGATGCGCCAGCCGTAAACAAGATCGAGCCGCCAAACTGGTGGGTCGGGCTGACTCCGGATGTAATGCTCCTGCTTTCCGGCAAAAACCTCGAAGCGACGCATGTCCGTTGCAACCTAGCGGAAGTCAACGTGAGCCGGACGCAGTCCGCCGCGGACGGTAATTACCTTTTCGTCTGGCTGAAATTCGGTGTGGGCTTGAAATCCGGCACAGCCGTATGTCGAATTATCACCCCCAGGGGTGAAACCGCGTTCGAGTTGCCCCTCTCCGCTCGAAAACAAATTCTGGGCAGGAATCAGGGCCTCTCGCTCGACGACGTCAATTACCTGATCTTGCCGGACCGCTTCGCGAACGGAGATCCCACCAATGACGAACCGGCAGAGTCCCCGGGCGCGCATGAGCGTTCCAAACCGCGCGCGTACCATGGCGGGGATTTGCGCGGCATTCGCGATCACCTGGGGTACCTTAAGGAACTTGGCGTGACGACCTTGTGGCTAACGCCGATCATGAAGAACCCAGCGCCTGAAGATTCTCACGGCTATGGCGCGGTGGATTTGTATGCCGTCGATCCACACCTCGGAACGTTGCAGGAATGCCAGGAACTCGTCCAGGCCGCGCACAAGGAACACATGAAAGTTTTTTTCGACATAGCCCCTAACCGAGTGGGCGTGTCGCATCCCTGGGTGAATGATCCTCCTATGCCGGACTGGTTTCACGGAACGCCGAAGGAGCTTCTGAATTCGTATTTGCCGCTCAGGGAAAGCTTTTATGAAGCGCATGATAAAAAGGAGTCCGCGACCGACTGGCTGAAATCGTTGGAGGATCCGCATACGCCGCTACAATTTCGAAACAAACTGACACAAGGCTGGTTCCCGGGAGCCTTGCCCGACGTAAACACAGAGAATCCCCTGGTGGTGCAATACCTTTTGCAAAACAGCATCTGGTGGGCGGAAAGCTCAGGACTGGACGGTTACCGGGTGGATAGCGTCCCTTATGTTTCGCGCGAATTCTGGGAGGAGTGGCATCAGGGAGTACGGCGGATTTACCCCCGGCTTTCGACGATTGGTGAAGTATTTCACCCCGATCCTGAGGTGACGTCTTTCTTCGCAGGTGGGCGCAAGGGTTGGGACGGTATCGATACGGAATTCACGACCGTTTTAGATGTTCCGCTGTATTTCGCGCTCCGCGATGTGCTTTTGCGCGGTGCTCCTGCCGGGCGCATCGCGGACATTCTGCGGCAGGACTCGGTATATCCTCACCCAGAATATCTGGTGCCCTTTTTTGGAAATCGTGATGTTCATCGTTTTGCTGGAGAAAGCGGCGCCACATCCGCAAAGCTGCGACTGGCTTTCGGATTGACGCTCACCCTGCGGGGGATTCCGGAACTCGATTACGGCGACGAAATCGGCTTGACGGGGGGCAGCGACCCCGACATTTGCTGCGATTTCCCCGGAGTAGGGCCGGGGGATCCGCGAAGCGCGTTCACGCGGGCGGGGCGAACGCACGATCAGAACGAGCTTTTTGGATACGTGCAGAGCCTGCTGCGTGTGCGCCGAGAGCATGCCGCATTGCGCAGTGGAGTACTCTGGCATCTGGCTTCGGATGATTTGTCTTACGTTTTTGTGCGGGAATCCGAGGAAGAAAAGCTGGTGGTCGCCTTTCACAACGGATTAACCAAGCGCGAATTGAAGATTTCCTTGCGCGATACGCCGGCGCAGGAAGCGTCGGACATTTCGTCGCTTCTTGGCGATGCTCAGGCGGAGCTTTCCGGCCGCGAGCTTCGCCTGCAACTACCCCCGCAGAGCCTGACTGTATTTGAACTGCACTGAATTGCAGCAGCGAAGGAAGCGCTGGATTGCTGCATGGGATGCAGGGTCCATCGCAGGACAGGAAGAAGAAGTGTCCCAAGGCACATACGGAGGGGGCTTTTCCTCATGAGCTTGAAATGACCCTTGCTTTGACCAACACGAAACAACCCCTCCCTGGATGCCCTTTCCTCGCGTATAGTTATCCCTCTGAAAGGCCCTCTTTCCGGCTCTTTGCCTTTCAGGACGCAGTGAGGATGAATCGAAAACCATCTGGAGATAGCAATGAAGAAACTTTTTGTGCTGCTCGCGCTTCTGGGGACAACCGCCATGGCAACGGAAAAAACGATCTACGATTTCACGCTGAATTCAATTGAAGGCCAGCCAACGCCGCTTTCCAGCTTCAAAGGGAAAATCGTGCTGCTGGTGAACGTGGCCAGCCGTTGCGGCTATACGCCGCAGTATGCCGCGTTGGAATCCATCTACGAAAAATACAAGGGCCGGGGCTTCGTGATTGTGGGGATACCGGCAAACAATTTTGGCGGCCAGGAGCCTGGCTCCAATCAGGAAATCAAGACCTTCTGTACGGCGAAATACCACGTGACGTTTCCCATGATGGCGAAGGTTTCGGTGAAAGGCAGCGACATCACGCCGCTCTATCAATTCCTTACTGACAAGACCGCGCACCCCGATACTGGCGGTGAGATCGGCTGGAACTTTACAAAGTTCCTGGTGGGGCCCGACGGAAAAGTACTTGCCCGCTTTGACTCCAAGGTGGAACCCGATTCGACGGAAGTAACTTCGGCAATCGAGAAGGCGCTAGCGGACAATAAACAATAACCACGCTTTATGGCGCTAATTCGCCGCATGCTTCAAGCGACATTACAATTGTGCTGTTACGAAGTGGATGGATTAACCGGTGACGATACTTTCCAGGGCCGCTTTGTTCTTGATGATCAAGGTCGATCCCATCACCTGGAGCAGTTGTTTCCTTCGAAAATCGGCCAGCAGGCGGGTCACGGTCTCCCGGGAAGAACCGATCATCTGGGCGATCTCTTCATGGGTGAGCGTCAGCTTGAGGCGGATCTGCCCTTTTTCTTCCGGATAATTCGCCGCCCATTCCAAAAGGAAGCGCGCCAGCTTTTCTCCGGCGGAATGAGAGAGGCCGATGGTGCGCATCTCGGAAATGGCCGCGTGGTAGGTTTCGCCCAGTTGTTGTGCAACGCGAAGAGCGGCTTCGCCGTTGTCTTTCAGGAAACCCAGAAAGTCATTTCTGGCGATGAAATTGGACTGTGCCGGTTCCACCACATCCGCTGTGAGCTCGTAACATGTGCCGGTGACGGTGGCCGGTAATCCCAACACTTCTCCGGGCTCTGAGATGCGCAGGATCAACGTTTTTCCGTCAGCGGAAGAGGTCGAAAGCTTTACGCGCCCGCTGCAAAGAATGAAGACTCCACGCGCTGGCTGGCCCTCCACAAAGAGGGTGGCTCCCTTGGGGTAGGAAGCGGAAGAAGTAATTGCAGACAAAGCTTTTACAGTCTGCTCCGGCAGGTTACAAAACAGCCGCTCTTCGCGATGAGGACAGGAAAGACAGTTCTCAATGATTTCCAAGCCATAAGGGGTGCGCATATTTGTGCCGTCTGGGAGTATACCCCCTTCCAGCTTGGTTACAAACTGAAAGCGATTGGGATTGCGGCGCCAACCAGTAAGCATGAAATCACTCGCCTCTGTGACGTTATACCGTGGGGCCGGTAGAGCCCCCGTGATGAATGTCACGGCAGAGCGTGATATCCGTCACTGTCCTTTCCCCCGTTCTTGTGCGATTTGTATATTGGGGGAGTTTCGATGCAGGACAAGCGCAACGTCTTGCAGAGCCTGAAAGCGCAGCTCGCCTTCCTGGAAATGGGCGGCTACCGGAGAGCCCCGCGTTATCCTTGGCGTCCCAACTTTGTCTTTGAAGATTCCCCAACATGCATCAATTTTGAGGATCGCGGCCCGCAGCGGCCCTGCACGGAGTGCCCGCTGATTGAGTTTGTGCCCGAGAATCGCCGCCACACCCGGTATCCGTGCCGACACATTCCGCTGACAGCGCGAGGCGAAACGGTCAATTCCTTCTATGAGTGGGGCACCGAGGAGGAATTGGAGAATGCGGTGAGGGAATGGCTGCGGGAGACGATTAAGGAACTTGAGCGCGGCAAGAAGGCGCAGGTACGAGCCGCCTGAGTGCCGCTAGCCAGCACGCTCGCCCATCGTTCTCCACTTCAACTCACTACAACCATCGGAAGCAAGTGACAATTTTGTCCGAGGCGATGAAGTGTCTTAGCCTGCGGCCTGTTCTTCAGCCTTAATCGAGATAGTGTTTTTCGGAAGTCGATGCCAGGCGCGCTGCGGCGTCCTCTGGTGTGATGTCGCGCTGTGGCGTGGCCAGAAGCTCGTAGCCCACCATGAATTTCTGGACAGTAGCCGAGCGCAACAGGGGCGGGAAAAAGTGGATGTGAAAATGCCAGGCAGCATCCTCGCCTGTGCCGGAGGGACGCTGGTGTAAACCCATCGAGTAAGGAAACGACGTCTCGAACAGGTTGTCGTAGCGGATCGTCTGGCGCTTCAGGATGTCCCCAAGTAAATTCTTTTCTTCTGAGGTTAGCTGCAGCAGAGACGACACATGCCTCTTGCTAAGAATCAGCGTTTCAAACGGCCAGAGCGCCCAGAATGGCACAACCGCCAGAAAGCCCACGTTTTCGCAGACGATACGCTCCTTACGTTCCAATTCCAGGCGCAGATAATCACAGAGGAGACAACGCTTTTTCTCCGTCTGGTAAGCCGCAAAGGATTCGAGTTCTTTCTGGGGAAGATTGGGAAGAGAAGCGCTGGCCCATATCTGACAGTGCGGGTGCGGATTGCTGGCACCCATGAGCGCGCCGCGGTTCTCGAAGATCTGAACGTATCGGACCCCTGAGATACTTTCGAGTGACGCCATTTCCTGCGCCCACACGTCGACCACGGCGCGCAATTCTTCCGCAGTCATTCGCGGGAGGGTAAGGTCGTGGCGGGGCGAGAAGCACACCACTCTGCAAGTCCCTGGTTCCGATACGGCGGTGAGCAGGGGCTCCGGGTCACTGGTGTGACCGGATGAGGCTTGCGGGAGCAGAGCCGGATAATCGTTGTCGAAAACAAAAGTGCGAGGGTATTGGGGATTACGCGCCCCACCCGCTCGTGGGTTGCCCGGACAAAGATAGCAATCGGGGTCGTACTGCAAGAAGGAGGGTTGGGCGGCTTTCTCGATCTTCCCGAGCCACGGCCGCTGGGTTCGATGTGGGGAGACGAGCACCCACTCCCGAGTCAGCGGATTCAGCCGGCGGTGAGGTTTCCTCCAAAAGTCATCCGTAACCATCATGCAAACTCGCTTCTCCGCCGCACCATCTTGTTGGTTTTAAGGATCAATTTAGCGGAGACCACCCGAAACCGGTACGACAGCTTCCGCGCCTTCGGCCGCCTCAAGGCTGTAAATGTCGGGTTTCAGGCCGGTTTGTTTTTGATATTCGCGCCCAACCACGGCGACGAAGGGTTCCACGGCAGCATGTTGAACCAGATTAACTGTGCAACCGCCAAAGCCTCCGCCTGTCATCCGTGCTCCCAGAACACCCTTCTGGGAAGCCGCGATCTCGACCATGAGATCGAGTTCGCGGCAACTCACCTCATAATCATCACGCAAGCTGGCATGCGAATCTGCCATGAGCTTGGCGATGGTGAGCAAGTCGCCCTTCTCAAAAGCCGCGGCCGCGTGCAAAACCCGTTCATTCTCCGTTACGACATGGCGACAGCGCTTATAGATTTTGAGGGGCAGTAGGTGGCTGTGCTGCTCCAACTGCGCCGACGTGACATCCCTGAGGGCAGTGATGGAAGGAAATGCCGTTTTCAGAAGGCGAACGCCCTCTTCACATTCAGCGCGCCGGTTGTTGTATTCATTCGCGGCCAGGTTATGTTTGACCATGGTATTGCAAACCACCAAGGCAGCATCCGCCGTAAGCGGGATGGCTCGCGCGTGCAGCGAACGACAATCCAGCAACAGCGCATGCTCAGCCTTGCCGTGGCAACTGATGAATTGGTCCATGATGCCGCAGCGCGCCCCCACAAAGTCGTTCTCCGCGCGCTGGCAGAGGAGCGCCACTTCCGTCCGTTCCAACTGTATCCCCGCAGCATCGAGGAGAGCCAAAGCGGTCGCCACTTCGATCGAGGCGGACGAGCTGAGTCCCGACCCCATAGGCACGTCGCCTGCAATATACAGGTTGCAACCTCTCAGGCGGTGGCCGGCCTGCTCCAGCGACCATGCCACGCCGACGGGGTAAGCCGCCGAAGGTTTCCTCACCCACGCAGCGAGGGCATCGAGATCGACTTCGACTTGTTCCGCATAATTCTCCGCATAGATGATGAGCTTGCGATCTGCGCGGGGCCCAACGCCTACCCAACAGGACAGATCAACGGCCGCAGGCAACACGAAACCATCGTTGTAGTCCGTATGTTCGCCAATCAGGTTGACGCGGCCAGGTGCGCGGTAAATTTCCGGCTTTTTGCCGAAATGGGCCGTGAATTTCTGGGCAATTTCACCGGGTGTATGTGATCGTGGGTTCGGCATGGTCATTCAATCTCAATTTGACACCTAGGTGCATCTTACTGTTACTTCCGCCGCATTCAAAAGCCAAAAAAAGCCCTGGTGTGCGACAGGCGCACAAGCGGGGAGCGAGGGCCTTGCAAGGTACGACCTTTCCGACCAAGACTGAGGGCCAACTACATTCAAACAGGCGGCTTAGCGAGCAGGCTTCTGTCCGTAGTATGCCGTATTTCCATGCTTGCGGAAGAAATGTTTTTCGTGGAGCGTCTTTTCAATTGACCGGGCATTGCGGTTTGCAGTGAGTGTCTGCAATGCCAATGCGGCAATCTCCTCCACGACGACGGCGTTGTGCGCCGCCTCTGCGGGGGTCGCACCCCAGCAGAATGGCGCGTGTCCCGCCACCAGCACACCGGGCGTGTGCAGTGGATCGCGCTTTGCGATACACCGCACAATCGCCAATCCTATGTTAAGTTCATAATCCTTGCGAATTTCCGCGGGTTTCATGGGTTTCGTCACGGGAATTGGGCCATGAAAATAATCGGCGTGCGTCGTGCCAAAGCATGGAATCGCCCGCCGTGCTTGCGCCCAGG